>Ga0134124_10002465_pt1 | contig 14959 bp, 14 predicted proteins | sample KB304_FD_96880 | JGI IMG/M metagenome (GOLD analysis project Ga0134124, IMG submission 96880) | Terrestrial soil microbial communities without Nitrogen fertilizer from Kellogg Biological Station, Michigan, USA - KB3-0-4 | ecosystem: Environmental > Terrestrial > Soil > Unclassified ... | reverse complement strand
CTACTAGTCCAACTGAACCCTGAACTCTGAACCCTGAACTCTGAACCCTGAACCTTGATTTTATGAACAACGAAACCATAACCATCGTTTCGGGGCTGCCGCGCTCCGGCACTTCAATGATGATGAAGATGCTCGAGGCGGGAGGGCTCGAAGCGCTCACCGATAACATTCGCACTGCGGACGAAGACAATCCCAAAGGCTATTTCGAGTTCGAGCGCGTCAAGCAAATCGAAAACGATAAGGCTTGGCTTGAAGACGCGCGAGGCCGGGTTGTTAAGCTGATCTCCGCGCTGCTCAAACATCTCCCGCCTTCTTACAACTACAAGGTGATCTTCATGCGACGCGCTATGCCGGAGATTCTGGCTTCTCAACGTCAGATGCTCATTCGCCGCGGCGAGCCTGCCGACGCGGTGCCCGATGATAAGATGGCCGCGATGTTCGAGAAGCACGTCGCGCAAGTTGAATCGTGGCTCGCAGCCCAGCCGAACATTCAAACGCTGTACGTAAGCTACAACGAAGCTATCAAAGACCCACAGTCGCATGCGGAGATGGTAAACAAATTTCTTGGAAACACGCTCAAGGTCGACGCTATGGTTGGAGTTGCGGATGCCGCGCTCTACCGTCAACGGCGAGAGCGTTAGCTGCTTGTAACAAGCGATTAAGGGCACTCCTGTATGGGCGGTCCTCCGTGGCCGCCCCTCAGTGGGAAGCGCTCCCTCGCCGGAGGGGCGGCCACGGAGGACCGCCCATACAGGACCAGCAAATTCTCTGGTACACTCCGCTAGCTTCGTGATACCTACAGGAACATGGACCCGGAAAAGCTCGCCAGCCTCAAAGCCGGCTACGACAAGGTTGCCGCTCATTACGTTGAACGCATCTTCAATGAGCTGGATCACAAGCCTCTCGACCGGCTCCTGCTTGACCGGTTTGCTGAAAGCATCGGGGGTTCAGGACGAACCTGCGATGTAGGTTGCGGGCCCGGGCACGTGACCAATTATTTGCGCCAACGGGGCGTCAATGTTTTTGGTATTGACCTCTCATCCGCGATGGTCGATCAAGCACGGCAGCTTTGTCCCGGCATCGAATTCAAAACCGGGAACATGCTCTCGCTCGAACTCGAATCTGAGTCGTTAGCCGCGATCGTTGCTTTTTACTCGATCATCCACGTGCATCGCGACGAGGTTGTGAATGCGCTGGCCGAGATGAAGCGCGTACTCGAGCCGGGTGGCCGTTTGCTGTTGGCGTTTCACATCGGCGACGAAATCCTGCACCTCGACGAATGGTGGGAAGAGCCGGTATCGGTGGATTTCGTGTTCTTCAAACCTGACGAGATGAGGAACTACCTGGAGCGCGCCGGGCTGGAGATCGAGGAGGTCATCGAACGAGAGCCCTACCCGGACGTCGAGCATCCGAGCAGGCGCGCTTACATTTTTTCCAGAAAAGCGCTGGGCGTTAACGCAGAGACTGTGTGAAAGTTCGTAGTCCGGCCTTCAGGCGGAAGTTCGTATTCAGCGCAAGTACAAGCTACAAACTTCCGCCTGAAGGCCGGACTACGAACTTTTACGCAGTCTCGCCGCTGATGGGATTTGAAACTGAATACTCAACATCGCTGACGTAGACAAATCGTATGACGCGCCACAATGTTTTCATCACCGGAGGAACGGGCTACATCGGGCAGGTGCTGATACCTCGCCTGCTCGAACGAGGCCACACCGTGAGGGCGCTCGCCCGCCGCGGCTCGGAACAAAAGCTTCCGCAGGGTTGCAAAGCCGTAACCGGCAACGCTCTCGACGAAGCGTCCTTCGCTGATCAGGTCCGGCCCTCGGATACTTTCGTTCAACTGGTCGGCGTGCCGCATCCGTCTCCTGCCAAGGCGGCAGAGTTTCAATCGATCGATCTGGTTTCGGTGCGGGCTTCGGTCAGCGCCGCCACGCGCGCTGGCATTGAGCATTTCCTCTACATCAGCGTCGCGCAACCGGCTCCGGTGATGAAGGCTTATCAGGCGGTGCGCGCCGAAGGTGAGAGGCTGATCAGGCAGAGCGGAATGAACGCTACGATCATCCGTCCCTGGTACGTGCTCGGGCCCGGACACCGATGGGCTTACTCTCTGATTCCGATGTACTGGTTGTTCGAACGTGTGCCGGGAACGCGAGAGAGACTGCGCGGCGATTGGGGCTGGTCACTCTGGATCAAATGGTAAGCGCCATCACTGCGGCGGTCGGATCCTCAGCCGACGGCGTTCGGATATTCGACGTTCCATCTATTCGGGAAGCCGCGAAACCGGCTTCCAGAGCCAGCTTTAGCACGACGCATTAAAGAGCTGCCTCGGGAAAAAGTCCCTCTCAACCAATCACGTTGATGGCTCAAGCTTGGGTACTGGGTCCCGGTGTGTTTCTCGCTCACAATCGAGTTCCTCCTCCGTGTCCTCGGCGTCCTCTGCGGTTAATTCCCCAGCACCGATCCAAGATAAACCGCGGAGGACGCAGAGGGGTGCTGGCCGCCAAGAGACTAATGCACCACCACCCAAACTTGGACATTGGCCGCCCGCCAGGAGGGCGACCACCAACCGCCGGCTGGTGACACTTTCATCCAGCCTCACTCAATAATGAAAGCGATACCGCAACTCCACATACACCTGTCGAGGATCAGCGAAGTGCCTTCCGCCAAACGTCTCGCTGTTATCCAGCAGGAAGCGGTTGTTCGCCGCGTTCAACGCATGAACCGCAACGCTCCACTTCTCGCCAAACGACTTGCCGCCGGATAAATCGAAGGTCGTGTGGCCGGGTAAATGTTCGGGTCCTTCGCCATCGACGAAACCCGAACCGTAATGAACGCTCGCGGCGAGATAGCTTCGTCCGGGAAGTGAGAGGTCGCCTCCAAAATTCAGAGTATGACGCTGATCGTGGTCGAGAAAGAAAGATCCACCTTCGGGTGGCGCGAAGTCAGTGAGTCCACCGGTCACACCGCCGTGACCTTCGATGCGCTGGTGCGAATACGTGACGTACACCTCTCCGCGATTGGATATCCTCGGAGACCGCAACGTCAGCTCCCACCCTCTTACGTGCACGCTCTCGATGGTGAGCGGAAGAAATATGTTTGATTCGCCAATCGAGTTGTGGTCGAAGAAGTTTTTGACCGCGGTGTGAAAGTAACCGGTGTCGATCACCCATCCGTTGATCGGCGCGGTCAAACCGATCTGATACTCCTCGTTTCGCTCGCCGTGCAACGGCAGAAACCCGAAGCCTTCGCTGATCGCAAGCTCGGCCAGCGGGCCCGCGACAGTCGAAAGCGGCGGCGCTTGATAGTAGCGGCCGTAAAACCCATGCAAGGTCCAGTTGACACGGGGCAAACGGATAGCCGCGCCAACTCGCGGGCTGGCGGCGTTCTCATCAAGCGAGCCCGAGAACCGCGTCAGCCTGATGCCCCCGGTAAGCGTCAGCCAGGATGTCGCCTTGCACTGGTCCTCGAGGAACAAGGCCTGGAGGTTCCCCGTCGGCTTTTCGCGCTGCCGCAAATTGAGCCCGCTCCCGTCAGTCGCCTCCAACCCAAAGAACGCATTGTCCCGTTGAAAGAAGACATACACTCCGGCCTTCGCGTTATGCCGCCGCGTGAGCGCGCTAAAGACAATCTGGGCCCCGCCGTATTGTGAGCTTCGTTCCTCATTCGGGATCAGCGGAGTATCCGAGCGGCCGCCTATGAAGTCTGCTCGATTGAAGTGGTAGAACGGCGAAACCGTCAGCAACCTATCGGAACCGAGCGTTCTTACCCAGGAGAAATTAACGAACGCGTCACGTTCGCGCTCTTCGTCTCGAATGCCCGCGGCCTGCGCGTCGCTGTCGTTGGGCACTTGATAATGATCGCCTCTCACCGCCGCAACCAGACGAAGTTGGTCTCGCAAAGTTGCGTTGTAGATCAAAGAAGCAAATCCTCCAACGCCGTACGCCTCGTCGTGCAGAACATCCGCCGTCGGCGTTGCGAGACCGAACTTACTGAAGTTTCCGTTCGCGCTTGCGTAATACGCGAAACGGCTCGTATGGCTGCCGAAGTTTATTTGATCGTTCGTCTGGTGAAACCGTCCGTAGCTCAGGACCAGTTCCCCTTCGCGATTACGCTCGAAGCCAGTTCGAGGAACGATGTTGAACACCGCATAAGTGCGATCACCATATTCAGCGGAGTAGCTGCCGCGCTGGGTTTCGAGGTAGTCGATGTCTTTCGGATCAAACTGCGGCCCGACGTTGCTGGCGATGTTGGTGTTGGCGACCGGAACGCCGTCGACCAGCCAGGTCACCTGATGCCCGCCGCGAATATGAAGTTGATCGTGTGTAACGTAAGCTCCCGGCGTGAAGTTGGTTATCATCGACAGGCTGTTGCTGCGGGAAGCGCCGGGCGTCTTGTCTATCTCGGCGCGGCTGACGAGCGTAGACGGCGTCGGCGAGTCTGAACCGATCAACTCAGGTTTGGCGATGATATCAACGCTCTGCGAGAGCGGCGCCACTTCCAACTGGAACTGCAGCACCGGCGCACTGCCCGAAACGACAGTTAGCGGCTGCTCGATTTTTCTGAAACCGGCCGCTTCAACCGTTAGCAGATATTCGCCCACTGGAACCGCTCGAAAGAGAAACGCTCCGTCATCATCCGTCAGTCCGGTCAGGGTGAAATCCGAAGCGCGCGCGCGAAGCGTCACCTTCGCATCTTTGATCAGGCGCTGCTGCGGATCTCGCACGACGCCACGAACGTCGCCCAGTACGGACGCACTTGCGGGCATAAACGAATACAACAGCAGAATAGCCAGACTAGCTATGAACAACACTCGCTTTGGACTCATGTCTTCTCCATCGTCAGCTAGTTCACCACAGGCGCAAGCATTCGCCTGGCCTCGACGGCCGATCAATCATGGCGACGCGGAAACGCGCGACGGCTCAACCCACAAGTTGACCGGTGTTCTCGGAAGTCATTCTCAGAACGCTGATGAAGCAGGCGGGGCTCGAGGAGCGGACGAACGGGATTCAAGGAAATCGCGAGCGATGACAATTGGACTACGGAAGGCAGCCGGCGGTCCGGCACGGAGTGGTTGATGAGAGCCTGTGCGAAGGTAATCGCGAGAAAGCTGCTTCGCCGTTCGAAGCGCAGCGCCGCAGCCTTGCGGGCACTGAGTGGAAAGCTCGGGTTCACTTATCCGCGTGCCGGCATCAGAGAGCTGGCCCTTGACCGATGCGTGACGCGGATTACAACAGCAACTGCCCTCTTTCACGCAGCACGCCATTCCGCACGAATCTGCCGATTGAGCTGCAAGTGCAAGCGGCGCCGATACGGACGCGATCAACAGAAAGAGCGTCGCGCAAAGAACGCGCAGTTTCCGTAACCGGAGATGTGCGGGTCGGATCATTCGTGTTTGATCTTACTACAAGCTCGGCGTGGGCGGAACCAGATTAGGTGAGGGACAGTGGGGTAAGAGCGTGTTGATGAGTGAACCTACCGTAACCTACCGAACTTGCCACAAAGACACCAGGACACGAAGTCCGACAAACTTTAGTTTGTCGATAGTAGTCGAGCTTCCCGTAAACAAGCGACAAACTGAAGTTTGTCGGACTTTGTGTCTTGGTGCCTTTGTGGCGAGATTCTTCTCAACACACTACCAGGTGAGGACGCGTTTCCTCACGCGGTGTGAAGCAAGACCGGGTTCGGAGTCGAACCGACCGGGATACTCAAGTATCCCCAACGGGTTTGCAGCCCGCGGAGAGCGCCGGCTCTCTTAACCGGCCTTCATTGCCAATGTGATGCGTCTCCCGCATCAACTCGCACGCAATTCACTCTGCGCTGAAGTTTGCTTTCAGCGTAAGCGTGAATGTCTGATGATTGGGATCGTTTGTTGTGACAGTAGCGGTCTTCGTGATGTCGCCCTTGTATCCGTCGGTCTTCGCAACTTCGAGAGTGATGCCACCGGTTTTGCCCGGAGCGATCGTCTTGTCGAAATTGCTCGTAGTGCAGCCGCAGGACGGAGCGACATTCTTGATCTCCAGCGTTGCCTTACCCTCGTTCTTGATCTGGAATGTGTAGGTAAGAGGCGTGCCGGCCTTTACCGTCCCGAACTGATGTTCGAGTGACGCGGTGACCAGTTGCGGCGAACCAACCGAGGAATCCTGAGCCGATGCCGAAAACGCGAACGTTACCAGGAGCGCGAGTACAACAAGAACCATTCTTGACTTCATAGACTGACCTCCATCGATTTGAAATTGAAAGGCCGGTCAATTGAATGACCAGCAGCACAACGGTTAACGTTCGCGGTCGCGAGCCGGTTACAGGCAGTCAAGTCCGATAAGCTTCAGCTTGTCGTCTTAAACGTGACATTGTCGACAAACTGAAGTTTGTCGGACCTTATCGGACTTGTCGGACCCTTGACTGCGCTCGTCGCATGCTATTTCATTAGAAGGGTCGACGTTCGCGATGATATTTAGAACTTTCAAACTTCTTGCTTGCCTGATGTTCTGCGTAGCGCCGGCTCTCGTCGGAACTCGGATCGCCGCTTCGCAAAGTGAACGCACGCTATCGGGCGAATGGATCGTCGTATCCAGCCCGATCAACGGATCGATAGGTTCTCCCAAAGGCACGACTCTGGGCTTCCCCGACCGCGACATGGTGTTCGCTCAACAAGGCGACCTTCGCACGGGAGTTGTTTTGCGGGAAGACGTTGGCCAGAACGTCAGACCGCTTGGCGTATGGCGCGTGACTGGCGATCAATTCAGCGCGACGTTTCAGCTTTGGTGCCCGGACCCGGATGGACCCTGTGGTTCAATAGTGATGCGCGGCCAGTTCGTTCGCGATGACAAAATCAGTGGAACGATGACGGCTTTTTTCGATCAACCCGACAACAGCACGCCGACTGGATACGATACCTGGACTTTTTCATTCGTCGGCAACCGAGCGGCGGGCAGTGGCAGCGGAGGCTCAAATTGATTTCGCGGGTTGACCATTTCCGTAAGAGGGCCACTGCCGCTTTCGCCGCAATGCTGCTGTTGATTGCGGTGGCGCCGGCGGCTTTTGCGGGCAATGAGCTTGCCGGTAAATGGACTCTCTCCGTGACGATTCCGGACTCACCCGGCAGCAATACTACGCGGACCTTTGCGGTGAATGTCATCGTCAGCCCGCGCGGTGAAAGCCTTCACGGACGATTGGACATTACGGATGAATCGGGAAAAACAGTCGGCGGCGCGTGGAGGCAGGTGGGCAAGCAGCTTTCCATAACTTACGAGTTGCCCTGTCCCGGAGATGGACCCTGTGCATCGCTGATTCTCCTCGGGAGAGTCAAAGGCGGCGGCGTGCTGATCAAGAAGGGCCAGGTGATCGTAATGTGGGATACACCCAACAACAAGAACCCGGCGCTTTACGACACTTCCAACGGTTCCTTTCGCGGCACCCGCCTGGAATAATCACTGACATTGGTTTAATGGACATGTAGGGGCGGCCCTCCGTGGCCGCCCCTCTTTGCTGGCAAGATATTTGGCGGGTTGGATTGAGGGGCGGCCACGGAGGGCCGCCCCTACATGTCCGCCAAAGTAACGTGCGCATTGCTACAGTGTTCTTGCCGCCCCTACATGTCCGCCAAAGTAACGTGCGCATTGCTACAGTAACGTGCGCACTGCTAAAGCGTTCTCACTTCCTTCACGACTTGCCAGATCGAGTGCGACCTCCGAATCCATAGCCTCAGCAGGTCAATCTTGAAGCGGAACCCGCCGGCGGAATCCTTTTCAAGCAACTCGCGGCGAAACATCTCCTCCAGAGTCAGTCTTATGGTGTTCTCCGAAAGATTCACCGGGTAATCATTCGACTTCACCGACGCTCGCAGCTCCTGCGCCGTCGCATATGCGTTGCCATCCAATAGAGTCTCCGCCAGTAACGACAGCCCGAGCTTCTCGTCGTCCGACAGCCCGTCCCACGCATAGATCATTTGAGGCAGCGGATTGTCGACTATCTCCGTGATCACCGGCTTCAGATCGGCGAGGGTCAGCCAGTTCTGCCTGTGCTCGTTCATGTAGTCGACGACGTTCTGACACATCACCTGGGTATAGAAGGGCTGGCCGGCAGTCAGCCTGTGAATAACATCGATGACTCCCCTCCCGTACACCGCGCGGCCGCGAACAGGTTCGGTGATTAATCGCACCGTGTCCTTCTCTGACAAGAAGCCGACCTTGCGGAACAGCGAGCGCCTTAGAAGCTCCCTCCAGTATTTTCTGTCGCGTTCCTCGAGCCTTCTCGACCCGGTGAAAATCAGCGCCAGTCGCTCTTTGTTATCCATCAGCCCGGCAAGGAACGTGAATAGTTCATTTGAAAGCTTGCCTTCGTCGACTTTCCCCTCGAGCAACTCGTATTCATCCATCAAGATCAATAATGTGCGGTCACCAATCGCGCGCAGCGCTTCGTCCAGAAAGTCCAGGAATAGCGGATAAGGGTTTCGTCCGTCGAATTGAGGAAGGCTGAGCGTGTGAGTCGAAGGAGCTGGCGGGTTGAGGCTCGTGCTGCCCGCGAGCGCTTGCCCCGGCTGAGCTGCAACGTCGCCGGTGCCCGCGGCTGCGGGGGCGATCATTGCGCGCGCGTCGGCTCGTGAAATAGCCTCGGCCATCAAGCGTGATATCCGGGCGAAGAATTCAGCGTCCGAGGCGATCACCATCTCCTGCAGATCGACGAAGACCGTTATGAAGCGGTCACCCAGTCTTCCGTTGAGCACCTGATAAAGGATCGAGCTTTTCCCCACACGACGCTCCCCGCAAAAGACTATGACTACACCCTGGTTCGCGCCTTCGAGTTTAGTGCGCACATAACGGAAATCGTCTTCGCGTCCGTAAAACATTTGCTCGGTGCGGATCGGGTTGCCCACTATGAAGGGGTTCGGCTCGATTGGAACGTAACTGCGCAGCTCTCTGGGCAAGACGTAATCGCGATCGCCAAAGCGCCTTGCCATAACAATGGCTCCCAGAGCCAGTCCTATGACCGCGATCGCCATCACATAGAACCACCCGCTCTTCCAGAATGGCGAACCGACTCTCACCAAAAGCGTGGCGGCTGGAGCCTTCGCCCCATAAAGATCGCGATTGAGCGCAATCAGCTCGAATGCGTGCCGCCCCTCATCGAGATCAAGGCGCGAGACCTCGTGTTCCGCACCTTGTTGCGGATTTACCACCTCCCACGGCTGCTCGGCGCCCTTCGAGCTGATGCGATAAAGACAACTTGTCTGGCCGCTCACGCTTGCGACCGTGAAGTGAAAGGTCAGTCTATGACGGCCAAAGGAGACATCGTAGGAACTCGGCGAGCCCGGCAAGTCTGACGGGGCCGGCTCTGACGGGGTCTGTAACCGCCCATCCACTTCGAGCGACACGCGCGCGGAAGGCGCGACTGTAATGGGAGTATGACGTACGGCGCCTTTGTTGGTCGCAATCCAAATATGACCGTCAGCGTCTTGTGAAATCGAGTTGACGCGGTTTCCGGTCAGCGAGTATGCCTCGCCGGAATAAAGTGTTGAGACCACCCGATCGCCGAACGCAACGAATTTCTTTAGCTGGCCCTCATCAGTTCCCGCCCACAAATATCCATCTCGATCGACAAACATTGTGCTCGTGGGTTCGGCGTCAACGGTTGTGAAACCGGCGGTGTAAGCCTGTATCCCCGCTCGCGTAGCTATGAGCAGCTTGTCATTGAAGCGGGCAATCCATCGTGTGTCGCTATCAGCCAAACCACGGGAGACGTCGAGCAAATCGCTTTCACCGGTCCTGAGATCGAGCACAACGATTCCGCGCGCGGTTGCAAACCACAACCTCCCATCGGCGTCTTCCAACACCTGCCGCACGTCGTAGCCGGCAAGCGCATCGATGTTGTGCAGTGCTCCATCCCTGAAGACGGAAGCTCCGCGCGTCGTTGCGAACACAACGCCCGAGCCTGCGCCTACCGCAGTCGCCCACTGGACGTTGTTGGACGCAAGTCCGCTGCCTTCGTTGAACTGGGTCAGCGTCTCTCCGGTCCAGCGAAGCGCCCCCTGGTCCGTTGCAAACCACGCCGAACCCTGGTTATCAAAGGCGACTGCCTGAACGCTGATGCCTGCGCGGAATCCCTCCAGCGGAACAAAGCGCTCGCCTTCAAGCCGCGATACCCCGCCCGTGGTCAGGAACCACAAATGACCCGCGGCGCGGGTACGCGCTACGGCCGGCGCCTGAACCACCCCCTGCACGTCGTTGTCTGCCAGGCCTCGACTGGTAGTGAAACTTACGAAGCTGTAGAAGTCCGAGCTGATGGCTCCATTGTCGGTGGCAAACCATACGCGCCCTTCGCGGCTTGTGAAAATCGCGGCTACACGGTCGTGATCAAAGTAGCTCACCCGCTGACTCTCGCGTCTGGCCGGATCATAGACCGCGACTCCGCCTTGCTCGAGCGCAAACCACATTCGCCCGTTGTGGTCCTGGCCGAGCGCCCGGAGATTCGCGTCGAAAGTGTTCGCGCCCCGCGTCGCTTCTTTTGTCACCCGCTGCGTGACGACACCCTCCGCAAGAAAGAGGCCGTTGGAGGATGCCACCCACATTCTTCCTTCAGCGTCCGGGAATAACGCGCGGACATCGGTGATTGGGCCTTCGCGTGAGACTAACAGCTTGGGAGGAGCGTGCGACCGCTCGAGTGAGCCGACTTGATTCGCTTCAAGGATCGCTACACCCTTCGCGGTCGCGACCCAGATGTTTCCAGTCTTGTCTTCGGCAAGCGCTCTCACATCGTCCGAAGGCAATTCCGGTGACCGAGAGAAAGTCGCCAGCTCTCGCCCATCGAATTGTAATAACCCTTCCGATGTTGCAACCCAAACTGATCCGCGAGAATCGGCCAGCACCTGACGCGCATCCGAAACAAACAGAGGCGCGCCCGCCTCCGCGCCACTCTTTGCGATTCTCTGGACGCTCTTCGCCCCAGCGATCCAGATTGTTTCCGTCCGGTCTTCGGCGATCGAGCGAATATCTTCGCCGGCCAGCTTCTCGAACGCGGATCCGGGCTGTGACGAGGATTTGAACTCCGAACCATTGAAGCAGGCTATGCCCTTGTCGGTGCCGAACCACAGCCAGCCCTCGCTATCCTGAAAGATTGTTTGAGCATTCTTCGAAGGCAGATTCGGCGCCGAATATCGAGACATCGCTTTTTCGTTGATCGGAATCACCGGCGCGACCAGCAACTGAAGCGGGAACTCGGTAGTGATGCCCGCTGAAATAAACACATCGCTGCGATAGTCATCGTATCCGCGGAGCGTCGCGCTGAGCTGATAGGAGCCCGGCGCGAGCCGCGCAAAATAGGCGTCACCATATTGGTCGGTCACGCTCCTCGATGTCACCGGCCCAACGGTTGTGCGTTCTTTAACGTAGAGGCTCACCGTCACACCCGTGAGCGGCTGGCCCCCGGAATCAAGCACCGCCACGTGCAGCGACGAAGGCATCAGCTTTATCGGAGGAGCCGCGAGCGTTTCATCGGGGCGTACCGTGACCGTGACGGTTTCCTTGCGGAACCGCGCGGCCTCAACTGTGATTCGATACTCACCGGGCTTCAGGCTGCGAAACTCGAATTTCCCATCAGCCTGCGTACTCCTTGATTGAGAGAAGTCACCGGCCGTCAACGTGACCCTGGCATTGGCAACCGGGGCGCCCTTGTCATCCTGGATCGTCCCGATGATGGCGGCGTTCTCAGTCTGAGCAATGCTGCGCCGGGTATGCAGAGAACCGGCGGCTATGCCGATGACGATCAGCAACACAAGCAGGACGCGCGAACGTCGCTTGCGATTCAAGGTGTCGCGCGAGGATCTGAGAGAAAAGATTGAGATGGACCTGAACACTTCAACAGGATATTACGAAGTCGAGCGGCTCGCACGTGAAATACGCGAGAGGCGTTGATGGGCCTTGTTCTTAAATCTGAAAGCGTCTCGACAACGGGAGCGATCGTCTGAAGATATGCTTGTCGACACCTACCCACTGAAATGCGGAAAAATGCCGGGAAGGACGGGCATTACTGAACAGCACATAGTAAGATGTCGATCTGATTTGAGTTTCTTGCTGCTTCGTCGTCAAATGTTATTGCCTGAGTTCGACAACAAAGGTGATCTTCCCAACGGTGTTCACCCCGCTACACTCGACGCAGTTGTCGAGCGCTTCGGATACGGTACACCACAGCGCGAGGACGTTACCTCCAGACTGGTCCATATCTACGATATCGCCCATCGCACCGGAAAGCTCGAGCGCTTTGTTCTGTTTGGCAGCTACGTCACAAGCAAGCCGGCACCTGGGGACATTGACATCATTCTTATTATGCGTGACGATTTTCGCGAGCCAGACCATACAGAGGAGTTGTTGCCTGTGCTTGATCATCAGCGTGCGCAGAGCGAGTTGGGCGCAAGCGTTTTCTGGATTCGCTCGAGTTCAATCCTGCTAGAGAGCGTTGACCAGTTTGTGGCTCACTGGCAGACAAAACGCGACTTGACGCGGCGCGGCATCGTCGAAATAGTGGAGGCGTAATGATTCAGACCGATCAGGAATTAAAGGCTACTCAAGAAAGAATCGCTTACTTCGAAGGACTGGTCGCCCAGTTTCGCGTTACCACGTCGCCGCAAGAGTTCAAGCTCATGGCCGGCGGTTTCCTGGACGAAATCGAGAAGATGCATGCGGAGGTTATGGGCTATCTTGGGCGTCACGCCACCGAGCCCGCCCCAGCGGAAGCAGCCTAACAAATCGTGTCTCGTTGCTGCAACGTTCATGTGCGAATCGGCTGACGACAACCCATCACTAGTTAGGGTCGCTAACGGCAATCTGACGATCGCTTGTGGAAACGTAGACCATCTCCACCGCAATCCCGCGCGTAGGAACAAGGGCCAATCTCTCTGCCCATTCAACAAGCGTCACTGCTTTATCGTCGCCCAATATCTCGTCAAGCCCCAATCCCAGATGTGCTCCAGCGTCCAACCGATACAGATCCACGTGATAGAAGCGCAAGCGGCCTTCGTGGGCGTTGACCAATGTGAACGTAGGGCTGGTCACATCCGACGGATCGATATCCAGGCCCGCTGCCAGGCCCTTCGCGAACACAGTCTTGCCTGCGCCTAGCTCGCCGCTTAAAAGAAATATCTCGCCGCCCTCGAGATGCTCTCCGATGCTTCTCGCAAGCTCGAACGTTTCTTCAGGTGAGTGCGTCGTGAATTCACCGAAATAGTTTTCTGGTTTCTGGTTTGTGGTTTCCGGGTCAGATGAACGAAGGTCTTTCATCCGACTAACCTCTCTCGATCGCCGCCGACTGATATGAACGCCTCTCCAAGATGAGCCGAGATATCCGAGGCGATCATCGCGCGTGTTCCGGCTCGCGAAGCCGCGATATCGCCCGCCAGTCCGTGGAGATACACCGCCGCGATCGTCGCACCGAGAGGATCGTCAAGCTTCTGCGCTATCAACGAAGCGATCATCCCTGTAAGCACGTCCCCTGTTCCACCGGTAGCCATTCCCGCATTGCCAGTCGCATTCACATAAACCCGACCGTCGGGCGCCGCGATCACCGTCGGACTTCCTTTCAGTACCAGGATCACGTTGCGCTCAGTTGCGAAAGCGCGGGCGATATCGACGGCGGTTTTGATTACATCGGCGATCGGCTTCGATATGAGCCGGGCCATCTCGCCCGGGTGCGGCGTCAGGATCATCGGCAACTCTGCGCTGCCCGCCAAGTTCCGAGCCCACGGCGCGAGCGAATTCAAACCGTCCGCATCGATAACCATAGGACGCCGCCGCTTCATCATAACGGCTCGAACAAACGCACGGGTTGATTCGTCGGATGAACCGAGACCCGGCCCGATGGCAACGACGTCGCGCTCGGCTGCAAGCTCGACCACTCGGTCTACCGCTTCTCGAGCAACGGAACCCGACGAAGTTTCAGCAAGCGGCTCGGTCATGCACTCCGGAATCGCGCGCGCCGCAACGACTGGCTGTGATGATTCCGCGGTGGCAACGGTCACAAGCCCGCATCCGGCTCGCAATGCGGCTTCGCTGGCAAGGCAAGCGGCCCCGGTCTTTCCGCGCGAGCCGGCTACTATCAGCACCTTTCCGACGTCGCCCTTGTTCGCGTGAGGACTTCGTCGCGAGGCTAACAGCCACCGCTCGACGTCGCTGCGCTCGACGAGATTGAGACGCGACCCCGATGCGTTGATCAACTCTTCAGGCGAGCCGATCTGAGCGACAACAAGCTGCCCGCAAAACTCCGACGCCGGCGGAAGAACGTTGCCCGGCTTCGGCGCGGTGAATGTTACAGTGAGAGCGGCCTTTACCGCCGGTCCGATCAACGATTGCGTGTCCGAGGCGATCCCGGACGGCATGTCGACCGAGATCACGGGAGCATCGCCGGTATGATCGTTGAGCAGGTGGATGGCTTCTTCGAACAACCCGGACGCCGGTCTTGTTAAGCCTGTTCCGAATATTGCATCGACAAATAATGTGTGAGGATGGGCAGTTGCCTCGGCCCAAAACTGCTCGGTTGTTTCAATCTCGATGAATCTGAAATTCGACCTGTCGCTCGAAGCTATCTCGATCGCAGCGCGGAAATTCGTATTCGCATCGCCTTTTGAGTCTTCAACGCTGCCGAGCAAAAGAACATCAACCGAGGCTCCTCTGTCGTGAAGCAGGCGCGCGATCGCGGCCCCGTCGCCCCCGTTGTTGCCGCGTCCGCAGATGACCAGCGCTCTCGAACGCGTTACTTCGCCAAACCTCATCTCGATGGCTTCGACAGTGCGGGTGGCTGCGTTTTCCATCAGCAACAGACTCGGCACGCCGTAGCGTTCGGTGGTCAACCGATCGACCTCGCGCATCTCGGCCGCTGAGAGAATCTTCATAGCTGCGATGATAAGTGAGGCTCAGGAAGGTGTCAAAAACAGGAGTAGTCCGTAGTCAGTGGTCAGTGGTCAGTGGTCAGTGGT
>Ga0134124_10002464_pt1 | contig 14960 bp, 15 predicted proteins | sample KB304_FD_96880 | JGI IMG/M metagenome (GOLD analysis project Ga0134124, IMG submission 96880) | Terrestrial soil microbial communities without Nitrogen fertilizer from Kellogg Biological Station, Michigan, USA - KB3-0-4 | ecosystem: Environmental > Terrestrial > Soil > Unclassified ... | reverse complement strand
TGTACGCGTTCAGCCTGGACCATTTCATTCACGGCCTCACCGCAGGGGCGCTCAAGTGAAGTAGCGATTACCCACCTGAAGGAGGAGAGCGATGACGAGAGTCACCCGGCGTCAATTCCTGGGTACCACCGCAGCGGGCGCGCTGGCCGCCCCGCATATCTGGGCCCGCTCCGCCGCGGCTCAGAGCAAGCAGCTCTCGATCCTGTGCTGGAGTCATTTCGTCCCCGCCTACGACAAGTGGTTCGACCAGTGGGGCCAGGAATGGGCGGCCAAGGCCGGCGTCAAGCTGACGATCGACCACATTCCGCACCTCAGCATTCCGCCGAAGATCGCGGCGGAAGTTGCCACCCAGTCCGGCCACGATATCGTGCAGATGGTGGGAACCGGTTCCGAGAAGTTCGCGCCGGCGCTGATCGACGTCCAGGACCTCGCCGACAAGCTCGGCAAAAAATATGGCGGGTGGACCCCGCTCGCGCACAACTTCTCGGAAGTGAAGGGCCGGTTCTGTACCATTCCCGACTACTTCATCGACTTCCCGGGCCTGTACCGCAAGGATCTGTGGACCGAGATCGGCATGCCGAACGGGCCCGACACCTGGGACGAGCTGCGGGTCGGCGGCGCCAAGCTCAAGGCCAAGGGCTTCCCCATCGGCATCGGCCTGGCCCACCACAACGACTCCCGCAACTCGTGGCGCGCCATCATGTGGTGCCATGGCGGCTCCGAGGTGGCCAAGGACGGCAAGACGCTCACCTGGAACTCTAAGGAGGTCCGCGCCGCCCTGAAGTTCATGAAGGCGCTCTACAAGGAAGCGATGACGCCGGAAGTGCTGGCGTGGGACGACGCCTCCAACAACCGGCTGCTCGCGTCGGGCCGCGGGTCGTGGATCCACAATCCGATCAGTGCCTACCGGACGATCGAGGGCCAGAACAAGGAGCTGGCGGACAAGATCTTCATCCAGCTCTCGCCGAAGGGGCCGGCCGGGCGCCTGTCCTATGCCAACTGCCTGGCCTACGGCATCACCAAGTTCTCGACGAACCAGGACGCCGCCAAGGCGTTCCTCGAGCACCTGACCGACAGCTTCAAGGACGCCTTCCGGGCCAGCACGGGATACGACACCCCGTTCCTGAAGACCTTCGCCAAGGGCCCGCTGCCGGTCATCAGCGAGGACCCGAAGCTCAAGCCGCTGGAGAAATCCCCGGAGTACCACTACACCATGGGTTACCCGGGCCCGTGCTCGGCGGCGGCGGACGAAGTCTATCAACAGTTCATCATGATCGACGCCGTCGCCCAGTTCTGCACCGACAAGATGGATCTCGAGCAGACGGTCAAGTGGGGTGAGGACAAGCTGAAGGCGATCTACTCGAAGTTCGTGTAGGCCCGCCGCCGACACCAGGGTCGCCGCATCGCGTGGTATTCTCGGCGCGATGCGGCGACCATTCATCGCGCTCGCGGTCGCGATCGCCGCCATCGGCATCTTCAGCGGCGGCCTCGCCTGGCTCCTGAACGACCCTCGCCCTCCGGCCGGCGCCTCGCGCGGCGAGCGTCTCTACTACGCCTACTGCATCGAATGCCACGGCCGCGACGGGCGCGGCTCCTGGCGCGCCGCCCTCTTCCTCCTCCGCCCCGGCAACCTCGCCGACAAATCGCGCATGTCGACGCACTCCGATCAATACCTCTTCGACATCATCAAGAACGGCGGCTCCCCCCTCGGCCGCCCGGGCATGCCGGCCTTCGGCTACCACCTGACCGACGACGACCTCAAAGCCCTCATCGCCTACATCCGCACCCTGTCGAAAACCCAGCAATAGCCGCTCCGAGGTCGCGGTATATCATGTCGCGGTGATTCGGCCCGGCGTTTCGCGTCCCGGTGAGGTCGTCGTCGCGTACATGCTCATGGCGCCGGCGGTGCTGCTCGTGCTGGGGGTGCTGGCATATCCGATCGGCTGGGAGGTCTGGGCCAGCTTCACGGGGCTGTCGAGCCGTGGAGGCGGCCGCGGGTTCGTCGGGCTCGCCAACTACCGCGGGATGCTCGCCGAGGCGTTCTTCTGGAAGGCGCTGGGCACCACGCTGGCGTACCTTGCGGTGACGACGGTGGCCAAGCTCGTGCTGGGCCTCGGCATGGCGATGCTGCTGGTCCGGCCGTCGCGGATTCGCCCGGTCGTGTTCCTGGCCGTCTTCCTGCCCTGGGCCTATCCGGGCGGTGTCAGCGTCGTTGCCTGGTACTGGATGTTGAACCCGCCGCTGATCACCTCCTACAGCCTCGCCGCCGGCACGCTGAAATACGCGGTGGACGGGGTCCTCGGTGCCGGCGCCTACGCGTTCCTGAGCGTCGCCCTCTTCAACGTGTGGCGCGGCGGCTCGTTCACGGCGGTGTTCCTGCTGGCGGGCCTCAACGCGATCCCCAGCGAGCTGTTCGAGTACGCGGCCCTGGAGACGCGGAGCGCCTGGCAGCGGCTGCGTCACGTGACGCTGCCGCTGCTACGGCCCTTCCTGGCCCTCGCCGTGTTCCTGTCCTTCACCACAGCCTTCGGGGACCTGGCCAACGTGTGGATGCTCACCGGCGGCCGCATCATCTTCCCGGTCGTCGGCACCTACGCGTACTGGCTCGGCATTCACGACGGAGAGCTGGCCCGGGCCGCGGCGTGGTCGCTGTCGCTGGTTCCGCTGCTGGCGCTGGCGCTGGTCGCCCTGTTCCGGTGGTTCGACGCCCCGGAGGAGCGGGCGGCGTGAGCCCGCGGCGTGGCCGCTGGCGCCACCGCGTGCTGCTGGCGCTCGTCGCGCTCTACAGCGTGTTCCCGATCTACTTCATCACCGTCCAGTCCCTGAAGACACCCGAGGAGGACGTGTTCGGCAATCCGCTGTGGATCGCCGATCCCACGTTCGAGAACTACACCGAGCTGTTCGAGGGCGGGGAGGCTCGCCCGCGCGGCTTTGCGATCCTGCCGCGGGTCCCGTTCGTGCTGTGGCTGGCGAACTCCGCCGTCGTCCTGGCCGCCAGCGTGGCGCTGACCCTCGCCTGCGCGGTGCTCGCGGCCTATGCGCTCGGTCGCCTGCAGCCGCCCGGCTGGCGCTGGTGGCGGAGGGGGCTGTTCGCGACCTACGTCATCCCCCACACCATCCTGTTCATCCCGATCTACCAGGTGCTGCTCTCGCTCGGCCTGGACGACTCGCGCGGCGCGCTCGTGCTCGTCTACTCCACCATGGCGCTGCCGTTCTGCATCTGGCTGCTGTCGGCCTACTACCGCCACCTGCCCCCGGAGATCGAGGAGTCGGCGCTCGTGGAGGGCGCCTCGCGCCTCACCGCCTTCGTCCGGATCATGCTGCCCATGAGCCGCAACGTCCTCGTGGCGGCCGGTCTCTTCACGATGGGAACGGTCGGGCAGGACTTCATGCTCGCCTCGATCTTCCTGCTCGACCGCGACAAGCAGACCGTGGCGGCTGGTCTGGGCGTGATGGACGTGAGCCTGGAGGAGCTGGTGGCCGTGGCCGGCGTGAACCTGGCCGCGATCCCGGTGGTGATCCTGTGTGCGCTCTTCGCGCGGGACTACGTGCGCGGCCTCACCGCGGCCATGGTCGAGGGAGCATAGATCCGGGCGCCGTTCAGCGGCTGGCGGCGACGCGGAGGCGGACGATGCGGTGCAGCGACGACTCCGCGACGTAGAGATGGCCGTCAGCGTCGAGGGCGAGGCCCTCGGGATCACCCAGCGGTCCGGCCAGCGTCGTCACCTCGCCCTCCGGCGACACGCGAAACAGCATGGCCACCGTGAACCCGCCGCTCACGAAGAGTCCGCCGTCCGGCGCCGCCACCATGTTGATCCTCAGGTACTGCCCGGGCGGGAGCGTCGCGAACGGCACGAGTGGCGGCTCGGCGCCGACGCGATAGAGCGTCCCGCCAGAGCTCAGCGCGACCAGGCCGTCGCCCAGCACCGCCACCGCCACCAACCGGGGCAGCATCGCGCCGCCGGCGCGGCCGCCCCAGGCGCGCGGGAACAGCGGCGGGACGCGGTCGACGCGCCGCGGCAGCGGGAGGGTCGGATCGAGCGTGAGCCGGAACACGAGCGGCCCGCGGTAGTCCTCGTCCCGGAAGTGCTCGAGGCCCGACGGTGGCCGCTCTCGCTCGGGCGAGATGTAAGGGTCGGCGTGGTCGACCAGGACCAGGCGACCGGCGCCGTCGAAGGCCAGGGTGCTGCCGCCGGCGAGCCGGCGCAGGCCGTCGACGTAGAGGGTGAATCGCTCGTCGCCGTCGAGTCGATAGACGCGGCCGCCGTTCTCCTCACCGAGAAACAGATCGCGTGTCACCGGCTCCAGCACCAGGCTGCCCAGCGTGGCCGGGCGCGCGGCGACGAAGGGGATCCGCACCCGCGGCCGATGGGACACGTCCACCGGCAGCGCACGGTCCAGGTCGATACGGTGGATCTCGCCGGCTGAATCGCCGCGGGCACCGGGACTCAGAACGACCAGCGTACGGCCGTCGAGCACGAGCTGCAGCGGGCGCGGTACGCCGGTGGCGACGACCTCGAACCCCGCGGGGACCACAACCTCGCGGGCCGGCGCCGCCGAGCACAGTAAGACGGCGGCGGCGGCGGCGCCACCGCCCCAGACCGCTACGCGCCACTCAGTCGTCGGAGCCCGCCTTCTGTGTGATCTCGCCGCCCGGCGTGCTGAGGAAGAGCAGCAGGTACTTCAGGGGCGCCGGGCCCGGGTTCGAGTGGTTGTGCCAGACGCCGACCGGATCCGAGTAGGACTGGCCGGCCGTGTGGTACTGCACCCCGGACACGCCGACCCGGCCGCCCTCGCTATTGGTGACGAGGGTCCCTTCCAGGACGTAGACGAAGGTCGGCACGTTGTGGCGCTGCCGGCCGGTCTGGCCGCCCGGCGCGATCTCGATCGTCTGCCCGGTCATCACGACCGGGATGCTCACGGTCTCCTTGAAGCCGCCGAGCGACGTGATGAGGGGGGTCGCCTTCACCCCCTTGGGTTGAGGCGCCGCCGGCGTCTGCGCGATCGCTGGCGTGACGAGCCCGATCAGTACGAAGCTGCCGACGACGACCGCCGCAAAGCAGGTCCGCTGCATGGAGCACCTCCTGGAGTGCGCTGCGTTCACCGCCGTCACTTGATCGCCGCCCCCGTGATCCCCGAGATGAACTTGTCGAGGAACAGGTTGTAGACGATCGCCACCGGCACGCCCACCAAAAGCGCGCCAGCCATCAGCGATCCCCAGAAGTAGATGTCGCCGCGGATCAGCTCGGTCGCCACCCCGAGCGGCACCGGCTTCTCTTCCGAGATCGACACGAAGGCCAGCGAGTACAGGAAATCCTGCATCGACAGGGTGAAGGAGAAGATGATCGCCGTGATGAGCCCGGGCCAGCTCACCGGCAGCACCACGCGGAGCAGCGCGCCCAGCTGGCCGCAACCGTCCACCATGGCGGCCTCCTCGATCTCGAACGGCACCGTCTTGAAGAACCCCATCAGCAGCCAGGTGCAGAACGGAATGGTGAAGGTCGGGTACACGACGACCAGCGCCCACCACGAGTCCTGAAGATTGAGCATGCTCACCACGCGGGCCAGCGGGATGAACAGGATGATGGCCGGGACCAGGTACGTCATGAAGATGCCGATCCCGAGGTTCTCCGCGCCCGGCAGCCGCAGGCGCGCCAGCGCGTACCCGGCCGGCACCGCGGTCAGGATCGTGATGACCGACACCCAGAACGAGATCGCCATGGTGTTGACGATCCAGTCCCCGTACGACGTGTTGTGGAACAGGAAATCGAAATTCTTCCAGGTGGGTGCCTGCCGGAACCAGAACGGCACCGCGTCCACCAGGTACAGGTCCGCGTCCTGCTTGATGGCCGTGATCGCCATCCAGAAGATGGGGAACACCGCGATGACCAGGAACGGCATCAGCCCGAGGTAGATGAAGACGTGACGCCGGATGGTCCGGGCCCGGGCGGTGCGGGGGACGACGGCCACGGACGCCATCAGTACTGTCGCCTCCGCAGTGTGCGGAGCAGCAGGATGATGGCCGGCAGCAGGAGCGGGAACAGGAACAGCGAGATGGCGGCGCCCCGCCCCAGCGCGCCACCGCGGATGCCGGTGTTGTAGGCGAGCGTCGGGAGGATCTCGGTGGCGCCGTCCGGCCCTCCGTTCGTCAGGAGATACACGATGGACAGGTCGGACAGCGTGAACACGGTGTCGAAAGCGCTGCCGACGAACAGGATCGGCGCGATCATCGGCACGATCACCTTCCGGAAACGCTGCATGAACGAGGCGCCGTCGACCTTGGCGGCGTCGAGGACCTCCGGTGGCACCGACGTGAGCCCGGCCAGCAGCACGATGGCGCTGAACGGAAAGCCGCGCCAGACGTTCACGAACATCACCGACAGCAGGGCCAGCCCCGGTTGCCCGAGCCAGACCGGCCAATCGGGCGAGCCGTAGCTGCCGATGAGCCCCAGCCGACTCAGCGCCCAGTTGATCACGCTGAACTGCGAGTCGAACATCCATTTCCAGCCGAGCACACTCACGGCGATGGGCAGCGTGAACGGAATGACGATCAGCGCCCGCACGACCTTGCGGCCCTTGAACGGCTGCAGCAGCAGGAACGCGAGCGAGGTGCCGAGCAGCCCCTTGAGGATGCCGGCGCCCACCGTGAAAACCACGGTGTTGCGCAGCGCAGTGTAGAAGGTCGCGTTCTCCAGCGCCGACATGAAGTTGTCGATCCCGACGAAGCGCGCCACCGGCGAGCTGACCGAGGCGTCGCTCATCGCCAGGTAGAGCGAGAAGACGAAGGGCAGTCCGACCAGCAGCCCCACGTAGAGCACGGCCGGGGCCAGCAACGTGTAGCCAAAGAGGTAGCGCCGGGCCGTCGGGGTTCGCCACCACGGCAGCGTCCGGACACTCTGGCCGACGGCCACAGAAAACGACCCGGGCGGGGACGGCCCGCCCGGGGACACCTCGGTCATGCGATCAGGACGCTTTGTGCTTGGCGTAGATGCGCCGGATCTCGCCGACGCCCCACTTCATCGTGTCTTCGATGGCGCCGCCGCGCGCCACGCGTGTGAACATATCGGGGATGATGAAGGTGGTGACCACCTCCTGGGCGGGCGGCGTCATCGGGCCCGGGAAGCCGAGAAACGCCGTGATCTTCTCCTGGTCCTGCAGCTTCCCGAGCTTGGTGTCGTTGCCGAGGTAGGGCATCGGCTTGGTGTACTGGCCGCGCAGAAACGGCATGTTGTAACCGAGGCTGGCCTGCATGGCGTCCTTCTGGCTGTCGGCGAGACCCTGGATGAACTCCTTCGCCGCCGGAACGTTCTTCGAGAACTTCCAGATGGCCCACACGTTCGGCTCGCCGACGTTCCACGTCCCCCCGGGCCCCGCGACTTCAGGCACCACGAACGTCTGCTCGAAGACCTTCGGGTTGGTGAGGCGGGTCGAGTGGAAGGCGGAGATGGCGTCGTGGATCCAGCTCGCGACGCCGGAGGCGAGGAAGCGGTTGTCGGAGGCGTCGTCCCACGAGAAGACCTCCGGCGTCATGCCCTCGTCGTACATCGCCTTGGCGAACTTGAGGGCCTCCCGCATCTCCTTGGAGTCGATCGTGATGTTCTGGCCGGTGGGATCGGTCTCCTTGACCCCGTAGCAGTACATGAGCGCGCGCCAGTTGTGGTTGGCGTCGTTGCAGTGCGAGAACTGCATCCCGGTGGGATGGCCCTTGGCCTTGAGCTGACCCGCGGCCTTGCGGAGGTCCTCCCAGGTCTTCGGCTCGCCCATGCCGACCGAGGCGAACAGGTCCTTGCGCCACAGCACCGGGATCGAGATGAAGAAGTCGGGGACGGCGTACCACTGACCGGAGACCTGCGCCGCGCTCTTGGCCGCGTCGAGCCAGCCGCCGTACTTCTTGCCCAGACCTTCTGCGAGGTCGGAGACGTCGACGAGATTGCGATAGTACTGGCCGGTGAGAATCTGGCCGGCGAAGTACATGAGGTCGTGGCCGGCGCCGGCCGCGAACTCGGCTGCGTAGCGCGCGGGCAACTCGAGGTGCGGCATGTGGTCCACGCGGACCTTGACGCCGTTCTTGTCGCCCCACTCCTTGGCGAACTTGTCGAACCACACGTCGTAGGCGGGCACGTAGTGGCTCCAGATCAGCAGCCGAAGGTTCGTGCCCTTGATCTGGGCCGGGGCCTGCCGCGCGGTCAGCATGTCGGCCAGCGTGAGGCCGGCGACAGCGCCGCCGGCGGTCGTGAGGAAGCTGCGGCGACTCAGCGTGGTGGGGTGGGTCTCGGCCAGACGTTCATGACTCATCGTGTAACCTCCTCCGCATCGGGGGCGTGGCAATCGTGGGACGGGCTCATGCTCCTCAGACCCAGGGTCGATAAATGAAAAGGCTCAGCTCCTTCTTACGTTTACGCCGAGCCTTGTCAAGTGCTATTTCCTGTCACCCCTGCGAGGCCCCCCATGCTCGGCTGGCGGACGAAGCGCTAGCGACGCTCGATGCGGAGGAGCCGGAGCTGCTCGCCCTCCTGGCGTACGGCGAGCCGAACGCGGTCGCCGGGCTTGAGGCCGAGCGGGTCGATCTGGGCGGACGTGACGGAGACCGCCATCTGTTCCATCGCGGACATGCCGAGCGCGGCGACGGTCTGATGGCGAACGAGGATGAGATCAGGTGTCGCGCGGGCGACGAACTCGCCCTGGACTTCGTAGGCGGCGGGCCGGAGGATGGTCCCCCACAGGCCCGCCGCGAAGGCGATCAGCAGCCCGACGAACAGCAGCGCCAGGCGCCAGCGCGCCTGGGCGGCCGAGGCCAGCGTCGAGACGTCAGTACGACTCCATCCCGCTCGTTCGGCGCGCTTCGGGCCGCAGGTCGTCGCCTGTCACGATCCACTTGCCGCCGCAACCCTCGTGGACGGCCGCCGACGCCGCGCGGTACCCGGTTCCAAAGGTGGCCGCAAGCGCGACAAAGCCGACAACCCCGCCCAGCGCGCAGGTGATGGCACGGCCCGGCACCAGGAACACGTTCACGGCCACCGCACCCGCGTTGTAGGCGCCACGTGAGCGCTCGGCCTCCTGCTGAGCCTTGAGCTGCTCCTGGAAGAGGTCCGGGGCCGGCGGCGGGGTCGGCTGCTGCGCGCCGGCGATCGCCGCCAGCGGCCCGGCCAGCAACAGCGCCGTGAGCAGCGCCGAAACGACTCGAGTCCGCGTGATCATAGACCGCCTCCTTGTCGTCCTGTCCCCCCGGCCACCGTCGAGGCGGCCGGTCGAGGGGCTCTCATTGTCGCCTGAAGGTGAGGGGTCGTCCCACCAAATTTTCCCGGCTCCCGGAAAGGGCTATAATCCCGTCACATTTCCCCCGGGAGGCCACGTCCATGAAGCTCGTCCGGTTCTCCACCAACGGCCAGTCCCCGCGCCTCGGCGCGCTACAGGGCGACCGCATCGCCGATCTGCAGGCCAGCGTCGCCGCCACCCTCACCCGGCGCGGGGTCGTCCGCGCCCAGGCGCTCGCCGCCGCCCTGGTGCCCACGTCCACGCGTGAGTTCCTCGAGGGCGGCGCGGCCACCCAGGATGCGCTGGGTTCGATCACCGAATGGGTCACGGTGCCGGCCGCCTCGGCCCGGCTGCACGCCCCCATCGCCGATCCCGGCAAGTTCATCTGCATCGGCCTCAACTACAGCGACCATGCCGCCGAGACCGGCAACGCCATCCCCAAGGAGCCGCCGATCTTCGCCAAGTGGCCGAACGCGATCATCGACCCCGGCGAGCCCATCCTGCGCCCGCGCGGCTCCAAGGCGCTCGACTGGGAGGTCGAGCTGGGGGTCGTCATCGGCAAGCCCGCCCGGTACGTGTCGAAGGAGCAGGCGCTCGACTACGTGTGGGGGTACACGATCATCAACGACGCCAGCGCGCGCGACTTCCAGATGATCACCAGCCAGTGGATGGCCGGCAAGATCTTCGAGACGGCCGCACCGGTCGGTCCCTACATCGGCGACCGCGCCGAGGTGGCGGATCCCCACTCGCTCAGCCTCAAGACTTTCGTCAACGGCAAGCAGATGCAGAACGGCAACACCAAGACGTTCATCTTCGACGTGCGTTACCTGGTCAGCTACCTCTCGGGGCTCATCACGCTGATGCCCGGCGACCTGATCGCCACCGGAACGCCGCCCGGCGTCGGCCTCGGCATGAAGCCGCCCGTGTATCTGAACCCCGGCGACGTCGTTCGCATGGAGATCACCGGGCTCGGCACGCTCGAGAATCCGGTCAAGGAAGCGTAGGTCGGGTCAGGCGGCGGGGCCGCGACCCCGCCGCCGACCTCGCCGATGGGTATCGCGGGGCGCCCAGCGCACGCGTACACTGGGAGCGTTATGCTCGATCTGATCCGCACCCTCGTGGTCGAGAACACCACGAAAATCGTCCTGTTGTCGCTGGACGGCCTCGGCGGCCTGCCCCGGCCCGAGACCGGCCGATCCGAGCTCGAGACCGCCCGGCTGCCCAACCTGAGCGCACTGGCCACCGCCTCCGCCTGTGGCCTGCTGCGGCACGTGGCGCCCGGGATCACGCCGGGCAGCGGCCCCGGCCACCTCGGCCTCTTCGGCTACGACCCGCTCGCCTACCAGGTGGGACGTGGGGTCCTGGAGGCGCTGGGGATCGAGTTCGACCTCCGCGGCGGCGACGTGGCGGCCCGAGGTAACTTCTGCACCGTGGACGGCGCCGGCCTCATCACCGACCGTCGCGCCGGCCGCATCGCCACCGAGGTCTGCGTCCGGCTCACCGAACGGTTGCGGACGATTCGCCTGCCCGGCGTGGAGCTGATGGTCGAGCCGGTCAAGGAGCATCGCTTCGTGCTGGTGCTGCGCGGAGCCGGCCTCTCGGGGCGACTGAGCGAGACCGACCCCCAGGTGCTCGGCAAGCCACCGCTGCCCGTGCACGGGCTGGACGCGGACGCGGCCGCCACCCGCACCGCCGAGCTGGTCAACGCCTTCATCGACGAGGCGCGCCGTCGGCTGGCCGACGCAGCGCCGGCCAACATGATCCTGCTGCGCGGCTTCGATCAGCTGCCGGAGCTGCCGCGCTTTCCCGAGGTCTACGGGCTGCGGGCGGCGGCGATCGCCGCCTATCCGATGTACCGCGGGCTGGCCAAGCTCGTCGGGATGGACGTGCTCAAGACGGGCGGCACCTTCGCCGACGAGCTCTCCACGCTGCGCGAGCACTGGCAGGCCTACGACTTCTTCTTCGTGCATTACAAGGACACGGACAAGGCCGGCGAAGACGGGAACTTCGACGCGAAGGTCGAAGCGCTCGAGCGGTTCGACGCCTTCATCCCGGCCATCCGCGACCTCGGCCCCGACGTCCTCGTCGTCAGCGGCGATCACGCGACACCGTCCGTGCTGGCCGCCCACGGCTGGCAGCCGGTGCCGGCGCTGATCTGGAGCCGCTACTGCGGCGCCGACCCCGTCACCGCGTTCACCGAGCGCGCGTGCGCCGCCGGCACCCTGGGCGTGATCCCAGCGCACCACCTCATGCCGATCGTCATGGCCAACGCGCTGAGGCTCACGAAGTTCGGCGCGTAGTCGCACCATGCGGTTCCTCATCCGCCTTCTGGGGGCGCTGTGGCTGGCGACGCTGATCGTCAGCGCCGGCTTCGCCTGGTACGAAGTCCACGCCGAACGCCGCCGGCTGATCGATGACCTGCAGCGACGCGCCGCCCTGGCCGCCGACGCCGTGCGCGAGGCCTCCGAGCGCCAGGTCGCGCGGGGCAGCCGTACCGGCTACGAGCGCGTCCTGGCCCGCTTCAGCCGTCAGGACCGTGCGGTCGCGATCTACGACGCCTTCGGCTCGGTGATCGAGGCCAGCCCCGAGGTCAAGCGATCGCTCGGTCCCGTCTCGCCCCTCGTCACCGAGGCCATCCAGAAGAACCAGGCCACGCGGGCCTTCGCCACCGTGAACGGCCGCACCCGGCTCGTGCACGTCGTGCCTCTGCAGACGGACGACGGACCGATCGGCGCGGCGGCCGTGCTGCTGGACGCGCAATACCTCGAGACCAGCGAGTGGGATCTGTGGCAGCGGACCGCCGTCCGCTTCGGCGTGCTGATGCTCCTGCTGACCGGCATCACGTGGATCGTCGTGCGCTGGTCCGTCACGCGGCCCATGACGCGCATCGCAGAGTGGACGCGTCAGCTGAAGTCCGGGCAGCCGGTGGCGCCGCCGCCCCAGGCCGACGCCAGCCTGTTCGGCTCGCTGGCCACGGAGGTGACCAGCCTGGCCCGCACGCTGGCCCGGGCCCGCCTGTCCGCGGCCGAGGAAGCGCGCCTGCGGCTCGTCGGCGAGAGCCTGTGGACCGAGGAGCGTCTCAAGCAGTTCGTCGAGATCCGCTTCGGCGAGCGGCCGATCTACGTCGTGTCCAACCGCGAGCCGGTCAGCCACGTCCACGACGGCCGCACGATCAGCGAGGTGCGACCGGCCAGCGGCCTCGTCACCGCGCTGGAGCCGATCATGCTGGCCTGCGGCGGCACCTGGGTCGCGCACGGCAGCGGCAACGCCGACCGCATCGTGGGCGAGCGGGTCGGGCTGCCGGTCAACGATCCGGCGTACACGCTGCGCCGGGTCTGGCTCAGCGAGCAGGAGGAGGCCGGCTACTACTACGGCTTCGCGAACGAGGGCCTGTGGCCGCTCTGCCACATCGTGCACGAGCGCCCGCAGTTCCGCGCCGACGACTGGGAGCAGTACCGGGCGGTCAACGCGCGCTTCGCCGGCACGCTGCTCGAAGAGATGGAGAAGGCCGAGCACCCGATCGTGCTGGCCCAGGATTATCATTTCGCGCTGTTGCCGCAGTTCGTGAAGCAGAGCCGCCCCGACGCGCGCGTGGCGCTCTTCTGGCACATTCCGTGGCCCAACTTCGAGGCGTTCGGCATCTGCCCGTGGCAGGAGGAGATCCTGCTCGGCATGCTCGGCGCCGACCTGATCGGATTCCACACGCAGTTTCACTGCAACAACTTCCTGGAGACCGTCGAGCGGACGATCGAGGGCCGGGTCGACTGGGAGAACTTCACGGTCGTCCGCGGCCAGCACCGCACGTGGGTGCGTCCCTTCCCCATCAGCGTGGCGCCCGACGACGGCGAGCCCCTGCCCGATCGCGCCGCCCTCAGGACCGAGCTCGGCCTCACCACCGAGTGGGTGGGCGTCGGTGTCGAGCGCGTCGACTACACCAAGGGGCTGCCCGAGCGGTTCCGCGCGCTGCGGCGCTTCTTCGAGCGGTGGCCGGAGTATCGGCGGCGGGTGACGTTCGTGCAGATCGCCTCGCTCAGTCGCAGTCGCATCCCGCGCTATCGCGCGCTGCAGGAAGAGGTGCGGGAGGCGGTGCGCTCGATCAACGAGGAGATCGGCGAGCGCGGCTGGCAGCCGATCGTCTACCGCGAGCGGCATCACGACCACAGCGAGATCCGGCGCTACTACCGCGCCGCCGACTTCTGCATGGTGACCTCGCTGCACGACGGGATGAACCTGGTCGCCAAGGAGTACGTGGCCGCCCAGGACGACGACGACGGCAGCCTGATTCTCAGCCGCTTCACCGGCGCCTCGCGCGAGCTGCGCGACGCCTGGATCGTCAATCCCTACGACGTGGAGGACATGGCCTTGGCCATCCACGACGCGCTCTCCGCAGACGAGGTGGAGCGCCGCTCGCGCATGAGTCGCCTGCGGGCCCACGTGCGCGAGTACAACATTTACGGCTGGGCGGGTCTGCTGGTCGCCGAGCTCGCCCGGATTCCGCAGCCCTCACCCTCGCTCGAGCGAAGCTGATACCGGCTTGTGGTAGAGCTTACAGACGTACAATGTGCCGGGCTCGAGCCGGGTCGTGCAACCCCTCGGAAACGCAGCACTCGTTCGTGGCATCGTCCTTGCCTTTCGCTAGTCCGACCGACGATCGGGCCTGGGCCCGCATCATCACGACGACGAGAAAGGTGGACGCGAGCCATGGAAGAGCAGAACCTCAGCGACATTTCGATGAAGGGTGCGCCGGCCTGCGGCCGGTGTCACATGCTGGTCGCGCGCTACGCGCCGCAGGTCGTGGCCTCCACCGGGACCTATCACCGCGAATGCTTCGAGGCGTGGTACTTCGGTCGTTATGGCAAGCGGCCGGCCCTGCTGGCGGGAGCCAACGGCAACCGTCACCGCTTCCAGTTCCGCGAGACCGCCGAGATTCGCGAACGGGCTGCGTGAAGTTCTGAATGGGGGGCCCCCAGATGGCCCCCCATACCCCCCCGCGCTCGGCGGCGCTCCGGCGACGCCGTGGCGCTTCTCGATTGCGGCGGACGCGCGTCGAGCGGGATAGCCTCGGGGCGATCGAGGTTCCACGGGGCGCGCTCTGGGGGGCCTTCACCGAGCGCGCGCGGCAAACCTTCCAGCTCACCGGCCGACTCCCTCACCCGGCGCTCGTTCGCGCCTACGCGCTCATCAAGCTGGCCGCCGCGCGCGTCAACGCGCGGCTCGGGCTGTTGCCGGCGCGGTGGGCGGCCGCCATCGCCGCCGCCGCGGCCCAGGTCGCGACCGGCCGTGTTCCCGACGCCGCGGTCATCGACGCCCTGCAGGCGGGCGCCGGGACCCCCGCGCACATGAACGTCAACGAGGTCGTGGCCAACCTCGCCAACGAGCGGCTGGGCGGCCGGCGCGGACGCTGGGATCCGATCCATCCCAACAACCACGTCAACATCGGACAGTCGTCCAACGACGTCACGCCCACCGCGATCCGGCTGATGGCGCTCGAGCTGCTCGAGCCGCTCGACGCCGAGCTGACCGCGCTCGTGCGGGCGCTCCGACGCCACGCGGCCCGCGAGCGTGCGGTCGTGAAGCCGGGGCGCACGCATCTGCAAGACGCCGTCCCGATCACGTGGGGTCAGGTCTTCGGCGGCTGGGCACAGGCGCTGGATGACGGGCGCCGCGCGCTCGCGCGCGCGTGCGACGAGCTGCGGGTGGTCGGC
>Ga0134124_10002463_pt1 | contig 14962 bp, 24 predicted proteins | sample KB304_FD_96880 | JGI IMG/M metagenome (GOLD analysis project Ga0134124, IMG submission 96880) | Terrestrial soil microbial communities without Nitrogen fertilizer from Kellogg Biological Station, Michigan, USA - KB3-0-4 | ecosystem: Environmental > Terrestrial > Soil > Unclassified ... | reverse complement strand
TGGTAGAGCTGGCCGGCGAATATATATTTATCGATGGTAATTCAGCACTGACATTTAATTTTTTACCATTTAATACGATTCAATTTATTTTTTACGCAAAGCGATTACAAAACGAAGATGCTATTGACGCTGCTGGCTATATTAACAATTTTAAAGAAGTGGAACGTGACATGGGCATCGAAGGTTTTTTTGAAGATCCAGATGATGCTCCGAAAATTGAATTTATTCCGGGATAAAACGAAGCAATGAAACAGTCCCTTATTCTGAATTTAATAAATAACACGTCCGGCACGATTCCATTGACGATACTTAGCCCATTTGAATGGGCTAACAGTGTGATCAATGCCCGGACCAGTTATACATGGAATATCACCGGGCTTTCTTTTAGCCCTGGTACCTTTTCTATCCAGGCGAAATCGGATAGCAGCGGATCGTTTCAAACATATACAGGATTTGCGACCGATACGCAATCATTGATAGCAGCTATCAATAACTTAGGCATCGGCACATTTTGGTCGGTCACATCGGGATCCACGGCTTATTTAATCACTTATAACGACACTTTTATTTATGCCGACCTGGTGATAGGTTTTGCATCCGTGGGATTTGTATGGACCATTCGATCAACGCCGCAGGATAGCTGGTGGCGAAATGTAACTTTCGGTAATGGATTGTTTGTTGCTGTTTCGGTGGATGGCGCCAACAGGGTAATGACCTCTCCGGATGGCATTAACTGGACTTTACAGGCGGCACCGGTATTTCAATGGTTTGGAGTAACATTTGGCAACGGGCTTTTTGTTGCTGTTGGACCAGGCACACCTGGTAGCCAGGCAATGACTTCTCCGGACGGCATTAATTGGACCTTGAGATCCACTCCTGGACCTAGCCTGTCCTGGTTTAATGTAATATATGGCAACGGCCTATTCGTAGCCGTTTCAAATACAGGTGTAAATGACCGGGTAATGACTTCCCCGGATGGGATCACCTGGACCAGTCAATTTACCCCTGTTGATAATGATTGGATAGACGTCGCTTATGGAAATGGCCTTTTTGTTGCAGTTTCCAATACCGGGGTAGGAAACCGTGTAATGACGTCTCCAGACGGCATTGCCTGGACGATCCGGGCTTCTGCTGCCGACAATGCCTGGGTCAGTGTGACCTATGGAAACGGCCTCTTTGTGGCCGTGGCGCTGTCCGGATCGGGAAACCGTGTTATGACGTCTCCGGATGGCCTTTCCTGGACGATCCGGGCTTCGGCTGCTGATAATAGCTGGTTGAAAGTAACCTACGGAAATGGGCTCTTTGTAGCTGTGTCATTCACTGGCGTAGGAAACAGGGTAATGACCTCCCCGGATGGAATCAACTGGTCCCTGCAGGCATCCGCAGCCGATAACGATTGGCAAAGCGTTATATATGCCAGTAATATATTCGTGGCCACCGCAAATTCAGGTGTGGGAAACAGGGTAATGACTTCCGGCACTATTCAATAACTGTTGTCAGAATATTGAAAATCCCAATTGTTGAAATTTATTTTCAAGTTTATCAATATCTACATTTCGCCAATAGTGTTTCAAATTATACAACAGGCGCTTTTTATAGGAGCGTGCAATCGGGCGAATACAGGCCCGGATCCCGCGCCGATCCGGATAAATAATTTCCACAAGCTCTTTGGCATTTTCTTCTGATAATTTTTCGACGCTCTTTTTAAAGGTTTCAAACTCCATACCTCAATATAAGTAAAAAAGGTCCTGCCATCGCAGGACCTTTCACAAAATCTAAGTCTACTCTATGAAAACGAACATTAAAAATCAGCCGTCATAACTCTATTGCCTGTACCACTGTTTGAAACAGCTACAAATTTTCCATTTCCATAGCTTACACCTTGCCAGTCATTATCCGCTGCAGAGGCGTTTTGCGTCCATGTGATACCATCGGTTGAGGTCATTGCCCGGTTTCCGACCCCGCTGGACCCTACAGCGACAAAGAGGCCGTTTCCGTAGGTTACTTTGAACCAGCTATTATCAGCAGCCGAACTCCGGATTGTCCAGGAAAGGCCATCCGGAGAGGTCATAACACGGTTTCCGGCTCCTGACAGCGCCACGGCCACAAACCGGCCATTTCCGTAGGTTACACTGGCCCAGTCATTGTCGGCGGCAGAAGCCCGGATTGTCCATGTAATGCCATCCGGGGAGGTCATAACGCGATCTCCTGTATCATGCATGGCGCCGTTAGCCACAGCCACAAACAGCCCATTGCCATAGGTTACATCTGTCCAATTGTTATTGGTAGGAGTAGATTGATTGGTCCAGGTGATCCCATCCGGCGAAGTCATTACTGCATTATTTGTAAGAACATTGGCTGCGATCGCTACAAATAACCCATTGCCATAAGCGATATTAAACCAGGATCTTCCGGGTGACGGGGTTGGTCTTAGCGTCCAGGTGATCCCATCCGGAGAAGTCATTACCTGGTTACCCGTAAGATCTCCTGATACAGCAACAAAAAGCCCGTTGCCAAATGTTACTCCAAACCATTGAGCTGAAGACGCAGCGGTACGTAAGGTCCAATTAATACCGTCCGGCGAAGTCATTACCCGGTTGGCGCCATCGACTGAAACGGCAACAAAAGTGCCATTGCCATAAGCGATATTTCGCCAATAACTATCCTGCGGCGTTGAGCGCGATACCCACGTAAGGTTTACACCATGCGGCTTTCCTGGAGGCGGTTCGATCGGTTGCTTTGTACAGGAAGTAAGAGAAATAAAAAGGGATAATAGTAAAAGATAAATCGTTTTCATGTTGTTTAAATTTTGTACACTAAAATTAGAAAGGGGTTTTCCTATGTGCAATAGGGGTTTTACTATGAAAAGTTAAATAGCATTATATTTACATAACTAAATCCATCTCAAACATGAAAAAAAGTGTAAGCGTGTTGTTACTGATCATAGCCATGATCACCTTAGCAACGGTGTCGTATGCGGGTCCTCCCCCTGGTAAGCCACCTAAATCAGAAAAAACTGTAACAAAGAAAAGTATTGATCAAAGCAAAATCGTAAAAACTACGCTTCACCGGTATAGCCGGCAGAAGATCCTCAATGATGTAGGAAAGTACGATTTTAAACCTGGATTAATATATGTGGATCAGCAACCGGGTGATGTTATCCCGGCAACTATGGTGAAAAGGAAATCCGTAAAGTCTCTTAGCTTCTATGGGCACGCATTCAGCCGAACGGGTGTTAAGAAAATTTACCGGTTAATTCGACCTCCCACATTATCTTAGCAACGTTTTTATTATTTTTTGATTACTACTAAAAGTCACGAGGGGAGCTCCGGCCACAAGCCGGGGCTTTTTTATTATCCATTAAAAGGCTTCGCAGGATTCCACGCAACCCCCATTTTCATCAAGATCCGGATTCCATATTTGGAGTTGAGAATATTGATCGATCTTTTTGCTGTCATCTATTGATTCACGAAATGGAAATTTGGCATCTTCAATAATATCGCTGACAGTCATATTATCTCTGAAAAAGCGAACAGGTAATTTTATGTTTTTGTTTTCTGATCGATGTGCGGGTATGTGATTCGCGTATTTTGTTTCCATTTCCTGCCACCATGTAGTCACCTGCGGATTTTCTTTTGCTATTGTCATTAACTTTCTACAACTTTTTTTCCAGCAAAAGTCACAGTTACCTTCGTAACTCTTTAGTTCAAGATCAAATTGTTGCTTGCTCCAGAATAAATTGATATCACTTTTGGTGGTTCTTTTTAATGTAGCAAACGGATAGATCAGGTTTTTTCTTTTTGCATTTTTCCAATTCAGCCGTCGCGGTTCATCTGCGCGAATACCTATTGCAGTTTTATATTCCTTAAACTTCCATCCTATCGATATAGCATAAGCGCGGATCGATCTTTCTTTTAACTCCCTGGAACAATGGGGCGAAGTTATATTTGGAATGCCGTGCTTTTTTATCATTTCTTCAAAGGGCTTTCCATTTCTATCAGCAGTGGCGAAATCCACAACTTTTACATTATTGCCATATTTTGTACGTGGATCTGTAACGCCTTCAATCCAAACAGTATTAAAACCAAAGTGAAGATCACATCGATGCACAAAATTTAGAGTAGCTTCTTTTTCTTTTCCTGTGTTTGCAAACACTATGATCATTTCATACTTATCCTGGCAATGATTGAGTAACCACCAGGTCATATATGCGGAAGTGCGGCCACCACTAAAGGAGATAAGCAATTTCTTTTTCACAGTTTCGGAATACACAATGTGAAATTAGGAATAGTCTTCCTCATACTCTTCAAAGGGCACTTGATAGTCCTTATTGGCAAGATAAAATGCCATTGCAAAACCAGCCGGCGTGATACTTCTTTCTTCTTTTGTTTTCTCAGATTTACCGCCCAAGCGTTGTGTAAAACTTCCCTGCGGCGCACATTTTACAGGTTCGATCGGTTTTTTTGGAATATCGCGATTAAAGGATCCCCACAAGCCGGTTTTTTTTGTGTAGGCATTCATGGCGATAACAAATTCTGTTTCTTTCTTGGTCACATTGTGGCCGTTTTTTTTGCGGATCTTATTGAGCAAGGCCAGGTCCTTCTTTTTGGGCTCCAGGTATCCTGCATAATCGCATGGATGAAAATAAACCGGTTGACCAATTTCGGGAATCAATTTAGGCAGTCGGCCTACCGGGTTTTCAACCACCCAAAAAAAGCCGCCATCATATTCAGGATCGGTAGGAGTAAAAAGATCAGCGAGCTTTTGTACCTGGTTGACCAGGTGGACCGCTGCTGCAGTCCTGCCATCTGCATCTTTCATACGCCAGTACTGGGAACAGGAAACTGTAAATTCAGTGCAAGGAGGAGCTGCTAATATTCCGTCGCAGTATTCAAAAAGATCGAGGGCTGTTTCAACACTATCGATATTGTTGACGTCCATAAATTCAGAGATTTTTATATCCCATTGTATGACGTCCCAGCCGTTCAATGCGAATGGTTCAGACCATTGGCCTGAATAATCGAATAAGCTCAATAAGCGTTTCATTGGGTTTCTATTTACTCACAAGACCTGCACATTCACTACCCAATACGAATCTACACCCAATCATTAAAATAACCTGGGACTGGCCAGCGCCGATGCCCTGATCCGGGGCCCGGGCCTTGATGAAGAAAGGACCTACTTATGTATCGATTTATCAATATATGGAGTATCAGCAATGCTTTGCTGGAAATCCAGGTATTCGACAAGTTTTAAGCTATCTGCAGTAAAATTGACTACCTGCAGTGTTCCTGCTTTGGTAAAAAGAAGATAAGAAACACCGCAATAGTTATACTTCTGAACATTGACATTCCGATATAAGCTATCCATGATGCGGTTATTCGCCGATGTAAAATATACTTGCCGGTATTTGCTGAATAAGAAAATTACAATGACAGTAAGTATCGAGCTGCAAATAAGAAAGCTAATTATCCGATGAGCGAAATTTGTATTTGGTTCATCGGGTTTTGGTACTGATGTTTTTTCCATATCTCACTTTATTTCTTTCCACCCACGATTTGTCCACAACAGTTTTTTCGGACCTTTTTGTATTACAGGTTTTTCTTTCCATGCCCTCCCATTCCAGATCATCGTTTTTCTGTTTTTTATCATCGTTGATACACCCGTTACAAGCGTGCTGGTTGTTTCCCCGAGCAACTGCCTGTTAGCATAGTCAGGAAGAGAACCCAATACTGATGATAAAATTGACCTTGCAAGGGAGCTGGTGTCTGCCTCAATGGTTACGGGCTTTTCTGCATCTTCAAAATAATAATGATAAAGTCGCCCGGGCATGGGTAAGATTGTGGAGTACAAAGCTACTGAAAACCCCTGTACCTTTACAGGTGCCAACAAGCCGTTGGCCAGTGGTCTTGGCTCACCTGTAATCCGGAACTTTGAAAACAACCCCGTCGGTGCGGGGTTTTTTAATAACCTAAAAACGATTTCCGGATGATCACAAAACTCTTTTTTGAACAAAATGGACGGCGACTTGATATTGAAATGGTTGGCACGGCATCTGATTTGATAGATATGTTGGTGCAGGCAGCAGCACAACGGGATGAAATAGCCAGTATGATACTTGGCACTATTCCCTTTATTCTGGATAAAAGAAAGATCAGCCGGGAAAATTATTGTAAGATATTGATGGAAAGCCACGGTAAAAGCAAGGGCTGACCCGATTCATTATTAAAATTGCAAGTGATATCGCTATGGCATCATCCGCATGGGAAAGGGAAAGGAAAGTATGTCAAAAATAGTTGGCTTTTCAACAACCGGTTTTGACCCATAGAGATCCTTAATGAATAATTGAGCTTCTTCATTATCCCATGTCTTTGCGATATCCAAATGGTTTTTTCCTGCCTGCTGGTCCTCCAAATCGTGAATAGAAAGCTGGCATTCCAGTGGCGAAACTTCATGTATCTGGCATTGCTCATCTTTGGTTAAAAAGATGCATCTGCCCGTATTTGTTAGCGGCATAATTGATCCGGGCTGTAGATGTACCGGGCACGGAGAAAGGACAAAATAATAAGTACCATCATCGTTTTTGATGTGATCAAGAATCAGGTAATCATTGAAGAGTTTTCGCACACTGATTTTTAGGTGAGCTGCTATTTTCTTTTCATCGCCAAATTTCAGCCATCCGGGTTTGAACTTGCAGGCATCGCGGCAGCTCTGGCAATTACAGGAGATTCTTTGTGTTTCCATTCAATTATTTTATCTGTAAAATACAACAAAGCCACCGGTGTTTGTCCCGGTGGCCACAGATCCAAATTGTATTCTTAACCACTAACCCGGTACCATCTGCAGTTCTCCCTGCGAGGGCCACCTGAGAAAGTCTCTTTATGCTGAATTATGCATAGCTTCTTTCATATAGATCCATTTCAGCTTCCGTAAACCAGGTATCGAATTGCTGAAGGATTTGTGGTAGGTTTTCAGGTAACAGATTAATGAGATCAAATTTACCGGCTGTTTCAAGCCAGTAGGCCGCATATACAGTGGCCTGAAAAGACGATGGGAAGGTGGAAAAAACGGCTAATCGCTGGGCAGCATTATACTCATTCAGGACCATAAGCACACCGGCATCAAAAGTATGTTGACCTAGCCATTGCACAAAGAGTGAATACCTGTCAGGAAAATCACGCTTTATGCATTTCCATAAAATTTCCGTACGCATATAAAAACACTTGCTTTTAGATAATAGACTACAGCGTTAATAAAAAAAGTTTAGTCCACTGACTTTGTTTCGTGGCGCCACGGTTTGCTATAAACTCTTTGGTCAAAGTCAATCAATTGCAAATGAGATTCAAATTTTCGTGTCTCCTTGACACACCGTTCGCATTGTCCGACGCACCAGGCATTTGGGATCTCGGCCTTATTAACTGGTTTGGACTGTCCGGATTGGCGCGTACCAGGATTCACCGGCGCCTCATCCAATTCCCAGTCAGCAAGCCACGCATAATCGTCGGTATCATTTCCATCTAATTGAACTTTTGGCCGGGTATCTTTTCCGAACGCCTTATTGCATTTCTCGTCACATGCAACTTTCGTTCTTTCTCCAAAAATCAAAATTATTTTTTCCATAAGCAGTTTTGTTATTTGTCTCCTGCGATCTCGTTAATGAGGCCGGACAGTCGATTGATTTCATTAATGGATTTATTGTTGATACGGTAATGGATATTTCTATGAATGCGCGTTGTATATACTGCGCCTGCTTTACGTAAATCACTAAGATGAGATGATGCAGCAGATTGGTCAAGCTCAAAATGCGTATAGATATCCGTCACGATGGTATCGGGATTGTTTAAAATGTAAAGCAATATCTTTTGCCGTAATGGGTGCTTTAAAATACGCAAAATATTTTGTGCTTTGGTTACGTTCTCAAAAGAAATGTCAGCTTCCTTCATAGTATTGATTTGCGTGTTAGCCGTTATTGTTTGTTAGGTGTTTTTACTTAAATATATCTTGCTCTTTGCTCTCCCCTACCTGGGTTACATTCACAAGGGTAAATCCTCTTTCCGCTAATCGTATCAATTCTTTTTCTGTCTCCTTTCCGGTTACGACATATTCTATCCGGGAAGGCTTGAAAGCATGGAAGATCCCGGGAGTTGCAATTACTTTCTGCCCGATCGTTTCTATAATTGCTTTGGGATGGGCCAGTGCGATCCACGTCTCTCCTATTACAAAATCCTTCGGAACCCTTGCAATCCGTTTGCTTACTCCCATCATCATGGCTTCTTTCGTAAATTCATTGGAATTGGCATAAAACTTTGTTCCAACCCACATCAATCCCATCTGTGCGTTTTTTGGACTTAATGGACACTGCTTACAGGCTTCGGCACAATATTTTTCTGAAAACAGCTTTGTGGTGATCCAGGTAAAGCCCCTTGCCTGTTTTATGCCCTGGCCACAATGAGGACATTTACAAACCGGTATTGGCAATTTACCGCAAGGTGCCCCTAGCCCATCGCTGACAAGATAAATGCCTCCCTTTTTGCGGAATCCGCAGCACCGGGCCATTTCTTTTTTATGTATGATTTCTGGCATTGATCATTACTATTTTTGGTAGTGCTATTTAATTCTATCTCCTTGTGGTTTGGGTTTACTTTTTTTTCTCCAATCAATCATGCAGGTATGAAGAAACGCTGTGATATCCTCCAACTGTGTACTGGTTAGTACCGTATCGGGCTTTGGAAAAAAGCAATAGCACCTGCATATCGTGTCCCATTTAATCATACCTATTACGTAGGCATTATCTTTTGCCAAAACATTGTATAGATCTGTGGTATAATTGGCCGGTCTGACCACCGGATCAAACGTCAACCAGGCGCTATCGGTAAATGTGCGGATCTCTGTTAAGAGCTGATCAGCTTTTTTTGTGGCGATCGCGGTCAATTCCTGCGTAGACGGTAAAATCGATATGAATGTTTTCGGTGATCCCAGTAGTATTTCGATAATTCTCTTTTTAGAAATCATAGTCAAGAATTTTCAATTTTATCTTTTACGAGTTGTACAACCTTTTGATGTTGGGCCTCTGCTTGTTCCCATGTGGCACACTTTTGGGAATGCTCATGCATAGGCCCACCGAAAACTTTTGTTTCAAATAAAAGCGGTTCTGTCGTTACTGTTCCTGTAAACAAAAAATCTTCATCTATACCGATAAACACTGTATAGATATCGCTGTCGTTTATTTTATCACGACCAATATAACCAACCTGTTGTTGAAAATCCACAAGCCACAAAGACCACTCTATAGCGGTTTGAGCTTGGACAGGTTTTTTATCCTTTAGTATATATAAATAGTGTGTCATAATTTTTTGATCTTCTAAAAGCTCATGTATATAATCCCTGGATATTTTGTCTTTGGTCTTCTGATTGAAGCCGAGACTTTGAATAATATTTTTTTCACCAGGAGCATTTGATGTGTTTGAACTTTTGGTTCCGCGAAATGCTTTTTTATCTTTTTTCATTTTCAGTGTTTAAGCATTTTTAAAAAGGGAGAAAGTAGAAACGATCCCCCGCAGTGGTCTTGGCCACTCGTCACATGAGAAAATAGTTAATGCAACATCATTACAAGCTCTATCTGATCTCCCTTTTGTTGAATAGTGAAATTTTTAATCGGTATTCGGATGCAATTAGCGCCTGCAATATCGGGCTCCTGATGCCTGGCTGAAGGACGGTTCTTAGTGAAAGCTGGAGGGGCTGAAGGACCGGTTTGCCTTAGCCGGACCAACTTGCTGTTCAATGTAGCAGGTTTGATTTTCCAGCGTTTTGCAAAATCTTTAAGAATGCTTTTAATAGTGCCGGCATTTGGATCATTGACAGCCTGCAGCAGCTCATTTTCTTGTTCAAGCGTGTAGGCGTGTCGGCTGCGTTTGGTTTTTTTCATTGTTGATTTGTTTGATTTATAGAAAGGGTTTAATAGCATTATTAATACGCGCCTGCACTTTCTTTTACCTTTTCAAACCACACAAGAATCAATTCCATTAGCCTGTCGCTTGATGCTGAAGATAAGCCAGTATTTCGTTCAAATGTGCTTAACCACATATAAAAAGTACCCGCCTGAAAAGCCTCTGGCCAGCTCTCAAATTCTTTCAGGCGTTGTGTGGGATCTTGTTTTTTTGATAACAGAAATCCCAACATGCCGCGAGATCCTTCTATCGGCATAGACAATATGTATTCCTGAAACTGTCTGTAATCTTCTTTGAAGGTATGGTGGATAATATCTTTCCAATATTCGCTTTTGACCATAAGAGCAATTTGTAAATTATTAAACACTAACTTTTTTTTGTCCAAAAACACACCAGGTTAAATATGTTTTTCCATTATCATCAAGTTTATTGAAAAGAGCTTGTACCTGCTTCGATGATACTCCGGATGGATTTTTTTTGCCGGTGGCCTCTTTGTAAAGAAGGTCTTTATGCTTTCCTGCAAATGGATTTTCAGTGAATTGTGGGCTGTCCCAGTTCCAACAAAAAAGAAAAAACTGATGTAAGATCACTGATAGCGCAAAATCTATTTCGCTGTCCTTCTCTATAAGATATTTTATAAAAAGACGCTGATTGGTATTGTCCATATTCAAATAAACGTCTGCAAAATCTTTGTCCTTGCCGATCCATTTTCTATATAAATAATCATCGGGCAAATGGGGAGCTGTAAATTTTCCAAAGCTGGAAGCATTTAATTTTGATACTTTTTGCAAAGCAAGAGATAGAAAATCTTTTATCTCCTTAATGGTTTCAGGCATTTTGTCCATAATTAAAGTGTTAAAGCAAAAAAAGTTGACACACTGTAAAATCCCAGGTATTTATCGAATGTTTTTGCAAATTCAATTCTGATATCCTGCTTTGTACGACCGGTAAGTTTAATCATGTGAGCATAAGAAATACCGACTGCCGGCAAAGGTTGGTACCATTCACGTAAATGCGTATCTGTTTTGCCATCGAGAAACACTTTATACTCACCAAAAATCATAACCGGATTACGCAGGCTTACAACCGGTATTATGTATGCACGTAACCCTGCTTCGCAAACAAGTGTCCGATATACATAACGCGGGTCCTTCATGGTCCATCCGTGAACGATGGCGGTCATAAACCATCTTGGTATAAGGACCGTGCCACCCATTTCCAGATTCACGCAAGGGCGTCCATTATATCCAATACCACCGGCGACATATAAATTGGGTGCTATCCCATCGCCATCATCATCAAGAGGGTGCTGGCCGTGGCAGATAACAGTAATAAACAGTAAAGCGATCGCAAACATTTTTTTCATGGCAGATTAATTTTTTCCGGCAATATATTCCGAAGGGTTATAAGTATCGTTGGGCATGTAAAAGGTTTCGTAGTAATCAAAGAGCGAACAACCGGCATCCCGATAGAGCTGGCGGTATATATCGGAATTTTTGGTAAAGCCCAATTTGGTATAGTGGTTTACTACATCCTCAAAGCTGTATTCTCCAGCTTTGGCAACTGCATCGAGGTATAAGGCAACAAAATTGGCTTTTTCCCAATACAGCGTGTCGTGACCGGCATACCGGACGATACGGTTAGTTATATGCGGTTCAGTACTTATAATTTCGCGGAATTGTGGATTATTAATTTCATGGTGTGGCACAATGACAACCGGAGAATTAACTATCGATGGCGGGAATTTTGGAGGAATCATAAAAAAGGTTTAATGAATAATAAGTGTTGTATCATGATCACAGCGTAGTTCAAAATACAGCCGTTTAATTTCGATTGTTGTATCCTGCTTATACATAATGCTGGCATAGTGGCCACCGGCATATATCTTTTTTGTTTGGGTTGCACCTACCGGAATTGATGGGAATATATATTGTCCGTAATATCCTTCATCGATCACGGCCCGGATAGGAAGTGTATCATTGTTGGTTATAGACAAATTGCCGGAAGAATATAAATTCATAAACCACCGGTTATATTTATATGGTACAAGTCGAAGAAGTACACTATGGTTATTATCATTTGAAAGGCATCCTATTTCACACCGGTATGTATAAATGAGCGCCTCTAAATTCCGGAAAGTAACAACGCCGGTTGAATCGCTCCAGGCACTATCTACCGGCAGATTGGCATTATAGTCGTGTTCGTCTTTGTAAAGCAGGACCTTTGCATTGGGAAGCAACGCACCCCTATTTGTTGCATCGTGTACTTTCATTTGCAGGACCGGATGCCAGTCATCAAAATCATGCACGGAATCCGGATCGATCAGCTCATACTTACAGGAAAAGAAAAGTAAAGTAGATAGGACTGCAGCAATCGGCATCAATAAGGCTTTGTTAGATTTGGTAGGCATAAAGTTTATTTATTAATGATGAAGAAGCTAAAATGAAAGGCGGCTTTTTTGGCAGCGCCGCCTTTCTCCTGATGATAGTTCCCGCCGTGTGACACTTTAAATCGCCTTGCACACAGAGTGTGGTTTTTAATAAGGCAATTAGCACAAAGCATAACCGGAGGTTCTGTTTCCTTTTATGAAACATACATTAAAGCCTTTCCCGAAATAAAACCAGCCAGATGAAAATAATAAAGGGTATGGAGCATCTACCAGGCGCGAATGGCCTGGGATAAAATAATAAGCATAAGAACACACTGATGATAGGAAAGGCTTTGTCATGCGCTTACAATAATGAATCGGGTACAGCTAAATTAGCCAGGGAGCGTTATATTGGCAAATTTATCAATAGAAAAAAACACTTAATCGACAAAATTTCCCATAACGAGGAGAATTGCCATTGTAATTCAAGCGCATATAAGGGTTTCTAATATGTAAAGGGCTTTTTTTTGGTGACAAAAATCGGGTTATTCACATTTCCCTGTGTAAATCTAAATGTTATGGTTGTGTTTAAAGGCCGGTTTTTTTGATACTTTCACGCTTAGAATTACGCGAAGTTCAGAAAATCATTTGTTATGGCAGCCAGCTACACGGAATTACAGCGATGTAATGATTCCTCAATTTATACTAAACGGCACTTTGTTGCAAAAAAGCTGATGCCAGCCATCTTGACCATGTATTTTGGAAAGATAGCTGTAGCCATTTCGTTTTACAACAGGAGGCCGTTTTATGTCAGGTAAGATCCACCACATAAAACGGAAATATCCGGAATGGATCCCGGTGCTGCTGGGTAGTCCTATGGAGCTGGTCAATCACCGGCAATTGATAAAGAAATATGAAGTCAATCGAGATATTAAGTACTGGGCTACCTGGTACCTGCTAAAATCTCTTTCTGTTCCTTCCCAACTACAATACTGGACAAGACAAAAAAAGTATCTGCTTACTTTTTTACAGATGAATGAAGGAACGTTCCGATCACACCTGCGCTGGTTAAAAGAGAATAAACTACTTACCATTGAAAAAGCGACATGGACGATAAAACTTGTGTCGTATGAGGATGCAGCGGAAATACAAGGCATTACTTACGAAGGAACATACAAAATAAATTATCATTATGAGAAAAGACACGCGCGACCGGGCGCCAGGGCAATAGTGCCAAAGCAATCCTTTCAATATCTTCTACGCGCAGAAGAGATTGAAAGGCGTAAAGAGATATCGCTTTTTGGGCTGATGCGAAAACTGGATAAAAATCAACAATTCCGGAAGGACATTTTTTTTCTGCTCAATAAATACGGCTGCGACATGGCCCGGATCCATACGGACCCGGAATATTTGCAGCAACGTTTACTGCAGTTGCAATTACAATGTTTCCGGGAGGGATCAGAACTCCTAGATTTCGTTTTCACTCATCGAGCGGATATCAACCGTGGTGTAAAAAAAATCAAAGAGCATCATGGATATAAAAGCGCCCAATCGGTAACATACATGAAGCGCAAGCTGTTTTTCCTGGGTTTTATAGACGTTAATAAGATTTGCATGATAAGCGAAGCGAGAAGCCGTCTGTACATTCCTGATGAAGAAAAAGGCGGTATGCGTGAAGGGTATAAATGGCTGGTTAAGGATAAGGCAACTGCATTATTCCTTACCGATCAAATTACAGCCAGGTATTCAACCGATTTGGAAAAACCATTTGCCCAAACATTAAAAAAGACCGCATGATTTTTTTAAAACGCCGTAAAATTCAAAGATTGTTACCAACGGCAGCGGTATTTAGCTACTATGCAGAGACTTTATTCTGAGTATTCTGTATTATGAGTATTAATCAAAGTACTTAGATACTCTGAGTGTTGCCGACGCAAAAAATTCGATCCATGAGTGACCGTATGCTGTTTGTGAATAAACCCGTTTTTTTCGTTAATAACCCCCGTTGATCACAGTAAAATCTAAAAAAATGAACCCAAGAGCTACAATCGCAATTGAAAAAGCACATGCAACCTTTGATCTGCGTATGCTACTGATCCCCTGGTTACAGTTTAAAGCCGTAGTTACGTTTAAACCCAATCCCAGTTATGGTACCGCGCAACCGGTAAAAAAAACTTTTTATGGCGATGAGCATTGTTGTACATACAAGCAATGCATTAACGGTCACGTTGAGAATATTATGCTTGACCGTCTGAAAGGATATACGGCCCTGATTGACATGGTTGAGAATATTAATTTCCGGAAAACCTATATCAAGGTTTATCTATATGGGCGCCATCCCGAAACAAACAATTTTGATACACTTCACCGGAATTATTTTGAGGGAAAATTAAATACCGATCGAGTAAATGATCCAGCGATCGATACCGTGAATCAGTATAAGAAGCTCGACTTTAAAGTTACCGGTAACAGGCTGGTCATTTTGGATCCTACGTTACTATTGCCCAGGTCAATGGAAGATCCAGAGAAGATTGGTGATTTCTTAAAATAATTCACCGTATATGCGCAGAAAAAGTAAACAGCTATTGTGGCTTATTTTCTTCTTTGAAAATACAATTTCTGCGAGTATGGTTCTGGCCGGCAGCGG
>Ga0134124_10002462_pt1 | contig 14969 bp, 9 predicted proteins | sample KB304_FD_96880 | JGI IMG/M metagenome (GOLD analysis project Ga0134124, IMG submission 96880) | Terrestrial soil microbial communities without Nitrogen fertilizer from Kellogg Biological Station, Michigan, USA - KB3-0-4 | ecosystem: Environmental > Terrestrial > Soil > Unclassified ... | reverse complement strand
TAACATCGGCGTGTTCGATCGCAGCCAGAACCTGCCGACCGGCGGTCACATCGACCAGGCCGACGGCACGAGCTGGATGGCGATGTACGCGCTCAATCTCATGCGCATCGCGCTCGAGCTCGCCCAGCACAACAACGTGTACGAGGACGTCGCGACCAAGTTCTTCGAACACTTCCTGCACATCGCGGAAGCGATGAGCACCTTCGGCGAAGATGGCGTCAGTCTCTGGGACGACACGGACAAGTTCTATTACGACGTCCTGCATACGCCCGACGGCAACACGACGCCGCTGCGCGTGCGCTCGATGGTCGGGCTGATTCCGTTATTCGCAGTCGAAACGCTCGAGCCGGAATTGCTGGAACGCGTGCCCGAGTTCACGGCGCGGCTGGAGTGGTTCCTCAACTATCGTCCCGATCTCGCGAATCTGGTGTCGCACTGGGACCAGCCCGGTCGCGGCAAGCGGCGGCTGCTCTCGCTGCTGCGCGGTCATCGCATGAAGAAGCTGCTGGTACGCATGCTCGATCCGCAGGAATTTCTCTCGCCGTTTGGCGTGCGCGCGCTGTCCAAAGCGCACGAGCACGAGCCGTACGTGTTCAAAGTAAACGGCTCGGACCTGACCGTGCGCTACGTGCCTGCGGAATCGGACTCGGGACTGTTCGGCGGCAATTCCAACTGGCGCGGCCCGATCTGGTTCCCGGTGAACTTCCTGATCATCGAGTCGCTGCAGAAGTTTCACCACTACTACGGCGACGACTTTCGCGTCGAGTGCCCGACCGGCTCCGGGCAGCTGCTCACCCTCGACCAGATCGCGGACGAGCTGGCGACGCGACTGGAACGGCTGTTCCTCAAGGACGGGCACGGCGTGCGCCCGGTGCTCAGTCAGTATCCGCAGATGCAGGAGGATCCGAACTTCCGCGACTACGTGCTGTTCTTCGAATATTTCTGCGGCAACAGCGGCCGCGGCGCCGGTGCGTCTCACCAGACGGGCTGGACCGGACTGGTCGCGAAGCTGTTGAAGCCACGGCAGCCCGGGCACGGCGATCGCCGCCGTGCGCCGCGCGAGTAGCGTATGCTACGTCGCATGCGCGTACCTGCTGTCGTCCTCTGTGCGTTGTCACTCCTGCCGCTCGCGGCGTCTGCAGAGTCCATGCGTTGCGGCAAGTGGATCGTCAACGAGACGATGACCACGGATGAGATCCTGCAGAAGTGCGGCGAGCCACAGAAGAAGGACGTCACCAAGAGCGACGTGTTCGCGAAGAATCCCGCAGGTTACTCGACCAAGCGCGGCGAGCAGGTGATCGAGCGCTGGTACTACAAGCCCAGCTCCGGCTCGCTCACGATGATGGTCAAGATCATGGACGGGAAGATCACCAGCATCGAGCGCGCGGATTGAGTCAGGCTGAAGCCTGACCCACAGCGCCTACGCGCGCAGTGGCTCGGTGTCCGCGTGCAGGAACCAGCGGTTCAGCACGACGTTGCGCGTGAACCATTGCGTCTGCATCAGCGAGCGCGCGAGCGCGAGCTTCCACGACTCGGGCAATGAGCTCGCGAGCGAGCCGCCGTTATTGCGAGCGCCGAAGCGCGCGGAGAGCTGCGTTTCGTATTCGACCAGTCGCTGCTTGCTGTAATCGCCGCGTGCGTCGGCAATGATTCGTGCGGCCATCAATCCCGATTCGATCGCAGGGCGGATGCCCTCGCCGCTTTCCGCATACGCGAGCCCCGCTGCGTCGCCGATGATGAGCACGCCGTCGCCGACCACGGGTCGCGTCGCATGCGAGTACAACAGGTAGGCGTGACCCTTGAATCGCGCCGGCGCATCGGCTGGCACCTTGCCCTGCGACTGCAGCCAGCGACTGAACGTATGGACGTGTTCGACCAGGCCCTTGTTGCCTTCGCGCCCGAGCCCGACGTTCAGAAAATTACCCTTGCGGAAGCACCAGCCGTAGCCCTTCAGGTCGTCGCAGAAGTACAGCTCGGGCCGGTCGTGCTCGACGCCACAGCGCAACGCCTGCTCGTCGCTCATCTCGAACTCGATTTCCTGCGCGCAGATCGCACGCTCGTCCTTGCCGAGATTCGCGCCGAGGAACCGCACGACCGGGCAGAAGTGACCGCCAGCGCCGATCACGAGCGCTGCGCTGATCTCGCCGTTGACGAGCCAACGGCCGTCGACCTTCTCCATCGACTCCCACGCCTCGCCGAGCCGCAGTCGCGCGCCCGCTCGTTGCAGCAGGTAGTTGTCGAACTCGCAACGGCGGATGCCGTAGCTGACGATCTTCTGATAGTGCACCGGCTTCGCAGCGCGCTCACCCATGCCAGTGATGAAGCTGGTGATCGGCTGCAGCACGCGACCCTGTTCGTAATCGCGCGTGTCGATCTGCAGCTCCTCGACGACTTGCGGCGTTATCCAGCCCGCGCAGACCTTGTCGCGCGGGAACTGGCTCTTGTCGAGGATCAGGACGTCGAGGCCGGCGCGACGCAGCTGGCGCGCGCACGACGAGCCCGCCGGTCCGCCGCCGACGATCAACACGTCGCAAGAGTCGCGCGACGTCATCTCCCGCTCATCTTTGATAGATGCTGGGTTGATAGATGTCGGCCCGCGTCCACGGAATCTGGTTGTTGCGGCCCGGCGCGAATACGGCCTGGAACAGCTGCAGCTCGCCGACCGAGAACGCCGCCTGCGAGCCCAGCAGATACAACCGCCACATGCGCACGAAGCGGTCGTCGAACATCTTCGCGACCTTATCGGTCGAGCGCTCGTACAGCGCGTGCCACCACTCGAACGTCTTGGCGTAATGCAGCCGCAGATTCTCGACGTCCAGCACCGAGAAGTTGCTGTTCTCGAAGATGTCCATCATTTCCTTGAGCGACGGCGGATGCGCGCCCGGGAAGATGCGCCGGTCGATCCAGCGATGCATCAGCTTGGCGCGATTGCGGCCGATCGTGTGGATCAGGCCCAGACCGCTGTCCTTCAGGCAACCTTTGATGACGCGCCCGAGCTCCGGGAAGTTCTCGGCGCCGACGTGCTCGAGCATGCCGACCGAGACGAACTTGTCGTAGTGGCCCGAGATGTTGCGGTAGTCGTCTTCGACGAACTCCACTTCATTCGACAATCCCGCCGCCTTCGCACGCTCGCGCGCATACGCGATCTGCTCGTGCGAAATATTGAACGCTCGCACCTTCACGCCGTAACGACGCGCCATGTGCAGCGCCAGCGCGCCCCAGCCGCAGCCGGCTTCCACGACCCGGTCACCGCGATTCAGGCGCACCTTGCGAGCGACGTGATCCATCTTCGCGATCTGCGCCTGATCGAGCGTGGCCGTGGGCGTCGGGAAATACGCGCACGTGTACGCCATCGTCTCGCCGAGCCACAACGAATAGAACTCGTTGCCGATGTCGTAATGATGATGAATATTCTCGCGCGAGCCCAGCAGCGTGTTGCGCGTCCGCTTATGGCGCCACGCCGCGAGCCGGCGCCGGAACGACATCGGCTGCGCAGCTTCCCCCGCACCGACGTACAGCTCCTCGATCATGCGCAGGATGCTGCCGTCGACATCGATCCTGCCCGCGCTGTACAGCTCGCCGAACTGCAGGTCCGGATCGGTGCACAGGCGCAGCAGCGTGCGGCGGTCGGAAATTTTCAGCGTCGCCACCGGAGCGGTGCCGAGCGGCGCGATCTTGTCGCCGTTCCACAGCGAGAAGGCGATGGGAGGATTGCCGAACGCATGCAGCAACGTGCGGATCAACCGCGTTTCCATGGAATAGCGCGCGTCGTCGGCTACTGCCGGCTGCGGCTCGTAAGATGCCTCACGCAGCGCTTCGTCCGAAGGCGGCAGCGGTGGCGGAGACGATCGACCTTCATTCGCCGTCTGCACAGATGTGCTCCCCTTGAACCCCAACCTGCGGGATTGTACAAGAGCCAACTCTGGTGGCGTAACGCCCCTGGCCCAACGAAGGTCCCTGTATATGAATCCGACACGTGCCGGACTGTGGCTTGCAGCGCTTGCCATAGCCTCCAGTGGCGCAGCCCAGGCCGCCGCCGGCCGGATCACCCCCGACCAGATCGATGCGGCCGCCAAGGCGGTCGAGCCCAAGACGATCGAGTGGCGACGCGACTTTCACGCGCATCCCGAGCTCAGCAATCGGGAAACGCGCACGGCAGAACAAATTGCCAAGCGCCTGCGCGCGCTCGGCATGGAAGTGAAGACCGGCATCGGCCCGACCGGAGTCGTCGGCCTGCTCCGCGGCGGGCAACCCGGCCGCACGGTCGGACTGCGCGCCGACATGGATGCGTTGCCGGTGACGGAGCAGACCGACGTGCCGTTCAAGTCGAAAGTGACGGCGCAGTTCCGCGGCGAGACGGTCGGCGTGATGCACGCCTGCGGGCATGACTCGCACGTCGCGATTCTGCTCGGCGTTGCCGAAGCGCTCGCCGGCATGCGCGAGCAACTCGCGGGACAAGTGCTGTTCGTGTTCCAGCCCGCCGAAGAAGGTCCGCCCGAAGGCGAGCGCGGCGGCGCGCAGCTCATGCTCGAGCAAGGCGCGTTCAAGCTTGCGAAGCCTGATGTCATGTACGGATTGCACGTGATGGCTTCGCTGCCGACGGGCGTGATCGGCTATCGCTCAGGTCCATTCATGGCGAGCGCCGACAGTTTCACGCTGACCGTCAAGGGTCGACAGACGCACGGCTCGCGGCCGTGGGGCGGCGTCGATCCCATCGTCACTGCGTCGCAGATCATTCTGGGCCTGCAGACCATCGTCAGCCGGCAGGTCGACATCACGGCGATTCCTGCCGTGATCACTGTCGGTGCGATCAAAGGTGGCATCCGCTTCAACATCATTCCCGACGAGGTTCAGATGGTCGGTACGGTGCGTACATTCAGCACCGACGTGCGCAACGACATCGTCCGCCGCATGCAGACAACCGCCAGCAATATCGCGGAGGCCAGCGGTGCAACCGCCACGGTGCGCTTCAAGGATCTCGCGAAGCCGGAGTCTGCAGACGAGGTCACCGTGCCCACGGTCGTGAACGACGCGGCGGTCACTGCAGCGGCGTTGCCGATCTTCGAGCGGCTGGTCGGCAAGGCCAACGTGCGCGAAGTCAGCCTGCAGACGACGGCGGACGACTATGCAGTGTTCGCGCAGCAGGCGCCGTCCCTGTACTTCTGGATCGGCGTCACGCCGCCGGATCGCGATCCGGCGAAGGCCGCGTTCAATCACTCGCCGCAGTTCTACCTCGACGAGGCGGCCATGATCACCGGGGTGCGCGCGCTGCTCACCCTCACGACAGAATACCTATCGAAGTAGCGGATGTCGGGCTTTAGCCCGACTCCTTACTTCTGACACAATGCCTCTCCATGGCAGAGGCGTCGCGTCGCCCCATCCTCTTCGAGCTAGCGAGGCTCGCTGCCGTCGTTGCTCTGCCCCTGCTCGCTGTCATCGCATTCCTGCTGTTCGATGGTGCGCGTCGCGAGGTTGCGCATGCCACCGACGAGGCGCGCGGCGTAGCCGATGAAACCGCCGCACGCACGGAGCGTTTCCTCGGCGACTTTCGCGCGACGCTCGAAGCGGTCGCGCAGCGGCCGCTGGTGCGTGCGATGGACCCCGCGAACTGCGATCCCGCCCTGCCGACCCTGCGCGAGCTGTATCCGCGCGCCGGCAACATCATCGTCGTCGACCGGGACGGCTGGATTCTGTGTGGCGCGAAGCCGCCGCCGGGCGGCCAACGCTTACACGTCGTCGACATGGAGATGCACCAGGCGCTCATGCGCGATGGCGGCTTCCGACTGTCGCAGCCGTTGATCGGCAAGATCAGCAAGACCTGGGGCGTGACCGCTGTGCACGCAGTCCAGGGTGCCGATGGCAGCATCGTGGGCGCGGTCGGCATGGCCATCGAGCTGCAGCACTTCCAACCGTTCGGCACGTTCGAAGCCAAAGACACTCTCGCTGGAATCGTCGCCTCGCCGGGCATCATGGTTGCGCGCTCGCGCGACAGCGAGCGCTGGATCGGCAAGGACGTGAGCGGCGCGCCCGGGATGGCAGCGATGCTGGCCGAGAAACAGGGAACGCTGCGCGCGGCGGGCCTCGACAATCGCGATCGGCTCTGGGCCTTCCGTCCCGTGAACGGCACCAACTGGATCGCCTACGCCAGCGTCGATGCCGAATCGGCGGTCGCTCCGACGCGATCGCGTGCGCTCGGTGCCTTGTTGCTCATTGCGTTGATCGTCGGTGCGACGATCGCGGTGGCAGCTTATGCGGCTCGGCGCATCGCGCGCCCGATCAGCGCGATTGCCGAAGTCGCACGAGCCAGGGCCGGCGGTGCGGCCGATGCGCGCGCGGAAGTCGCAGGTCCGCACGAGGTCGCGGATGTCGCAGTTGCATTCAACACGCTGATCGACACGCGTGAGCGCGCCAACCAGGAACGCGAAGCCGCGCAGTCGAAGCTGCAGCTGCAATTGAGTCGCCTCGATCTGTTGCATCGGATCACTCGCGCGATCGGCGAGCGTCACGATCTGCGCAGCATCTTCCAGGTCGTGATTCGCAGCCTCGAGACGGATCTGCCGATCGACTTCGGTTGCATCTGCCTGTACGAGGAAGCGGAGCGCGTGTTGACCGTCACCAGCTTCGGCTCGCCCAGCGAGGCGCTGACGAAAAAGCTGGCGATGACGGAGCACGAGCGCATTGTCGTCGACCGCAACGGACTGGCGACCTGCATCAAGGGGCAGCTCGTTTACGAGCCGGACATCAGGCGCATCGAAGGCGACTTTACGCAGCGTCTTGCGAGTGCGGGGTTGCGTGCCCTCGTCATCTCGCCGCTGCTCGCGCAAGGGACAGTGTTCGGTGCGCTGATCGCCGCGCGCGCGCAAGCGCAAACGTTCTCCAGCAACGAGTGCGAGTTCCTGCGGCAGTTGAGCGATCACGTCGCTCTCGCGACGCATCAGGCGCAGCTCTACACGACGTTGCAGCAGGCATACGATGAGCTGCGACAGAGCCAGCAGGCGGTCATGCAGCAGGAGCGGCTGCGCGCACTCGGCCAGATGGCGAGCGGCGTGGCACACGACATCAACAACGCCGTCGCGCCCATCGCGCTGTACACCGATTCGCTGCTGGAACACGAGCCCAGCCTGAGCGAGCGCGCACGCGGATACTTGAGCGTCATCCGGCGCGCAATCGCCGACGTCGGCGAAACCGTGAAAGGTATGCGCGATTTCTACCGGCCGCAGGACCGCGACGCGGCGCTGACGCGGATCGATCTGAATCCTGTCGTGTCGCAGGTGATCGAGCTGACGCGCAGCCGCTGGCGCGACCAGCCGCAGCAGCGCGGGATCGCGATCGCGGTACGCACCGAGCTGCAGCAACCGCTCGCCGTCATTCTCGGGCAGGAAAGCGAGATCCGCGATGCGTTGACGAACCTCATCTTCAACGCCGTCGACGCGATGCCGGACGGCGGCACGCTGACGGTGCGGACTCGCAGCTCCGCCGAAACGGTGCAACTGGAGGTCGCAGATTCCGGCGTCGGCATGGACGAAGAGACGCGTCGCCGCTGCCTGGAGCCGTTCTTCACCACCAAAGGCGAGCGCGGCACCGGTCTCGGACTCGCGATGGTTTACGGCATGGTGCGGCGGCATAGCGCGGAGCTGGAGATCGACAGCACGCTGCATCGGGGTACGACGATGCGGATCACGTTCGCCGCCGCGCACGCTGCAGCGACGGTCGCTCCGCCGGTAGCCGCAGCGGAAGAGACACCGCGGCCGTTGTCGATCCTCATCGTCGACGACGATCCGCTGGTGCTCGAATCACTCGGCGCGACGCTCGGCAGCGATGGTCACAAGGTGACGGCCGCCGACGGCGGTCAAGCGGGCGTAGACGCTTTCACCGAGGTGAACGCGCGCGGCGCGAAGTTCGATGTCGTGATCACAGATCTCGGCATGCCGCACATCGATGGACGCCGCGTCGCCGCCGCGATCAAAGCGCTGTCGTCCACAACGCCGGTGATATTGCTCACCGGCTGGGGACAACGTCTCGTCGACGACGGCGACATTCCGGCGCACGTCGATCACGTACTGAACAAGCCACCGAAGCTGCGCGATCTGCGCGCGGCGCTTGCACATGTCATTCCGCACTCGGAGGAACGATGAAGCTCGTACGCACGATCTCGATTGCCGCAGCACTGGCCGTGCTCGGGAGCATGCCCAGCAGCGCACAGACCAGCGCGCCTGCGGTTTACATCCACGCCGGCGCCCTGCTCGATCGCCCGGGCCAGGCGCCGCGCGGAGCTTCGACGATCATCGTGCGCGACGGCCGCGTCGAAGCGGTTCGCGACGGCCTGGTCGCGCCGGAGAGCGGCGCGCGGCTCGTCGACTTGAGCAAGCAGTTCGTGCTGCCGGGGTTGATCGACATGCATGTGCACATCTTCAACGACGACGACAAGATGCGCGCGCGGCTGGAGCAGAATAATCGCGATATCGAGGACAACCTCCTCATCGGCGTCGGCAATGCACGTCGCACGCTCGAAGCAGGCTTCACGACAGTGCGCGACCTCGGGTCCGACGTGCGCAGCGTCACGGCGCTGCGCGACTCGATTCTCTCGGGCGCGATTGCCGGACCGACGATCGTCGCCGCGGGACGCGCGATCTCGATCACCGGCGGCCACGGCGACGGCTCGAACAATACCAACCGCGACATCACCGAAGTGTTGCGCGAGCACGCGACGAATCTGTGCAACGGCGCGGACGACTGCCGCCGCGCAGTCCGCGAGCAGATCTCGCAGGGCGCCGACGTGATCAAGTTCGCGGCGACCGGCGGCGTGAACAGCAACATCGCCGGCGGGTTGAATCAGCAGATGTTCGCGGACGAGATGAAGGCGATCATCGATACCGCGCACATGTTCGGCCGCAAAGTCGCCGCGCACGCGCACGGCAAGAATGGCATCAAGACCGCGCTCGAAGCGGGCGTCGATTCGATCGAGCACGGCACTTACACCGACGCGGAAACGAACGCGCTGTTCAAGAAGAACGGTGCCTGGCTGGTACCGACGATGATCGCCCCGCACGCCGCGCTCGCACAGGCACGCGCCGGCGCGCGCTCCAGGAACACTCTGGCGAAAGCCGAGGAAGCCGCGGCGGCCCATGGCAAGAACATCGCTGCGGCAATCAAAGACGGTGTGAAGATCGCTTTCGGCACCGACACCGGGGTGTCGGATCACGGCAAGAACGCACAGGAGTTCGCGCTGCTCGTGGAGGCTGGCCTGACGCCGGCGGGCGCGATCAAGGCGGCGACACTGGATGCTGCGACGCTGCTCGACCGTGTCGCCACCGTCGGCAGCATCGAGCCCGGCAAGGATGCGGACATCATCGCGGTCGCGGCGAGCCCGCTCAATGACGTGACGGAGCTCGAGCGAGTGCGCTTCGTGATGCGGCGGGGCGTGGTGCACAAGCTGGACGGGGCGAGGCAGGCGTTTCCCGTGGATTAGCGGCCCTCGCGGCCCAGTGTGTGAAGGGCATCACACTCGCGGCCGAAAGTTTGGGCGCAGGCTGCCGCTGTCCCTTGGAGGGCCGGACAGCTCGGTTATGCCATTGAAGATGTCGAAGAATCTGCTGGGAATGCTCGCCGGCCAGGCGTCGATCGTGACGATCCTGGTGCTGGTGCTGCTCCTGTCGATCGTGGGCGCGCCGCTGCTGCAACAGAAGAAGGTAGTGGCGCAGCGACTTGGCGCGGACGTCGCCGTGACCAAGGCGTTCGCCGTCACCGAAGCGATTCTGTCGGGCGAGGAAGGTCGGGAGACTCTCGACACCTACGCGTCCTCGTTCAGCGCCTCTCATCTGCAACATGCGCTCGCGCCGGACGCGATCGCGCAGCCCGCCGGCACGCATGCCGCGAGCGCAGCCCAGGCACTGCGCGCGAATGCGACGCGGCCGTACATCCATTTCGAAAACGTCGCCGGCAATCCGCACCTCTTCTACGCCGTGCGCGATCATGCCGACGGCGTGCTGCTGCTGGATCTGTCGCTGGAACGCGAGCGCGCGACGATCGGCCGGTTCTTCGGTCAGTCGTACCTGTCGATGACCGCGGTCGGCTACTTCCTGGTGGCGCTGCTGATGTTCGGCGCCTTCAGCCTGCGTTACTACCTGCGCACGCTCATCGACATGCCCGAGCCGGAGCGCAGCGACACGATCATCAAAGGACTGCGCGGCGAGCTGCAACGCCGCCGCAACCTGCTGCCGTGGCTGCTGGTGATGTGCGGAGCAATCTTCGCGGTCGACATCGCCAACATGCTCGATTCGGCAGTCGGCATCGGCTATCTGCTCGCAGTCGTGCTCGCGCTGTCTTCAAGCAAGCACTGGCACATCACGCTCATCGCGACGACCAGCGCCATCCTGATGCTGATCGCGCCAACCCTCTCGCCCTACGACGCCAACTGGTGGTCGTACCTGGAAAGCCATTCGGTCACGGTGTTCGCGCTGCTGGCGACCGGCTTCTTCGGCTCCGCGAACCTGCGCAAGTCGCAGGCCGAGGCCCTGGCACTCGCGGAAGCAGTGCGCTCGCGCGCCGAAACTGCAGACCTGCGCGAGGCGCTGGAGCGCGCCGAAGCCGCGGAGGCGGAGAACCGCCGCATGGTCGAACGCATCCGCATGGCAAACGAGGCCGGCGGCCTGTCGGTGTGGGAATGGAACATCAAGGAAGACATCACCTACATCGATGAGAACAGCCCGTTCCTGGAGCGGCTCGGCGCGCCACGCGAATTCAAGGGCACCGATTACACCAACCAGTACGTGCACCCCGAAGATCGCGAGGGCTGGGTCGAGCACTTCCGGACCGTGCTCACCAGCAAGGATCAACAGCTGTTCTCGCACCGCTACCGCGCCTTGTTCGCGGACGGCTCCGTCGGCTACATCCAGTGTCACGCTCGCGTAGTGCGCAATGCCAAGGGCCACCCGATAAGCGTGCTGGGAATCGATCAGGACGTAACCGGCGAAGAATTGCGCAAGCAGGAGATCGCCCGTCAGGCCACAGACTTGCGCGAAGCGCAGGAGCGCTTCCAGCGCGCCGTGTCGGGCACGCAGGATGCGCTGTTCGAGTTCAACCTGCGCTCGGGCGAAACGTGGTACTCGCCGCGCTTCCGCCAGATGCTTGGCTACGCAGCCACCGACAGCAACGGCGCGGGCCAGATCGAAACGTTCATTCATCCCGAGGACGGCGCGATCGTCGGCAAGGCGATGGGCGATCACCTGACGTTCGGCTTGCCGTACGACGTCGAATACCGCTTGCGCAAGCGCGACGGCGAGTGGCTGTGGGTGCGCTCGCGCGCCTCGGCCGAGCGCGACATCGAAGACCGGCCGCTGTGGCTGGCCGGCTCGATCCGCGACATCACCGACGAGCGCGCGGGACGCGAAGCGATGGTGATGGCGACGCAGGAGGCCGAAGCGGCCAGCCGCGCGAAGAGCACGTTCCTCGCCACCATGAGTCACGAGATCCGCACGCCGATGAACGGCATCATCGGCATGACCGGCCTGCTGCTGGAAACCGGCCTCGATCGCGTGCAACGCGACTACGCCGAGACGATCCGCGCGAGCGCCGACTCGCTGCTGACGATCCTCAACGACATTCTCGATTTCTCGAAGATCGAAGCGGGCAAGCTCGACATCGAGCACCTGGAGCTCGACCTGCGCTCGAACGTCGACGACGTCGGCTCGATCATGGCCTTCCAGGCCGCCGCCAAGAGCCTGGAGCTGGTCGTGAACGTGCGCCCGGAAGTGCCGGAGCGCGTGTTCGGCGATCCGCAGCGCATCCGCCAGTGTCTGCTGAACCTGGTCGGCAACGCGATCAAGTTCACGCCGAGCGGCGAGGTCGTGCTGGAAGTGTGTTGCGTCGGTCGCCAGGACGGCCGCGCGCTGGTGCACTTCGAAGTGCGCGATACCGGCATCGGCATTCCGGAGCAATCGCTCGACCGGTTGTTCCAACCTTTCACGCAAGCGGACTCTTCGACGACGCGTCGTTTCGGCGGCACGGGCCTGGGACTTTCCATCGTGCGCAAGCTGGTCGAGATGATGGGCGGCCAGGTCGGCGCCCACAGTCAGCCCGGCAAGGGCTCGACGTTCTGGTTCACGCTGCCGCTCGAGCCGGCGGAAATCGGCGGTGTGGAACCCCTGCAGGATCCGCTCCCCACGGGACGCCGCGTGCTGCTCGTCGACGACAGCGCGACCAATCGCCAGGTGATGGCGAGTCAGCTCAGGCACGCCGGCTACGAAGTCGAGACCGTCTCGAGCGCGATGGCCGCGCTCGCCATCCTGCGTCAGCCAGGACCGCAGTCGTTCGATGCAGTCGTGCTGGATTACCAGATGCCCGACATGGACGGCGCCATGCTCGGCGAGCAGATCGTGAAGTCGCGCGAGATCGCGCCGACGCGGCTGATGCTGCTGACTTCGCTCGATCGCTCCGGCGACATGCAACGCTTCGCGCAGATCGGCTTCTCGGCGTACCTGACGAAGCCGGTTCGCACCCGCGAGCTGCTCGCGTGCTTGAATCGCGCGCTGTCGCACGACGCGCAGGACTGGCACATGCACAGTCAACCAATCATCACGCGCGGCACGCTGGTCGCGACCGAAACGCGGCGCCAGTACTCCGGCCAGGTGCTGCTGGTCGAAGACAACGCGATCAACCAACGCGTCGCACGGCGCTTCCTCGAACGTCTCGGCTGCGAAGTGCAGGTGGTCGGCGACGGTCGCCAGGCTGTCGAAGCGTACGAGCGCAACAGCTACACGTTCATATTGATGGACATGCAGATGCCGGTGATGGACGGCCTGGAAGCGACGCGGCGCATCCGCGAGCTGGAGCAGGGTGGAGCGAAGCGCACACCGATCGTGGCGCTCACCGCCAACGCCATGATGGGCACGCTCGAACGCTGCCTGGAGGCTGGAATGGACGACTATCTGACGAAGCCGCTCGACATCTCGCGGCTGCAGGATGTTCTGGATCGCTTCATGGGCCGCGCCGAAGGCGATCCGGTCGCAGCAGCCCCGCTGAGTGCAGCAGCAACGCTTCCCACCGCTGACAACGCAATCCGCGCACGCCTGGCAGATGTCGCAGGCGACGACGAGGAATTCATCATCGAGCTGGTCAACGCCTTCCTGTCCGGCGGCGCAGACACCGTGCAGGAACTGCGCGCGGCAGTCGAGCTCTCCGATGCGACCGCGATCGGCCGCGCCGCGCACAAGCTCAAGGGTGCGGCGGCCAATCTGCACGTCAACAATCTCGCTACGTTGTCCTTCGATCTGGAGTCACGCGCGAAGTCGGGGCAGAAGGCCGATTGGCGTGCGGACTTCGAGAAGATCGCGGCGGAATTCGCGCGCGTCAGCGACAGCTTGCGCACGGAGTTCGGCATCGAAGAGCCGGCGCGCAAGGCCGGCTAGTCTTCCCTGGTCCTTTCGTGGATGTCCTCGGTCTCGGCTTGCGGCGAGAGGTGGACGAGTAGCGCGAAGGCCACGCTCGCGACGCGGTCCTGCTCCAGCGAAGTGAGCTCAGGCGACATCCATACGCGCCCGCGATTCACGGTCTCGACCGCGGCGATCACTGCATTGTCGCTGCGGATCTCGTAACCGCAGATACCCCCGGGCCCGCGGCCGCCCTCGATGCGATTGACCGACTGCAGGTGCCAATGGGTCACCCCGAAGTCGATGTTCCCTTCTTCCGACCCTGCGATCGTCGGCATCTCGAGCAGCTCCAGCTCTCCCTCAGCCGCGCCGTAGTACGCACAGTGCAACACCGGAAGTCCTCGCAGAGCGCCGCTGTCGAGCGTCCAGTCCTTGTAACTGACGGCCTCGGCGCGCTCGACGCACTCCGCTGAGATCACTCCGTCGCTCGCCTCGACGTCCAGGCGATACGGCCGCAGGAAGGATTGAAAGTCGAGCGCACTCTTGCCGATCAATACCGGAATGTTGCGGAACCGGCTCCAGCCAACGTCGATGCGCGGGGTGCGCCACGAGCCAAAGCTCAGCGGGTCGTTCGGCTTGCGCCAGTACGCGCGATCGACCGCGAACGGCTCGACGCCTGCGAGATCGCGACTGACTTGCATGCGCGCGAGCTGACACGCGCTCAGCAGCGGCAGGATTGCCAGGCAGACGAGGGCGAAGCGAGACATGGCGGCGCAGTATCGCGACGGAACGCTGAAGCGCGCGTGAATGAAAAGGATGTCGGGCTAAAGCCTGCTGCGCAGGGATGCGCGAATGCCGCGGGCGCAGGATGCGCTGGAGCGGCCGACCTACATCCCTATTTCCCGTTCGGCTCGACGTATTCCTTCGGTTTTGGCGAGCCGCCGCCGAACAAGAACTTCTCCATCTCCTCGACCAGGAACTTGCGCGCCTTCGGGTCGATAGGCGTGAGGCGATACTCGTTGAGCAGCATCGTCTGGTGTTTGAGCCAGCGCTGCCAGGCTTCCTTGGAGACGTTCTCGTAGATGCGCTGCCCAAGCTCGCCGGGATACGGCGCGTAATCGAGACCTTCGGCGTCGACGCCGAGCAGCACGCAATGGACGGTTCTAGCCATGACCCATTCAATCCCGCCGCGGCACGATGCGCAAGCGCGCGGTGGCCGTTGCGACCAGAACGCCGTCGGCGTCGCGAAGTTCGCCGACGGTCTCGGCATTGCGCTCGTCGCGGGTTACGAGCCGACTGGTCGCGGTGAATATGCCGACCTTTGCCGGCTTCACGAACGAGACGTTGAGGTTTGCAGTGAGCCCGGTCTGCTCCGCCGGCAACACTGCGTACAGCGCCAGCGCGGTCGAAGAGTCGAGCATCGCGCACAGGATGCCGCCCTGCACGGTGCCATGGCGATTCAGAAACTCCGGCTGCGCGCGAAAGCGCAGCACTGCGCCGCCGTTCACTTGGTCGATTTCGACGACCTCGCGGCCGAGCATCTTCGCCGCCGGCGGCAGGTACGCGAGGATCTCGTCCTTGGTCATCGAGCCGCCACCGTCT
>Ga0134124_10002461_pt1 | contig 14970 bp, 16 predicted proteins | sample KB304_FD_96880 | JGI IMG/M metagenome (GOLD analysis project Ga0134124, IMG submission 96880) | Terrestrial soil microbial communities without Nitrogen fertilizer from Kellogg Biological Station, Michigan, USA - KB3-0-4 | ecosystem: Environmental > Terrestrial > Soil > Unclassified ... | reverse complement strand
TATGCTGTTCGTGACGCGGTTTTTCCGGCAGATGTTTCACATGTCCGGTCATGGTTGCGAGCGGTAACATCAGGCGCTTCATGATAAGCCAGGTAATGGCAAGCAACATTGCCGCAACTACAAATACTGTTATGAAAAAATATTTCTCGGCCTTGTACAGTGGGGCATAAGCTTCGGAAATCGGATAGTTGGCAGCCAGAAACCATGAGGCCATCTTCAGCTGTTTGCAGGAGAGAAGCATGGGAACGCCGTACGACGTAACCGTCTCTCCGCTTCCTTCGAATCCGTTGAACGCCTGATCAACCAGCTTGTTCACCCCTGGAGGAGCAGCCTGTTTCATGATCCTGCTTTTGTCCGGATGTACAACCAGGATGCGGTTTCTATCCGCAATGAAGAGGTATCCGGAGTTGCCGATCCTGGTCCTGGACAGGTCCGCCAGAAAGTTCCCCCCCAGCAGGTCAATGCTCCCCACAAGCATTCCGGCCATACGGCCACGACCGTCAAAGATCGGCACGGTCATAACGATTGCCGGATGTATCGGAATATGGGTGGAAACATAGGGATCGGATATATACGGTTTTCGGGTTGCTACGGTCTTTTGAACCCACTCCCGATAGGAAAGGTCCTTGCCCCGGCGCCCCGGCAGATAGCGACTCTCGGCAATCAGTTTCCCTTCGGTGGATATGAAGGAAATATTGTTGTCGAAGATTGAATGAAATCCGGTGGTTTTATCGAGAAAACGTTGGGCGTTTTCCGCATTTGCCAGGGTGTCCTGGGGAACTGTCGAGGCAACGGCCAGTAATGTGTTTTGCGCGATTCGCAGTTTGGCATCTATGGTATTGGCCAAACTTGAAACGAGAGAAAACTGCTGGGCCGAGATGGATTCCTTTAACGTACGCTCGAAATAAGAGAAGGTGAGATAAGAGGTTGCAATAACAAACAGGATAAACAGGGAGGTGACGGCCAGCGCCATCTTGGTTTTCAGGGAAATGCCCTTGAAATAATTGGTTCGCATATTGAATGCCTCCAGGCAGTTCTTTAATGCATTATTGGAACATGGTTTCACATGACCTGTTGATGTGTGCTCATGCCGACTTGCCCCCTCTTTTCGTAATGGTTTCAAAAAAAAACCACCAACTGGAATCGATTGGTGGACGCTTGTGAGCCTGGCAGGACCATTTCGACAACCCCTCTATCCAGGATAAACATTGGACAGGTAGCTTTGCGTCACCCGGTTACCCGGGTTTTGCCCATTCGATGATTTTTTTTAAATTAGCAGAATATACTTAATAAACCAACATCTAAAGTTGTGCGGCAATGAAATTATTACTGGTCATCAACCAGTTTCCAGGACAGATCGGGATTGAACGACTTCAAGTTACCGGCAATCCGGGCGGTTTCGGGACCCAGATTTTTCTGGTACACCCTGCCTCGCTGGTTAACGATGAAGGTCATGACCCCCGACACCCCCCACCTGGAAGGATAGGCAATCAGCGCGTGTCCGGCCACCATGTTGCCGTTGATGACGTAGTTGAACTTCCCTCCGGGCGCACTCGATCCCTGCTTTTTGAGAATGTGGAAATAATAGCCGTGAAAGGGGCGAGGGCCGATATCGTCCGCTTTACGTTTCTGCATATAGCCCTCTTCCTTCGCCCCGGCTACCAGCCGGCCGAGCGGGCTCTCTTTCTCACCTGCGGCGGCAGGCCAGTAGAGGCCATTCTTTCGGCCGGGAGAGCTGATCATATGCTGCGCGTATTTAGGCAGCTGGTCACCGTCGGGTTCCGGCATCGAGAAGTATTCCTGCTGTGCTTCAACGTATGCATGGCAAACCTTGATGGCAAGCAGTTCATTGTGGCCGATACGACGGCTCAGGATCTCCTCGCGGCCCGCCTCGGTGTCAAAACGCCAGGAGTTTTCCTTTTTGACGATCGGTACCGGAAAAGGCCATTTTTCCGCTCCGATGGACAGGATCGCCTTTTCATCGCCTTGCTTGATTATCTCGGTGCCTTCCTGCACATGGCGGGCAAATTGAGCGAACTCTTCGGCCTGCTCCACCGGGTCACCCGGCTCAAGATCGCGCATGACGGGTCCGAAAATCGCTTTCATGGCACGCCGGTCCCTGGACTGGACAGCAGCAATCAACGCCTGACGCGCCTCGTCGGGTGCGGAAAACGTCCGCTGCTCCGGCTCCGGCGGTGCGGCATGACTGCATACCGCAACCAGTGCGATCAACAGCATCATGATTGCCAGCCGGCTCAAGGCCGCTTTAGCAAAAAAGTTGCCTCCCGTTAAACGTTTCATACTTCTGTTCCTTTCATTAGCCTGCAAGGCATACCGGATGCGCGATCAACGCAACTCTCCGTCGCCACGCCTGGCCGGCGCTGCCCTGCCGGGAGCATGACGCTCGGCCGGAGGCGCTGATTGCCGGCTTCCACCGGAATCCGATGGTCGTGTCACAGGTGGAGGAGTTCGAACCGGGGTGGTTGTTGACTGCTGATTATTGGACTGGCGCACATTTTCCTGGCTGATCCGGCCCCTTTCACGAAACCTGGCGGCATCCCTGCTGCTGCCGTAGCCGCCATAACCGGTGTACGAAGCGGGAGGCTGCCCGCTCCTGACCTCGCGCCCCCGGTAGATGTCCTTTTTATCGGGTCGCTCTGCCGTTTTGGTCCCGACAATTGTCGAGGGTGACGGGACCCGGATTTCGCCGGCGGACGGAGTGCTGGAAAGGTGCGTGCCGGGAGTGATCCGGTTTTGCGGGATGTTCAGGTTCTCTATTCTTTCGCGGGGCTTCACATTCCGGCCCCCGGGGGTGCCCGGAGCACCAGGCTCCCGACGAATCCGCGCTTTGTACCGGAGATCCTCCCGGTAGCGGTTTGTATCGTGCCGGATCACCCGGCGGTTGATGTTGATAACGCTGTAGTTGTTGTTGATGTAGACATTATTCCGGACAGGTATGTGGGGACGGGTACGCCCAATCCAACCGCCGCCGCGCCAGCCGTGATAATATATGCGGTGACGGCGCCAGTCGCAATCGCGGTTCAGCCAGGCGCCGATCGTTAAGCCGGTGCCGAAATCGAAGAACCCGTATGAAGGCTGGATGCTCTCCACAAATACCACCCGGGAATCATACCGTGGAACATATATTACCTCGGGTTCAGCCGGTACGATCAGGATGGTGTTTTCTTCGATAACAACCTGCTGCTGGGGAGTGGATTTCAGGTTTCCCACCGCCTTGGCGCCGGCACGCAAACGCTGAATGGAATCCATTACGTCCTGCTGCTGATTGATGAAAGCCTGGCCCAGGGAAACCGACCAGTCGTATTTCTGGTCCATCATGAAGAGGACATCGGGATAGTGGGCAATCGCCTTGACACTCACGTCCCACGGTTTGTCGTCAATTCGCGCCGAATTCCCGTATTGCCTGACATAGCGTGTCGCTTCGTCGATCTGATCGATGAAGGTTGCGGCAGGAAGGATCTGGGCAATCAGCGGGTCGGGATAGAGTGCGATGGGGGCCAGCATTTCATCCAGCTCGTCAGGAGTGAACGGGGATTCGTCCGGACCGGTCTCCACGGTGGCAAAGCCCGGCTGGTCGATGCCGTCGGCCCGGGCCACATTCCCGGAGACAAGCGCCAGGACAAGAATGGCGGCATGGATAATAAGAAATTTTTTCATATTCATCTCCGGGCAAGCTCCACTCATGAACCAACCGGCGGATTCTTCATTGGATGTCAGCGCCGTTCTTTCTCGCGAATGTCGCCATCGCCTCTGCGAGATGGGGCAACCGGCCTGAATCCGGGAGACATCCGCATCCCGGGGCTGTTAAAGATCCTTCTCTCGCTTCTGGGGACCCCTGTCGAAATGAAGCTGTGTTTGCGGGTTATTCCGATGCCGGCATAGGTCCTTCCCCTGAATCTCGAAACGGGGTCTATCCTGAACATCCTGTGGTTTCGAACATCATTGAAATGGTTGGATACAAATACCGTCCGGTCCCGCACATGCACCACCCGATGAAAATCGTTCAGAATGAAAAATCCCGGAAACCAGATACCGACCCCCCAGAACGGATAAGGAACCCACGAGTACAGGTAATAGTAGCCGGGAGGCGGTGTGTAATAGGTAATTACCGGCGGTCCTTCGCTTGTATAATAATCCTCGATTACCGTTTTTTCCGGGTAGTTGCCCGCCTGGGGAGTATATGCCTTGCCGGTATTGACGGGTGCGGATGGAACGATCTCCAGACGGAGATCGGAGCTCACCGCCGTGAGTCTCTTTGATGCTTCTTCGGCGTTCATCGATATCTTGCCGGAAGTCGCGGCATCACGCACCGATTTGTGCAATTCTCCCATAATATCCGGAGTAACAGGATAATCGGCTATCCAGCCGTTTCGCGGGGTAATGCCCAGATCTCCCAGCCTGGTTTCGGCCTCGATTTCATCGTCAGTAGTTCCGATTCCCAGCTCGGACATCAGTTTGAGGGCGAAATCACCCTCTCTAACCATCGGCTGGCCAATCGGAGGAGGGGAGGACTTTGGCAGATCCGCCTGCGCAAGCAGGATCCCGGGAGGCAGCAGTAATACAAATAGAGCAAATATCCCTACGCAATATCTTGTTAACGTAATCATAATGTACGCTCCCTCTATTGTTATATTTGGACAGGTAATTGTATGGACCCTGAATCCGTGACGGCGGAGTGCCGGAATGCGCGGAATGCCGGAGCTGCCCGTCGCTTGTGCCGGAACAAACCTGTATTGTCAGGTGTCCTCCGCTTCTCGGTCAATTAATCATGAATCCTGAAGCTATAGGCGTTCCGGGCAAGTGGAGGCATGGAGGCGTCACGGATTCAGGTGAACCATTCTCCAAAAATCCTATCGAAGAAACCGCTTGTGTCAAGCAGGAGCCGGTTTAGCCGACTGACATGGCGGAGCGGGACTATTTGCGGGGCAATCTGTTCTCCCGGGGGAAGGGGGGAATGGTTTCTTTCCACGGGGAAGAGAGGGTGCCGTCCTTTTTCTCCACGGAATAGACGGCGCCATTGGTCGTATCCAGCATCAGCACGTTGGTGGCGTCCCGCTCCAGCGGCACATACCTTCCGATACCGGTGTAATTGCGATAAAAGAGCAGGGCAGCCACAATCGCGACGAACAGGAGAACGGTTTTCGCAATGTGGGCGAACATCGTTCCCCCCGCACTGCCGAGGACACGGTCTGTCCATTTGCTTTTCGATGTACCTTCGCTCCGCACCCCCCTGCTTTTGGAACCCATCAGCGGAGAGTAGGGTCCGGCGGTTTTCCCGTTGATCTCCTCGCCATAAAAATCCTGATTGAAAGTGTAAAACGCCTTCTGGTAAATCTCTTCGAATTCCGCCCATGACCGGTCGGCATAGCCTTCCGCCCGTTTGCGCGCATCCAGAACATCTTCATCGAATTTCCTGCTGCGCCAGCCACTGCTCCGGTCTTTGAGCAGTTGATCGTACCGGGACCTTTTTTCGGGATCGGAAAGAATCTTCCACGCCTCAACCACCTGCACCATCGCTTCGTGGCTCCCTCCCTTGTCCGGATGGTTGCGGGACGCGCGCTGCCAGTAGGCTTTGTGTATTTCGCTGATTGTTGCGGTCTGCGGCACTCCCAGCAATCCGTAGTAATCTCTCATTTCATCGGTATTCATGGGCATATTATCGAAGGCGTTTCCGCCCCTCCTTTACGGTGTGTCCAAAAGAAGGATATTCAGGTTCATCCCCGGAGGCAGAGCCTGTCCGCTGAAGAGATCTGCCGGCGGGCTGACCGCCTCGCGGGAATCTCCGTAGGCATATTCGGCAACAGTATGGCGGCCATTGTCATCCAGCCAGATACTCCTCTTGTTCTCCGCTCCGATCTCATCACCGGCAGGGTAAGTTTTTGTCGCATGATCCCGGCATTCCAGCGGGTCATTCACCCGGATAATCGAATCAAGACAGCGCTCGATACGCGCGGCGCGCGCCGTAATGTCGCGGCCGGCCTTTTCAAGCGCTTTCCTGTCGGCAACCTCGAAGAAACCCATCGCTGCTGAAAAGGATACCCTCACCCAGCCGCGCCCGGAACTTCCTTTGTTCCAAGTTGTTACAAAAATTCCTCCAGGCCGCTTTTCAACACGTACTTCGGGCTGACAGCCTTCCGGCGGCTTGCCGGACCAGGCTTTGCCGCGGTTTATCTCTCTGAAGACCTTTATCGAACAGTCGGCCAGAGGTCTTAATTCTACTGCCCGCGCCGGTATGCTTATCGTAAGAACAAAAAGTGCAGCCAACCAAAGAGGGTGCCGCATGGGAACCTCCAGAACCGTACCACGTTATCATCATTCATAGGAGCATTATACACCTTGAAGGGAGATAACCGCAGCGCTTATTATACAAAATTGCCAATTTGCTTCGCAAGGAGTTGAGAGTATAATTTTCTCATGGGTTACAAACAGCACATTCCGTGCCGGGCCGGCTATCCGATGAGGGTGCCATGAAAATGGACAATGAGGGATGCAGTTGCAGCGACAAAAAGTCCGGGATTACGTGCAGGGCCTGCGAGAGCGGACTGCTGCTCACCTATTGGTGTGAGACCTGTCAGCAGCCGGTAGCGGAGAAGCGTTGCCCGCGCTGCGGACTGAAGAGTCGGAAAGACCGCCGGCCCGGCTGATAGCGATTTGCGAACAGAACGTCAAGGAGCCATGTATGAGAAAAATTATTTTTCAAATGATGATATCAGTTGACGGCTTCTTTGAAGGACCTGACAGAGAGTTGGACTGGCATGTCGTGGACAGTGATTTTATCGACTACGCCATTGATCTGCTCAATTCAGTTGACACTATTTTGTTCGGCCGGGTGACTTATCAAATGATGGCGGCTTACTGGCCAACCCCGCGCGCGATTAAGGTTGATCCGATCATTGCCGAGAGAATGAACAATTTGCCCAAAATTGTTTTTTCACCTACGTTGGAGGAGGTTGAATGGCAGAATTCGAGGCTTGTGAAAGGAAATATCGCGGAAGAGGTCGATAAACTGAAACATCAGCCGGGTAAGGATATGGTGATTTTAGGTAGTTCCGACCTGGCGGTAGCATTGACGAAACTCGGCTTTATAGATGAGTACCGTATCATCGTTAATCCCGTGGTCCTGGGAAGCGGTAAGAGTCTGTTCGAAGGTTTAAATAACAGGCTTGCACTGAAACTTCTTGATGTAAGAACGTTTTCTTCAGGTACGGTTTTGCTGAGGTATCAGACATAATCCATGAGGAGGTGTCACCATGAAACCATTCATGTCGGCTTTCAATTCACACTGTTATGCACTGATGAGGATCGTTGTCGGGTTTCTGTTCCTCTGGCATGGCGCCCAGAAGCTGTTCGGTTTTCCGATCCCGATGCCGGGAGGAGTTCCCGCGTTTATTGTCTACATCGCCGGTCCGATCGAGTTGATCGGCGGCATTCTGATCATGATCGGGCTGTTCACGCAGTGGGCGGCCTTCATTACAAGCGGTCAGATGGCCTTCGCGTACTGGATGGCACACGGGATGAAGGCGCTGTTGCCGATCCAGAACAATGGCGAACTAGCGGTACTTTACTGCTTCGTGTTTCTGTTCATCTGCACTCAGGGGAGCGGCATCTGGAGCGTTGATGCCCTCAGAAACCGGCACGAGTCGCCCGGCTGAGATCAGTTGTCGGAAACTTGAAAAAAAACCGGTTGATTTATCCTGGGGAGATCTGGCAGGGGGCTCTTTAATGATGGATAGCAGGCCGGTTTTTTGATATGTATGCACAATAAATTTAATTACAAGGTACTCGAAATGTTGTCTGCTTTTATAAGTGGCATCAGCCTGAAAATAAAGGTAGCGCTGGCAGCTTCCGCCCTGTTTGTGCTTTTCGTCGCGACAGCGGCATATTTAACTCTCTCCTACTTCGGGCGTACGTTCAAGGAAACCGTTTCCGCTCAGCAATTCTCCCAGGTATCGAGTCTGGCCAATAGTATTGATGACAAGCTCAGGATTTCGCAAAACGCCCTGATTGCGGTCGCTACAATCGCCCCTGATGATGTCTTCACAAATGCTGATCACGCCCAGCGTTTTCTCGACAGCAAGGCTGGTCTCCTGTCAATCTTCGACAACGGCATCTTCTTCATTTCCAAAGACGGCATTCTGATTGCCGAGAGCCCCTACAGAGCGGGCAGAAGGGGGAAAGACCTTTCGTTCCGGGAGTGGGTACAGCAAACAGTTACCGGCCGGAAGCCCTACATTTCCGAACCATACATATCAACCCATACCCCCGGACAGCCGGCAATCGTGATGACCGTACCGATCTTTGACCGCCAGGGGCGCCTGACCGGCATGATGACCGGCAGCCTGGACCTGCTGGGGGAGAATTTTCTGGTGTCGCTGTCCAGGATCAGGCTCGGAGCGGGCGGTTATTTCTTTATCTCGGACAAGAAACGAACCATGCTCGTACACCCCGACAAGAGGAGGATCATGAAGCCGGCGGCGCCGCCCGGTGTAAACAGGCTGTACGACCGGGTAATCAACGGGTTTGAAGGGAGCGGTGAAACGGTCAATTCAAGCGGTGTTGCCATGCTTTCTTCCGGCAAACATCTGCGCATGACCCCGTGGGTCCTGGTGGCAAATTCGCCGATCGACGAAGTCTATGGGCCGCTGTACACGGCACGTTATTATTTTGTCATCGCCACTGTAACGGGTACAGCCTTGTTGCTGCTGACCATCTGGCTTGTTATGAGAAGGCTGATGTCGCCGCTTGCGGTCATTACCCGCCATGTTGAACAACTTCAGCAAAAAACGGGGGAGAACCGATTGATTGCCGTTGACTCCGCAGACGAAATCGGAATTCTGGCAACTGCATTCAATGCGATGATCGGCACCCTGGACAGGCAGACCACGACTCTGGAACATGAGATCGGGGAACGCCAGACGGCCCAGGAGGCGCTGGCCGCGAAGCAGCGCCAGCTGGAGGCGCTGAACGAATTTCTCGAAAAGCGGGTTCTCGAGACGGTTGCCGAACTCCGCCAGAAGGACCAGATATTGATCCAGCAGAGTCGCCAGGCCTCAATGGGAGAGATGATCAACAGCATCGCCCATCAATGGCGGCAGCCGCTCAACAATCTGGGCCTGATAATTCAAAATCTCAAAATTACCTTCGAGTCGGGCGATCTGAGCAGGGATGAAATGACGTCCGAAGTTGGAAAGGCGATGGACACCATCATATCCATGTCGCGAACCATCGATGATTTCCGTAATTTTTTCCGCACTGATAAACAGAAACGCCCCTTTTTACTTAATGACGTGGTTGGCAAGTCCATCGAGTTCCTGTCCTCAAGCCTGAGAAACGTACATATCGACATTGACCTTGAGGCGGAAGATTTTATAGCGGTTGCAGGATATCCCAATGAATACTCCCAGGTCATGCTCAATATTCTGAGTAATTCAAAGGATGTGCTTGAGGAGCATCAGGTCGTTTCACCCCGCATCAGGGTGAGAATCTTCCGGGAGGGAGGCACTGCCGTGGTAACGGTGTGGGATAATGGCGGGGGGATTGACGAACAGGTACTCCCACGGATTTTCGACCCCTATTTCAGCACCAAGGAGCAGGGCAAGGGGACCGGCATCGGCCTGTATATGTCCAAGGTGATTATCGAGAAGAACATGGGTGGGAACATTGCCGCATACAATATCGATGGCGGCGTCGAATTCAGGATTGAATTAAAGCCTGTTGAAGACTTTCCGGCTCAGTCCCGATAATGCTCGCGTTCCTGGGACGTTATCCGATCACAAAATCCGCGGCAACCAGGATTGCGCTCCAGAGCATCAGGCTCAGGGGATGCATGATCGCGACCTTGATATCCTGCCACGAAGGGATGCTGGCTGCCACGCACATATATGCGGCCAGATGGATGCAGCAGAGTATCGGCAGCGATTCTCCGGCCAGGGCGGTGCGTTCGACCAGCAGCAGCCCGCCGACGGGCAACCATAAAAGCGGTGCGAGAGCGGTTGGCGCTGCCGATATGATGGTGACTCTCGCTGTTACGCTCCCCAGCTGCCATGTACCGTTTTTCAGCGTCGGCCAGAGGCTGAATCCGACCGGCTTGCCCCCCAGCATCAAAGCTGCCGTAAAGTGCGCCAGCTCATGCAAGACAGTAATCGGCAGATTCGACACTACCAAAAAAAAAGCTCCATTTTTTGCGATCCGGCGGTGAACAAGGCCGATCAGCACGAGCGGAGCTATTACCGCGACTTCATGCTGATGGATCACTCTCTCACGCCTCCTGCAGTGCGCTTTCCGGCGCAGACCGGGCATCCCTGCATGGAAAAAGGCTTCTCCAGCCGGCAGGCCGCGAGAAGTTCATCATTGAGGAATATCTCTTCAGTCGCCCCATCGGCTATTATTACCCCTTCATGCAGGATTATCGTCCGCCCGCAGAGTTCCAGCACCATGTCCAGGTCGTGGCTGGTGAAGATCTTCGTGTGCTGAAATTCCCGCAACAGAGACATGAGCTGACGCCGTGCGAAGGGGTCGAGACCGCTTGTCGGTTCATCCATGACCAGAATATCGGGTGACATCGCCAGTACGGCGGCAATGGCGACCCGTTTCTTTTCGCCACTCGAAAGTTGATAGGGAGGCTTGGCTCGCAGGTGTCCGGCTTCGACCCTTTCCAGGGCTTCAGTTACCCTCCGGTCAACCTCTGCTCCGGAGAGCCCCAGATTCAACGGGCCAAAGGCGACATCTTCAAATACCGTCGGCATGAAGAGCTGGTCGTCAGGATTCTGGAACACCATGCCGACCGTGCGGCGTATGCCCGGCAGCGTCCCCTTCGAGAGCGGTGTGTCTCCGATGCGGATCTGCCCGGCGGTGGCTTCCAGGCAGCCGTTTAGGTGCAGCAGGAGGGTTGATTTACCGGCGCCGTTGGCTCCGATGATCGCGACCGATTCGCCATGGGTGATGCGAAAGGAAACATCCTTGATGGCGATCGTACCGTCCGGATAAACGTGCCGCAGATTCCTAGCTTCAACGATATGATGGCTCATGGGACAATTCCTGTTACCAGCGCCCCGATGGTGCCCGGGATATCATACGTGCGCAGGGCGATAAAGAGGGATGACCAGCCGAGTACGAAGCAGAGTTCGGAGGTGCCGAAGCGGGATTGGCGGAGAACATGGAACCGGCCGACGAAACCGCGTGCCAGCATGGCGGTATGGATGCGCTCAGCCCGTTGCCATGTGCGCAGCAGCAGGTGCCCCGCCAGCGAACCGAAGCTGGAGACTCCCAGTCCCCCCTTTGTGCCGCAGGAACGGAGCTCGCGGGCACGGGATGCCCTGCCGGATTCATCGGCAAGCACGAACAGATAGCGGTGAAGAAAAAGCAGCTGTACGGCAAAGAGTTGCGGAATTCCCAGACGTTCCAGAGCCTGGCAGACCGCTGTGAAACCGGTTGTTCCTATCAGAACGAATGCCGCCCCGACGGTGAGGAGAGAGCGGATGAGCAGTGAAACCAGGGATATCCAGCCGCCGGAGATTTCCAGGTGGCCGATCTGATACAGCACTGTGCGGTCAAAAACCGGATTGAAGAGCCCCACCATCAGTACGACGGGGCAGAGGAGTGCGATTTTGCGGACGAGATAGAGCGGCGGCAGGTTGGCGAGCGCAACGATGGTTATCGGGAAGATAAAAAAAGGGAGCAGGCGGGCAAGTTCATACCTTCCGAAAGAAGCGACGGAAACTATAAAGACAGTCGTGACAAGTACCTTGGCGCGAGCGTCGAGAACGTGGATCGGCGAATCGCTGTCAGCCAGCAGATCGAGTCGCTTTAAATCCATGATCGCTGCATTGATGGAGATCATAACGTTAAATTCCTGGGTTGATAGGCTGAAGGCTGAAGACTGTTAGGAAAATCTATAGGCCTGGAGACACGATTATTCTGAAAACCTTCAGTCTTCAGCCTAAACACCTGCAGATCTCCAAAAGCAAAAAAACAGTAACACAAATATAATTATAATTACACGAATAATCCGGTCTACGCATGATCGTGACATTTGGGATAAAATCGGCTACGATGCGCACGTAACATCATGGAACAAGGGGGCCGGGTGTGGGACAGACGGTAAGGTTCGGTATTTCGCTGGATGAGAAGCTGTTGCAGAATTTTGACCAGCTGATTGAGCAAAAGAGCTACATGAACCGTTCCGAGGCGATCCGCGACCTGATCCGGGCGTCACTTGTCGAGGAGCGCTGCGGAGCGGAGGATCAGGAGGCGGTCGGCACGGTGACCCTGGTTTACAATCATCATGTGCGGGATCTTGCCGATAAGCTGACCGATAACCAGCATGCCCATCATGACCGGATCGTTTCCGCCCTGCATGTCCATCTTGATGCCCATAACTGCCTGGAAGTGCTGGTCATTCGCGGCACGGTCCTGAAGGTAAAGCAGATCGCGAACGAACTGATCAGCGTCAAGGGGGTCAAGCATGGGAAGCTGGTGCTGACTACTACCGGAGAGGATCTCTAGTCAATGTCGGAGATGAAGACAGCCGCTACGATAGCCCTGTTCTGCGCGGGGGGCGGGCTTACCCGCTACTACCTGTCGGGATGGGTCTACTCCCTGCTGGGACGGGCCTTTCCATACGGTACCTTTGCGGTCAACATCATCGGAGCGTATCTGATCGGATTGATCATGGAACTCGGCCTGCGCAGCACCGTTATCCCGGATACCATGCGGCTCGGATTGACTGTCGGATTTCTTGGCGGTTTGACGACGTTTTCCACATTCAGTTTCGAGACCTTTTCGCTGCTGGAGGATGGACAGTTTCTCGTGGCATTTACCAATATTCTGGCAAGTGTCGTGGTTTGCCTCCTGTTTACATGGCTGGGAATAATTACCGTTCGAACGCTGGCATGAGGACACTGTTATGACAAAACTGACTGGTGAGCAGGTATTGATGCGGATTTTTATCGGAGAGGGCGACCGCTGCGAGCACAGGCCGCTCTATGAGGCGCTGGTGGAGCTGCTGCGAAGCGAAGGCTTTGCCGGGGCGACGGTGCTGCGGGGTGTTTGCGGCTTCGGGGCCAACCGGGTGTACCATACCCAGAAGCTGCTGGATCTTTCGGCCGATCTGCCGCTCGTGGTTGAAGCGGTTGACACCCAGGAAAAGATCGATGCCATCATGCCGCGTATCGACGGCATGATGAGGGGGGGGATGATTACGCTGGAAAAGGTAACCGTTCTCCGCTACAGCCATGCTGAAAGGATGAAGGATGAAGGATGAAAAGGTTGAGGGTTGAGGGGAACGGGGAACGGGGAACGGGGAACGGGGAACGGGGAACGGGCCGGTACGGACGCATTCGCTGCACATTTCGGGAATCGAGGAATAAAGACAAGATGCAGAGCGACGCACGTATTTTTGTAGCGGGACACCGCGGTATGGTTGGTTCCGCAATCGTAAGAACACTTCAGGCGGCGGGGTATGGAAACCTGCTGCTCAGATCGCGAACGGAACTCGATCTCCGCAACCAGGGCGAGGTGGAGTCGTTTTTTGTCAAGACCCGGCCGGAATATGTTTTTCTGGCGGCAGCCCGTGTCGGCGGCATCATTGCCAACAGCACCTGCAAGGGCGAGTTCATTCATGACAACCTGACGATTCAGAACAACATCATCCACAGTTCGTGGCTGTCCGGTGTCACGCGTCTCCTGTTTCTCGGCAGCACCTGCATCTATCCCAAATTCGCCCCGCAGCCGATGAAAGAGGAACACCTGATGACCGGCCCTCTTGAGCCGACCAATGATGCCTATGCCGTTGCAAAAATTGCCGGAATCTATCAATGCCGCTCCTATAACCAGCAGTATGGAACCAGATACCTGTCCGCCATGCCGAATAACCTGTATGGCCCCAACGACAACTTCGATCTGGAAAAGTCCCATGTTCTGCCGGCCATGATCCGCAAGTTTCATGAGGCTAGGCAGCGTGGCGACGCTCAAGTGACGATCTGGGGAACCGGCACGCCGCTGCGCGAATTTCTCCAGGTCGATGATCTGGCCGCCGCCTGCTTGTTTCTGATGAACCTTGACGACACCCGCTATGATGCTCTGCTCCGTGACCCGGTTGCGCCGGCCCTGATCAATGTCGGTTCCGGCCAGGAAATAAGCATCCGTGATCTGGCGCTGCTGGTGCGGGATGTGGTCGGCTTTTCGGGCACCCTGGTCTTTGATACGGACAAGCCTGACGGGACGCCGCGCAAACTGGCTGATTCTTCCCGGATTCATGCCCTGGGATGGCATCACTCCATTGAACTGCGGGAGGGGATTGAAGGGGCCTACCGGTGGTTTCTCGACAATTGTCCCGAAGCGGGTTCCTGCGACTGTTCATGATATGAACAAACTGCTTGCTTTTTCCTTTTATTCCATACTATTGTTCAAACTATGAACGATGCCGTCGAAAAACCGCTTGATTCCTCCCGCTCCCTCCAGCTTCTCTCCGAGATCAGCGGCGATGAGCCGCTCTCGCAGCGCGAACTCTCCCGCCGTCTCGGCATCGCCGTCGGCCTGGTCAACTCCTATCTTAAGAACCTGGTTTCAAAAGGGTTCGTACGGGTCAAAAACTTCCCCAGCAATCGCTACGCATATCTTCTTACCCCTCAGGGTCTGGCCGAAAAGAGCCGCCTCGCCTACCAGCACTTGAGCTACTTTACCAGTCTCTACACCGTGGCGCGGCAGGATTATCTCGATCTGTTCCGCCGCCTGGAAGATGCCGGCGAGATAACCGTGCACGCGGCCGACGAGAGCGAGCAGATGATTACCTAACGGCGAGATAATGAACCGCGGATAACACGAAGTACACGGATCAGAAAAACGCATTTCCGCGGCATCACACGCCGGCGCCCGAAGTCGTCACCAAAAATCCGTCGCTCGGCGAGCGTATCGCCGCCACGCCTGCCATTGCCGACGATACCCTCTACG
>Ga0134124_10002459_pt1 | contig 14978 bp, 15 predicted proteins | sample KB304_FD_96880 | JGI IMG/M metagenome (GOLD analysis project Ga0134124, IMG submission 96880) | Terrestrial soil microbial communities without Nitrogen fertilizer from Kellogg Biological Station, Michigan, USA - KB3-0-4 | ecosystem: Environmental > Terrestrial > Soil > Unclassified ... | reverse complement strand
CGCGACTCGGCCATGAACACCCCCTGCTTTGGACGTGCGACGGGCGAAAATGGGGTGAGCTTCCCGTCGTCAGCTCGCTCGAGCAGGCGCGCCTCGTAGCGATCCATACAAACGCCCGCGGTGAACGCCATCTCCGGCGGACAGGGATTCTGCGCACCATCGGCCGCGTGCAGCGGCTGTGCGCCGGGCACGAGCGTCAGCACGAGACCCGCGCCGACCACGAGCACCGCACTCAGCTGTTTCCAATTCGAGCGCACCATTCTCTTCTAGTTTAGGAGAAGTACGAGCGCTGCGCCCGTTCCCGGCTCAGCCGAAACCTCCCTGGTCGATGGTTGCCGATGAAGACGGGCGAACAAAAGTCGGGGGAATGGAGCTACGGTGCGCCCATGCAACCTCTGACCGCGAACGGCGAAGCCGCCGTCCAAAATTTGGCTCACCGCTATGGCGTCAGCGTCGATGCGGCGAAGACCTTGCTGTTTGCCGTCAACGCCGGCGGCGGCGCCATGGCACAGTTCTATCACTCCGAACTCGGCGGTGGCGGACAGTGGATGCGCGGCGGTATGACCATGGTCGGCGACATGTTCAATGGCGGCCTGCAAGCCACGGTGGCTGGTCTGTGCTCGGAGCTATCGTCCCTGCTCAGCTCGCAGCAAGTGTTTCAGCCGCTGCCCCCTGCCGCCTATGGGGCGAGCGGCTACGGGCACAATTGGTGGCCCCACGAGCTCGGAAGCCCAAGCTCGAGCGGCGGGCAAAATGATTCCCGCTACGCGTACTTTCCGCAAGCTCAGCGGCTGGCGATCGATCGCGGCGGTCGAGTCACCGTGTACAACACCCTCGACCACCAGATCGGAGGGGTTCAGCAGCAGCAAGGTGGGGCCTCGGGTTCGCTCTCGTTCAGCAGTCAATTCGGCACCTTCACGGTCGATAGTCTGCCGTTGGCGGATCAGCCGAACGCCCCGCTTGCCGATCCGCCCCCTTTCCAGAATCAACCGCAGCAGTGGCAAGCCCCTGCGCCGAATCCCGCCCAAAGCTTCGCCCAACCGCAGCAGAACTTCACCGGCGGCGCTCCGCAAACGCACGACGAAATCTTGGCGACGATCGAACGCCTGAGCGGCCTGCTTCAAAAAGGAATTCTGTCGGAGGACGAGTTTCGTTCCAAGAAAGCCGAGCTCTTGAGTCGTCTCTAGCGCTCGTCAGGGCGGCGAGCCGCGAGCTGGTAATCGTTTCGTTCGCGCGTGTGCGCGCGCGCCCCGCCCGGTGCAGTGTGCGACTTCCGCGCAACGCACTCACAGGATCTTGCGAGCGTGGCGAAACGCCAAAACAGCTGATTTATCGGCTCTGCGTGGGTGTCTGAGCGGAAGTGGACACTTGGCGTGTCAATTGCAATGAGCGCCCGGCATGTTGATTAGAGCCGGTTACCAGATTGCCATCGAATGTAGCGCCGAGACCCCGCTGATGGCGCTTTTGAGCGTCCATCCGTCGCGCCAGGCAGACTTGCGCAGCCCGGCTCTGATTTCGTCGAGCGGCGCCGCACCGCTGGTTGCAAGCATCGACGAATTTGGAAACCTGCGCACACGCACGATCGCGCCCGCAGGCGTGCTGAAGCTCGCGACCGATTTCCTGATCCAGGACTCGGGGCAGCCCGACGAGGTAGCGCCGTGGGCCGAAGAAGTCCCGATTGCACAACTGCCCGATGAAGCGGTCACCTTTTTGCTCGGCAGCCGCTACTGCGAGACGGATCGCTTGTCGCCGATCGCCTGGGCGTTGTTCGGCAACACACCAAGAGGCTGGGCTCGCGTCCAAGCGATCGTCGACTTCGTGCACCGCCACTTGACGTTCGGTTATCCGTTCGCGCGGGCGACGCGAACGGCCTTGGAGGGCTACCAAGAGCGAGTGGGGGTATGTCGCGACTTCGCGCATCTGGCGATCGCCTTGTGCCGCTGCATGAACATTCCAGCCCGCTACGCGACGGGCTATTTGGGCGATATTGGCGTGCCCCCGGTTCCGGCGCCGATGGACTTCAGTGCTTGGTTCGAGGTTTACCTCGGCGGGCGCTGGTACACGTTCGACGCTCGCCACAACACTCCGCGCGTCGGGCGCATTTTAGTCGCCCGCGGGCGAGACGCCGCCGATTGTGCGATCACCACCACCTTCGGTCAGTCGAAGCTCGTCCAGTTCGACATCTTGACCGATGAAGTGCAGCAAGCGTCGGCGGCGTAGCGCCCCGGACCCCTTAGTTGCCACCTCGAGCTCGGGCGGCGCTCACCACGCGTGCCGCCCGAGCTTGGCCTCGCTGCCATCGCTGAAGAAGCCGGCAGTCGGGCCCATCGGGCCCAGCGTGGCGAGGTGCACGGCGATGGCAGCGCCTTGTTCGACCGTGCGATACCCCTGATTGTTGTTCAGGTCCGTCGCGACGTAGCCCGGGTTCGCCGCGTTCACCTTGATGCCCTGGGCGGCTAGTTCTTTGGCGAAGGCAACGCTTATCATGTTCAGCGCGCTCTTCGACGAGTTGTAGCCGAGCAGGTTCACGCCGTAGGTACCGCTGGTCAGGTCCAGCTGCTCGGCGATGGAGCCGAGGCTACTGCTCATCATGACGATGCGACCCTGGCCGGTCTTGCGTAAAAACGGCACGAAGGCCTGCGTGACGCGCACCGGCCCGAACACGTTGACGTCGTAAATGGACCGCATGTCCTCGAGGCTCGCCTCGGTCGGCGCGGCGTAGCCGCCGACGGCGATGCCGGCGTTGTTCACGAGCGCGTCGAGCGTGTCGCTCGCCTTGCCGTACGTCGCGGCCGCCGCCTTCACGCTGGCATCGCTGGTCACGTCGAGCGCCAGCGCGTGCGCGTCGATGCCCTCTTTCCGGAGCTCGGCGGCCGCCTGCTCGCCGCGCGCCGCGTCGCGACATCCGAGCCAAACCGCGTATCCCCGCTGACCGAGTTGACGTGCGATCTCGCGGCCAATCCCCTTGTTTGCGCCGGTGATCAGCGCAGTCTTCCGAGTGCTCATGAGTGCGTCTCCTTCATGGCATTCGTCATAGTGGCGGCGCGCCGAAAGCGCGCGCCGGATGCTGCCGGAGTCTTGCCTGATCCTCTCAAATCGTTCCCGGCTCGGGCTTGCGTGCCGCATGCGCCGTGCGATGATGCCTGACATGCACGACTCGATGCCCGAGCTCCGCGAGCTGGTGCAGCGCCACGCGGTCCCTCTGTGCCGCGAGCTCCTTCCGAACGTCACGCTGTGGTCGAGCTATGGTCCCAAGCCGCCCACGCCGGTGATCTACGAGCCCATGCTCTACTTCACCCTCCAGGGCATCAAGCGCATGACCGTGGGCGAGCGCGAGCTCGATCACCGTCCCGGGACGTTCCTACTCGCGTCGGTCGACGTGCCGGTGCTGTGCACGGTGATCGACTGTAGTCCCGACAGGCCCTATCTCGGTCTCGCCGTGGCGCTCGATCGCGGCGCGATCGCCGCGCTGCTGCTCGACTTGCCCCCGAAACCCGAGCCCGCGCTCGACGCTGCGCAAGACGAGCTGGAGCCGATGACCATCAGCCCCTCGACGACGGCCATGGACGATGCGCTGCTTCGCTTGGTCCGTCTCGTCGAGGCACCCGGCGACGCGCCCTTCCTCGCGCCCATGATCGAACGTGAGCTGCTCTATCGCGCGCTCCAAAGCGAGCACGGCAAGGTGCTGCGACAGCTCGCGCGCGCCGATAGCCGCCTTTCGCAGATCCACCGGGCGGTAGGATGGATCCGCGCGCACCTCGCGGAGCCGATAGCGGTGGAAGCCCTCGCGGGCGTCGCCTCGATGAGCGTCTCCTCGTTCCACCGCCATTTCAAGGCGGTGACCGGCCTCAGCCCGCTCGCGTATCACAAGCAGATGCGGCTGCAGGAAGCGCGTCGCCGGTTGCTCGCCGAGCCCGGCGCGGTGGCGAGCGTGGCTTTTTCGGTCGGGTATGAGAGCGCGTCCCAGTTCAGTCGCGAGTACTCGCGCCAATTCGGTCTCTCGCCTGCCCGCGACGCGGCCCGCTTGCGCGCCGGGTAGTTGCGGCGCGCAGGGTTCGTCGCTTGCTTCGGGTTCACGCGAGGACTTCGGCCAGCTCGAAGAGATTGCCGAAGGGGTCAGCGAAGAAAGCCAGTCGGCGATCGATGACCTTCAGCACGAAGGGCTCGGTCACGATGGTAACGCCGCGACGCCGCAGCTCGGCGACGGTCGCGTCAACGTCGTCCACCTGCAAACAGACGTGATGAAACCCCGCGTAGCGTAGGCTGTCCGAGAGATCTCGATACGTCGCTTTGGGTGTGGGGCTGGGCACGCCGTCGCCCAAGATCTCGATGTAGAAGTGGTCGTCGTTGGCGGGGCCGACGTAAGCCAGATTCTGGTCCTCGTAGGGCCACTCGTGGATGACGCGGAAGTCGAGCTTCTCGATGAACCAGCGCTTCTCGGCCTCGTAATCAGGCACGCGAACGGCAGCGTGGTGACCCCGCATGCTGGCAAAAAGACTGCTCGGAGTTTTTTCGGGAAGGTGACGAAGGGACATGGGCTTTTTCCTTGTTTTGACCGGCTGAAGGCTCGGTACACAGGCAACCTACGCCCCAGTAACTCATGAGCCAATCGAGTGAATTTTCATGTCACTATGAACTCATGGTTCAGAATCAAGTCGCTCGACCCGAGCTGCCCCTGAACGCGCTCGTCACCTTCGAATGCGTCGCGCGCCACCTGCGTTTCGCGCGCGCTGCCGACGAGCTGCGCGTGACGCCGACCTCGGTGTCCAAGACCATCGCGCAACTCGAAGAGCAAATGGGCGTGCGTTTGCTCAACCGCACGACGCGCAGCGTTGCACTCACCGAGGCCGGTACACGCTTGCTCGAATCCGCGGCGCCCGCGCTGGCCTTGCTGCGACAGGGCTTCGAGGACGCGCGCAGTACCACGGAGGCGCCTGCCGGTTCGCTCCGCATCAACACGTCATACGTCGCGTTCACGATGCTGTTCGAGCCGCACCTGGCGGAGTTCTTGCGCGCCTTTCCGCGCATCGTGCCCGAATTCTCGATTGAGAGCGCTGCCGAAGACATCGTCGCACGGGGCTTCGATGCTGGCGTTCGCCCCGGGCGGGCAGTGCAGCAAGACATGGTCGCCGTTCCGCTCGGGCCCGTCCAAAAGCTCGTGGTCGTCGGCGCCCCGAGCTACCTCGAACGCGCAGGGCGCCCCAAGAAAACGACCGATTTGCTCGGTCACGCGTGTATTCGACAGCGCGTGAGCGCCGGGGAGCGGTTTTTGCCGTGGACACTCCGCGCGGGCAAGGAGATCTCCGCTCTGGAGGTGCCAACGACGCTCATCCTGGACGACATGCGCGCGGTGCTCGACGCAGCGCTAGCTGGCGTGGGGCTGGCGTACGTATTCGAGCAATTCGCGGCCCCCGAGCTACGACACGGAGTGCTCGAACGGGTGCTACCCGGCTGCGCCCTGGTGCGCGAGGCCTTCTATCTCTACTTTCCGAGTCGTCGTAACCTGCCGCCCAAGCTGCGCGTCTTTGCCGACTGGTTTCGCACCAAGAACGAGCCCGAGCGCTAGCATGCTCACCAGCTGGGTGCCGACAAGCGCTTGCAAGCCCTGACAATATTGCGTCAGGCGCGACCCCCCGTCGACGTCCTGGCTCGCGCGGCTGCCCGGCAACCGAGCCAAGCGAACGAGAGCGTCGCGCCGATTTCACTCGATTGCCGACGAGCATTCGGACGCTTCGATGGCCGTCGCGGCTGGAACAGAGCGTCCGGACACTGATCTCGAGTCGACTCGCCTTGACTGCTGCGCAGGCGTGGCCAGCTTGAATGGGCTGGAGTCATTGGCGTCAGCGTCCCGGAGAGCATGTCCTGCGTTCGTCGAGCGAGTTACGTTGTCGTCGCCAGTCTAGCGGTCGCGTGTAGCACGCCGGAGCCGGCCGTTTCGCCCGACCGTTTGCACGGCGCCAGCGACGATAGCTTGATTTGCAAGGCAGTCAGGGATCGCTTCGTCGGCATCCCCCAGCTCGATGACGCAACGACCCCTACGCAGGCGAAAGCGCTCAGCGGCAGCTGGTGGGTTCGCGGCTGTTCAGCAAAACCCGTGGAGAACGGCATTCGCCTGCGATTCGAAGGGCCCGGTTGGTACTTCCTGGATCAGCGCGATCGAGATTTCGAACTTCGTCAACAAGTGAGGTTCACGCTCGGTGTCGAGCTCGAGGGTGCGCCGGAGTTGACGGTCAACAAGGGCGTTGCTGCGCTCCGGTTCGAGACCAAAACAACGCCCGAGGTCGAGCTGCAGGTCACTCGTGACCTCGAGGTCCATCCCACGTCGGCCTGGGGCTCTTTGGTTGGCTTGGTGCCCATCATCTCCGTGCGCGATCGTGTGGCCCAGCGGTTGTCCGCCTTGGCCGTCAACGCCATTCGCAGCAAGCTTCTGGAAGGCGCAACTGCAACTTACGAGCTCGCTTCGGGTCAGCGCGATGTCGTGCTTGGCACACTCGCGGCAGGGGAAAGCCCTCAGACCGCATTCACCGGTGGGGTTCCGTGGCTCATCAACGAGCGCGTGTTCTTGCCTCCGAATGCAACGCAAGTCCTTGGCCCCATCGATCCGGGCGCTACGCGCTTGGACGCGCGCATCGAGCAAGGCGAGGGACTCGGCTTTCGCACGGTTTGCCGCAGCGAAATGCCTGCTGACTACGAGACCATCGCCAGTGGCCATCTCGAGCGCCTGCCGGCGCGCACGTCAACCGCGCAGGGCACGATCCGCGGGCGAGGCGAACACTCGCTGACGTTGCAAGTCGACGGCTGCGCGTACTTCGTGGTCGCCTCGACGCTGGGCGAGTCGACGACGGTCGCGGCCTTGCGCGTACGCCAGTGACGTCGATTCATCGTCACAGCGTTCGGCGTCGTGTTTCGGGAAGAGCACGCTTCGCGGTACATGCGCGATCGCGCTCAGCCATCGCCGTTTGGCGACATTATCACGCGGACGATTCCGCCCTCTCTAGTCATTGTCCTACGGGCGCCGTCGAGTGCTCGCCGCTACTTCGCCGAGGCACGATTCGCCCTGACTTGCCCATGAACTCATCACCGCGGTACACCAAGTGATATGGGCGTGTTTTCTCGGTTTTTCGGGGACAAGAATCGTCGAGGCGGACGGGGAGCAGAATCATCGTCTGAGCCGGAGCTCGTCCCGCCGACTCCCGGTCAGGCGACCACGATCGAAGCTGTGCCGGGTCGAGTCGAGGTCGATTTCCATGTGCACGCCACCATGCAGGGGCAGGTGGGTAATTTTCTGACTGCAGTCACTCGCGGTCTCCACGCGAGCGGGCAGCGGGAGCTAGTCCTGACCATGCGTTTGGGAAATCGCGAAGGCCCGAGCTCGAAGATGCGCGAGCTCGTGCGCTTCTTTGCCGCCGTGCATACCTGGGCCGGCGCCGGTCGGCTCGTCGATGCCGGTTCGGTCACGCAGTTCGCAGAGCGCGGCCTATTCGGCGTCGCAAATTGCGGTCTGCTGTACGCCGATGCGCAGATGTTCGACGACGTCGAATTGCCGGACGGCGCGCTTTCGGCGATCTTCGTCGATGCGGATGAAATCCGCCTCGCGCTCGAGTGCGGGAACGCTCGCGTCTTGACGCGGCTGGGCGAGCAATTTCGGATCTTTCCGTTTCCGGCCTGGAGCACCATCGAGCGCTCGAGCGCTGCGACATCGAAAGAATTCGAAAGCCTATTGTGGCAGACGCCCAAACTGCACCTTCAACGCGCAAGCTTCGTCGTCGCCGATCACAGGCTTTGTCTGAGCATCCCGAACGACGAAGCGCGCGTGTCCGACGCGATTCGCACTCTGCCACCGGATACTCCCTTCGCGTTGCTGACTCGGGTGGCGAAGACTGCGAATGCAGCCTTGGTTTGGCGTCCGGGCCAGCAAGAAATGCTCGGCATCTCTCCGGAAGGATCGAACGGTTCGCGTTTGAGCGGTTGTTTCGTCTTGTTCACGCGCGACGATAAAGATGACTACGCGCGTCCTTTCGGAGACGGCTACGTGGTGCTGCTCGGCCCCGAGGCTTGGACGATGCTGGTCGCGGCGCTGGTCGAGCAGCAGCCTCTCTCGGTAAAACTCAAGGACGGCCTTCACTTCGCCCTCGAGTGGCATTCGGTTCCCTAAACGGCGCAGCGTGATCGCCGCTGCTCAAGGGATCATCAGCGCGCGCCCCGCGCTGATGATCCCTTGACAGTCTCCGCGCGCTCTGTCATACCTCTCCCACGGGTCGCGTCCGCGCGCCCGAGGAAGGAGATGATGCTGATGCAAGCCCCCACAACTACCGCATACCGTGTGATCGTCTCCTTGGTCGCCGCGTCGCTGTAACAGCGCGCGTCGCGGCCATTCTCGCTGCTCTCTCAAAAGGGCATTATTTCCGCTGCTTTCGCGCCCGCGAAGGCGGTTTGGCTCGCGCGCTGAGTGCGCGAGCAAAGGCGGCGCATGGCGCCGTCGTAGCGTTGGATTTTCAAAATGGGCAAGCAACGAACGTCACGGAGTGGCGAAGGTCGGGGCGCGGGTGTGCGTCATCCGCGGCTCGAAGAGTTGTTCCGTGAAGAACTGAATTCGATTCTCGATTTCGAAGTGACCGATCCGCGGCTCGAGGGCACGCGCATCAGCATGGTCGAACTGTCACGTGACGGTTCGCGGGCTCGTGTGTGGGTCTCTCGGCACGCAGACGCGAATGCCTACGCGAGCGACGCGCAGAGTGCGCTCGTGCTCGAAGCTGCGTTCGAGCGCGCTGCCGGGTTTTTCCGGGGGCGTTTGTGTGAGGCGCTGCCTTTGAAGCGCATGCCTGATCTCAGTTTTCGACTCGATCCGGCGGCGACGGCAGAGAGCATGAACGAAATGGAACCCGAGTGATGGCAACCAAAAATCTTTCACGAACCGTGATCGAAGGCGGGCGAGCTCACGGGAACACCTGGGAACGCCGCGCGTCGAACGGCGTGCACCGAACGAGCGCACGTCGAGTGTCCCGTGCACTCGCGGGCGGGGTGGACGCTGACTTCACTCTCTACCCGGCACGCAAAGTGGTCTGGCGTTCTTTTCACGACAAGCTCGGCCCAGCCAAGCGTTGGCTCGCAAGCCAAGTGGGTCGACCTTGGAACAAGGCGCGCGGCGAGCTCTTCGCGTGCTTCGATATCCGCACCACGCCGGGGCGGCACATCGTGTTCGATCATCTTTTGCCTGAAGTGGAAGGGGCACGTCGATTCCGCAACGACTTCGTGGTCGACCGTTCGGGTATTCTTCGAAAAGCGAAACGAAAATGAATCCTTCCACCATCAACGGCGATCGCGTGCCGATCCGAGTTTGGGCCAACGTCCATGAGCTCGAATCGGACGCGATCCGTCAGCTCAAGGCAGTCGCGAGTCTGCCTTGGGTTGCCCACCACGTCGCGGTCATGCCGGACGTGCACGTCGGCAAGGGCGCGACCGTGGGCTCGGTGATTGCGCTGCGCGGCGCGGTCGCGCCGGCCGCGGTCGGCGTCGACATCGGCTGCGGAATGACCGCACAAAAGACCAGCTTGCAGGCCAAAGACCTGCCTGAATCATTGCGCCGGCTGCGGCTCGCCATCGAGGCGGCCGTACCCGTGGGGCGTGCGCATCACCCGGCCGCGGTTTGGGACGAAGATCCCGAAACGCGCGGGCCAGGGAGCGCGCTGATGGACCGGTTTGCGGAGCTCGACCCTTCGGTGCAGCGGTTTGCGTTTCGCGCGACCGCGCAGCTGGGCACGCTGGGTGGCGGCAATCACTTCATCGAGTTGTGTTTGGATACGGAGCAGTCCGTTTGGCTGATGCTTCACTCCGGCAGCCGCATGGTGGGGGCATCGCTTGCCGAGCGGCACATGGAGCGCGCGGCCACGCTGTCGCACAACCAGGCGCTCAGCGACCGCGACTTGGCCGTGTTTTTGGCCGGCACTCCGCAGTTCGAGGCCTATCGGCGGGATTTGTTTTGGGCCCAGGAGTACGCCGCGTTCAATCGCGTCGTGATGCGCTCGCGCATCCAGCGCGTCTTGCGCAAGACTTGGCCGAAGATCCGCTTCGAACCCGAGGTGAGCTGTCACCACAACTACGTGGCCGAGGAAGTGCATTTTGGTGAAGAACTGCTCATCACCCGCAAGGGTGCGATCAAGGCCGGGCTCGGGCAGCTAGGCATCATCCCCGGATCGATGGGCACGAAGTCCTTCATCGTGCGCGGCCTGGGTAACCCGCTGTCTTTCGAGTCGGCGTCGCACGGCGCGGGCCGGCGGATGAGCCGAACCCAGGCCAAGCAGAGCTTCAACGTCTCCGACTTGGAACGGCAGACCGAGGGCGTGGAATGCCGCAAGGACCGCGGCGTGGTCGACGAAGCCCCCAAGGCCTACAAAAACATCGAGCAGGTGATGGCTCAGCAGGCGGACTTGGTGGAGATCGTAACTGAACTGAAACAAGTCTTGTGCGTGAAAGGCTGAGCGGCTCACGGCTTGTGTTCGCCTGCGGTCGCGTGCGACCCTTCTGCGCTGCCGACGATGACCGCGACTACCCTCAAGCAACTCAGTGCAATCACGCTGCTCAGCTTTTTTGGTCTGGCGTCGAGCGCACGCGCACAGCCGGAAGGGCTTGGACGCGCCGGCCAGGACTTGCCGGCTCAAAATCAGCACGCCGCAACTCCGGGCGCTTCGCCCGAGCTCGTGGCACGGCTGGCGCTGCTCGAGGCGGGGCGGCGCCTAAACCGCGCTCAGGCGCAAGCCGATCCGAAGGCCTGGGCTGCGGGTCGCGTCGAACGCGCGGCTCAGCGTCGCCGAGAGCTTGCCGAGCTTTGGGGCAACGTGGTCTACCGCGTCGATGGCCAAGCCAAGTTGCGCATTCACGCCGAGCGCATGTCGCGCCTGAACCGGATGTTCGATCTCGCGGAGCGCTCCGCCGACCCGGCGCTGGTCGCGCGCGTGCGCGCCGACGTCACCCGCGAACTGAAGCGCCACGCACAGGCGATGCAAGCGACCATCGCTGCCACGGGGGGCCAGTGAAGCGCTCGTTGGCCATCGGGGTCATCGGCCTTGCCTGCCTTTGTCTCGGCGGGGGCTGCAAAGAGGAGCGCAGCCATCGCGTGGCTGCGTCTTACAGCAGTGTCACGCGGCCGACTGATCCTTCCTCGCTGCCCCCACGCACGCCAGCACGCGCTCCAGTCGGTCTCGACGCGATCCCCACGGAGGAAGATTACGAGGAGCGCGCCGCAACCAACATCACCGATGCCAATTGGGTCAGCAAGCTGACTGAGTTCGAGAAGGAAATGGCGTTCTAGTGCATGCGCCGGCGGAACTCGGCGAGCGCGCGCGCCACGCAGCGCTCCGGATCGGGCAATGGTTGTCTCTCGGCACCGTGGTCGGTGTGCTATGCGGCGCGGCCTCGGCGTTGTTCCTGCAGGCGCTCGAGCGGGCTACGGAGTACCGATCGACGCACGAGCTGCTCGTGTACGCATTGCCGATCGCCGGGCTGGTGGTCGGTCTGATTTACGAGCGCCTCGGCTCGAAAATCGCCGGCGGCAACAATCTGATCATCGATACCATTCACGACGACGGTCCGCGATTGCCGCTGCGCATGGCCCCCATGGTCCTGGTTGGCACCGTGCTCACGCATCTGTTCGGTGGCAGCGCGGGTCGCGAGGGGACCGCAGTCCAAATGGGCGCCAGCTTGGCGGACTCCGTGTTGCATCGCTTGCGGCTGACTGGTCCGCTCCGTCGCCAGCTGCTCGCGGCCGGCGTTGCCGGCGGCTTCGGCTCGGTCTTTGGCACACCGATCGCGGGCACCTTGTTCGGACTCGAGTTCGTGGTGTTGGGGCGGATCGAATACGGGGCGCTCTTGCCCGCACTGACGGCTGCCGTGATCGGCGACATGACCACGCGCGCGCTGGGCGTCGTGCACAGCGCGTACCCAACTCCTGCCGTGTTGCCGCTCTCCCCGCTGGTGTTGGGAAAATGGCTGATTTTCGCACTGTGTCTGGCGCTAGCCACGCGCGCCTTCGTCGAGCTCACGCATTTCCTCAAGCAACAGGGCGCGTTGCGTATCCCACGGCTGCCGCTGCGCATGTTTTTGGGCGGCCTGGTCGTCGTCGGGCTGTGGCGTCTGGTGGGCAGCAGTGACTACCTGGGGCTCGGTGTGCCCGTGATTTTGCGCGCATTTCACGATCCCAACCTGCCCGCGTCCGCCTTCGCGCTCAAGATCGTGTTCACCGCTATCACCCTCGGGGCAGGCTTTCTGGGCGGCGAGGTCACGCCGCTGTTTTTCGTCGGTGCTTGCCTGGGCAATCTGCTCTCGCGGCTAATCGGCTTACCGCTTTCGCTCGGTGCAGGGGTTGGCTTGGCCGCGGTCTTCGCCGCTGCGGCCAACACGCCGCTGGCGCTGTCGGTGATGGCGGTCGAGCTGCTGGGCGGAGCGCTGTTCCCGCACGCGGCGATCGTGTGCGTGCTGTGCTACCTGTTCTCGGGTCAGCGCGGGATCTACAGCGCGCAGCGGTTGCCGTTGAGCTGATGGCTGTTCCCTGATTGGGCGAGCGAATGGTGCGCGTCTGCTCAGGTCCGCGCCGGTCGTTGCTGTACGGGCTTTCCCGAGCTCTGCTGGGCGCGGGTCCGCGGCGGTCGTGACGCGGCGCTCCGGAGTTCGAGCTTCGTCACAATTGGCGTTTACACCAGATTTCACGTGCGTTTTCGCGCCCGCCCCGGGGGTGGCGCCGCTCGCGTTTGCCGCAAATGGCCGACGGGCCAGGTAGACCGCTTTCCAAAACGCTCCAGCGTTGTCTCCAAGCCCGCCGCGATTTCAGGTATGACGTCGATCCGCTTTCTGGGCTCCTCGCGGGGGGCCTCACGGACAAGGAATTCGCATGGCAAAAGAAACGACCGTATCCAACTTCAAGCTCAAAGGGCGCGAGATCCTCTCCTCGTACGCCAACTTCACCTTGGAGGGTGAGATCACGGCAGACGTCGAGCGCGGCAAAGAGTCGTGGACCATCACCGAGCGCAACGGCATCCCCAAGGGCACCTCCGACGGCGAGAATGAAGCCGTTTACATCCCGAACGACCAGGCCATCGAGTCGATCGACAAGAACATCACCAAACTCCTGCCCAAGAAGGTCGTGATCAAGGAGCCCTCGGACATCCTGGAAGCGGCCGCGGAGTTCGACTTGGCCATGGTCAAGAAGGCGGGCCAGAACAAGAAGGTGTGGGGCGGCAACGCGTGCCTCGCGGCCTCGACCGCGTTCTTCCAGACGCTGCTCAAGGCGAGCGGCTTCGAGGCGTGGGAGATCTTCCTCACCAAGAAGACCAAGACCTTCTACTTCCCGAACATCGCCTTCAACATGGTCTGTGGCGGCGAGCACGTCCCGGGCACGAAGCAGGACATCCAAGAGATGTTCTTCTTCGCGATGAAGGCCAAGAGTGTCAAAGAGGTGTTCGAGGTCGGCACCAAGTTTTTCCGCCAGTTCGAAAAGAACTTGGTGCGCGACGGCCTGCCCACCGGCACCGCCAAAGAGCGCGGCTTCGTGTTCCCGGTGAAGGACAATTTCGAAGGCCTCACGCGCATCAAAGAGTGTGCGGGCCAGCTCAAATTGGCCGTCTCTGACTATGCCATCGGCACCGACAACGCCTTCAGCGAAGTGCAAAAGGGCGAAGACCTGATCAAAGAAGGCATGTACGACATGCGCTTCTCGGGCACCGGTCGCAAGACGCGCGAAGAGCTGATCGAGCTGGACGGCACCGTCGTCAACAGCGCCGACAACTTCGCCACGATGGAAGATCCGGCCTCGGAACACGACGTCGCCGGGCACAAGCTGATGAACGAGAAGTACGGCGAACGCACCCAAATCGTCTTGGACGACCTGGTCGTGACCCAGCTGCGCTTCATCATCCCGTACCTGTGCGGCAAAGAGCGCAAGCAGCGCGCCGGAAACAGCGTGCTGATCAAGCTCAACCAAGCCGGCACCTTCACCGAAACCCGCTTGGCCATCGAAGTCGTGCTCGGCTTGGCCGATGGCGACATGGTCGAAACGTTCCTGAGCTCGCGCGGCGATCTCGAGTGGATCTTGGAAGAGTGCAAGAAGGTGGGCGTCGGTAGCCTGAAAGAGGCGCTCGAGAACATCAAATCTTACGGCTTTTCCGTGTTCATCTCGCACCGCTCGACCGAAGGCTCGAGCGAGTTCCTGCCCTACTTGCCCTTGATGTACGGCGCTCTGACCAATCGCTTGTGGTTCAAGGCCGGCGCGCCCAACGGCGAGCGCAACCTGCAGAACTACAACCCGCTGCTGCGCGCTGAAGAGCAACTGCGCGAACGCGAAATCGAGACCGCAGTGCCCGGCTTTGCTGGCCTGCCGCTCGGCGTCAAAGTCCCCGCCGCCGGCTGAGATAAAGCAAGCTCGTCGTCGGAGTTTGGGGTTGGCTCCAAACTCCGACGCGAGCTGGGCGATGCCGTCGCGAAGCTCGCAACGCGCGGTCACTCATGGCCGCGCGTGACTTCGGACTCAACGCTCAGAGCACGGTGGGCGGCTCCCAGAAGGCCGCCAAGATCGCCAAGGGGGCCAAGATCGCCAAGGGGGAGGGGAGATTGGGGGTCGCGGATCGCGGACGTACCTAGTCTCTGGTGCGACCGAGCGTGGCTTGGGAGCTTTTCTGTCGTAGAAATCTCGAAACGCGCCGAAAAAAGGTAACCCCCCAAACCTCAATTGACGCTTGCGGTGTGATGAAGCGTTGCTTGTTCGCTCTCCGCTCTTGGCGGTCTTGGCCCCCTTGGCGATCTTGGCGACCTCTCGAAAATCGTCCCACAGGTTTGGAACTCGCCGTGGCCGTACCGGCCAGGAACAGCGTGTGCTGCGAGGTGCGCTGCTGGAGCGCGAACGCCCACTCTTTCGTTCGTAGTTGTGCGTTTCAGAGTGCGCCTACGTGGTCTAGGAGTAGGACGGGCCTTCGTTCGTCGGCGGAGCGTTT
>Ga0134124_10002458_pt1 | contig 14987 bp, 13 predicted proteins | sample KB304_FD_96880 | JGI IMG/M metagenome (GOLD analysis project Ga0134124, IMG submission 96880) | Terrestrial soil microbial communities without Nitrogen fertilizer from Kellogg Biological Station, Michigan, USA - KB3-0-4 | ecosystem: Environmental > Terrestrial > Soil > Unclassified ... | reverse complement strand
TTATTTCCGCTGGGGTTCAAAGAACCCGATTGCCTACCTCTTTGATTATGTGGCTCTCGGCAAAGGCGACACTGCGCCAGTTACTCGAGAAGTACTCAGACAAGCAGAACCGGATGAAGAGCAGCGCCCGGCCATTCACGTCGGCGGGTACTGACATGGAAGATTTATCTGGAATGGTTAGGTGATTCTCAGTCGCGCTAGTTACTACTCTACGCTCCACTCGCTGCAACGTGGCGTAGAATAATGTCATGCCCTCAATACTGACTCGTTCGCGATGGTTTCGGTATGCTGGTGCCGCCGTTGTGATTGCGGCAGGCACTCTGGTTCTGATTCCTTTTCGTCAGCAAATTAATTCGGCTACAGTTGCGCTGGCCTATGTCCTGATCATTCTCTTCGTCGCTATTTTCGGCCGCAGCGGGCCGGCCCTCGTTTCATCGGTCTTGGCCGGGCTCTGCTTCAATTTCTTTTTCCTTCCGCCTTTTCACACCTTTGCGATCTCCGATCCACAGAATTGGGTGGCATTGTTTGCTTTCTTTATTACGGCAATTGCCGTGGGCCATCTTTCGGCGAGCGCCAAACGGCGTGAGGAAGAAGCCGAAAGCGCCAAAGGCGAAATCGAGCGTCTCTACTTTGAGCTGCAAGATACGTTCGAACGCTCGAGCCAGGCCAAGGCCCTAAAGCAAAGCGAACGCTTGAAATCCGCGTTGCTAGACGCAGTAACCCACGATCTACGTACGCCTTTGACTTCAATTAAGGCGTCCGCGACGACATTGTTGGCGGACCTGTACTCCAGCGAGCGTGACAAGAAGCCATCGCAACTCGGGGTTGATGGACGCAAGGAAATGCTTGAGGTCATCGATGAAGAATCTGACCGTCTTGATCACTTTGTGGAAGCGCTGACCAAATTGGCGCGCATCGATGCGGGCGAACTCCATCTGCGCACGGAATTGTGCGCCATGGATGAAATCATCGCGGCGGCGCTCAGGCGCGCCGAACCACGGACTCGCGATCATCAGGTTGAAGTCTGGATTGAAGAAGAGTTGCCCCGGGTGAAAGTCGACGAGCCGGCGGTTGCCGAAGTGATTTACATTCTGGTGGACAACGCGGCAAAGTACTCGCCCGGAGGTTCAACTATTCGTGTCAACGCGCAACCACGCGGCAACGCTGTTTACGTTAGTGTCGAAGATGAAGGCCCCGGTATTCAAACGGAATTGCGCGAACGCGTTTTTGAGAGGTTCTTTCGGGCCACTCGCGATGGCGATCTTAGTGATCGCAGGGCCGCTGGATCGGGCATGGGTCTGGCCATCGCGCATGGAATCGTTCAGGCACACGGAGGCAGAATCTGGATCGAAGACACCGCCGGACATAAGGGTGCAAAGTTTGTCTTGGAGCTTCCGGCGCAAACGCCGTGAAAGAGATCTTCCGCAGATTGCGCAGATGACACAGATTAACAAACCATGAATGCAGCATCATTTTTCGACCTTGCCTATTTATAGGTCTGGTCTTTGTAATCTGCGGATGACTTGCCGGTAATGGAAGCAAAAGAAAAAATCCTGGTGGTTGATGACGAGCCCCAGCTCACCCGTGTGCTTCGTCGCAGTCTGATGACGCAGGGCTATGATGTTCGCGTGGCCGGTGACGGCGAGTTCGCACTGCAAACGTTCAGGGACTGGCCGGCGGCGCTTGTCATCACTGATCTGGCTATGCCGAACATGAGTGGTCTCGAGCTTTGCCGCCGTCTGCGCGCAACCTCAGCTGTGCCCATCATTGTGTTGTCGGTGCGTGGCGAAGAGAAGACGAAGGTTGAAGCGCTCGATGCGGGCGCCGATGATTATGTAACCAAGCCCTTCGGCATGGACGAGTTGCTGGCGCGCATTCGCGCCGCTTTGCGACGCAAGCCTGCCGGCGAAAATGCTCAAGTTCTCGAGGCGGGAGACTTTCGCATTGAACTTGACGCGCATCTTGCCACGCAGGCCGGCAAAGAGCTTCGTCTGACTCCGAAAGAATTCGAGTTGTTAGCGCATTTAGTGCGCAATGCCGGGAAAGTGCTGACGCATCGCGCATTGCTGGGCGCCGTTTGGGGCGGCGACTACACCGAACAGCCGGAATACCTTCGCGTCTTCATCGGCCAACTGCGCAAGAAAATCGAAGCCGACCCCTCCCACCCGCGATACATTCTCACTGAGCCATGGATTGGTTATCGGTTTAATGCCGGCGAATAGTCAGCCGCCAGCGCTATTTCGGTTTGATCACAATTACCGAATCGGTGTGCCCATTGCCGTCGTCTTCGGTGGCTGAGTTGTTCGGATCCAGCAGCCCCGCACCGTCTACCAGAAACCGGTACGTGTACTTTCCGGGCAAAAGATCAACTCGACAGACCCATCCGTTACCCTCTTTCGCGCAGTAGTTCTTAGTCTGGATCCAATTGTTGAATGATCCATAGACGGCCACGGCCTCAGCGTCGATGTGTCCCGGCAAAGTAAAAGTCGTATTGCCGGTGAGACCCGGGACGGGCGCAGGCATTTTTCTCACTAAGATTTCCCCCTGCCCGGTGTTGAGGGTGAGACCAGAGATGGCGCCTTTATTGTCTTTGATGAAGGTGACGTGCAGGTCCGGAACCTCGCTGTCATGAAACCGTGATTCGGTTTCGGCAATAACTTGACGCGGCCTCAGATACCCAGGGCGGATCCATAAAGAATCGTCTTTGACGCTTACATAAAGGACGAAATCATGGGTGAACCTGGGATCGATTTCATATCTGCCGACATATTGCTTTAACAAATCCGGCGGCACTTTGAACTGGGCGGTCGCGATCGATTTCTTCGGACGCGAGGATCGCGCTGTGTGCGTTCTGTCTCGCACAGAAATCTTCGGCTCAGGCTTGATACCGACGAGCGCTATCAAGTGACTCGCCAGTGTCCCACGCCAATTGAACATCGTGTGGTTCCCGTTAAATTCCGAGTAGTGGACCGAATACCCTTTGCTTTGAAGGGTATCTCTAAAATTACGATTGGCCGTGAGTAGCGGAGGCGGGATCGGTTGGCCTGGCGGCGCTCCGCCTGTGTTTTCCATCAGTCCGGCTTCGAACGAGAAGCGCAAAGGCAGACGCGGGCTTGCGGCGAACTGGCGGGTCAACCATTGAAAGTCTTTCTCGTTGTCCGGCTTCCACTGGAAAGAACCGGATTGGGAAAGCACGTTCCCAAACACCTCAGGATGCTTGAACGCGACGAACGCGGCTGCCAATCCGCCGAAGCTTGCACCGCCGACGATCGTCTCTTCCGGCCGGTCCGTTACGTGATACTCAACGCGCGCCCAGGGAACAATCTCCTGAGCAAGAAAGTCAGCGTATTCCGGAGTGCAGGCCAACTCGCGGAAACGATCGGGGTTGTCTACCATTACCGCGACCAGAGGCGGTATCAAACCTGCTGCGATCAAATTGTCGAGAGTGGTGGCTACGCGCGCTGAATTGAGGTAAAGACCGCCATCGGAAAGCACCAGCAAACCGTAAGGCTTCTTGCCGGCAGAGTAGCCGTGGGGAGTGTAAATCCAAATCGGTCGATCAGTGCCCGGGCCTCTGCTGGTGAACTTGTCGCGCTGCACACGTCCCGCCGGAACTTTGGGCTGAGCAATACTCCAGAATTGTGACTCCGCAGATGGCAGTTCGACTGCAGAATAGAAAGTCACTTCATACGGGTTGAGTTCATTAGCCCGCTCGGCAAACTGGAGCGGGTTTAGCGGGTCGACTCGCATCGCGTTTCCGAAACGGACGAGGCTGGTCCACTTTTTCGGGTCCGGGAGGTCCGTTGCGAGCCGATAGACAAAGCGCGCGCCCTTCGGAAACCGAAACGTTTTGTACCACAAGTCAGTGTCGAGCAGTCGCGCCATCGGTTTATCAATGCCGGGGATTTGAAAGACGAAGACGTTTCGAGTGTCTTCTTTTCCTCTCCAGAGAATCGTGACCAGCACCTCGTGTTCGCTTCCCGCCGCGGGCTCAACCATCGGCGCGCCTCGCTCGCTGATCTCCATCCAAAAATCAGTAAGCGCCCTCCTGTCGCCAGATTTGAGTCGATCCTGAAGAGCTGCCAGACGCGGACTTAAGGGCCGGTCGTCGTCTCGCCCGTCTTCCTGAGCGGCAGATCGTGACTTGAGGATTATGTCGGCCTCGGGAGCGGCAGCCACCGCGTGACAATCCCGACAATCTGGATTCTTGCTATCAGCCGCGAGCGCGATCCGATCGCTGACGCTCCTGTTGACTACACGTCGCGCGCCGCCTTTATTGACTTCGTAACGTGCTTCGGGAACTGAGGCGTAAATCAAACTTGCACTCAACAACAAAGTTGTAGACACACGTATGACGATCTTCGGCGCAATGCGAAGGCACATAATCCATCCTCCTTCAGTAATTAGTTAATCGTGGCGTCGTCTGATATTTCTGCGACCAACGAGGAACGTGCACATCAAGACTGCGATGGCGGCTAACTGCCATAAAACGCCGAACAGGTTGTCATGCGGAAGGTTTACGGCAACCACAGCGAAGCCACCGGCGAGACAGGCGACGGCAATGAACACCCCCATTCTTAGAGCTTTCAAATCAAAGGGAAAGCCCCGCTTGATTTCACAGCAACTTATCTTGATTTGGTCAAAGTCGCCGAAGCTCTGTTGGGCTGCAAGCCTCGCTTCGTCGGGCGTCATTCCCTCCTCGATGTTGGCGCGCGCACGCATTTCAACATGAAAGCGTAGTTCGGTCTCGACTTCGCGCGCGGTCTCATCGGGATGTCGCCAGGCGCGAAGAAATTGGCGTGTGGCTTTTATCCATTGCATGGTTGCATCCTCCTCAGCTCGCGCGCAGCGCCTTCATGGTCGCGCCCGCGAGCCGCTCCCAATTCTGCTCTTCGAGGATTAGTTGTTTTCGACCGGCACGGGTCAGCTTATAGAACTTTGCGCGCTGATTGTTGTCAGAGACGTCCCACTCGGAATCGATCCAACCGCGCTGCTCAAGACGGTAAAGACCTGGATAGAGCGAGCCTTCCTCGACCCTGAGCTCCTCACCAGAAATTTGTGCAATGCGCTGGCCAATGCCATAGCCATGCAGAGCGCCGAGCGAAAGGGCCTTCAGAATCAACATGTCCAGTGTTCCCTGAAGCAAGCCCGCTTTGGATTTACTTCCCACCGCGTACCTCCTAGACGTTCTAGGGCCAGCGTAGCACGAACTACCCAGACTGTCTAGGGGGTAATTTGTCTTTTTTTGATCAGCTCGCTTGAGGGGCTCCGCAGTTGCTCTTGAGCGTGGTCCCTCAGCTGGGAACGTCCCCGTCTTTACGAACTTTTTATGAAACGCTTATCTCCTTTTTACGGCGGTTGGCTCATCCTGCTCGGGTGATACTTCGGGTTAGTCCGCCCTGGTTACGATATCTCTGCTCTCTGTCGGCAGTCGCAGCGGCAACAGGGGTGCTCGCTCCCTTTCGCGCTCTGATCAATTCCACCACTGTTGCGGTTGCACTGCTACTCGTCATTCTGTTCGTGGCAATTTTATGGGGAAGCAAGCCTGCTCTCTTGAGTTCGGTTTTCGCAATGCTGTGCTTTAACTTTTTCTTTCTCCCTCCGTTCCACACTTTCACGATCGCCGACCCGCAAAACTGGGTCGCCCTGACGGCGTTCTTCGTTACCGCGCTTGCGGTGGGCCAGCTTTCGGCCAGCGCTAAACGGCGCGCCGAAGAGGCCGAAGCCGGAAGGATCGAGATCAGACGCTTATACGACGACTTGCAATTCGCATTCGAACGCGCCAGCGAGGCGGAAGCTCTCGAAAAAAGTGAGCGTCTTAAATCGGCTTTGCTTGACGCCGTGACCCACGACGTCCGGACACCGCTCACTTCGATCAAGGCCTCGGCCACTTTACTGCTCGAAGATCGTGAATCGACTGAGCCCGGGGCGAGATTGAGTCCGGACGAACAGCGAGCGATGTTGCGAGTCATCAATCACGGCGCGGACCGGCTTGACCGTTTTATCGAAGGCATTGTGGATTTAGCACGCATCGATACCGGCGACATGAGCTTGCATCGTCACTGGGGTGCGGTTGAGGACATTATCGATGCCGCGCTGGCGCAGGCCGAACCTTTGACCAGGCATCACCAGATTAAGGTGATCGCCAGCGAAGAATTGCCGGTGGTTCGTGTGGATGCTCGGGCAGTCGCGGAGGTGATCTACACACTATTGGACAACGCGAGCAAGTATTCAGATCCCGAGACGCTCATCACAATAGAAGCCGCCCGTGCTGCAGATGACCTAATAGAAATCATTGTGGAGGATCAAGGTCCAGGCATCCCACCGGGCCTGCGGGAACGGGTCTTTGAGAGGTTCTACCGGGCGACCGGTGACGGAGCTACGGACGATCGCGCCGGTGGAATCGGCATGGGACTCGCGATTGCCAAAGGAATTGTGACCGCGCATGGAGGTCGTATCTGGATCGAAGACAGCGCCTCTGGTCACGGAGCCCGGATAATTTTTACAGTTCCGGTGGGCGATGATGACGGTACTCGAGACGGTGGCAGGGACGTCCCGGCCGTGAGAAACGCGCAAGATGCGCGTGCCACTTAGAACTAAAAATGGACGTTCGCAAACGCATTTTGATTGTTGACGATGAGCAGGAAATTACCCTGGTCCTGCGGAGCGGTCTGACAAAACACGGCTACGACGTGAGGGTTGCGGGCGAAGGAGAAGCCGCTCTGGATCTGTTTCAGGCATGGACGCCCGATCTGGTGATTACCGATCTCTCAATGCCTAACATGAACGGTTTGAAACTCTGTCAACGACTGAGAGAAGCCTCCGAGGTTCCCATCATTATTCTTTCGGTCAAGGGCGATGAAGCCACTAAAGTGGAAGCGCTCGACACGGGCGCAGATGATTACCTGACTAAGCCATTCGGCATGGGCGAATTGCTCGCACGAGTGAGAGCGACTTTGCGCCGCTCGCCCGAAGCAGGCCACGATGGGACTGTGATCGAAGAAGGCGACTTCCGTATCGATCTCGAGACTCGCGCAGTCAATGTTGACGGAAAAGAGATTCGACTCTCGCCGAAAGAATTTGATCTGCTGGTATTTCTGATTCGCAACTCCGGCAAAGTCCTCACGCATCGCACCTTGCTGGCGCACGTTTGGGGTGGAAACTACACAGACCAGACTGAATATCTTCGCGTTTTCATCCGTCACCTGCGCAAGAAGATTGAACCTGATCCGGCAAAGCCTCGTTACATCCTCACCGATCCATGGGTTGGCTATCGATTCTCGCCCGCAAAGTAATGCCGACTTGCTGGCATGCGCCCTCTGCAAGTTAACCAATTTGCGCACTTCTCCACGTTAACGAACTTTTAATAAAGGCTTAAGCCCTTTTTTATTCACATTCCTCTACGATTCTGCTTGCCGATGATTTGGCGAACGGAGCGACGGAACAATGCTCAATCCAATGACAAGACATGCCGCAGGCAAAGAACGGCGTCGGCCTGAGACCGCGCCGGCGCGACAGCGGCCGATCGAGTTCCAGACAGACAATGGTTTCAGCCTCATCCGTTTGTGCGATGTCGATAAATCTGTTTCCCAGGCCGGAACAAAACATACCTTCATCGTGCGCGATCCGGACGGTTACGAACTGGATGTAACTGTAGAGATAACCAATGAGGTGGTGGCTGAAGTGATGTGGCGGTGCAAGGGACTCATCTCGCTTGAGAGTTCCTACTGGATTAATTGCGCTGAGCGACACCTCGCCGACTATCTCTGGATGCACGAAGATTATCCGCCCGACGCGAGTTTGGGGGTGGATCAATTGAGCCTCGACGACCTTGACGCAGCAAGACGATGGAATTGCGACGGAGAGAAAGAGTGAACTGGAACATGGATCGAAAGAAGCAGAGCAGTTTAAAGGCCGATGCGGTTGAGCTGATTTGGAGGACTGTAGTTGGGTTCAGTCTATTCCTGCTGGTTATGACGGCAATTTCGATTAGCGCCCACGCCCAGCAAACCGTTTTCAACGTGCCCACTACCGACGTGCTCGACAAGGGAAAGGCCTATTTCGAACTGGATGTAAGCGCCAAGCCGAGTGATTCGGCCGCAGTCAACAAGTTCTCTTCATTTGTGCCCCGTCTGGTAGTTGGCGCCGGCCATCACATCGAAGCCGGTGTGAACATTCTCGGTAACGTGCAGCCGGGCGCGGACGCGACGACAATCGCGCCCACGATCAAGTGGAAATGGTACGACGGCGAAGCTAACGGTTGGGCCGTTGTCGTCGGTGACAACCTGTTCATTCCCGTCCACAACCGCGGCTACCGCGCGGGAACATACGCTTACACAATGGCCCAAAAGACTTTCAACAAGAGTACGCGGGTTGGATTTGGCGGTTATTTCTTCAGCAAGAATCTCGTGGCAGCGAATGCAAACCGAGCCGGAGGGCAATTCACTTTCGAACAACCATTGAATAAGAGACTTAGCCTTGCTGCCGACTGGTTTACTGGCCGCCACGCCGCCGGTTACTTCACTCCCGGGATGATCTTCAAAGCAGGATCAAGATTTACGGGATATGCAGGTTACTCGATTGCAAATCAAAACGCGTCCCGGGGAAACCACTACTTCTTGATCGAGTTTGGCTACAACTTGAACTAGACGGGAGATAGCAATGCTGGACCTGGTGTCTATTGTCGCAATGATTCTTTTCTTTTTAGTCGCATTCGCCTACGTACGCGCATGTGAAAAATTGCAGTGATGGTTTTGTGTGATGGCAATCGGAACAATTTTGATAATCGCAGTTTCGCTGCTGCTGTTGGTCTATCTGACCTTCGCGTTGCTGCGTCCTGAAAGGTTCTGATTTGGAGCGCGGTGGCAATCCCGACTCGTCGGGAGACCCGCTTTGAATTGTTCAGGGCTATATCAAACGCCGTCGCCGCTCCGCTCTGCCGGCGCACTCCAAATTGAGGTCTCATGACAATTAATGGCTGGCTACAAATTCTTTTTTACTTCGCCGCGATTCTGGCGGTCACCAAGCCGCTTGGCATTTTCATGGCGAATGTATTCGAGCGCAGGAGAACCTTTCTGGATCCGGTGCTCAGGCCGGTTGAGCGGCTGATTTACAAACTCACAGGCGTCAACGAGGAGCGCGAAATGCGCTGGACGGAGTACGCCATAGCGATGCTTCTGTATAGCGCCGTCTCGTTGATCGTCTTGTATGCCTTGCAGCGTTTGCAGGGTCATCTGCCTTTTAATCCGCAGCACCTCGCCGGCGTGGATTCGGCAGGCGCGGCCACCGGTGGCTATGTCGGTTCTTCCTTCAACACTGCGGTTTCATTCACCTCTAATACCAATTGGCAGAGCTATAGCGGCGAAGTGACCATGAGTTACCTGACCCAGATGGCGGGTTTGGCTTATCACAACTTCACCTCAGCCGCTGTAGGCATGGGCCTGGCCATCGCCTTCATTCGAGGAATCGCCCGGCATGAAATGGAAACCGTGGGCAACTTCTGGGTGGATCTCGTGCGCGGCTGCCTCTGGATTCTGCTGCCGTTGAGTATCGTTTTAGCGCTCGCATTGGTGTCTCAGGGCGTGGTGCAAAACCTGAGGCCGTATACGACAGCTCAATTGGTTGAGAAACAGACCATCCAGGTCGATAAGAGAGACGAGCGCGGCAAAATCATCACGAACCCGGACGGCTCGAACGCAAAAGAAATACAAACGGTCGAGACCCAAACGATAGCCCAGGGGCCAGCCGCTTCGCAGATTGCGATTAAGCAGCTTGGCACGAACGGTGGTGGATTCTTCAACGCGAACTCGGCACATCCCTTCGAGAATCCTACGCCCCTGTCCAACTTTCTCGAGATGTTTTCCATTCTCGCCATCTCTGCCGCGCTAACTTACACGCTCGGCCGCATGGTGAAATCGCAAAAACACGGATGGGCCGTATTCGCAGCGATGGCCGTGCTGTTCTTCGTCGGTTTAATTGTTTGTTACTGGGCTGAAGCGCGCGGTAATCCGCTTTATTCCGTCAACGTCGATCAAGCCGCTTCCTCAATGCAGTCGGGCGGCAACATGGAAGGCAAAGAAGTTCGCTATGGCATTGCTAACTCAACCCTCTGGGCTACAGCTACGACCGACGCTTCGAACGGCAGCGTCAACAGCATGCACGACTCTTATACCCCGATTGGCGGGTTGGTCCCGCTGGTAAACATCCTGCTGGGCGAAGTGATCTTCGGCGGCGTCGGGGCGGGAATGTACGGAGTGTTGGTCATGATCATTCTGTCCGTGTTCATCGCGGGATTGATGGTAGGGCGCACGCCGGAATATCTGGGAAAGAAGATCGAGAGCTATGACGTGAAGATGGCGATGCTGTACGTGCTTATTTTTCCCCTGCTGATTCTGATAATGACGGCCATCACGGTGCTGGCGCCAAACTTTGGCCTGACTTCACTCAACAACAGCGGTCCCCATGGATTGTCGGAAATTCTTTACGCGTTCACATCTGCCGCCGGTAACAACGGGTCGGCATTCGCGGGTCTGAATGCGAACACGCTCTGGTACAACTCAACCCTCGGCGTGAATATGCTCATCGGCAGGTTCTTCATGATCATTCCCACGTTAGCAATTGCCGGCAGCCTGGTGCGCAAAAAGACCGTACCGCCGTCACTGGGGACCTTTCCGGTGACCACCCCGCTGTTCGCCGGCTTGTTGGTGAGCGTAATTCTCATCGTGGGCGCGTTGACGTTCTTCCCGGTGTTGAGTCTGGGACCGATAGTTGAGCACTTATTGATGTATGCGGGAAAGACGTTTTGATTTTTAGTGCGGCCGCTTGTGTCGCCCGCACGTAAGCAAGGGCTGGCTCGGCCCACCTGACGGCGGGCTTCGGACGCGAACTCAGGTTCGACGTTCATAGATCATGATTAAGAAAAGCAAAAACCTCACTGTTTGGAACTGGCAGATCGTCAAACGCGCAACTGTCGACGCCTTCACCAAATTAAACCCTCGGGTGATGATGAAGAACCCGGTGATGTTCGTAGTCGAGATTGGCAGCCTCATCACAACTCTGCAATTCGTCTGCGATCTGTTCCGTCCGGTGGCTACCATTACTAATCCGAGGTTCGAACTCCAAATCACCCTCTGGCTTTGGTTCACAGTGCTGTTCGCCAATTTCGCCGAAGCGATGGCCGAAGGCCGCGGGAAAGCTCAAGCCGCTAACCTGCGAAAGTCACGCACCGAAACGGTCGGCCATCGCGTTAAGAATGGCCTCACCGAAGACGTACCCGCGCCCGATCTGCGCAAAGACGACGTGGTGATCGTCTCAGCAGGTGAATTCATTCCCGGAGACGGCGAGATTATCGAAGGCGTCGCGTCGGTTGATGAATCGGCCATCACCGGCGAATCCGCGCCAGTCATTCGCGAGGCGGGCGGCGATCGTTCGGCCGTGACCGGCGGCACACGTGTGCTGTCAGATCAAATCAAAGTACGGATCACTTCAAATCCCGGAGAAACATTCCTTGATCGAATGATCGCACTGGTGGAAGGCGCGGAACGACAGAAAACGCCAAACGAAATCGCGCTGAACATCCTACTGGCCGGGCTCACCATCATCTTTCTGCTGGCAGTGGTAACGCTTCAGCCCTTCGCGATCTATTCCAAAGCACCACAAACAGTCTTTGTCCTGGTTTCCTTGCTCGTCTGTCTGATTCCGACGACGATTGGCGGACTGCTGTCGGCGATCGGAATTGCCGGCATGGATCGAATGGTTCAGCACAACGTACTCGCGATGTCCGGCCGCGCGGTTGAAGCTGCCGGCGATGTGAATACCTTGCTACTCGATAAGACGGGAACGATCACCTTAGGCAATCGCCAGGCGGCGGAGTTTGTTGCTCTCGCAGGGGTCGATGAAAAGCTCCTGGCTGACGCCGCGCAGTTAGCTTCACTGGCTGATGAAACGCCGGAGGGCCGATCGATTGTCGTGATGGCAAAAGAGAAATATGGATTGCGAGGCCGCGAGTTGGGCATGCACGAAGCCACCTTCATTCCCTTCACCGCTCAGACACGAATGTCCGGCGTCGATTTGAACGGACGAGAGATTCGTAAAGGCGCCGTGGACGCGATCGAGAAGTACTGTGCAACCAATGGAACTCTCGGCAGGCAGGAGATGCTTGACGTCGCCGAACGCATCTCGCGCGCTGGTGGAACGCCACTGGTGGTCGCTTATGACCGGAAACCGCTGGGTGTGATTTACCTGAAAGACATCGTCAAGGGCGGCCTGCGCGAACGTTTTGCCCAGTTGCGCGCCATGGGCATTAAGACTGTCATGATCACGGGTGACAATCCGCTGACGGCTGCCACCATCGCGAAAGAAGCCGGTGTTGATGACTTTCTTGCCCAGGCTACGCCTGAGGACAAGATGAAACTTATCAAGGACGAGCAGGCGGGCGGCAAATTAGTCGCGATGACCGGGGACGGAACCAACGACGCGCCTGCGTTGGCGCAGGCGGATGTCGGCGTGGCGATGAATACCGGAACGCAGGCGGCCAAAGAAGCCGGCAATATGGTCGATCTGGATTCTAATCCGACTAAGTTGATCGAGGTCGTGGAAATAGGAAAACAATTGCTTATGACACGGGGGGCACTGACGACGTTTTCAATTGCGAACGATGTCGCCAAGTATTTTGCGATCATTCCGGCGATGTTTGCCGGGGCATTTCCCGTGCTAAACGCACTGAATATTATGGGGTTGCGGACGCCCCAGTCCGCAATTCTTTCGGCTGTGATCTTCAACGCATTGATCATCATTGTGCTGATTCCCTTAGCGCTCAGAGGTGTCAGCTATCGCGCCATGAGCGCAGCAGCCTTGTTGCGTCGTAATCTATTTATCTACGGTTTTGGTGGAATCGTAGCGCCGTTTATTGGAATTAAGATTATTGACATGATCATCCATGCGATTGGATTGGCTTGAGAGAAAAATGTGTCAGAAGCCCGACCGTCAGGGAGGGCCTGATGCGTTAGTAGCCCTCCCTAACGGTCGGGCTTCTGAGACTAAAGGATGGGCCTATGAAGAACCTGCTAACTGCAATTTCAATGACAGTCGTAACCACGATTCTGTTTGGCTTGATTTACCCGCTGGCCGTCACCGGAATTGCGCAGCTCGCTTTTCCTGACAAAGCGAACGGGCAATTGATCAAAAAGAACGGCGCAGTTGTCGGCTCGCGAATCATCGGACAACCGTTCGCAGGGCCGGGATACTTCCATTCAAGGCCGAGTGCGGCCGGCGCGGCCGGTTACGATGCGGGCGCATCAGCCGGATCGAATCTGGGACCCACCAGTCAGAAGCTCATCGATCGCATTAATTCCGACGTGGCGACCCTGCAAAAGGAGAATCCCGGCAAACGGGTTCCGATCGATCTGGTGACGACCTCAGCTTCCGGACTGGATCCTCACATTTCACCTGCCGCCGCCGAGTTTCAAGTGCCGCGGGTCGCGCGTGAACGTGGATTAAACGAAAATGACTTGCGGCAAATTGTCGGCGCTCATACAGAGGGTCGCACTTTCGGTTTTCTGGGCGAGCCGCGCGTGAATGTGCTTGAACTCAATTTGGATTTGGATAATCACAACCCGATACCGCCAAAGTGAACTATGCAGGTTACCGACCAAAGACGATCGCCTGAGTCGCTCCTCGCAAAAATCAAGGAGAGCGAGCAGGCGCGGCTGCGTATCTACATCGGGCACGCCGCCGGGGTGGGCAAGTCTTATCGCATGCTGGAAGACGCACATGAGCTCCGCCGCCAGGGCATCGACGTCGTCCTCGGTTTGATCGAACCTCACGGCCGATTTGAAACAGAAGCCTTAATTGACGGGCTGGAGCAAATTCCTCTCAAGAAAATTGAATATCGCGGTGCGAACTTCACGGAACTTGACCTGGACGCGGTTCTCGCACGCCACCCACAGATTGTTATCGTTGACGAGCTGGCCCATACAAATGTGCCCGGCTCTAGAAACCAGAAGCGATACGAAGACGTGCTGGCAATTCTCGACGCCGGTATCTCTGTGATCACGGCGGTCAATATACAGCACATGGAATCCCTCAATGATGCGGTGGCGCGCATTACCGGTGTGCAGGTGCGAGAAACGGTGCCCGATTGTTTCTTCAAACGGGCGAACGAAATCGTGGATATCGATATTTCGGTCGAGATGCTGCGCACACGGCTGCGCCAGGGAAAGATTTATCCGGTCGAAAAAATCCAACAGGCGCTTAACAACTTTTTTCGCAAGGGAAATCTATCAGCTTTGCGCGAGCTTGCCTTGCGGGAAGTAGCCACCGATCAAGCGACCAAGGCCCACGATTATCGTGAACGTGAAGGCCTGGAGCAGGCGGCAATTCCCGAGAAAGTCATGGTAGCCATGGCCTCACGCGGGAGTGCCAAGCGAATCCTGCGCAGCGGCGCTCGCATCGCCGGGCGGTTGGCATCGGATTGGTTTGCAGTTTTTGTCGAGACTCCCAAAGAAGAACCAGGCCGCATGAATCCTCGCGACTTTGTAGTTCTTCAGGAGAATATCCGGTTCGCAAAAGAGCTCGGCGCGAAGGTTGTTAAGCTGAAAGGGCGGCGCGTTGCCGATGCTTTGATTGAATTTGCGCGCAAAGAAGGAGTCACTCACGTTGTTTTTGGTCAATCGGCTCGCTCGCGTTGGGACGTGCTGCTTCACGGATCGGTGATAAACCGGTTTCTGCGCGAGGTTCGCGATGCCAGTGTCCACGTGGTGCCGCTCGAACAAAAATGGTTCAAGGGGGAAATCGGAAACGGTTCAAACCGGGACCATAAGTGAATCCAGCTCGCGAAGCGAGCGACATAATCCCACGTCAATGATCATTTCAAGATCCATGTTGCCCCGCTGGGGCTCTGCCTACCGAGCAGTCATCCACAGCTGACGCTGCGGGCTACGAGCATTCCGCTGGCTTCGCCAAACTGTGGTTGAGGCACGCTTCCTTAC
>Ga0134124_10002457_pt1 | contig 14987 bp, 18 predicted proteins | sample KB304_FD_96880 | JGI IMG/M metagenome (GOLD analysis project Ga0134124, IMG submission 96880) | Terrestrial soil microbial communities without Nitrogen fertilizer from Kellogg Biological Station, Michigan, USA - KB3-0-4 | ecosystem: Environmental > Terrestrial > Soil > Unclassified ... | reverse complement strand
GACGAGGTGTTCGAGCTGGAAGACATCAACTCGGAGTTCGCGCAGGCCGACATCGCCTTCGTGATCGGCGCCAACGACGTGACCAACCCGGCGGCGGAAGACGATAAGACCTCACCGATCTACGGCATGCCGGTGCTGCAAGTGTGGAAGGCGGGCACGGTGATGTTCATCAAGCGCTCGCTCGCCTCCGGCTACGCCGGCATCGACAACCCGCTGTTCTATCGCGACAACACGATGATGCTTCTCGGCGACGCCAAGAAGATGACCGAAAGTATCGTCAAGGGAATGTGAGCGAGAAGCACGCAGACAATAAAAAAGCCGGGCCTCATGCCCGGCCTTTTTATTTGTCGCTGGTTTAGTCAGATGGCGGAGACTTCCGCCGGCAGCGGTACCACGCAGTGCACTTGAACGCCGTCCGATCGCCAGTCGGTGGTGGCGGTGGCCTGGATCTGCCCTGGCAGTACGAAGTCCAACAGGCGCGTGCCGAAACCCTCTCGCTGCGGCGCGTTCACGTGCGGGCCGCCGCGCTCGATCCAGTCGAAGGTCAGTACGCGCCGCGTCGCCTCGATGGTGAGGCTCCAGGTCACGTCGACTTTGCCGCCATAGACCGAGAGCGAGCCGAACTTTGCCGCGTTGGTGGCGAGCTCATGCACCGCCATGCCGAGCGTGACCGCGTACTGCGCCGACAGCGCGACGTCCGGTCCGGCCAGTGTGATGCGCCCGTCGCTGCCGTCATCGAAGGCATCGAGCTCGTTGTGCAGCAGGTCGCCGAACGACACCACGCCCGACTCGTCGGTGAGCAGGCGGTGCGTCTTGGCGAGCGAGCCGATGCGGCCGATCAGCGCCGACTTGAAATCCTCGATGGTGTCGGACGAGCGCGCGGTCGAGCCCATGATCGCTTGCACAGTGGCGAGCGTGTTCTTCACGCGGTGATGCAACTCGCGGACGAGAAGCTGCTGCTGCTCCTCGGCGCGCTTGCGCTCGCTGATATCGACCAGCATGTTCACCGCGCCGGTGAGCACGCCGGCGTCGTCGTGCAGCGGCGTCGGATAGGGGATGAACGGCACGCGCGTGCCGTCCGGGCGTTCGGCGATGGCTTCCGTGCCACGCACCGGCCGGTCCTCTTTCAACGCTATCGCCATCGGGCACTCGTCGTGCCGCATGGGCGTGCCGTCCGGCCAGAACAGCTTCCAGGAGCCGCACCAGTCGCTGGCGCCGATCGTCGGACGCTGGCCCCAGAGGTCGGCGGCCGCATCGTTGTAGTAGGTGAGCCGCCCGGCGGCGTCGGTTGTGTAGATCGCCGCGGGCAGGGCGTCGAAAAGCTGGCGGAAATGGCTGTCGGGTTCGCGGAACGCCTGCTGCCGGCCGGAATCGGGTAGCGCTACGACGTTGTCGTTATCGCCGGTCCCTCGTGCAGGCCGTTCGGCCCCTGCTACGCTTTTACGCTTGTCCATCTTGTCCCCGTCACATCCGGCAACCGCCCCTTGCCGCTAAACCGTTGTTCGCGCGACCCTAACTCGGGTGGGGCGCAATGGTTGCCTCAACGCGTCGAAATTTCAGCAGTGTTGCCTTATTTCCCTTAATAGTTTCAACCATTTGGATGAGGTCGGCAGGGCAGCGTGGGCCGCACCGCCGCAAACCGTAAGACGCAAGCGCTCTTTCACAGTGAAAACGGCCGTTGCCGTCGATTCTGGCCGCTTGTGCTATCCAGACGCCATGCGCTGGTGCCTGGGACTTCTGATAGCCGTCATGCTCGCCTCGCTGGCGCGGGCGCAGGACTGCGTGGCGCCGGCAAAACCAATGCTGCGCGCGGAATTGCTGTTCGGCCGCATGATCGGCGGCCGCCTGGGCGTTTCCGAGGCGCGCTGGCGCGACTACGTCGCGCGCGAGTTGACGCCGCGGTTCCCCGACGGCCTCACGCTGCTCGACGCGCACGGCCAGTGGCGTAACGCAAACGGCGCCATCGTGCGCGAGCCGAGCAAGGTCGCTGTCATCGTCACTGTCAACGACGCGGCGGCGCAGGCGCGCATTGCCGAGGCGGTCGCCACCTATAAGCAGCGCTTCCGGCAGCAGTCGGTCGGTGTAGTCACCACCACCGCCTGCGCGGCGTTCTGACCATGGGCCTTCTCAAAACCGCGCTGATCGTGGTGATCGTCGGCTACGCCGCCGTCGGCTTGCTGATGTACGTCTTCCAGCGCTCGCTGATGTATTTCCCCGATCCCAACCGTCACGCGCCGGCGGCGTCCGGCCTGCCGCAGGCGGAAGAGGTGATGTTCGACTCAGCGGACGGCGAGCGGCTGATCGCTTGGCACGTGCCGCCGCGTGACGACAGGCCGGTGGTGATCTACTTCCAGGGTAATGCCGGCGGTCTCGATCTGCGCGCCGACCGCTTCGCCTGGCTCACTGCCGACGGCACCGGCCTCGTCGCGCTCTGCTATCGCGGCTACGGCGGCTCGAGCGGTAACCCAAGCGAGCAGGGGCTGATAAGCGACGCGTTCGCCGCCTACGACTTCGCCGTTGCGCGCTATCCGGGTCGCCGCATCGTGCTGTGGGGCGAGTCGCTCGGCACCGGCGTTTCGCTGGCGCTTGCGTCGGAGCGCAAGGTGGCCGGTGTCATGCTCGACGCACCCTTCACCTCGGCGGCCGATGTCGGGGCTTCCGCCTATCCGTTCCTGCCGGTGCGCTGGCTGATAAAAGACACGTTCCGCTCCGACCTGCGCATCGGCAAGGTCGCAGCGCCGATCCTGATCCAGCATGGCGAACGCGATCGCGTGGTGCCCATCGCGTTCGGCGAAAAGCTGTTCGCGCTGGCGCGCGAGCCGAAGCGCTTCGTGCGCTATCCGGAGGCCGAGCATTCGAACCTGGATGCCCACGGCGCCGACAAAGCGGTACGCGCCTTCCTGGTCGGGCTTGAGTAGCGCCCGCGCCTGATCGACACTGCGCGGATAGGGGGACGACATGCCATTCGCGCGTTTTGCCGCCGCCGTCGCGGCACTCCTATTCGCCTGCAGCGCCTATGCCGCCGAGCCGGTGCGCCGCATCGCCATCTATGTGCAGCCGTTCTACGCCTCGGCGCAGAGCGAAACGGACAAGCCCACGGTCGCTGTCGGCCAGCAGTACAACGACCTGCTCGCCTCCTTGAGGCGCGAGGACATCCTCGCCGCGCGCGATCGCATCCTGGCCAATCCCAAGCTGGTGACGCCGATGGTCATGATGGTGCTCGCCATCCGCCTCTACGATGTGGGCCTGCGCGACGAGGCGGTATTCTGGTTCTACGTCGCCAAGGAGCGCTACATCGTCATGTCGGATGTGCTCGACACCAAGACGCAGCTTCTCGCGCAGTCGGAAGACGCCATGCGCAGCTTCTCGACGCTCGCCGGTCCCGTCATCAACGGCTACGCCTTCTGCGATCTCGCCAAGCAGCAGGACGCGCATGCCAAGGCGGTGGCTTGGGTCGAGGCCAATCCCTATGACGTGATGTTCATGGATCGCGCGCCGGCGTTGCCGGGCGATCGCAACGCCAATCACCAGCGCGGCATCGCCAACGCCAAGGAGCGATTCGCCAAAGAGCGCGCCTATTTCGAGGACGCCAAGAACCGCGACGCGTTCTTAGCCGGCCGCAAGACCAACGAGATGGACGCCAAGTTCTGCTGGAAGTAGTCGGGGCACACCCCAAAAAGCAATAGCGCGGGCGAAGGCCCGCGCCACCACTCGACGAAACTGAAACCCGTTCTGGCGAACCGGCTTAGAAGCGCGGAGCGCCCCGACCGGCTCCACGATCGCCACCGCGACCGCCGGCACCGCCCGGACCACCGGCGCCCGGGACAACCCGCGGCTTGGCCGGCAACAGACCTTCGCGCTGCATCTTCTTGCGCGCGAGCTTGCGGGCCCGGCGGATCGCTTCCGCCTTTTCCCGCGCCTTCTTCTCGGAGGGTTTTTCGTAATGACCGCGGAGCTTCATCTCGCGGAAAATGCCCTCACGCTGCATCTTTTTCTTCAGCGCCTTGAGGGCCTGATCGACATTATTGTCGCGAACGAGTACCTGCACGCTTGCTCCTTTGTTGTGGCCAGGGACGGGTTTCGTCAAAAAAGCCCGCTGTGACGGGGCCTTTTGAGTCGGGCGGCTTTAGCAGAAAAGCCCCGGCGAGTCCATTCTGTTCCCGATTTCCTGCCATTTGGAGCCGTTTCAGGCCGCCTGGCTCCCGGCCGTCCGCTCGAACAGGCCCCGCAGCCAGTCGTTCACGGCTGCATCGATGACCAGGTGAACGCGGTCCTCGGCCCCCCGATTGGCGACGCTATGAGGATCGGACAGCCGAAGGTACCAGGTAGAGCCGGCCTCCATGACGCAGCGGGTGCCGTTGAGGCGGAAATCGACCCCCTCATTGGTGACCACCGGGATATGCAGCCGCACCGTGCCGTCCTCGAAGGCGAGGTCGTGGTCGCGATGTTCCTTGATGACGGAGCCAGGGGTGAGCCGCATCAGCCGCACCGCCTGCAGGGGGCAGGCCAGCGCTCCCAGCACCTCCTGGAAGTAGGGCGAGCCCAAGAGCATCGGCGTGTCGGCGAAGTCGCTGCGGGTCGGGTCGGAATAGATCATCTGCACCGGGTGGGCCGCCCCGGCCGGCCCACGCAGCGGGATGACGCTCCAGTCGCCGTCGTAGTTCTGCTGCACGAAATGGGCGATCCACGTCTCGCGCGAGAGATTGGCCATGTCGGCCTTAAGCCGCTGGGGATCGAACTCAAGCGGCAGCCGCAGGCGATCGGGGAAACGAGCATCGAGCATCGTTTCAACTTATCATAGAACGCCAAGATGGGGAGAACGCGGTTCCCTGGGGTTTTTTCCTTGCCCGCCATGGAGACTCGGGTGTTTAACGACTATTTTTCCCGTAACAGGAACTTGAGGGAAACAGGCCGTGGACGCTCCGACTGCTGAACGCACCAAGCACACCCCTGGCGCGCTGGTCATCGAAGGCAAGACCAAGAAGATTCACCGCATCGCCGGTAGTTCTGATCTTGTGCTGGTCGTTGCCAAAGATGACATCACCGCCGGCGACGGCGCCAAGCACGACATCATCCCGGAGAAGGGCCGGCTCGCCACCGCGACCACCTGCAACGTCTTCCGTCTGCTCAAGGCGTCCGGCTTGCCGGTCGGCTTCGCCGAGCAGGACTCGCCGATCTCGTTCCTGGCGCCGGTCTGCACGATGCTGCCCTACGAGGTGGTGGTGCGGCGCGAGGCGCACGGCTCCTACCTGAAGCGCAACCCGCACATCGCCAAGGGCCAGCTCTTTCCGCAGCTCATCGTCGAGTTCTATCTCAAGACCAAGGACAAGAATTGGAAGGGCAAGCCGCTCATCGCCGACGATCCGCTGATGGGCTACGCCGACGGCTCCGCGCAGATCAAGCTGTTCAATCCGGCAAAACCGCTGCTCGGGCAGGAGCCGTTCCTCACGCTCTCGCCGTCCGACGTGTTCAGCCGCGAGGACGAATACAAGTTCTTCCCCGAGATGCGGCGCATCGTGCGCCAGGCCTTTCTCGTCCTGGAGAAGGCGTGGCAGCTTGAAGGCGGCACCCTGGTCGACCTCAAGGTCGAGTTCGGTTTCGACAGCAAAGGCAACCTGCTGCTCGCCGACGTCATCGACAACGACTCCTGGCGTGTGATCGAGAGCGGCGCCTATATCGACAAGCAGGTCTATCGCGACGGCGGCGCGCTCGACGATGTCGCGGCCAAGTATCGCCACGTCGCTGACGTCACGAGCCGTTTCCACATTCCGCGCCAGCGCATCATCCTTTGGCGCGGCTCGGACAAGGACAAGACGGAAGCCTTCTCCGACGCGCTCGGCGACCTGAAGGACATGATGACGGTCGTTACCTGCTCGATCCACAAGGAGCCGGTGAACGGCGCGACCATCTTCAATCGCTTGATCCAGGAAGTGCCGGACACCATTGTGATCGCCAATATCGGCCGTTCCAACGGCGCCGGCCCGGTGCTGTCGGCGATGTCCACCATTCCGGTCATCACCGTCCCGGCCAGCGCCAAGGATTTCCCCGACGACGTGTGGTCGTGTCTGCGTGCACCAAGCGCGGTGCCGGTGATGACCGTGCTCGAGCCGTCCAACGCCGTCCTGGCCGCGCTGCAGATCCTCTCCGCCCGCAACCCGCGCATCTACGCGCAGCTTCGCGGCGAGATCGAGAAGCGCACGGTCAACACGCTGGCCATCTGAGGAACGGGATGTCCGAGCAGCGCGATCCAGCGGGTCCCATGGCGGTCACGAACGCGCTGCTGCAGGCCGATATCCAGCGACTCAAGGACGAGTTGCTCAAGGCCGAATGGCGCATCGCCGAGCTCGAGGCCAAGGCCGACGTCGATCCGCTGCTGGACATCCTCAACCGGCGCGGCTTCGACCGCGAGCTTGCCCGCTCGCTCGCTTATGTGAAGCGCTACAACGCCAACGCGGCGCTGGTGTTCATCGATCTCGACGGCTTCAAGTCGATTAACGACAAGCATGGTCACGCCGCCGGCGACGCGCTGCTCAAGGCGGTGGTCGAGGCGGTGAGGAGCCGCGTGCGCGCCTCCGACACGGTGGCGCGCTTCGGCGGCGACGAGTTCGCTGTGCTGCTGTGGCATCTCGACGAGGCGAGGGCGCAGGCCAAGGGCCGCGAATTGGAGTCGGTCGTCAGCAGCACCACTGTCGTGCACCGCAATGAGCAGCTCTCCGTCGGCGCCAGCGCCGGCGCGGTGGCGTTGCCGCAAGAGGGCACGCCGGAGCAAGTACTCGAAGCGGCGGATCAGGCGATGTATGCGCGCAAGCGCGAGAAGCGTAGCGCTAAGCAATAATATCCGGCGTGAGCTGATCGTCGATCTGGCGGATCTTGTCGCGCAGCACGAGTTTGCGCTTCTTCAGCCGCTGCACTTGGATCAAATCCGAGCCGGGTGAGGCTTCCAGCGCGGCGATCGCGGCGTCGAGGTCGCGGTGCTCCTGCTGCAGGCGGGCGAGCTGCTCGCGCAAAGCGCGTTCTTCTTCGTCGGTCATTGCTACCGCTGGGTTGCCCGCACCGGATACCGGCGCTCCGGTTCCGCTTCACAAATTATTGCGTTTTCCACAAAGCGGTTCAAGTTGAGCCGAAAACCTTTCGTTAATCAAAGACTTTGCGAGCGATTTGCCGCACCGGCCCTGGCGGGTGTATCGTAGCGTCCCCAGTTGAGTCCGAGTAAGCTTCAATGCGTCAGGGACACACTGATTGAGGAGACATGCCGAATGTCGATGCAATCGCACCTCGCGGAACTTGTGAAGCGTCACCAGGCCCTCGAAAGCGAACTGTCTGATTGCCTGGCACACCCCGCGGTCGATGACCTGCAACTCATAGAACTCAAACGTAAGAAACTTCTGCTGAAGGATCAGATCGAGCGTCTCCGCCATCATGGCGACGCGAGCGTGCATTGAACCCGCACTGATCGTCACATTGTCGGACTGAAAACCGCCGGCTCACGCCGACCTCGGGGGTAGCCCCGTTCGGCGCGGAACGGCGGTTTTGCATTTTTTCGCAGCGTTGTAAGCTCCCGGCCGAAAGGGCATGCGGCATTGTGAGAAGACCGCAGACGATCTCCAGGGAGGGTTTTTTCATGCGCCCACTGATCCGCGCGACAGCCATTGCCTTTGCCGCTCTCGCCGCGATTGTCGCCGGCCCCGCGCAGGCGGCCGATTATCCCACCCGCCAGGTCACCTTGATCGTGCCCTATCCGCCGGCCGGCGGCGTCGACGCCATGGCGCGCGTGGTGGCGCAAAAGCTGTCGGAGGCGTTCAAGCAGCAGTTCGTGGTGGAAAATCGCGGCGGCGGCGGCGGCACCATCGGTACGCGTGCGGCGACCCGCGCCGCGCCGGACGGCTACACTTTATTCCTCGGCCACACCGGCACGATCTCGATCAACCCGAGTCTCTACGCCAATCTCGGCATGGATCCGCGCAAGGACTTTACGCCGATCGGGCTGGTCGCCACCATGCCGGTGGCGCTGCTGGCGCATCCGTCGTTCCCTGCGAAGACGATCAAGGACGTGATCGACCTCGCCAAGAAAGACCCGGGCAAGCTCAACGTCGGCACATCCGCCATCGGCACCGGCGGCTATATGTGCGGCGAGCTGTTCAAATCGGAAGCTGGTCTCGACGTCGCCATCATCCCCTACAAGGGCTCGGCGCCGGTGATGAACGATCTGCTCGGCGGCCACGTGCCGGTCGCTTTCAGCGTGCTGCCGCCGGCGCTCGGCAACATCCAGGCCGGCAAGCTGCGCGCTATCGCGGTGACCAGTCCGAAGCGTTTCTCGCTGCTGCCCGACGTGCCGACCTTCGACGAGAGCGGCATGCCCGGCTTCGACGCGGTGCTGCACTACGGGCTGCTGGCGCCGGCCAACACGCCGAAGGACATCGTCGACAAGCTGAGCGCCGAGCTGCGCAAGCTGGTCGACACCGACGAGGTCAAGCAGCGCATCCATGCCGAGGGCGGCGATCCGCTCACATCGACGCCGGCGGAATACGCCGCCGACATCGACAAGGAAGAAAAAAAGTGGTCCGCGCTGGTGCGCAAGCTGAATTTGAAGGTTGACTGAGTGCACGATCTCGAAAGTGAGTACCGGTTTTCGGATAAGATCACGCGCCGAAAAATGCGAGGGGCTGGAGCGGAAGGAGCAGTTCCATGAGTGACGACAACAAAAAGGCCACCGACAAGCGCGCCAAGTCGCCGCGCGCCGACCTTGCCCCTAACGCCGGCTTTGCGCTCAGCGTCGACGGCAAGTTCAAGCTCGACTATCCCGACATGGACGGCGCCATGAAGGTCGCGCGCGAGCTCAAGAAGAAGTTTCCGGTGATCCAGGTCGCCGTCTACGACGCCGCGGCCAAGACCCGCACGCCGGTCGAGTAGGACGATCTTCGATCGATGCTCGGCGATTGCGGCTAACTCAGCGCGCTCCCTCTCCCCTGGGGGGAGAGGGTTGGGGTGAGGGGGCAAGTGACTCTCGATAAGGTGTAACCCCTCACCCGCCGACCTTCGGTCGGCGACCTCTCCCTATGGGAGAGGTTGAGCTCAATCCGGCGGCAGATTGCTCTGGCCTTCGCCGGGCACGTCGGTTTGCTGCTGCATCATCGCCGTGAGCGTGCCGGCGAGCGGCCCGGGCTGCCCGTTGGCGTAGCGCTGCTCCTGCACCAGCACCATAAAGGTGAGCGCCAGCGCGCTCACCACCATGAAGGTGTTCAGCATGGCGCTGAGGATGCTGGGCCTCTTTTTCTCGGCACGCGGTCTCGGCGGCGGCAAATGGGTCGGCACGGGTCTCTCCATTGCGATGGTCCCCGGCCGCTTCACGCGGCTCTCAACAAAAACCTTTGGCTTATCCTTGGTTCCCTCAACGCACGCTCGTGTGACGGCACGCTTTCATTTTTGTGCATGATCTTGTCCGAAAACCGGTTCCCGCTTTTCGGGATCATGCGCGTCAGCGCGCCAGCCGCAGCTTGGCCTCCGTTTCGCTCAGCGAATAGGCCGGCTTGGAAAAGCTGAATTCCGCGTTGGCCACGACGAGGCAGCCAAGGAACAGCGCGGAGCCGACCAGCATCGACTTGAACAGGAAGCTTTCGCGCTGGCGTTGGGCGCGCGCCTGGACGCGCGGCGGCGGCAAACGAATTGGCATCGGTCTCCTCTTCTCGGTGCGCAGGGCCGGCGGCACGGCCGGCGCGTACGCAGGGACGAAACGAAGGATACGCCAACGAAAAGCAAGAAGCGGGCCAGCGCGGCCGGCCATGGACCGCGCGCCGCCAAGCCGCCATAATGTGCGCCGATATTGAATCGCCCGTTAACGGGGGAAGTTGTCCATGACCGTCATCAGCCGCCTGGCTCTGGGCTGCGCCATCGCAGTGCTCGCCGCAGTGTCCGCGCAGGCCTTTACTATCGAGAACCAGGGCGTCGCCGGTAACGGCGCGGCAACGCGGCTCGATCAGGACCGCAAATTCAACGGCTCCAACAACCTCGGCACCTACAAGCAGGGCAACACCACCATCCAGTTCGGCGGCCGGCCCGGCGGCAGCGTCAATCAGCAATACAACAGCGACCGCTTGTTCGATCCCGCCACACGGCTGAACAGCGAGCGCTGATATTTTTTACGCCGGCTTTATCCGGCGGCCCGCGAATAAAAGCCCCGCACAAACTGCGGGGCTTTTCGATTTTCGGCGTTCCCCGCGGGCGCGGAAGAAGGAAGTCAAACTGCCTTCGCCATCTCGCGCAATTTGAACTTCTGAATCTTGCCCGTGCTGGTCTTCGGGATTTCCGCGAACACCACGTGGCGCGGCACCTTGTAGCCGGCGAGGTGCTTTTTGCACCATTGCACCAGCTCGTCGCTGGTCGCCTGCGTGCCCGGCTTCAATTCGACGAAAGCGCAGGGCGTCTCGCCCCATTTGTCGTCCGGTTTCGCCACCACCGCGGCGGCGGCGACCGACGGATGTTTGTACAAAGCATCCTCCACCTCGATCGACGAGATGTTCTCGCCGCCGGAGATGATGATGTCCTTGGAACGGTCCTTGAGCTGGATGTAGCCGTCCGGATACATCACGCCGATGTCGCCGGTGTGAAACCAGCCGCCTTCGAACGCTGCCTCGGTCGACTTCTTGTTCTTGAGATAACCTTTCATCACCACGTTGCCGCGCATCATCACTTCGCCGAGCGCCTCGCCGTCGCGCTTGACCGGCGCCATGGTGGCGGGATCGAGCACGTCGAGCGCTTCCAGCACCGGATAGCGCACGCCCTGGCGCGCCTTCTTCGCCGCCTGCTCCGTCCCGGAGAGCGCGTCCCACGCGTCGTGCCACTCGTTCACCACCGAGGGGCCGTAGCATTCGGTCAGCCCATAGACGTGCGTGACGTTGAAGCCGGCGGCCTTCATCGCGGCGAGCACGGCCTCCGGCGGCGGCGCCGCCGCGGTGGCGAAATTGACCGTGTGCGGCAGCGGCTTCTTCTCGGCCTCGGTGGCATTGAGCAGCACCGCCATGACGATGGGCGCGCCGCACAGATGCGTCACCTTGTGCGTGGCAATCGCCTCGTACATCGGCGCGGCGCGCACCGCGCGCAGACAGACATGTGTGCCGGCGACGATCGATACGGTCCACGGGAAGCACCAGCCGTTGCAGTGGAACATCGGCAGCGTCCACAGATAGACCGGATGCTGCGGCATGCGGCAGGTGATGACGTTGCCCATCGCCAAAAGATGCGCGCCGCGATGGTGATACACGACGCCCTTGGGGTCGCCGGTGGTGCCGCTGGTATAGTTGAGCGTGATGGCGTCCCACTCGTCGTCCGGCATGTGCCAGGCGTAGTTCGGATCGCCCTGCGCGACGAAGGCTTCGTATTCGATCTCGCCCAGCCGTTCGCCGGGTCCGGAATATTCCGGATCGTCGTAGTCGATCACCAGCGGCTTCACTTTGCAGAGGCTGAGCGCTTCCTTCATCACCTTGGAAAACTCGCGGTCGATGATGACGACTTTCGCGTCGGCGTGGTCGAGCGAGAAGGCGATGATCGCCGCGTCGAGCCGCGTGTTGAGCGTGTTGAGCACGCCCTGGCACATCGGCACGCCGTAATGGCATTCGAGCATCGCCGGCGTGTTGGCGAGCATGGCCGACACCGTGTCGCCGCGCTTGATGCCGCGCTTGGCCAGCGCCGAGGCGAGCCGCCGCGTGCGCGCGTAGAACTCGGCATAAGGCCGCCGCAGCGCGCCGTGGATCATGGCGGTGTGCTTGGGAAACACGGCGGCCGCGCGCTCGAGGAAACCGAGCGGCGTCAGCGGCTGGAAATTGGCCGGGTTGCGGTCGAGATCGATGTCGTAGGGCGTTGTCGCCATTGTTGCGTCCCTGCTTGGGGACCAACGTTAGCGCAAGGCGCGCGTGCTTGTCAGCCGTACCACATGCCCACCGCGCCGGCGCGGATCAGCTCCAGCGAGATCGCCACCATCAGCACCACGGTGATCTTGTAGAACAGCTCCTGCGGCGTGACGCGCACCGCCCAGAAGCCGAGAAGGTTGGTCGCCATCGCGAAAGGCAGCAGCGCAACGGAAGTGCCGAGGCCGGTCGTCGAGAACTGCCCGAGCGCGAAGTAGGGCACCACCTTCAGCGCGTTCACCGCGGCGAAGAAGAAGGCCGTGGTGCCGACGAAGGTCATCTTGCTCATCTTCAGCGACAGCACGTAGAGGTAAAACGGCGGCCCGCCCGCCTGACACAAGGTCGATGTGAAGCCGGAGAACGCGCCGCTGACGACGCCGGCCGGCACCGCCGGGCGGTTGCTCTGGCGCGGCTTGGCGGCGGGCTTGAGCCAGTTCCAGACGACGAAGCCGATGGTGGTGACCCCGATCAGCACGCGCACCATTGCATCGGAGACGTGCGCCGCGAACAGCCAGGCGGCGCCGATGCCGATCAGCGCCCCCGGCATGACAATGGCCAGAACGCGCGGGCTCCAGTCCTTGCGGTAGACCCATAGCGCGGCGGCATCCTGCGCCAGCATGATCGGCAGCAGGATGGCGGCGGCCTCCAGCGGCGGCATCACCAGCGCCAGCAGCGGCGTCGCCATTTGCCCCACGCCGGCAAAGCCGCCCTTGGACAGGCCGAGCGCCACCACGGCCGGCAGGGCCAGCAGGTAGAAGATCGGGTCGGTGATGATGGTCACGAGGGCAGGGTCTACGACCAAAGAGGCGGGCAGAACTTGCTAAAAATCAAAGCCCGCGGCGGGGTGCTTTGCCAGCCTTGTTCGCGCATGCCGGCCGTTCCAATATCGCGGCCGAAGTGCCTAGGGGAGCCGAAAATGGACGCGCGCACGAGCCGCTATCACGACGTCTACGCGCACTGGCAGCGCAATCCGGAAGTCTTCTGGGCGGAGGCGGCGGCCGGCATCGACTGGTACGAGAAGCCGAAGAAGATCTTCGACAAGGACCAAGGCATCTACGGCCGCTGGTTTGCCGGCGCCACCTGCAACACCTGCTACAACGCGGTCGACCGCCACGTCGCCAACGGCCGCAACGACCAGGTCGCGTTCATCTACGACTCGCCCGTCACCAACACGGTGAAGACCTTCACCTACGGCCGCCTGCTTTCCGAAGTGCAGTTGCTCGGCGCCATGCTGCGCGACTTCGGCGTCAAGAAGGGCGACGTCGTCATTATCTACATGCCGATGGTGCCGGAGGCGGTGTTCGCCATGCTCGCCTGCGCGCGCATCGGCGCCATCCACTCGGTGGTGTTCGGCGGCTTCGCGCCGAAGGAGCTCGCCACCCGCATCGACGACTGCAAGCCGAAGATGATCTTGTCGGCGAGCTGCGGCATCGAAGGCGCGCGCGTCATTCCCTATAAGCCGCTGCTCGACGAAGCCATCGCCCTCGCCAAGCACAAGCCGTCCGCCTGCATGATCCTGCAGCGTCCGCAATGCGAGGCGCCTCTCACGCAAGGCCGCGACCACGATTGGCGCAAGACCTGGGAGAACGCAGTCAACTACGCCAAGACATCGGAGTGCGTGCCGGTCCTCGCCACCGATCCGCTCTACATCCTCTACACCTCCGGCACGACCGGCATCCCCAAAGGCGTCATGCGCGACAATGGCGGCCACATGGTCGCGCTCAAATGGTCGATGCAGAATCTCTACGACATCAACCCGGGCGAAGTATGGTGGTGCGGCTCCGACATCGGCTGGGTGGTCGGCCATAGCTACATCGTCTACGGCCCGCTGCTGCACGGCTGCACCTCGATCATGTACGAGGGCAAGCCGGTCGGTACCCCGGACGCCGGCGCCTTCTGGCGCGTCATCTCGCAGCACAAGGCGGTGGCGCTATTCACCGCGCCGACCGCCTTCCGCGCCATCCGCAAAGAGGATCCGGACGGCAAGCTGTTGAAGACCTACGACCTCAAGAATTTCCGCACGCTCTTCCTCGCCGGCGAACGCGCCGACCCGCCGACCATCCAGTGGGCGGAGGAGATGCTGAAAGTGCCGGTGATCGATCACTGGTGGCAGACGGAAACCGGCTGGTGCATCGCCGGCAATCCGGTCGGCCTGGGCGCGCTGCCGGTGCGCTACGGTTCGGCCTGCGTGCCGATGCCGGGCTACGAAATCGACGTGGTCGACGAGGCCTGCCACAAGGTGCCGGCCAACAAGATCGGCTCCCTCGTGGTCAAGCTGCCGATGCCGCCGGGCTCGTTCCCGACGCTGTGGCAGCAGGACGACCGCTTCAAGGAAGCCTACCTCAACGAATTTCCCGGCTACTACAAGACGGCCGACGCCGGCTACAAGGACGACGACGGCTACGTCTTCGTGATGAGCCGCACCGACGACATCATCAACGTCGCCGGCCACCGCCTGTCGACCGGCGGCATGGAGGAAGTGCTCGCCGGCCATAGGGATGTGGCCGAATGCGCCGTGCTCGGCATCAAGGACGATCTCAAGGGCGAAGTGCCCTGCGGCTTCATCGTGCTCAAAGCGGGCGTCACGCGTCCGCATGCCGAGATCGAAAAGGAGATCGTGGCCCTGGTGCGCGAGAAGATCGGCCCGGTCGCGGCCTTCAAGCTCGCCATCACCGTTCAGCGTTTGCCGAAGACGCGCTCTGGCAAGATCCTGCGCGGCACCATCAAGAAGATCGCCGACGGCGACAAATGGACCATGCCGGCCACCATCGACGACCCGGCGATCCTCGACGAAATCACCGGCGCGATGAAGGAGCACGGGGTGGTGAAGGGCTAGTCTTGAGGCGGAATCCCCAGTAAGCGGATTATTGTCTAAATAGGCTATTGACTCTACCAGATGGATACGATCCTATTATTGGGTTCGGTCCATTGAGGGGCGTTATCTAGAGACGTCTGATGATGGGGCCGGATGCGGCGCCCGCGCGCGGGATTCGTAACCCCGCTCCCGGGAGGCCCCGGCGAACCGTCCGACCCTACTACGGGGGTCTGCCTTCAATGGCTGGACGTGGCAGGCAACGATGGCGGGCG
>Ga0134124_10002456_pt1 | contig 14987 bp, 17 predicted proteins | sample KB304_FD_96880 | JGI IMG/M metagenome (GOLD analysis project Ga0134124, IMG submission 96880) | Terrestrial soil microbial communities without Nitrogen fertilizer from Kellogg Biological Station, Michigan, USA - KB3-0-4 | ecosystem: Environmental > Terrestrial > Soil > Unclassified ... | reverse complement strand
TGTCTCGCTCGATCCTGGTGACGCTCGGTGTGACCGTAGTTGCAGTTGTCCTCGTGCTCGTCGGTTGTAGCGGAGGGGGAACCACTTCACCGACTGGATTCGTGAATACCTCGATCAGCGATCCACCCACTTGCTTTGCGCCCAGCGGGCCTTACAGCCACGTGTTCGTGACAGTGACCGATGTGAAAATCCACAGCAGTTCGAATGCCGGCGCAAATGATCCCGGCTGGATCGACCTGACTCCCGATTTGAACAATAGCCCGAAACAAGTGGACTTGCTGGCCCAGGCCAGCACGGAGTGCTTTTTGGCCATGCTTGGCTCTAAGAGGGAGATCCAGGCAGGCACTTATCAGCAAATCCGAGTGTTCCTAGCACCGGACAATACTTCCATCTCCGCCAACCAGTGCTCTTCGGCGCCAGGCAATCCGGCAAATTGCGTAGTTCTTGCGGCCGACAACAGCGTTCATGCGCTGAAGCTAGCTAGCGAGGCGCAGAGTGGTTTGAAAATACCGTCCGGTCAAATCGCAGCGGGGAAATTCACCATCGGGTCGGGAGAAACCAAAGACCTCGATATAGATTTCAATGCCTGTGCTTCGATTGTAGTTACGGGTAATGGACAGTTCACTCTCAAGCCCGTGCTTCATGCCGGCGAAGTGGGAACGTCATCTGCGATCAACGGGACCGTGATTGACTCCGTCGCTGGCATTCCCGTGGTAGGCGGCACGACCGTAGTTGCCCTTGAGCAAAAGGACGCCAACGGCGTGGATCGGGTGTTGTTGTCCACCCTGGCGGATTCGAGCGGCAATTTCGTGCTCTGTCCCGTGCCCACCGGCAGTTACGACCTTGTAGTAGCGGCGGTGAATGGGGCAGGAGTGTTCTACGCCGCGACCGTGACCACAGGAGTGCAAAACAACACCGCGGTAGGGAACATTCCAGTGACACCAGAGCCAGGCACAAACTCGACTGGGCCAGCTTCGCTTACGGGAACGGTGCAGACGGAAGGTTCGTTAGGGTCAGTGTCAGAGATCGTTACTCTCGCTGCACTGCAAATGGTCAGCCTCAACGGTTCAGGTGTTCAAGTGACAATACCGCTAGTACAGCAGTCGGTTGCCACTGCAAACGTAACTACGCTCAGTGGAAGCTGCCAGCCCGGCTTTGATTGCGTGGATTTCACGCTCGCGGTGCCGGGGGTGAACGCCTTCGCCGGCGCGTTCAGCGGATCGGGGACGCAATACACCCAGGGAAGCGGAGCCGTAAGCTACCAGGTCGATGGGCAACCCGTACCCCACGCGGACGGCACTCCGGTCTGCGGTCAGACTGACATGATGAGCAGCCCCGTCACGGTAACGCCGGGGAACCCCTTTCCAGCAGGCACTCTATCGTTCACCGGTTGTAGCTAGTTCCAGTTCCGGGGCGGCCTGGTTCTGCCGGAGTCTCAAACTCGGGCTTTGGCTGCGGCTGGCTTGCCGTTTAAGAGCCTCCAGTGCCAGTACCTTCGTAATCGTGCCGACCTGGCTGTTGAAAACGTAAGCTCACAAATCAAGGGCGCTACGGCCACATCTGCACAAGGGGCGAAAGACATGAGCAAACGTCGGTTGGCAATGCTCGGATTGGTTGCCCCAGGATGAGGTTGGGCGAAACATCGTTCGTCGCGCGATCCTCGAAGTTCATCGGAGCGTCGTCATTCACTGACCTATCGAGAGGAACTTGATGAAGACTCTATTGATGGCGTTTCTTACATGCACTTTGTTGGTCCCGGCGTTCGCTGCGAACGACAAAAAGGAAAAGGAGGAGGATCGCGTCAAGGAATCGGGGGTAGTCCTGAAAGAGATCCTCAACATCCCGGACGACATTCCTCAAGACCTGCTGGACAGAGCAGAGTGTGTGGTCATTTTGCCATCGGTCAAGAAGGCAGCCTTCGGAATCGGGGGAAGTTATGGCCGCGGAGTCATGATTTGCCGAAGCGGCCTCCACTACACCGGGCCGTGGGGAGCCCCCGCGCTGTACGCTCTCGAAGGACTCAACATCGGTTTCCAACTGGGCGGCCAGGCGACGGATTTCGTGCTGCTGGTGATGAATCCCAAAGGAGCCGAGTCGCTGCTGACCAGCAAAGTGAAGCTCGGAGCGGACGCCTCCGCGGCAGCGGGTCCGAAAGGACGCACTGCTGAGGCGGCTACGGACGTAGTGATGAATGCTGAGATTCTGTCCTATTCGCGATCCAAGGGGTTGTTCGCTGGTATCTCCTTGGAAGGCTCCACGCTGCGTTCCGATGGCGGCGCCAACGAAAAGCTCTACAGGCAGAAGCTCTGTGCCAAAGAGATCATCCGCGACGGCAAGGTAAAAGCTCCGCCGTCGACAAGCGAACTGATCGCCCTGCTAAACAAAAAGACGCCAAAGAACAAATCCGAGCCCAAGTCGCTGCAGTAGATGGGTCTTCTCGTTAATACCCGGATTTGCAAAAGACTATACCCTTTCAGGGACCGCTATGCCGGAGTACATCCAAGCGATTGAGAGATACCTGCTCGACAACCCGAAGTTGAGCAAACCAGCTCTTGTGGAGTTACTGACGAAGAGATTTTCCAACCTTTCCGCAAACGAAGCTTGGATTATAGTGTCACGCTATTTCAACGAGAAGGTGTAAAGGACCGTGCAAATTTGCAGAAGCCGCGCCCTCGTCCTTGTCAATTGCGTGTAATGGGGATATTACGTCCGTTGCCGCCCGGCTTCATGTTTGGAATCGTTTTCCAAGATGAGAGGAACGTGAGCGTGGATCGTGGTACCCCGCTTCGGTTGCGAGTCGATGGAAGGGTTTTCCCTTCACTAGTTCAGTCGCTCCTCCATTCGGTTGAGACCCAGCCCTTAACTCAACCATGGGAATGGGGACAGTAATTACGATGTTAACCCGATTGAAAGATTACCCTCTTTGCTGTACACCTGCAGCCAGTGGCGATAACGGCAGCGCGCTGCCGTTGGGAGTACACCCATGAAGATTCGCATAGTTCTCTGGACTTTGTGTATGGCTGCTGCCGGCTTTATGTTGGTGAGAAGCACGCAATCAACCATCAGCATTACGATGCTTGGTTTGATTACCGGAGCAGCAATCGGTGCAGGGCTCGGGATCATGTTCACCCACAGAGCCAGACGCAGACATACCTTGCAACTGCATTAGGGGTGAGTTCTGCTGCCCCGCTCGCCGTTGCTACGCTCTGAGGGCTTTTATCGCGATCGCGTAAAACAGGCAGGCAGAGGCACGCGCAAGACGCAGCGGCCCCTTTCCCCATTACGGTCCAATAAAGCTGGAGATTCGGTGACCAAAAGCGGCTGTGTAAGTCGGCAAGTTATTGAGAGATTTGGTGGAGCTAGTCGGGATCGAACCGACGGCCTCGTCGTTGCGAATTATGAGCGCCACCTTGGCAGGAAACAGCACGAAGAAGCATAATTGACTCAAACGTTACGAGTTGGGCGCTACCAAGGACTGCCCGAGCGTCCAAACCAGCAGCAAGGATATGCAGCATTTGGCAGGAGTAGCAGCTCAGGTTATGCCACAAACTGAGGCACAAACTTAAATTCGCGTTGAACTGAGCATTTTCTCGGAGTAGATTTATCAGCGCCCCGAACCAGCGCGACAACGCTGGCCCAGGGCTAACCAGTTCGCCCCCAAGGAGGCAAACGTGGCTACAAAGAACCCTATCACGTCGGATCTAGCATCGCTTCCATTCCCAGAAGCCGCCGAAACGTGGCTACAAACGCGTAGGGCCTACAGGCTGCAGGAAATATCTGGCGATCAGATCAGGGCATATCAGCAGATGCTTGAAACGTGCGGGCCCTTCGCCATCAATCATGAGTGTTCGGTTCTTCAGCAGATGCTGAAGCGGATTGAGCGCTGGCCGGAGATCGCACACGCCTATCAGGCGCTGCCCTTGCCGAAGGAAAAGCGCGGCCGGGCATTAGCGCCGGAAGAGAAAGAGAAGTTTCTTCGAGGAAGCGAGCAGACCCGATGCCAAGGTCAATGATCCCTCTCGATTTGAGAGGCACGGCATGAAAGTCGTTGGTCCGCCGTTGCTGGACAGTTATGCTCCGCTGCCGTGGCGTAACCACAACTATGAGAACTTCTGTAACCGGCAGTAATCAGCACGTCGTGCCCCTCATTGCCCCGCAAGTGCCATTCCCGCGCAACAGGTTTTACTTCTAATCTCATTATTGAGCGCAGTCGGAGGAGGCTGCCTCGGAGACGCCTCAGGAATGGGCTGGGGGGCCCGAGCTTTGGGGCGTTTCCTTAGTCTGCGTCACGGTGAACCTAAAATAGAATCCGCAAAAGTACGCATCCCTCGCCGAAAGACCACCAGTTGCCACAGGACATGACAACACATTACGAAACCCTGGGTATACCGAGAGAAGCAAGTGCGGAGCGGGTCAAGCGCTCTTACCGTAGCCTTGTGAAAATCTATCACCCAGACAAGTTTCCCAGCGGGTCAGAGGAGTAAGCAGAAGCGGAGAAGCGAATACGAGACCTCAACGAAGCCTATTCGGTGCTTTCCAAACCAGCCAACCGGGCGAAGTACGACGCAAAACTCAGCAGGCGGCCGCTTCGTTATTGGGGAGCGGAGCCAGAGCACTGTGCTCGATGCGGGAAACCAACAGGCTACTGGGACACGATTAAAAGGGCAGCGGTGTGCCACCTGTGCACCCGAACAATCCTGTAACTTCACTTAGCAGGTGTCTGGTTTGGGCCAGATGGAGTTCTGGCCACACGTTGCACGTCCGGCGGAATGAAGTGCTGTTTCATCGTGTTGCTCTCGCCCATTACCCGGCAAAGCTGTAACTGTTGTGATCCCAGGTCTATAATCCCACGCTGTGTTTTTCGAAGAAACGAAGGCAACGACGACGATCGGTTTCATCAGAGCTCACAGGCACGTAATCTCGCGCGTGATCACTTTCTCGTCGGTTGCCCTTTGCGCCTTCTGGCTGGCCCCCAGTTGGAGTGACGTGGGTCCTTTCGGTTTCCTGTTCTTCTTCGCCCTCTTCGTGATGCTGATTGTCAGCCAGATTTTCTGGGTTGGTCGCGTCGTCGGCCTCGCGGAACTATTCATCCCCGGAAAGCCGCGGCGCGCTTGGCTTACGGCCTTCGCGAGTGTTGTCTTGCTGTTCTTCTTTGTTTATAACCTCGGTCCTTACATCCTTCCCTGGAACATCCCGCTGGGCGATTCGACCCATTTGACACTGCGCCATGCGCTGTTTGAAGCGCCTTTCTGGTGGTGGTTCGTCGGGTCTTGGGCGGGCTTTGCCCTAGTGATGGTTTTCTGGGCGCTAGACCGGATAGGGCGCGCCGCAGCTTGGGTTTATCGCAAAACGCGCACGGCTGTGGCAGGCCGCGCGCCCGCTTCCATGCCCTGTGCCACATCTCTCGACCCGCCTTCGCCCGCCCGCCGCCGGTTCATCGAGCAAACTGCCATCGCGGTAAGCGCCATGCCGTTTGTGGCTGCGGCCTACGGGCTTCTCTACGGTCGGGTTGACGTAGAAGTCACCCGCCCGCGCATTGCGCTCTCACGCTTGCCCAAAGGCTTTCAGGACTTTCGCATCGTCCAGCTTTCCGACTTTCACATCAGCCCCTTCATGACCGCTGACGAGATTCGCCGTTGCGTCACCATCGCCAATGGGCTGAAAGCCGACCTGGTGGCGCTGACCGGCGACTATGTCGCCGACGATCCTGCAGCACAAGGAGAGGTGGTAGAAGCGCTCGCAGGGCTTCGTGCGCCATTCGGTGTTTTCGGCTGCCTCGGCAACCATGAGATCTACACTGAAACCGAGGAATCCATCACACGACTCTTTGCCGCGTTGGGGGTTCGCATCCTGCGTCAAGAGCGGGCATTCATTCAATCGCACGGCGTAGTCCTGAACCTGATCGGAGTTGACTATCAGCAAAAGCGAATCTCCCGAGATCATGACGGGCACCTGGTTGACCGTTATCTCGAGGGAAGTGAAAAGCTGGTGATGCCGGACATCGTCAACATCCTTCTGAGCCACAACCCCAACAGCTTTGATCGCGCCGTTGAGTTGGGAATCGACTTGACGTTGGCTGGGCACAGCCACGGCGGCCAGTTGGCGCTCTCGTTCATTAACCGTGGGCTCACCCTCGTGCGTCCGGAGACTCGCTACGTCAGCGGATGGTACGAAAAACCCGGCGGCCAGCTCTACGTCAACCGTGGCATCGGAACCACTGGTCCCCCCATCCGCCTCGGCGCCCGACCGGAGATTACGGTACTCGAGTTGGTGCGCGGGATCTGACATGCGGGAAGTCGGGCCCTGAACTTTCCGACCTTACTCGTCTCTAAGGTAGGATGGAACTGATCTTTTCTCGCAGACTGAGAGAGCGAGTGAGTGCGAGAGCCAATGGGGGAATGGCGGATGGCACTCGAGAGTTGGGACGGGCTTCGTCTTGGACTGATGGCGCTGGGCTATCGGTCGATCATCTGGTTCCACCTGCATTGCGGCGATCACGGCGTTTTCAAGCTGGGCGTCTCTGAGGAAATGGACACGTACCCTTGTCCAGAGTGCGGGGCCGCCTGCAAAGTCTTTACCATGCGGCGCCGAACGGCTTCAAAAGTCCCATGAGGCCCCACTTCGGACAAGAAACCATACACTGCATCGAAAGCGGGACGGCCGAGGTTCTTTCTGACCGCCCCTGGAGAAAATTCTTCCCGGATTCTCTTCTTGTCATCGCTCGCCCACACTTCGGCCCATTGTGGCTGTTTGAAGAACAGCTCGGTTTTATCTAGAAGCTCATGAACCGTCCGAAGGTGACTATATGTCTGTGTCGCATATTTTCGCTCCGCGAGGTAAAAGGCCACGTTCAGTTCATCTACGGTCCAGTACAGCATGCTCAATATTGCAGCTTGCGCTGCACCTTGCTGTGACTGCCGGGTCGCATCAAATAGCACATCTAGTACCGATTGCAGAGCCGCGAAGAATATGGGTTTAGCAGCCTCAGCTACTTCAAACGGCTTAGGTAGCGGTCGGCCCAATCCCTCGGCGAGTTTGTCAGCGCGGTGATGCTTCTTCCGGGTTAGCGCGAGCAGCCGCAGCATCTTTCGCTTATGGGCACTATCGGCAACCTTGCCTAATCCGTGCTCCATCAGGTCGCTTATTCCGCTCAGCACTTTGTCGAAGTAAGCGTTCGCTTCCTCGTCCATTGTTTTTTCGTTGGCGACCGCGAAATCGAAGACTTCCATCAGTTTGGCGGAGAATTGTTCCGGGTTGTTCAGACCATCGACAATTCGTTGTTCTGCGAACTCTTGGAAATCTTTCAGTGTGGTCATAAGAGAACATCCAGCAGACTAGCGTCTCACAGATAACGGCATTTTCTAAAACCAAGGTCTGAAACATGTTCCATTTTCGGAGCAGCGGAAAAAGGTCGAGAGGGGATACAAACTGGACTGGTGTACCATTGCCGGTCATGAGCGAATTTACAAAGGCGATGCTGGTCGCGAACATCTTTCGGTATCTGCTGATCCCGGCAGGGCTCGGAGTCATTTACATGGGATACCGTCTCTTTGTCCTCGGGTACTTTGAAAAATCGGGCGAATTAGAGGCTAAGTTTGGACCCCACCACCTGATCATCAAGCAGGCGGCTCCTGGAGTCTTTTTCGCTGTGCTCGGAGCGTTTATCATTGCGACGGGCGTCTTTCGACGCATGGAAATCAGCGTTCCTATTGTTGCCGGGTCGGGGACCGGCAGGACGGCTTCCATGTCGGACGCCTACCAAATACCGTGCAAGGACGACACGAAAAGCGAAATCTTTTCTGGGAAGGGGAATCCCGCCGCGAAACAAAGGAAGGAAGATTCAACGATGCCTCCCAAATAGCGCCCTGCTAGGAGGTTTTTGCCCCGCCATTAAAGGCAGTCTTACTGCGCCAAGTATGCCTTACGAGCGACATCCATTTCGAGAGTCTCGCCACTCGCGTCAGTCAGAGTTACCTTCAGGGGAAATCGTGCGGTTAATGCGATGTCTGGACCCAAGCTGACGCCCTTAGCGTCTGCCCCAAATGAGCAGTCAAGAATGAGCATGTCGTCCGCATCGGTCACCTGCAGTTCTAATGGCGGAGACATATTCCGCTGCTTGGAGAACGATAGAAGTTCGACGATTTTGCGGCCCAGAACTGTCGCAAACTCGGCATACTCATCAGATGTGATTCTTTCATCCGTCATTTTGGCACCCCGGTTTGCGCTTCGTCATCGCGCCCGTACACCGATTAAGTCGTTGTCCTTGTGATCGATGTTCCACTTCGATCTGAGCACTTTCAGGATATTGGGGTAGGCGGAGACGAAACCCGTCTCGCCGGGATTCACCACCACCGCCGCATGCTCCGACAGAACCTCGTCAATGTCCTCAAAGGACGGCCAGCTCACAAGGCAGATCTCAATGTTGTCGCCCATACCTCCGGCACTCGAAATACGGTAGTAGGCCCATTTCGACGTGTCTGAGTCGTAACCACGTTTGTTCAGATAGATTGCATCGAACTGTCTCATCGTGGGCCGATTTTATATCAGCTTGCCCGCACCATCGTGAGAATGATTGAGTCAGGCTGCAGAAGAGGCTTGCAGGCTTGAAGTGTTTCCCTGGACGTTCTCTTTTGCGCAAAGCTTTGCCGTTTTCTAGCCAACAAAATGCATTCAAGCGAAGTTTTCATTGTTGTCGGTAAAGGAATGTGCAATTGGCAATAGATATGCTGCTAGATGATTGTCCTATCGTGTCCCTGAAGCGCCGGGACTCAAACTGAAAAGGAAACGACAACAAACATGGAAACCCCAATTCTGAAGTTCCTAAAAAGCCTTCACAATGATGAGGCCGGACAAGGTCTCATCGAATACGTCATGCTCGCCGCACTGGTGATATCAGCCGCAGCTGCTTGCTTCCCTGGCTTGGCCCAAGCGCTCACTGATGCTTTCACAAAGATTGGCACGAAGCTGGGCTCGTACATCACCTAACGAGCAGTTGGCAGGGCTGGGTGTCTCAAAAACCTTTCGATCAGGGTCAGTGAAGATCTCCCGCTGCCCTGGGATGGAGGGGCGTGGCTGCGCTTACGGGGAGGTATCGGGCGACGTGTCGAACTGACCACGTGAATGCTTGATCTGTTCCGCCACGATCCGCGGCGAAAGGCCGCTCAGCATTTCAAGCTAGGTCCAAGCTGCGCGTGACTCCCGGTTTGAGCGCAAGCAATTCGACGATCAAGGGAGACAGGACTCATGGCGATAGTCCGACCCGATGGACCAACTGCTGAAAACGTGGTTCGGAGCGGATCGAATCGAAAATTGGGTCTACTTGGAGCGCGGTCACCTCAGGGTCTCGTTCCTCCACGGCTTTGTCCAAGGCCATCAGGGCAAGATCTTTCTCGCCTAGCATAACGTAGAAGTAAGCGTCGTTTACAGATGAAATCCAGCGTCCACTTGACCTTTTCAACCGCCTGTCCTCGAGGATGGCCCGAGTCGCACTCCGGTAGCCGGACTTCGCATAAGCAGCCTTTACCTTCGCAGCCAGTTTGGGGTCCCCGCCCAGGGCCGTCATTTCCTCAAGGTGTTCCACGCTTTCTTTCAGCATACCCTTCAATGCGTAAGCTCGGCTAAGCCCTGCATGCGCGATCGAAAAAGTCGGATCTAACTCCAACGCTTCGTGGTATTGCTCAATGGCTTTGTCGAACTCACGGGTGTAAAGGAAATGCTCCCCACTATTCTGATACAAGATCGGCGATACCGGGTTAAGCTGTTTGGCGATCTCCCGCTCTTTCGCTGCCTCTGCAAATCGTCCCATGGAATCGAGATACTCTGCACGCATCCCATGCGCGCCGGAATAATTTGGGTTGAGCTGGAGCGCACGCTGAAATTCCACTTCCGCACCCGCCCAATCCCAGTAGTAGATCCACTTCACCCAGCCTAAGGAGCTGTGAGCATCGGGCAAGCCTTCGTCGAGCTGTAATGCCTTTTCTGAGGCCGCTCTGGACTTTGGAATTACCTCCCTGGGAGGGGTGTCCCAAAGCTCGTGATAGGCATCCGCTAGGCCAACGTAGGCGAGAGCGTAGTTCGGATCCATATCGATGGCTTGCTGATAGTAAGAAATGGCCTTCCTCATGCCTGCGTCGGTAAACTTCTCCCAGTAATAAGCACCCTTAAGATATGAATCGTAAGCCTCCGGGTTCACAGTCCGGGCAGTAAACACCTTCTTGCTCTCCTCCGGTGTTACCTGAATCTTGATCTCCTCAGCGACCCTGCGCGCCACATCGGCCTGCAATGCAAGAATATCGCGGAGATCGCGTTCGTAGCTTTCAGTCCATACGTTCTTGTCGCTTCCAGCCTCGATCAATTGTGCGCTGATTCTCACCCTGTCTCGGGAACGCAGCACTGATCCTACGAGCAGTGCATCCACGTTCAATTCGCGAGCAATCTCCGGGGCCGTTTTCGTGCCGCCTTTGTACTGCATCACCGATGTTCGCGAAATAACTCGAAGGGCACTGATTTTCGCAAGGCGAGTCGTCAGCTCGTCCGTCAGGCCATCGGAGAAGTAATCCTGGCTCGCATCACCGGAAAGGTTGGTTAGCGGCAGCACCGCCAGCGAGGAGATCCGTCCTCTTGATGCTGCATGCTGCCTGCGATTCATGAAGTAGAAACTGAGGGCTCCCAGCAGAACAATTACAGCGGCGATTACGAGCCCCCATTCCTTTCGCTCCCACCAAATCGTACTGATCATCTCCGTATCCATTCCCTCGGCAACAACGGGCGCCAGCAGCCGATAACCGCCCTTCGGAATGGTCTGGATATAGGTAGGTTCCCGAGGATTGTCTTCGAAGACTCTACGCAGTTCGGAAATGGAGCGCGTCAGAACTTCCTCGGAGACGAAGGTCTCTGGCCATACCTGACTGAGAATATGCTCCTTGGAGAGAACAGTCCCGGGCCGTTCCGCCAAGGTTACCAGCACCTGCATGATCTTGGGTTCCACATGGACAGAGTGCCCATCGCGCTCGAGGCTGTTCAGTTCGGGAGCTACCCGCCACTCCCCGACCCTGAGTCTGCTGGCCAAACCAACCTCCGCTGAAATTGGCCCATTATAGGTCTCCTCTGGCAAACCCAGAAACTTCGTGCTGGGACCACTGCAACTCCTTGAAAAAATGAATGCCTCAACATTCCCCGAGCAAAACCTTCCCAAGACTTGAGCTCTTCCTCAGGACTTCTTGATCGCTAAACCCTTACTTCCTCCTGCGTGGGCCGGGGAGGAAAGATGAAATTCCAGGCCGTTGTTATGGTTTTCTTCGTGGCTCTCGTTTCCCAGGCTCAGGAACGAGTCGAGGTCTCATTCCAGTTGATCGACGGTTGGGCGATTGTGCTGGACGGAAATTTGGGGGGGTTGCACCACCAGAAGATGTTGATCGATACCGGTGCGGTCCCCAGCGCCATAAACATTAGAGTCGCGAAGAGATTGGGTCTTTTGGGATTGGTTCAGGAACTTTCGTTGATGAATAGGTCGATTAAGGTAGAAAGAGTGTGCGTTCCGGGAGTTCAATTGGGGGCAGTCGCCGTCGAGGCATTGGACATGGTCGCAATGGACCTTGGACGAATCGAGCAGGCGCTGGACACACGGATTGATGCTGTGATCGGACTCGACCTTCTGGCCAGGCGGAACTTCAGCCTCGATTACCATCGCAAAAAGCTTGTGTTCGACACTGACACCGATGCCGCTGGCGCCATCGTATTCCAAATGAAGAACGAAGCTGGCGGAACCTACATACTCATTCCACTAGAGAGCGGTGGCGAAAAGCTTCAAATGCTACTGGATACCGGCACGAAGGACCTGATGCTGTTCCAGCGGCGGCTGCGTGGCAGTCTGAAGCAACTTCGTATTCACGCACGGGATTTCAATCTCAACGCTGGCGGCAAGGACACGTTGGCAGAAGTCGAGCTGCAGTCGGTGCATGTGGGACCGATTTCCCGGCACAAGCAAAAAGCCTATATCTGGACGACGCCGGAGGACAATCTCCGGAACTTTGACGGCTTGTTAGGCCCAACCGCCCTTGGTGCTACAGATGTAGCATTCGATTTCGAGCGACATAGAGTCTCATTCGAAATTCGCTGATGGCGGCAATTCAACCGTGGGCTACCCAGAAAATCTACGGACCTCCCGCGACAGGTAGCATCTTGCTTCCCGGGCGGCTGTGTTCGACGGCGGTGAAGGCAGATCGTTGTTGTAATATCGCTATCATTGACCCGAACGCGAGGCCATAGTGGCGTGGCCGGTTCAATGAGTTTAATCGAGAGTAGAGTCGAGAACATGCGCAGTGGCGTTAGCCTCCCGGTGGCTGTTGGGCTTGCTTTCGCGGGCCCGCCTCAATCCGGTTTGGCTTGACCCTGTTTCCTGTCCCCGCTCATCGAACCGGACAGGCAGATTTCCCGCATCCGGCTCCCGGAAAAGACACACGCCTCCTGGGTTAATGAAGGAAGCGTGTGACGCCGTCTGCAACTTCTGAACACAACTCGGGGTGGCTAGACTCATCGTCAATCCCCATGTCCTTTGTTGCTTGTTGCGTCCGTCTTTAACTGAGGCCCCTTCCCTCCGCCGGAGTTACCCGGCTTCCTCGGTACTACGGGCCTCTCCGCCACCCCATACGGCCCGGCCGGTCTCTCGCGAGTTGCCAGTTGATCCTTACTGCGATCACCGCTGGGGTTTCCCGTGTTGCGTCTGGTCTCCTATGCGTACATGCCATCGCCATTACCCCGGCAGGTTCAATGGAGCCTGCTCGCTCGTGTCTCTCCATGACGGCGGCCTTCCCTGTGTAACAGTCAGGTCGGCTCCTGCCATTGTTTTTTCGGGGCCTGCTCAGCGTTGTTGGGTCAGGAGATGGCGCCGATGGGACGTAGATCGAGCCTAGCCGGAGCTCTCCGTTTCCTCTGAGAGTGCCTCAATAGCTCCACCATATCCGGGTTTCCATCTCCTGCCACGTCAAACCGTACGTGAGGTTTTCCCTCATACGGCTTACCGATTATCTTTCTTCCTGGAGCGTTCAAAATCGTTGCCGCATAACCCTGGCAGGTAGAAGTGCTCCACTCCGCTGCGCGCAAACCAAGAGGGGAAAACCGCGCTCTTCGAGCGGCCCCGAGTACCTTGATGATGCGCCAGAAACGACCGGCGTGTTCGGAGCCAGAGATAGTGATCCAAGGCTGTCAGCTGCTTCGTCGAGTTACCGACAGAGAAGTAGTTTCGCCATCCCCGAACGACTGGGTTTAGCTCGCCCACTATCCTCTCCATTGGAACTCGCTTCCGGCTGTACCCTGCGATCTGCCGAATCTTGCTTCGAACCGCCTTCATCGCTTTCTGTCCTGGCCAGAAGTACGGCAGGAGCTTGCCCGTCTTCCGGACCATTCGCTTATGAAAGTGGAACCCCAGAAACTCGAAACCTTCCCTGCCCAAGTCCACCAGATGAGTCTTGGTGGGGTGCAGGGTCAGCTTCAGCTTCCCCATGATCCACCGAACCATCTCCAGTGCTCGCTCTGCCTGCTTCTTACTTCGGCAGACGATCACGAAGTCGTCGGCGTATCGGCAGAGAGTTCCTAATTGCGAATACCGTTCTGTCCAGTACGTATCCAAAACGTGTAGGTAGATGTTCGCCATCAACGGACTGATCACTCCTCCTTGCGGAGATCCGATCTCCGTTGCTCTCCATTGCCCTGCTTCCATCACCCCGGCCTTCAACCATTGCCGCAGCAGCTTCAGCACCCGCCGGTCACTCACTCGCCGCCTTACCAATGTGAGCAGGAGATCGTGATCGATCGCATCAAAATACCCTTGGATGTCGGCGTCTACTATCCACCAACCTCGCAACAGCACTTTGTCAACTGCGCGGACTGCTTGCGCCGCACTGCGCCTCGGTCGAAACCCGTACGACTGGTTTTGGAAGTTCGCTTCGAAGACTGGCTCGATTACTATCCGACACGCCTGTTGGACGATCCGGTCTCGCACTGTCGGAATCCCCAGGGGCCGCTGACGGCCATCCGGCTTGGGAATGTATACCCGCAGCACCGGCTGGGGTTGGTACCTTCCTGCCTTCAGATCCGCCGCTATTACCTCGAGAAACGGCGCCACGCCTTGTCGCTCCACCTCTTCCAGGCTCACGCCATCGACGCCGGCACTGCCTCCGTTGGCTTTCACTTCTTGCCAGGCCCGCCACAGTACATCGGGCCGGAATATGCGGTCATAGAGTGCGTGGAACCTTCGCTCCCGACACTTTTTGGCCGCCAGGTATAGCTTGCGCTGGAGTTGTCGTGATTTATCGATCTGATGGAATTGGCCGTTTCCGGCATGCATCGTCACTTACCTCCCCGCTGAGCACGATAAAAGTAGAGGCCCTCTCCTCCGGCCGACTTGTGTTGTTTCGACCCTCCATGGATATATGGCCTCCTCCGACTTCTCCGACGGTGTCGCCTCGCATTTCACCTTGCGGCTTATAGCTGGGCTCACGGTAGTTGTGGGCTACCGACCATCGGAGATCTCTCTTGTTTCTGTATCCGCTGTGATGACATTCCGCTCCCCATACGCCGTGGAGTTCATCGAGGTTGCGCTCCAGAGTCTTCCCCTCTTCCATGGCCTTCACCAGTGAGTAAGTGGTTCGGCTCTCCCTTTTCCGTATGTCGACGCTGCAGGATTTCCTTTATGGTACGGACTGCCATCTTGCACCTCCTCCTCGGAGGCATACTCCGCTTTCACACCTCCAGTTGCCCGGGGGCATGAGGAGCTTGCTACGTGGCTCTCTGGCGATTACCACGACCGGACTTTCACCGGCTAGTTGATACAGACTTTCAAGACACACCACTCACGTTATGGCCTGCACGCTCACCGAGTCGCCTAGCGACCCTCTACATCGAAAGCTCCGACAGCTTCGTTGCCTCCGCTGCCGTTTCGATTGTTACCGGGTGGAACGAACCAGTTCCCGGGCGGGAGTTGCACCCGC
>Ga0134124_10002455_pt1 | contig 14988 bp, 15 predicted proteins | sample KB304_FD_96880 | JGI IMG/M metagenome (GOLD analysis project Ga0134124, IMG submission 96880) | Terrestrial soil microbial communities without Nitrogen fertilizer from Kellogg Biological Station, Michigan, USA - KB3-0-4 | ecosystem: Environmental > Terrestrial > Soil > Unclassified ... | reverse complement strand
CTGCAAGGGCACCTGCTGGCGTCTCTCGAGGCTTCTTCGCCGAATCCCACTGATCCAAAGGCGAAATAGCCCCGGGTGTGGCACTACACCCAGGACACCCAGACCGTGGGTGAAGGCACCCAGGATCGTTCACCCGCTGCCAGCCGCTTCAAGGCGTTCGGGACACACGAGAACTTCGATTGCATCAGTGTGTTGCGCGTTATCGGAAGAATGCGCGCGCGTAATTGATAGGAGCGTGGTCAGCCAGGTCCCGCGTCGGCACGTTGCCCAGACGGCCGGCGTAGCGCGTGAAGAATTCGGCCCGGCCCAGATGGCGATCGAGATCGATTGCCGCATCGGCGGGATTCTCGACCAGCTCGCCGGTCCAGCGGACGTAGGTCGGACTTGCCATGTGTTCGTAGCCGGCGATGGCAGGCGGTACCCGCGCCACCAGGTCGCAGCAATTGAAGATCCGACGGCACCGGGTGGCGGCCAGCGAGTCGAGAAACGCCCGGTCGCCAACGCGGGGAGAGCCGATGGTGATCAGCTGCCCGGCACTCCAGGCGGCGGCCGCCAGTGTTGCCTGGGCTGCGCCCAGGCTATGGCCGCAAACGAGCAAGCCGGCCCGCTGGCCCGCCACGGCATCCAGCCAGAGTCTCACCGGATCGCGCACGCTTTCGAAGGCGCGTGCGAAGCCGTTGTGCACAAGGCCTGGACCGTGCCAGCGTGCCGGCAGGAAACTCGCATCGATGCCGATGTCCTGCAATGAATCCGATTCGGTGCCGCGGAACGCCACCACCGCCAGCCGGTCCGGCTCACGAAAGGCAGCGAAAGCCTGGGCGCCCAGCGCGCTGGAGAAATGCTCGAACTGCGAGAAGCCGGCCAGGTTCAACGCTGCTGCCAGGCGCGCGCGCTGGATGCTGCTGTCTTCGGCCTTGTAGTAGGCCAGCCGCGCCATTTCGATTGCCAACTGCACGGGCTCGTACTGCTGTCCCGCCCGGAACAGAGTTTTGCGCCGCTCGGGGTGCAACAAGGCTTCGGTGCTCGCGTCGTAGTCGATCGTCATCATGGTCTCCTGGCCGCTCGTGCTCATCATCCCTCACATCGTTCGATCGGCGCAAATTTCGCGGGCGGCGCTGCCGCAGCTGAGGCGGGGACTCGCCGTTCATGCTCCATTCAGCGTAGTCGCTGCAAACTGCATTCATCCAAGGAAGGAGCATGCAATGACCCGTTCAATGAAATCCAGGATTGCGGCGGCCATGTTGGCGATCGGCTCGCTCGGCACGGTGGCTGTCGCGAACGCATACACCACCTACGACGCACCCTACTCGTACTCGCACGGCTGGCGCTACCAACGCGAGCATGACTGGCGGTCTGGCTGCAGGGCGCCTGCGTGGGATCCGAACGCGCGGTACATGCCAGGCCAAAGGGTGTGGCGCAACGGCTACCTCTTCGTCGCGACCCGGCTGTCGGCCTCGGTGTGGAACGTCAACAGCCCGCCCGAATGGACGCCGAATTACTGGGCGCCGGCGGGCTGCAGGTAAGCGAACCCGGCCCGTGACGGACTGCTTCCCCGTTGCTGGGGACGCCGGGGGCGGATTCCCCCGGCACGGGTATGACATCGGCCCGCTCGACCGGCCGTGGCCAGCTCAACGCGTGCGCAAGACGGTGCCCGAGAAGTGCCTTGCAACATTGGCGCGCCACTCGAGAAATGCGCGCGTAGCCTCTGCGGACAACCGGACGCGATAGGTGAAGACGGAGACGCAAGTTTGCGATGGCATGCTTGTTGCTCAGACAGTGTCAACAACATATCTCGACAGGAGTCCATCATGATCCGCTCTGCAACGTCCCAGCAAGGCCAGTCTCGCAAACAGAAGGCGCAGCTTGCCGCGCCCCGCACCGTGCGGCGCCGCCTGCGGCCCACCCGTGCCGGCCTGGCCGTGCTCGAGGGAAACAGCGACGCGGACTGGCAGCTGTGGGAGGACTCGGTAGAGGCCTTCGACAGCCAGTTTCCGTCGATGAGGGATCAATTTGCCCACGTGGACGCGTTCGCCGGCATCTACCAGGAAAGGTGACCGCCGGGCCTGCGGCCTGCATGGCGCGCGTGGTGCCTGGGCACTTCGCCGCCGGCAAAAAAAAGCGCCCCGAAGGGCGCTTTCCTGTTTGCCGTGACCGGAAGGGGACGGGGCTTACTTCGAGACCTTGTAGTTGGTGATCTGGATGTCCCCGACTCCGTCGACGGGCTCGACACCCAGTTCGACACTCACTGCGTACTCGTTGCCATTGGCCCAGGGCGTGCCGAAGGCATCCTTGCGGCTCGCCACGTAGTTGATGAACGTAGCCAGGTTCAGTGTGCCGGGAGCGATCGTCGTATCCGGCTCGAACACGATGAACTTCCAGCCGCCGCCGAAGTTGGCCTTCACGGAGCCGTCCGAGCCCTTGTTGACGTAGACGTGGAAGAGGCGGCCGTCCAACGTGACGTCATGGTCGTACCAGCCAGGATTGCGCCCGGTGGGGTACGCGCCGTAGCCGCCCCAGTAGTTCAGCGGAATCATGATTTCATGGCTGATCGGGGGAGCGCTGAAACCGGCGACTTGCGTCGGGGTGCCCTGCAGCCAGATGTCGTATGACAGATGGCCGTGGCCTGTCGGTGGTGTCAGATGACTGTAGTTGAACGACGCCTTCAGCGATGCGATCGGCAGCTGCAGCGGGAAGAACGTGCCAGGCGTGGCGCCGGACGGGTAGGTCGCGGACTGCGTGCCGTTGAGCAGCCTGACGACCTCGCCGGCGGGATTCGTCCAGGTGTTGTAGTAGCCCGGCTTGCGGCCGGAGATCACGCTGGGGTACGCCTTCACTTCGGTCGTGCCTGTGGGATATTTCCAGGACCACCGGAATGCCACCTCGCCGTTCGGCCCCATGTTGGGACTGACACCCGTGTACTGCTCATAGGTCGTGCCGGTGATGCCGGTGTACGTGCCACGGGTAAGACCGGCTGCTCCCCAGGAGTTGTCTTCGATCCAGTAGGCGTCGGTATCGAAGCCGGTCTGCAGCAGCGTGTTGGGCCAGGCCGCGACGGGGACCGGGGAAGTGGCTGAGGGTGCCGGAGCCGGAGCGGGCGCCGGAGCAGGAGCCGGTGCTGGTGCTGGCGCAGGGGCGGGTGCAGGTGCAGGAGCTGGCGCTGGCGCTGGTGCAGGGGCGGGCGCAGGAGCTGGCGCCGGTGTGGGCGTCGTGGTCGACGCGCCGCCTGCTCCAAGCGCGACGCTGTCGACATACGCGTAGCCGGAGCCCGCGTTCTTCCACACGTACACCAGCGCGCTGGTGGAGTTGGCCGGAGCCACGGCATCGAGCGCGACCGCGGAATAGCTCGTGGAGGTGACCGGCACGGTTTTCTCGAGCAGAGTCGCACCGGTGGCATCCTGGAACTTGACGCCCAGGTACACGGTCTCCCCAGCCACCGTCATCTTTCCTTTACCGGTGAGGTGATAGCTGGTACCGGCGGTCACGCCGGCGATGCTCTGGCCGACTCCCCCGGCTGCCGTGCCCACGCACAGGGCGTAGGTGCCGGAATCGGATTGGCCGGTAGCCGACCACGAGTTGCCCCAGTTGCCCCACCCGGTCAAACCGGTTTCGAAGCCAGGGTTGGTCACCAGATTCGTCGTGCTCGGCGCTGGCGCCGGTGCCGATGCGCTGACCGTCGCAAGCCCGATATCGTCCACGTCTGCATAGCCGGCGCCCGCGTTCTTCCACACATACACCAGAGCGGCGACGGTGTTGGCAGGAGCCACGGCGTCCACGGCGAAGGCGGAATAGCTGGTGCTGGTGACCGTGGCGGTCTTCTCGAGCAGGGTCGCACCGGTGGCGTCCTGGAACTTGACACCGATGTAGCCGGTCTCCCCGGCGACGGACACCTTGGCCTTGCCGGAAAGGTGATAGCTGGTGCCGGCGGTCAAGCCGGCGACGTTCTGGCCGAGGCCGCCAGCTGCGGTGCCCACGCGCACGGAATAGGTGCCGGAGGCCGATTGGCCGGTGACGGCCTGGGCGTTGCCCCAATTACCCCATCCGGTCAGGCCGCTTTCGAAGCCAGGGTTGGTCACGAGGTTCGTGGCCGTCGCGGGTGCCGTGGCTAGCGGCGCCGTGGTCGTAGTCGTCGTGGTCGGAGCTGTCGTGGTGGTGGTGAGACTGGTGCCGGTCTGCCTCTGCCGGAACGTTTGGGCTGACAGAGAGAGCACGCTCGGGGCATTGGAGTCGGCGACCGGTTCGCCGCTGCCGCCACCACCACATGCGCCAAGGGCCAGGACCAGGGGCAGGCCGACGGCCCAGTTGACACGTTTGCCAGCGGCGAGAGCGGTGGCGGTCTTGGAGAATTCACGTCTTTTCATGGGGTACTTCTTTATCGGGATGTAACTACAGCGCGTTTAGGCGGCGTCCGAAGAACCGATCAATTCCCCTGGGTGTCCCAATTGGAGAATTGACATACTGATCAGTCCATGGGATGAGGTGCTGGTCCCAACGCGCTGTGGGCACCGGAGCATTGCTCAACCGTTAGGGACGACTGTAGTAGGACGTGGCTGACGCGTCAGTAGGACATGACTGACAAGAAGTAGGATTAGGTCTTAACTTATTTACAACTGCAGAGTACACAAATCGGGCGAATCTCGAGCCCAAACTCAGCAATAATTTGTGAGTGTGCGATTACGGGTAAACCCAGGCGGTGCCTAGCTCAACAGCGCCTCGGTGCAGAGTCAAGCGTGTGTAAAGAAGGGTCGTGTAGGAGCTGTCCCGCAGCGATGTAGGACACCAGCTCGACACTAGCCGCTAAAGCAATAGTTACGTGATGAATCGTTCCGTGATGATTAGTTACGTGACCTGCGTGAATTCATCACGAAATTGCATCTGCTTATTTTCGACCTCGGGGCATGGACACTTGCCACGATGGATGAGCTGGGTTAGGGGCGCCGCAGACAAAGGGCGGCCGCCGTTCCAGGAGCGCGGGAGCGGCCCTGGCCCTACCGGGCTAGGCCGGTGGCCGGCCCGGCAGCTTTCGAAACGAGATTCCCGGTTTTTGTTGCGCTGACACAAAGCGCCCGCCAGGCGCAACCGCTATCTTCTGCGCCTGTGCACAAGGAGCGATGAAATGAGCCTGTTCGTGTGGGACTCCAAATACAGCGTCAACATCCGCGAGATCGACGCCCAGCACCAGCGGCTGTTCTGCCTGTTCAACGAGCTCTACGAAGCGATACAGGAAGGGCACGGCAACGAGGTGGTCGGCAAGGTGCTCGGGGGCGTGCTGGACTACACGGCCTACCACTTTGCCTACGAGGAGAAGCTGTATCGCCAATACGGCTACACCGACGAGGCGGCTCACCGGGCCGAGCACGCCAAGCTGACGGAGCAGGCCAACACGCTGGTGCAGAAGCTGCACGCCGGGCAGAGCCACGTCACGCTAGCGACGCTCAAGTTCCTGTGCGACTGGCTCAACAACCACATCCTGGGGTCCGACAGGAAGGCAGCGCCTTTCCTCATCGGGAAAGGTGTGCGCTGAAAGCGGCCGTCAACGCAGCCTAATAGTCAAGCCACTCGAGCTCGGCGACCAGCGGGCTTCCCTTGATGCGCTCGATCGCCTGCGTGATCGCGGCGATGTTGTTGTCGAAAGAGCCGTGCGTGGCCTGGATGCGGCCGCCCTCTCGCGTGACGACCACTTCGGGCGTCTTGACCACCTGCAGCAAGCCTTGGCCCGCGCCCGGCCACGCGCTGCGCCATTGACGGACCTCGGGCAATTGACCCGCATCCCACTGGTCGGCATCGTCTTCGTATTCCGGCAGCTGGGCGCGTTGCATGCCCAGCAGCGGAATCTTGCGAACATCATCCAGCGCGCGCGAAACCAGGTACAGCAGTGACTTGCCGTACGCGGGCAGCGCGGGAGAGGGCAAGGCGTCCGCCTTCTCGTTCTCGTCGCTCAGGGCGTACAGGCAAAGCTCCGAGAGCTTGAGCACGCCCTTTGCCTGCGCGGCCACGTAGTGCTCATTGGCAAACGCGCTCGAGCAGGCCGGCGCGAAGAGCGTTGTGCTCTTCACCGCCAGCGGCTGCGGGCCGTCCGCTCGCCGCCCGGCAACAAGGCTCACGAAATGACCGAGCAGGATGCTGCCCGCCGAGTGCCCGGCGAGATGCAATTCCAGGCGCTTGCCATTGGCCGCCAGCTCCTCCTGCAGCGCCAGCAGGTTTTTCGCCAGCAGGTCGAGGCCATGCCCGGCCTGCACCGACGCGGCCGCGTTGCCGCGCATCTGCGTCCACAAGCCTCTGAACAGCGTGTGAGCCGCCGCCTCCACCGCGCGATCCTTGGCATCGCCCAGCGCGTCCAGGATGCCCTTGCTGCGTGCTGCCTCTTCGCCGAGCCAGAGGCGCGCCCAGTCCTGGAGCATGTCCACTATGGTTTCGCCCACGCCGGTTTTCCAGGTCAGGAAGATCGGGTAGATGCCATTGGCCTCGAAGCACGGACCCAGCATCCGGATCCGCTTGATCGACTCATCCTCGCTGTTCAGGCCGCCGTGCGCATAGACCAGGAGTTTGAGCACCGACTCCGAACCCGAGGCGAGCCACATTTGCGGCGCTTCCCGCACGATCTGGCCGGCAAGCCCCTGCCGGTCCGAGGGGTCCCGCGTGAAATCGGTGGGCACGAGCTCGCCGTTGTTGCCGGTCACCAGCGTGTGCTCGTAGGCTGCTGCCGTCGACCACGGCCGGTACTCCTTGTGATTGAATGGGTGATCGACAGGCCATGGATCGTCGGCGGGGTTGCCTTCCTGACGCGTCTGGCGCTCCAGCGCCGTCAGCGAGCCGCTGCGGCCCACGCGCCAGCGCGACGATGCGATCGGCCGGCTCGCGAGGTTTCCGCCGTCGCGCAGCACCGCCGGAACACCCAAGGCACACGCCCACGCGTCGGTCACGTTCACGATCCAATCGTCGTAGGGCAGCACGGCAAACCCGGACGCGCCCCACGAGGTGCCCCACGAGTTCTGGACGACGAACCCTCGCTCGTCATAACCCACCACGGCAAATGCATGTCCACCGCCGCTCTTGCGGTCCGAAATCGGTTTGATCTCGGGCAGGTCCGCATGCCTGCGGGGCGCGGGCAGCCCGCATTGCGCGAGCGCGTCCCAGCCGTCGTGGGCCGTCGCCGAGACATAGATCGCGCCGATCTCCGCGATGGCCGATTGCAGATCCACGATGGACTGGCGATCGATGCGGTAGTACACGCCCAGCGGCCGCTGCGCCGCGTCCAGTTCCCAACGGGGTGCCGGACGGACAAACACCGGCTTGCCGGCGGCGTCGAGCCGGTAAGGCCAGTCCCGCGCGCTGCAAGCGCCGTGCTTGTGCCAACCCTTGATCGCGCCACGGCAACTCGAGCCTTCGTAGTCGGTTCCGGGCCACTCATCGTAGCGCTTTGCAAGCTCGTACAGCATGCGCGGGCTGACCGGAACAAAGGCAGTGCGAGCGCGCTTGCCGACATGGCGGACCCAGAACAGGTAGTTGGCGACGCCGGCCAGCCCAAAGCCCGTGCACGCGCCTTCCTTGCCCTGATCCAGCACCAGCTTCGCGGCCACGTAGCCGGGTATGAACTGCTGGATGTCGTTGTCCGTAGGCCACGCAGGAGCAAGCGATCGCAATGGAGGCCGGTAAGGCAGGTCCCGCAAATCGAGCCGATCGGGCCTGGCGTCGAAGATTCTTTGTGTCGCCATGTTCATGCGCTCCCGTTGTGGTGACTGGCGGCAGCATTCTGGCATTCGCGCCGCGCGTAACTATGCAACGGTTCTTCTCGCGATAAGTGCCTTGTGCCGCTTCATTTGGCCGCCACACGATATCGATCACTCGGTTTCAGTGACAAATCCAACAGGAAAACCATTTGGTGATAAATGCACCAGAAAGTGCCACGCGAACGCGCGATGCCCATGCTCGAACGCGGTATAGCAAATACGGCGGGCGGCAACCACTATTGCGGCACTCGTTCGAAATTCATTTCAAGCGAGTTCCCTCCAAGGTGATTAGCGCAAGCGGCTCACCACGGCTGGACTGACGGGGGTTGAGCGGCTCGTCATGTCTTGAATCGCAACAAGCGCTCAAAGGAGTTGAACATGAACCGCAACATCGCATCCACCCTGGCCCTGTCCACCACGGCCGCCGCCGCCATCGCACTGGCTGCGCTTGCTTCGAGCAACGCTTATGCGAATGGTGAAATCGGAAACGACAACACGACGTTCGTGAGCACCCGCGACCGCGCCGAAGTCCAAGCCGAAGTCATGGGCCAGGCCGAAGTCCTGAGAAGGGCCAACAGCGAATGGGGAACGCAGCTCAATGCGTCACTGCCCCAGACCAGCTACACCCGTGAGCAGGTGAAGGCCGAATACATCGCCGCGCGCCGCCAGGTGAACTCGATGAATGGAGAAGATAGCGGCTCGTCGCACATCGCAACGCTGCCGCATCGCGCACCCAACGGCGTCATCCTGGCCGGCACGGACCGCTGAGCAGCCCAAATCGCCGCGCCGGACTGCGCCCACCCGCCCCGCACGCGGGCAGATCGCATCCGGCGCGGCGACCGGCGAGTTATCAGCTTTCCCGGTACATGGAAGTAGGAATAGGCCCACAGCGCAGGCCGTCGAATGCGCCCAGAATGAGCTCAAGACGTCGCACTACCCGCGCGACGGAAGGAGCCGTCATGCGAGTTCATGCCGCACTGCTGCTTTTCACGGGAATCCTGATCGGCACCGCGATCGGCGTGCATGTGGACGGCTATGACCTGGGATGGTGGCTGATGGTGGCTGCCGGCTTTTTCGGCAGCTGGGCTTTCGTGCCGCTCGGTGGGGCGCCGCGCAGCGCAGCCAGCGGTGACGGCCGCGCGCAGGGCTCAGCCCTGGTTGGCAGCCCACAAGAAGAGAATGAGCCAGGACAGGCAGATCAGCGTTCCGCCCAGGTCTGAAAAGATTTCAGCCATGCGCCGTAGCGTACGAGCGCGCCGCAGCGGCATCGCCGCATAGTGCAACTCCCGTGACATTCGACGACCGGCACGATGCTGCAAAATACGCGCCCATGGACGAAGCCACTTCATTGCCCGCTCTTCCCGACCGTCTTTCGGCCGACCCTCGCAGCCCCCATCACGTTGCTGCGGTGTTCGAGCATGAAGTGGGCATTCGATTGAACGGCAAGGAGCGCAGGGACGTCGAGGAGTACTGCATCAGCGAGGGCTGGGTCAAGGTGCCCGCGGGCAAGACCCTGGATCGCAAGGGCAACCCCCTGCTGATCACGTTGAAGGGCAAGGTCGAAGCCTTCTATCGCTAGTGCCCTGTCACTAGGGCAATTCGATCTTGCGGATCTTGCGGTTGCCCATGTCGGCGACGTACAGCACGCCGCGGGCATCGAAAGCCAGCCCGGTCGGCATGCTGAATGTGGCCGTGGCGGCGTCGCCATCTGCGCTGCCGCTTTGGCCCGTACCGGCAACTGTCGTCGTCTCGCCCGCCGGTGTCACCTTGAGGATGCGGTTTCCGTACGTGTCGGCGATGTAGTTGTTGCCGGCGGCGTCGGTCGCGACATCCTCCGGAAACGGAAACGCGATCGGGTCCTCGGCCAGACTCGACACACGGCCCTGCGAAATCAGACGGGTGAGATGACTGCTTCCATAGTCGGCGACATGGATGCCGGACTGCGCATCGACAACCACCGAGTGCGGCATCGAAAACTGTGCTTGGTCCATCGCGCCGTCGACGTTGCCTTGCTGGCCCGTGCCTGCGAGCGTGCTGACGCAGGCGCCGGCGCCGCTGCACGCAGCGGTACCGGCCCCGGTATCGGATCCGCCGCCGCAACTGGCCGTCAGCAGCACTGAAAGGCCCGCAGCCGCTGCCAAAACGGCGGCCTGGCGCATGACCATCGAATCGTCCTTTCTGCCCGAGCCGGCGGTACGACGCGGGCCTGTCAGGCGTGACGCAATCTTGCAGGATATACGTCACGTGTCCGCACTTCCAGCTCTGCAATGAAAGCACGGAGCCAGAGGGGTGTTACCGCGGGCGGCCGAATACCTCGGTCCAGTAGATGCCGGACGCACTGTTGGGGTCGACGGCATAGGCGACGCCCATTTCCGTGAAGCCCGGGCTCATCAGGTTGGCGCAATGCCCGGGGCTGCCGATCCACTCTTGCACCACCTGCTCGGGCGACGTCTGACCCGAAGCGATGTTCTCCCCCACGCTGCGCCAGGGATAGCCGGCGCGGCCGACGCGCTCGGCGACGCCGGTCCCGTCGCGCCCGCGGTGCTCCAGGTAGCTGTGCTGCGCCATGTCCTGGGCATGAACAGCCGCAGCCTTTTCCAGCAGGGGATTTGCCTTCAGCGGCGCGGCCGCCTCGAACAACTCGTCGCCGCATTTGCGCGCCCGGGCTCGAGCTTCGTTCGTCAGTCCCAGCACCCGGCCAGCGATAGCCGCTGCGGCGGACGCCGGCGGCGGCGCGAAGGGCTCGGCCATCACCAGCCAAACCGAGGCACCGCGCCGAAAGAAGCCGGCGTCGGTCAGCCTGGGGTCGCTCAAGGCCTTGCAATATCTTTCGGCCATCGTCCTGGCCAGCCCGGAAGGCGATTCGTAGCCGCTCATGTTCATCATGAACAGGCGCGTCGACCGATAGCCGGACGCCTTGGTCGCGGCATCGGGCGACTCGCCCTGCGCGATGCGCTGCGCGGCCTGGTCCAGCCGGTCGACCCGGCGCAGGCCGGCCACGGCTGCAGGGTGGCCCGCGCACCCGTGCCTGCGCGCGGCCGACAAGGCAGCGATGAGTTCCTCGGACGGCTGTGCCTGTCCCGGTTGCGCCTGGGCAGCGGCTGTGAGCCACGCGCCGCAGGCGACGGACACGAAGAGCACCAGGCAAGAATGAAGGTTGGTCGTGCCCTCCATCGCTTGCCCGGTTGCTTAGCGCAGCGCCCGGATCAAGTGCCGCGCGAGCGACGTGGTTTCGCCTTGGCGCGGCTGGCGCCGCGGCGCCGGTGGGGTTCGGCCGAAGCGAACGCGTGCTCCGTCGAAGCAGTTCGAGCTTTCGTGTCGCGCTGTCCGCCGTGTTGGCGCGAGGAGCTGTGCGCTCGCGTGGCAGATGAGTCGAGGTCCGCGAAGGGCAGCAGATTCTTGGCCATGGTGCCGAGGACGCCGCTCTGGCTCTTCCGGCTTCGGCTTGGAGCAAGGCTCGCCGCCAACGACGCGAATGAGCCCAGCGTCGACATCCACTGTGTCCAGCCATGCATCCAGCCCTGCATCATCAGGTCGAGGGCGGAGCGTTGCAGATCGGCGGACAGTGCCACACCGGAGGGGATGGCGAAATCGGATTGATGCGACGCCGTGGAACGCGAGACCACGTCCTGGACCGGCTCGACGCTTGCGCTCGCGCTGGCGCGGGTCAGCCGCTCGATGTTCTCGCCGATGTCCTGGGACGAAGACAGGGTCATGTCCAGCGCGCGCAGGCCCAGATCGGACCACACCATCATGGGATTCAAGAGATTGGAAGCATTGAGTTCATACGCCATTGAGCTTTCCCGATTCAATAAAGTTGGCAACTCCCCGACTCCCAATATGGCAGCAAGTCCACGGCTGGTTGCAGCAGGACGTAAGTGAGCTTCCGGTCTGCTTTGCCCTCCCGCCCCGCGGCTCGGATGCCGCAGCGGCCTCGCGCCGCTGCAGCCCGCGCGATTGGCTTGCATGCCGCGCCTTGCGCTCCGGCTCATGTTGCGCGGTCTCGCGAACCTGTGATTGAGCTTTCCGCCGCGGCAGCCGGCGGGCCGCAGGCGGGGTACCCCCATGGCACAAAATGAAAACTATTTGTGCGAGCCCCGAGTCAGCGCGAACGGCGCGGCGCTACGGTTCACCGGGCAACACCGCGCCTGATTGGGGATATTTCCCCAATAGTGATGGGTCTTGGGTGGCCGGGTGGCGCTGCTCAGTCCCCGCTCTCGGAGTCCTTCTCGGCCAGGAACTGCGTTAACCCCGCAAGGGGAAAGGGCTTCCACAGGATCCGCTTGATGGCGTGCCTGCGCGCATCGGCCTGAAGCTGGATCGTGTCGGTCGGATGGCCTGTCATGAGGACGCAGCCGCAGCAATGGTTCGCGGCGCGAATGGCATCCAGCACCTCGAATCCGTTCATGTCCGGCAGGTGGTAATCCACCAGGATCAACTCGGGCAGGAACTCGTCGGCCGCTATCAGTGCCAGCTTGCCATTGCAGGCGACACGAGCGTTCCACCCACAACGCTGGAAGTGCGTTTGCAGGTTCTCAGCGAAGACCGCTTCGTCTTCGATGATCAAGACCTTCTTGGCTTCAGACACAAACGCCTTTCGTCCGGGCCGCACGCCGCTTGGCTGGCCAGCGGGCAACCAGGGTGATTGATATTGCAACTCGTTTACAGCATATTGCGTGCCAATTTGTCACATCGATGACGCCAACGTTACCGACCCTCGCAGCTTAGGTGCCGAACCTAGGTGCCGCCCACGAAGGGATTGGTGGCGCGTTCGCGACCGAACGTGCTCTCGGGACCGTGTCCGGGGATGAACACCGTGTCGTCGCCCATCGGCCAGAGCCGGCCCGTGATGCTGGCGAGCAGCGTCGCGTGATCGCCCTGCGGCAGATCCGTGCGGCCGATGCTGCCGGCGAACAGGACGTCGCCGACGAACGCGCGCTTCATCTGCGGCGAATGGAACACCACGTGACCTGGCGTATGGCCGGGGCAGTGGCGCACTTCGAAGCGATGTCCCGCCAGCTCGACCGTGTCGCCGTCATGCAGCCAGCGCGTCGGTTTGAACAGCTGCGCAGGCGCCAGTCCGAACATCGCGCTTTGCTGAGGCAGCATGTCGATCCAGAACTGATCCGCCGGATGCGGGCCGATGACCGGTACGGCCAGCCGCCGCGCCAGTTCCGCCGTGCCGCCGGCGTGGTCGATGTGGGCGTGGGTCAGCCAGATCTGCTGCGGCGTGACCTTGAGCCGCTCGATCTCGGCGAGCAATTCATCCAGGTCGCCGCCCGGATCGATGATGGCGGCCTGCCTGGTGTCCTCGTCCCAGACGATGGAGCAGTTTTGCTGGAACGGGGTGACGGGGAGAGTGAGGTAGCGCAGCATGGGGGCGGTTGTTGATATGAACTTTGCAGGGCCCCGAGTTTGAGGGCGAACGCGGGGGCACAAGTTGAGGTTTCGCAAGGGGGGCGATCGGCGCGGACGGGATGCATCGGCGGGGTGCTTGGCACGCGGCACAGCAAAACCTGTTATTCGCCGGACGGCCGCTTTCGGGCCCCTTCCAGACGTTCGACCGTCAAAATTCGACGACGAATACCGGACATTCGCGGGCATTCAGGAGATTCTGGCCGCGAGTCGCCGCTTTATCGGAGCCTCGGCCGCGTTCGCCGGCGCGAAGCACGTATTGAGTGCGCTCGCGCAAGGTATGGCCAGGGGTTTGGCGGCGCCCGGATCATCTTCAACGGACTGCTGAAGATCATTTCGGCTCTGGGTACTCGATCGCGGACCCGATGGCGGGCACACTGCCCGGCATTTACCAACGAGGTGCCGATGAGAGCTGTTGCCTACCAGATGCCGCTGCCGATTGCCGATGCGCAGTCACTGCTGGACGTGGACCTGTCCGAGCCCATTCCCGGCAAGCGCGACCTGACTGTCGACGTGAAGGCCGTGTCCGTGAACCCGGTGGACACCAAGATCCGCAACGGCTCACGGCCGCCGGAAGGCCAATGGGGTGTTCTGGGCTGGGACGCCGTCGGCATCGTGCGCGCCGTGGGCCGGGAGGTCACGCTGTTCAGGCCGGGAGACCGCGTGTGGTATGCCGGCGCGATCAACCGACCGGGAGCGAACGCCGAGTGTCACCTGGTTGACGAGCGCATCGCTGCGTTGGCCCCGGCGTCGCTGAGCGATGCCCAGGCCGCCGCGTTGCCCCTGACCGCGATCACGGCATGGGAGATGTTGTTCGATCGCTTGGCCATCACGCGAGGCGAGAGGGACAGGAACCGATCGCTGCTCATCGTCGGAGCCGCTGGAGGCGTGGGTTCGATCATGGTTCAGCTGGCGAGGCGGCTGACGGGGCTGACCGTGATCGGCACGGCGTCGCGTCCGGAAACCGCCGAATGGGTGCGGGGCCTGGGCGCCCACCATGTGATCGACCACGCCACTTCGATCGTCGACGAGTTCCAGCGCGCCGAATTGGCTGCGCCCGACTATGTGGTGAGCCTGACCCATACGGAGCAGCATTTCGCCGGCATCGCGGAGGTGATCGCTCCCCAGGGGAAGTTCGGTCTCATCGACGACCCTTCTCCCGGCTCCATCGACATCGGTGCTCTCAAGCGCAAGAGCGTGTCGCTGCATTGGGAGCTGATGTTCACGCGTTCCTTGTTCGGCACGGCCGACCTGATCAAGCAGCACGAGCTGCTCGCCGAAGTCGCGCGGCTGGTCGATGCGGGTGAGCTGCGCACCACGCTCGGCGAGCACTTCGGGCGCATCAATGCGGCCAACCTCAAGCGCGCGCACGCGTTCCTGGAGAGCGGAAAGGTGCGCGGAAAGATTGTTCTGGAAGGCTTCTGACATTTGGCGCCGTAAGACCTGGCGCCATGGCTTGCTTGAATGGAACGCCTCTACATCTCGGCAAACCGCCGGGCCAGGTGATCCACCATCGCACGAACGCGGGTCGGCATGTGGCGACCGCTCGGCATGACCGCGCTGATCGGCACCGGCTCGCCTTGGTGGTCCTCGAGCAACCGAACCAGTCTTCCGGCTCGAAGATCGGCCGCGACGTCCACGTGAGCCTTGTAGGCCACGCCGTCGCCTCTCACGGCCCACTGGCGGACCAGAAGCGAGTCTCCGCACAGGGCGGGCTTGACGGCCACCGTTTCGGTCGTCCCCGAGGGTGAGACGAAGCTCCACTGGACTTTGGGCTGATCGCGCGATAACCACGCCAGGCAGCGATGGTTGGCCAGATCCGCCGGGGACAGGAGAGGAGGTGCCG
>Ga0134124_10002454_pt1 | contig 14989 bp, 13 predicted proteins | sample KB304_FD_96880 | JGI IMG/M metagenome (GOLD analysis project Ga0134124, IMG submission 96880) | Terrestrial soil microbial communities without Nitrogen fertilizer from Kellogg Biological Station, Michigan, USA - KB3-0-4 | ecosystem: Environmental > Terrestrial > Soil > Unclassified ... | reverse complement strand
TCTCTCGAGGCAGCCGGCTGCGACATCGTCCGGTGCGCGGTGCCGGTGAAGGAAGCGGCCGAGAAGCTCGGCGAGATCAAGAAGCAGATCCGCATCCCACTCGTCGCGGACATCCACTTCAACTACAAGCTGGCGCTGATCGCGCTCGAGCAGGGCGTCGACGGCCTCCGGCTGAATCCCGGCAACATCGGCGGCAAGCAGTTCGTACAAGAGGTCGTCAACGTCGCCAAGGACAAGAAGATCCCGATCCGGATCGGCGTCAACGGCGGCTCGCTCGAGAAGGATCTGCTGGCGAAGCACGACGGGCCGACGGCCGAGGGCATGGTCGAGTCGGCGCTGCGCCACATCCACATCCTCGAGGACCTGAACTACCCCGAGATGAAGATCTCGCTGAAGGCCTCCGACCCGCTGATGATGATCGAGGCCTATCGCATGCTCGCGGACAAGGTCGACTACGCGTTCCACCTCGGCGTCACCGAGGCCGGCACGCCGGGCGTCGGCACGATCAAGTCGGCGATCGGACTCGGCGCGCTCCTGTCCGAGGGCATCGGCGACACGATTCGCGTCTCGCTGTCGGCGGATCCGGCCGAAGAGGTTCGCGTCGGCATCCAGATCCTCAAGTCGCTCGGCCTGCGTCGAGGCGGGCTCACGTTCGTGTCGTGCCCGTCGTGCGGCCGCGCCGACGTGGACCTCGTCAAGCTGGCCCGGGAGGTCGAGGACGAGTTCCGCGGCCTCAACGAGGAGATCCACATCGCCGTCATGGGATGTGAGGTCAACGGGCCCGGGGAAGCGCGGGCGGCCGACATCGGCGTCGCCGGCGGCCGCGGGATCGGGCTCATCTTCAAGGGCGGCGAGGTGATCCGCAAGGTACCGGAGAAGGAGATCGTGACGGCGATGCGCGAGGAGGTCGACAAGTTCCTGGTCGAGCGACGGGCCGCGAAGGAAGCGGCGGGAGCGAGCGCCTGATGGGCCAGTACGAGACGCACGTCTTCGTGTGCACCAGCGGCGACGACTGTCCGAAGGACGGCGACGTCGAGGGCTTCGTGAAGTACCTGCGCGGCGAGATCGTCAAGGCCGGCCGCCAGCAGCAGGTGCGCATCAACAAGGCCGGCTGCTTCTCGCAGTGCGGCCACGGGCCGATGATCGTCGTCTATCCCGAGAACGTCTGGTACGCCGGCGTGCAGCAGGGCGACCTGCCGGAGATCGTGCAGTCGCACATCCTGGGCGGTAAGCCGGTCGAGCGCCTCGTGTACGCGCCGGGCGTGAAGGGCGCCAACAAGAAGAAAGACGCGCACTAGATGCGGCTCGCGAAGTCCCTCGTCCCCACGCTGCGTGAGGATCCCGCCGACGCCGAGGCCCTCTCCCACAAGCTCATGCTGCGGGCCGGCCTGGTCCGGCAGCTCGGCGCCGGGATCTACGTCTACCTGCCGATCGGCCACCGGGTCCACGATCGGATCGTCGCCATCATCCGCGAGGAGATGAACGCGATCGGCGGCCAGGAGATCACGATGCCGGTGATCCAGCCGGCCGAGATCTGGCAGAAGAGCGGGCGCTGGGACGGCATCCCCGAGATGTTCAAGCTGAAGGATCGGTGGGGCCGCGACATGGTGCTGGGCATGACCCACGAGGAGGTCATCGCCTGGCTGGCCGCCCGCGAGATCCGCTCCTACCGCGACCTGCCGCAGATCTGGTACCAGATCCAGACGAAGGAGCGTGACGAGGCCCGGCCGCGCTCGGGCGTGCTCCGCACGCGCGAGTTCGTGATGAAGGACTCCTACACGCTCGATCCCGACGTGGCCGCGCTCGACCGATCGTACGCGGCCCACGAGGGCGCCTATCGGAAGATCTTCGAGCGGTGCGGGCTGCGCTTCCACGTCGCCCACTCCGACACCGGGATGATGGGCGGGCTCGGCGCCCACGAGTTCCTGGCGCCGTGCGCGGCCGGCGAGGACGAGATCGCGCTGTGCGCTGGGTGTGGCTACGCCGCCAACGTCGAGATCGCCCGCGGGGTGCCGGCAATGCCGGTCTTCCCGGCGGCGACCCGCGACGAGGTCGCGACGCCCAACGTGCGCACGATCGCCCAGCTCAGCGAGCTCTTGAAGATCGATCCGCGCCTGACGATCAAGTCGCTCCTCTACTCGACGCCGGCCGGCTTCGTGCTGGCGCTCGTTCGCGGCGACCACGCCATCCACGAGCGCAAGCTCGCCCGCGTCGTGGGTGGAGATCCCCGGGCCGCGCACCCCGAGGAGATCGTCCAGCAGCTCGGCGCCCCGGCCGGGTCGGTGGGTCCCGTGGGCGCGCGCGTCACGATCATCGCCGACGAGGCGCTGCGCGAGGGCACGTACGTGGTCGGGGCCAACCGCGAGGGGTTTCACCTCCGCGGGGTGGTGCCCGGGCGCGACTTCGAGGCGCGCTTTGCCGACCTGCACGCGGTGGCGGCGGGTGAGGCGTGCGTGCAGTGCGGCCGGCCGCTGGTGGTCGAGAAGGTGATCGAGGTCGGGAACATCTTCAAGCTCGGCACCAAGTACTCCGAGGCGCTCGGCGCGATGTACCTCGACGAGTCGGGGAAGGAGCAGCCGGTCGTCATGGGCAGCTATGGCATCGGGCCGGCCCGCATCGCCGCCGCCGCCATCGAGCAGAACGCCGACGCCGACGGTATCGTGTGGCCCGCGTCGATCGCGCCCTTCCAGGTCCACATCGTGGTCGTGAGCCTGCGCGACGCCGGCCAGGTGGCCGCCGCCGAGGAGATCTACGCGGCCTGCCGCGCGGCCGGCTTCGAGGCGTTGCTGGACGACCGCGACGAGCGGCCCGGGGTGAAGTTCAAGGACGCCGACTTGCTCGGCATGCCGGTGCGAGTCACCATCGGCAACGCCCTGGCCAAGGAGGGGGTCGTCGAGATCAAGGAGCGGCGCGCCCCGCGGCGTGAAAGCCGGGTCCCCAAGGACCAGGTCGTCGACACCCTGCGCAGTCTCGAGGTGCTTCGCCAACCCCGCTGACCATCGGTCAGACCGCTTCGGGAGGCCTGCATCGCTTGCCTCCGTCCCTAACACGTGATAACGTCTCGGAAAAGTGGGCCTTGCCCACTTTTTTACTTTTGCCGGGTGGTATGCACAGCGACGAACGCGAGCTCCGGATCGAGGAGGCCGTTCAGCCCGTACTCCGCGATCACGGGCTGACGCTCGTAGACCTCGAGTGGCGGGGACACCGGCCGCGCGGGATGCTGAGGTTGTTCGTCGACAAACCGGGCGGCGTGCGCGTCGAGGACTGCCAGCGCGTCAGCCGAGAGCTGGGCGATGTGCTCGACGCCGCCGGCCTGATCGAGGAGGCGTACGATCTCGAAGTGTCGTCGCCGGGGCTGGATCGCCAGCTCCGGAAGGACCGCGAACTCCGCTGGGCGGTCGGCAAGCGCGTGCGCTGCTGGCTGGCCGGCGGTGAGGAGCACCAGGGGCGTCTCGTCGACGTCGACGACGCGCGGCTCACGCTGGACGATGGCGGCGAGCGCGTGGAATTGCCCCGGGCTCGAGTTACGAAAGCCCGACTGGACGTGGAGGTTCCCTGGCCCCGCCGGCCGGCAGGATTATGAACCGCGAACTGATCATGGTCATCGAGCAGCTGGGCCGCGAGAAGGGGATCGACAAAGAGATCCTCTTCGAGGCGCTGGAGTCTGCCCTGCTGTCGGCCTCGCGGAAGTCCCTGCCGGGCGACAACATGCGCATTCAGATCGACCGCAAGACCGGCGAGATGCGCGCCTACGCCCGCCGCAAGGTCGTCACCGAGGTCGCTGATCCCAAGCTCGAGATCAGCCTCGACGAGGCCAAGGCTCTGAATCCGGAGGCGGAGCTCGACGACGAGCTCGAGCTGGAGCAGGAGCGCCCGCCCCAGGACTTTGGTCGCATCGCGGCCCAGACCGCCAAGCAGGTGATCCTCCAGAAGGTCCGCGACGCCGAGCGCGAGGGCATCTACTCGGAGTTCGCCGGGAAGGAAGGACAGATCCTGCGGGGCGTCGTGCACCGCATCGAGAAGCGCAACGTGATCCTCGAGATCGGCAAGGCCGAGGCGATCCTGCCCGAGCGCGAGCAGATCCCGGGCGAGCGCTATAATCCCGGCGACCGCATCCGCGCCTTCGTCCTCGAGGTGCGCCGCTCGGCCAAGGGCCCCCAGATCACGCTGTCGCGGACCCACCCCGGCTATCTCGCACGGCTGTTCGAGACCGAGATCCCGGAGATCCAGGAAGGCATCGTCGTCGTGAAGGCGACGGCGCGGGAGGCGGGCGAGCGGGCCAAGGTGGCGGTCGCGTCCACCAAGCGCGACGTCGATCCCATCGGCGCCTGCGTGGGGCTGCGCGGCACCCGCATCCAGGTCATCAGCCGGGAGCTGCGCGGCGAGAAGATCGACATCATCGAGTGGTCGCACGACCCGGCCACCTTCGTGGCCCGCGCGCTGTCCCCGGCCAAGGTCTCGTCGGTGACGATCGCGGAGGAGCACGAGGGCGAGGGCCAGCCGGCCGCGCTGGTGATCGTGCCCGACAATCAGCTCTCGCTGGCCATCGGCAAGAAGGGGCAGAACGCGCGGCTGGCTGCCAAGCTGACCGGCATGCGCATCGACATCAAGAGCGAGTCCGAGGTCGAGACCGAGCGCGCCGACGCCGAGGAGGCGCGGTCGGCGCTGACCCGCTTCGGCGCCACGCCGGAGATGGTGGAGGCCCTGGAGGCCGCCGGCTTCGGCTCGCCGCGGGCCATCGTGGACGCGGGGCGCGAGGCGCTGCACTCGGCCATCGGCGACCGCGCGGACAAGATCTACACGGCGGCCCAGGAGTGGCTGGCGGCGCGCGCCGAACCGCCTCCCGAGGCCGAGGCGCCGGCGGCGCCGGCGGCCGACGCCGAGCCGCCGTCGACGGGCGCGTGAAGCATGCACCGATCCGCACGTGTCTGGGTTGTCGGCAGCGGCGCTCCAAGCGTGAGCTCGTGCGGCTCGTGCGGCGCCCCGACGGCGTGGTCGTCGTCGACGCCGACGGCGTCCGGCCGGGCCGGGGCGCGTACGTATGCGCCGAGCCCGAATGTACGGAGCGCGCATTGAAGACGGGCCGGCTCGCCCATGCGTTTCGGGCGCCCTGTCGCCTGGGCGATGGAGTCGAGTCGACCGTGCTGGCCGGAAGCCACTCGACGGCGGTGGCCGGTCATGACACTGGCTCGTAGGAGGTGAGGGGGACGTGGCAGCGAAGATCAAGGTGATCGAGCTCGCGAAGGAGCTCGGCGTGACCAGCAAGGATTTGATGGTCGCCGCCGAGGAGATGGGGCACAAGGGCGTCCGCGCCATGACACCCCTCGACCAGACGCTCGCCAACGAGCTGCGCGTGAAGCTCGGCAAGGGCCGCGAGCTGCCCGAGGAGACGGCCAAGCCCAAGCGCGCGGCCAAGCCGCGCGTCGCGAGCGCCGACGGCGCACCGGCCAAGCCGGCGACGCGCACGCGCAAGGGCACGGTCGAGGAGGCCGTCGAGGACGCCGAGGTGCGTCCGGCGGCGACGATCGTCAAGCCGAAGCCCGCGGCGCCCGCCGAGATCGTGCCCGAGCCGCCGGTGGTCGTCGCCAAGCCCGTCGAGATCGCGCCGGAGCCGCCGAAGGTGGCTCCGGTGGCGCCGGTGGTCCCGCCGCCACCCGCGGAGCCGATGAAGCCAGCCGCCGCCGCGCCTCCGGTCGCGCCGCCGCAACCGCCGGCACCGACGATCCGCCGGCCGGAGCCGAAGATCGTTCCGTTCCGTCCGCTCGAGCGCTCGACACCGCCGCCGCCCCGGCCCTCACCGCGCGGACCCTCGGGGCCGTTCTCGCAGCCGCGCATCACGCAGGGACCGCCACGCCCGGCGGCGCCGCCGCCTCCGCCGCGCCCGGCTCAGCCCGTGATGCCGCCGGCCGCCGCCGTCAGCGCGCCGCCACGGCCCGTCGCGCCGGGTGCTCCGGCGCCGCCCACCGCACCGGTCGAGGTTCCCAGGCCTGCGGTCGCCGCCGTCGTCGTCGAGCCGCCGCCGCCTCCGCCGCCTCCGATCGACGTCAAGCGGGAGGTCGTGCGCGTCGGTGAGTCCGTGACCGTCGCCGAGCTGGCGGAGAAGATGCGCCGCAAGTCGGGCGAGGTCATCAAGTCTCTGATCGAGCTCGGCGTGATGAAGATGGTCAATGACCTGCTCGACCCGACCGAGGCCAAGCTGGTCGCCGACAAGTTCAACTTCGACCTCGAGATCCGCTCCGTGGAGGGCGACGTCATCGAGGAGGAGGAGAGCGATCCGGCTCAGCTGCAGCTGCGGCCGCCGGTCGTCACGGTCATGGGCCACGTCGACCACGGCAAGACGTCGCTGCTGGACGCCATCCGCCGGACCAAGGTGGCCGAGAAGGAGTTCGGCGGCATCACGCAGCACATCGGCGCCTACCAGGTCCTGACCGGCCACGGCAAGGTCACGTTCCTGGACACGCCGGGCCACGAGGCGTTCACGGCCATGCGTGCGCGCGGCGCCCAGGCCACCGACATCGTCATCCTGGTGGTGGCGGCCGACGACGGCGTGATGCCGCAGACGGTCGAGGCCATCAACCACGCGCGCGCGGCCGACGTGCCGATCATCGTCGCGGTCAACAAGATCGACAAGCCGGAAGCCGATCCGGATCGGGTCAAGCGTGAGCTGTCGAATCACAACCTGATGCCGGAAGAGTGGGGCGGCCAGACGATCTTCGTGCCGACCTCGGCCAAGAAGGGCACCGGCATCGACCAGCTGCTGGAGATGACCGCGTTGCAGTCGGAAGTGCTCGAGCTCAAGGCCAACCCGGCGCGCGCGGCGCGCGGGGTCATCATCGAGGGGCGGCTGGACCGCGGCCGCGGACCGGTCGCGACGGTCCTGATCCAGAACGGCACGCTGCACGAGGGCGACGCGGTCGTCGTGGGCTCCCACTCGGGCCGCATCCGGGCGCTCCTCGATCCGGCCGGCCGCAAGGTCAAGGAGGCGGGGCCCTCGGATCCCGTCGAGCTGCTCGGGCTGTCGGGGGTGCCGTCGGCGGGCGACGTGCTGGTGTCGGTCTCGGACGAGCGTAAGGCGCGGCAGATCGCCGGCATGCGGGCCGATCGGGACAAACTCAAGATCAAGGCGACCACGCGCATCACCCTGGAGGGTCTGCAGAAGCAGATCCAGTCGGGCGAGGTCAAGGAGCTGCGCCTCATCCTGAAGGCCGACGTGCAGGGCTCGGTGGAGGCGGTGGCGGAAGCTCTCGAGCGGCTGTCGACCGAGGAGGTCAAGCTCAAGGTCATCCACAGCTCGGTCGGCGCCATCAACGAGAGCGACGTCATGCTCGCCTCGGCGTCCAACGCCATCGTGCTCGGCTTCAACGTCAAGGCCGAGCCCAAGGCGGCCACCCAGGCCCAGGCCAACGGCGTCGACCTGCGCTTCTACAACGTCATCTACGAGGCGGTCAACGACGTGAAGGCCGCGCTGGAAGGGCTGCTGGCTCCCGAGATCCGGGAGACGGTGCTCGGCCGCGCCCAGATCAAGCAGATGTTCGTCATCTCCAAGCTCGGGCCGATCTGCGGCTCGCAGGTGCTGGACGGGCGGATCGTGCGCGGCGCCAAGGTGCGGGTGCGCCGCGGCAACAACGTGACCGGCGAGGGCACGATCACCTCGGTCCGACGCTTCAAGGACGACGTGCGCGAGGTGCTGGCCGGGCTGGAGTGCGGCATCGGCGTCGACATCAGGGACACCCAGCCGGGAGACATCCTCGAGGCGTACTCCACCGAGGAAGTCGCGCGCACGCTCTAGCGCGAAGGGCGGCGGGGCATCATGTCGGCCGCGCGGGTCGCGCTGGGGATGGTGGAGCTGCATCTGCCCGACGTCGACTCGCTGAAGAGCAAGCGGCACGTCCTGAAGGGGCTGAAGCAGCGGGTGCGCGCCCGCTTCGAGTGCTCGGTGGCCGAGGTCGATCACCAGGACTCCTGGCAGCGGGCGACGCTGGCGGTGGCCTACGTGTCCGGTGACGCCCGTCACGCCAACGAAGTCGTCTCCAAGGCCATGGATTTCATCGAGGACAACGTGGAAGGGCGCGTCATCGAGACGTTTCTGGAGATCCTCTGATGCAAGGCAAGCGGCTCGATCGGGTCAACCAGCTCATCAAGGAGGAGATCTCCACGCTGCTGCAGCGTGAGCTGAAGGACCCGCGCCTGGGCTTCGTGACGGTCACCGAGGTCGAGACCGCCAAGGACCTCAGAGTGGCCAAGGTCTTCGTCTCGGTCCTCGGCGACGAGCGCCAGTGGACGTCCTCGCTGGCCGCGCTCACCAGCGCCCGCGGCTTCGTGCGCAACTGGCTGCGGCAGCACCTCGATCTGCGGGTCACGCCCGACATCGACTTCCGGCCGGACCACTCGATGGAGCACGCCGCCAAGATCCAGTCGCTGCTCAAGCGGGTGCAGGGCGAGCCGTGAGCGCGGCGGTCGGCTCGACTCCGCCGGACGTCCTGGCGTCCTTTCAGCGGCCGCCGGGACGCGCTCTCATGCTGGGCCACGTCCATCCCGACGCCGACGTGCTCGGCACGCTCATGGCGCTGGGACTGGCCCTGCAGGCGCGGGGCTGGCAGGTGGTCTACGGCGGCCCGCACCCGGCGCCCGGCGCGCTCGGGTTCCTGCCCGGTATCGAGCGGTACGAGGTGCTCAAGTCGGTGGAGGGGCCGTTCGACGTCGCGGTGCTGACCGATTGCCCGAACCCGGCCCGGACCGAGGGTCTCATCGACCAGGCCCACGCGGCGGCGTCGGTCGTGGTCAACATCGACCATCACCCCGACAACCGGCGCTACGGGCACGTGAACTGGGTGGACACCTCCGCGGCCGCGACCGGAGAGATGGTCTACCGGCTGCTGGTCGGACTGGGAGTGCCGCTGACGGCGCCGATCGCCACCAACCTGTTCACGGCGATTCATACGGACACCGGTTCGTTCCGCTACTCCAACGTGACGCCGGCGACGTTTCAGATCGCCGCCGAGCTGGTGACGGCGGGGGCCGATCCGGCGGCGGTGTCCTCGGCGATCTACGAGCGGCGGGCCACCGACTCGCTGCGCTGGCTCGGCGAGAGCCTGGCGCGTGTGCGGGTGAGCGACGACGGCCGCGTCGCCTGGATGGCGCTGCCGTCCGGCGCGGTGCCGGAGACGTTCATCGAGTCCGAGGAGCTGGTGAACTATCCGCGCTCGATCGGCTCGGTGCGGGTCGCCTGCCTGCTGCGCGCGCTCGGCGCCCAGGTGAAGGTCAGCCTGCGGGGCAAGGGCGACGTGGACGTGCAGCGGATCGCCGCGCGGTTCGGCGGCGGTGGCCACCCCAACGCCGCCGGCTTCACGGTGCCCGGCGAGCTGGAGGTGGTGACGCGCGACGTGCTGGCGGCCGTGCGGGAGGCGGTCGGGTCGTGACCGCGACCGGTATCCTCGTCGTCGACAAGACCAGCGGGGTCACCTCGTTCGACGCCGTGGCCGTGGTCCGCCGCCGGCTCGGACTCAAGCGCGTCGGCCACGCCGGCACGCTCGACCCCGACGCCACCGGCGTGCTCCCCATGCTCCTCGGCGAGGCGACGAAGCTGATGGCCTATCTCACCGACCAGGACAAGGAGTACGTGTCGACGCTGCGCCTGGGCGTGACGACCGACACCGGTGATCTGAGCGGCCGCGTGCTCGCCGAGGCGGCGGTGCATGACGTGGACCGCGCGCAGGTCGAGCTGGCCTGCCGCGCCTTCGTCGGCCGGATCAAGCAGGTCCCGCCGATGTTCTCTGCCGTTCACCACGGCGGCCGCCGGCTCTACGAGCTGGCGCGCGAGGGGGTGGAGGTCGTGCGCGAGCCGCGCGAGGTCGTGATCCACACGATCGACGTGCAGGACGTCACGCCCCCGCACGTCCGGCTCCGCGTGGTTTGCGGCAAGGGCACATACCTGCGCACGCTCGCCGGCGATCTCGGCGCCGCGCTCGGTTGTGGGGCCGCCGTCGAGCGGCTCGTGCGCACCCGGGTCGGACCGTTCGCGCTCGCCGATGCGGTGTCGTGGGCGGCGCTGGTCGGTGAGCCGGTCGCCGAGCTGTGGGCTCGCGTCCGGCCCGCGGAGGCCGCGCTGAGCGATTGGCCGGTGCTCCGACTCGACGCACGGGCGACGAGCCGGTTCGAGCACGGGCAGTCGGTCGACATCGCGCCGGCGCGCACGGCGGCCGGCGCGCTCGTGCGCGTGCACGCCGGCGACGGACGGCTCGTCGGCGTGGGCGAGGTGGTGGACGGCCCTCGGACGCGGCCGGTGCGGGTGCTCCATGCGGATCCTGCGGGGACTCGAGTCCGTCCCGCCTGACGTACGGCCGAGCGTGGTCGCCCTCGGGATCTTCGACGGCGTCCACCTCGGTCATCGCGCCATCCTCGGCACCGCGATCACCCGGGCCCGCGAGGCCGGGCTCGAGGCCGTCGCCTGCACGTTCGAGCCCCATCCGATGGAAGTCTTACAGCCGGACCGGGCGCCCAGGCCGATCACCACCCTCGCGGATCGACTCGTCCTGATCGGCGAGGCCGGGGTCGACGCCGCCGTCGTGCTCGCGTTCACCCGCGAGCTGGCCGCCGTCGAGCCCGAGGCGTTCGTGAAGGACGTCCTGCTCGAGCGCCTCCGCGCCCGCGAGATCGTCGTGGGCTACAACCATCGCTTCGGCCGGGGCGCGCGCGGCGATGCGCGCCTGCTGGAGGATCTGGCCACCCGGGCCGGTTTCCGCGCGCACGTGGTTCCGCCGATGACCGTGGACGGGGCCGCCGTGTCGTCGAGCGAGATCCGGTCCTCGCTGCAGCGGGGTGACGTGGTGGCCGCGGCGCGCAGCCTCGGCCGGCCTTACGCGATCGCCGGAACCGTGACGTCGGGGGCGGGGAGGGGCCGCACGCTCGGCTTCCCGACCGCGAACGTCGAGTCGGACCGCCCGTTGCTCGTGAGCCGCGGCGTCTACTGGGGCCGGGTGCACGTGGACCAGGGCCAGCACTCCGCCGTGGTCAACGTCGGCGTGCGACCGACATTCGGCGAAACCACGTTAGCCGTGGAGGCGCATCTCCTCGACTTCACGGGCGATTTGTACGGCCGCCACGTGCGGCTCGACTTCCTGGACCGTCTTCGCGACGAGATGCGATTTCCCTCGGTGGAAGACCTCAAGGCCCAGGTCTTTCGCGACATCGCCGCCGCCCGTGGCCGCTCCTGACGCGTTAACTTTACTTCCGCGGGACCCCGTGGTACCCTCCCTGCGTATCTGCTGACAAAACAAAGTTTTTTTGAACCCTCCCTGGGGACGCGATCTCTGGGGTGAGGCGATTGGAGGAGGTCCTCCCGATGCCGCTTGCCGTCGACCGCAAGAAGAGCCTGATCGAGCAATTCAAGACGCACGAAGGGGACACCGGTTCCCCCGAGGTCCAGATCGCGCTCCTGACCGAGCGGGTCAACAGCCTCACCGAGCACTTCAAGCTGCACGCGAAGGATCACCACTCGCGCCGGGGGCTGCTGATGCTCATCGGCAAGCGGCGGGGACTCCTCGAGTATCTGAAAGGCAAGGACGTCGAGCGCTATCGGACGCTGATCGACAAGCTGGGCATCCGTCGTTGACGGTTGGCCCGCAGTTGTACATGACCGGTCCTCGGACGGAACGACCCCGGGGGCCCCTTGGGGACGCGGTGCGCGAGCGCCGGCGCCCCTCACACTAGGTGTTCGCCGGGTGACCGCGAACCGAGGACAAATGCCCGTATGAGTCAGAACATGCAGATCGACATCAGTGGCCAACCCTTCTCGATCGAAACCGGGAAGGTGGCCAAGCAGGCCGACGGCAGCGTCGTGGTGCGCTTCGGCGACACGATGGTGCTGGCGACCGTCGTCGCCGCCAAGACCGCCAAGGAAAGCCAGGACTTCTTCCCGCTGACCGTGGAGTATCGCGAGCGGGCGTACGCCGGCGGTCGCATCCCCGGCGGCTACTTCAAGCGCGAAGGGGCGCCGGTCAAGAAGGAAACCCTGACCTGCCGCCTCATCGACCGCCCGATTCGGCCGCTGTTTCCTGACGGCTTCCGCAACGAAGTGCAGATCGTCTGCCTGGTCGTTTCCGGCGACCCCAGCAACGATCCTGACGTCCTGGCCATCAACGGCGCCTCGGCAGCGCTCTGCCTGTCCGGTATTCCCTTCGCGGGGCCGGTGGGTGCGGTGCGGGTGGGTCTCATCGACGGTCAGTTCGTCGCCAACCCGACCACGGCGCAGCAAGAGGCCTCCCAGCTCGAGATCGTCGTAGCCGGGACCGAAGACGGCGTGCTGATGGTCGAGGCCGGCGCCAAGGAGGTCTCCGAGGACAAGATGCTGGAGGCCATCGCCTTCGGCCACGACCTGTGCAAGCAGCTGGCTCGCATGCAGAAGGAGCTCGCGGCGAAGGCCGGCAAGCCCCGCTGGACGTTCGACCCGACCGCCGGCCGCGACCAGGAGCTGGCGGCCCGCGTGCGCAGCCTGGCCGCCCCCAAGCTGGCCGCGGCGCTCGCGACGCACGAGAAGCACGCCCGGGCCGACGCGGTCGGCCGCGTGTTCGACGAGGTGTGGGCGGCCGCCGGCGTCGACGACACCAAGAAGGGCGCGGTCCGCGCGGCCTTCGAGGAGGCCGAGAGCGCCGAGGTGCGCAAGATGATCGTCGAGCGCGGCATCCGGGTCGACGGTCGCAAGGTCGACGAGATCCGGCCGATCACGATCGAGATGTCCTACCTGCCGCGCGCCCACGGCTCGTCGCTGTTCACCCGCGGCGAGACCCAGGCCCTGGTCACGGCCACGCTGGGCACCAAGGCCGACGAGCAGAAGATCGAGGCGCTGGAGGGCGAGTCGTACCGTCACTTCATGCTGCACTACAACTTCCCGCCCTTTTCGGTGGGCGAGGTCCGGCGGTTCGGCTCGCCGTCCCGCCGCGATATCGGTCACGGCGCCCTGGCCGAGCGGGCGGTCGAGGCCGTGATGCCGCCCAAGGAGGAGTTCCCGTACACGATCCGCGTGGTCTCCGACATCATGGAGTCCAACGGCTCGTCCTCGATGGCGAGTGTGTGCGGGGCCTCGCTCGCGCTCATGGACGCCGGCGCTCCGCTCAAGTCGCACGTGGCCGGCATCGCCATGGGTCTCGTCAAGGAGGGTGACAAGTTCGGCATCCTCACCGACATCATGGGCACCGAGGATCACTACGGCGACATGGACTTCAAGGTCGCCGGCACCGAGAAGGGCGTGACCGCGCTGCAGATGGACATCAAGATCACCGGCGTCTCGGTCGAGATCATGCGCCAGGCCCTCAAGCAGGCGCGCGAGGCCCGCCTGATCGTGCTCGGCAAGATGCGGGAAGCGCTCGAGAAGCCGCGGGCGGAGCTGAGCCCGTACGCGCCGCGGTTCGTGACGATCAAGATCCGGACGGAGAAGATCCGCGAGATCATCGGCCCCGGCGGCAAGGTGGTGCGCGGCATCCAGGACGCCACCGGCGCCAAGATCGACATCGAGGACGACGGCCGGGTGACGGTCTTCTCCCCCGACAATGCGTCGGTGCAGAAGGCGCTCGGCATGATCCAGGACATCTGCCGCGAGGTGGAGCTGGATCGGATCTACCTCGGCAAGGTGAAGAAGATCGTCGAGTTCGGCGCCTTCGTCGAGGTCATCCCCAACACCGAGGGGTTGCTGCACATCTCGCAGATCGCCGAGAGCCGCATCCGGACGGTGCAGGACGTGCTGAGCGAGGGCGACGAGGTGCTGGTCAAGGTCATCGAGGTCGACGGCAACGGCAAGATGCGACTGAGCCGCAAGATGGCGCTGCGCGATCAGCCCGCGCTCGCCGACAAGGAGCGGCTGAAGAACCCGCTGGCCGCCAACCCGCCACGTGACTGAGAGCTATCGCAAGAGCGTTCTGCCGAACGGGATCCGTATCCTCACGGAGCGGATCCCGCACGTGCGCTCGGCCGCCGTGGGCGTGTGGGTGGAGACGGGCTCGCGCCACGAGCCCGAGCCCCGCGGTGGCGTCTCCCACCTGATCGAGCACCTGGTCTTCAAGGGCACGGCCACCCGCACCGCCGAGGCCATCGCCCGGACGATGGACTCGGTCGGCGGCCAGATGGACGCGTTCACCACGAAAGAGAATACGTGCTTCTATGTCCAGGTCCTGGACGAGCATCTGCCGCTCGCCGTGGACCTGCTCACCGACATCCTGCTGCACCCCCTGTTCGACGCCGAGGAGCTGGAGCGCGAGAAGTCGGTCGTCCTGCAGGAGATCCGGATGGTCGAGGACACGCCCGACGACGTGATCCACGACCTGTTCGCCGCCCAGGTCTGGGGCAATCACCCGCTGGGCCGGCCGATCCTCGGCACTCGCGAGCTGGTGACGGGCTTCAGCCGGGACGCGATCGCCGACTGGTTCGGCGCCGAGTACGTGCCACCGCGGAACATCATCGCGGTGGCCGGCAACGTTACCCACGAGCAGGTCGTCGACCTGTTCGGGGCCGGCTTCAACGGCTTCACCCACGCCGCCCGCCCCCGCACCGCCGAGGCGGTGGCGCTCGCGCCCAGCGTGAACATCGTCCACAAGGCCCTCGAGCAGGTGCACCTGGTCATGGGCTTCCCCGGGCTGGCCCACGCCGCCCCCGAGCGGTACGCGATGTTCCTGCTCAACGACGTGATCGGCGGCAGCATGTCCTCGCGGCTCTTCCAGGAGGTGCGCGAGCGGCAGGGGCTGGTGTACTCGATCCACTCCGGCGCCCAGGCCTTCGCCGACACCGGCGTCGTCTACGTGTATGCGGCGACCGACGCCCAGAACTTCTCCAAGGTGTTGAAGTCGATCCTCAAGGAGCTGCGCGAGCTGAAGAAGACCGGCGTCACCGAGGAGGAGCTGCGGCGCGCCAAGGACCACCTCAAGGGCAGCCTGATGCTCTCGCTCGAGTCGACGTCAAGCCGCATGAACCGGCTGGCCAAGCACGAGATGCATCACGGCAC
>Ga0134124_10002453_pt1 | contig 14994 bp, 15 predicted proteins | sample KB304_FD_96880 | JGI IMG/M metagenome (GOLD analysis project Ga0134124, IMG submission 96880) | Terrestrial soil microbial communities without Nitrogen fertilizer from Kellogg Biological Station, Michigan, USA - KB3-0-4 | ecosystem: Environmental > Terrestrial > Soil > Unclassified ... | reverse complement strand
GGTCGACCCCAAGACCGGGACGATCAGAATCGCGACGGTGTTTCCGAACCCCCAACGGGTGCTCCGGCCTGGGCAGTTCGGACGGATTCGCGCCGCGCCGGAGGTCCGTCGGGGCGCGCTGCTGGTGCCCCAGCGCGCCGTCTCGGAGCTGCAGGGTAGCTATCAGGTCGCCGTCGTCGGGGACGACGGCAAGGTCAGCATCCGCCCGGTCACGGTCGGCCCCCGCGTGGACTCGTTGTGGGTGATCGACCGAGGTCTACACCCCGGCGAGCGCGTCGTGGCCGAGGGCACCCAGAAGGTCCGGGACGGCGTGACGGTCGCCGTCACGCCCTACCAGCCCCCAGCCGCCGCCCGGTGAGTCATGCCGCGCTTCTTCATCAACCGCCCGATCGTGGCGATGGTCATCGCCATGCTGATGGTGATCGTGGGAGCCGTCTCGATCCTCGTCCTCCCGACGGCGCAGTTCCCGCAGATCGTGCCGCCCGAAGTGGTGGTGCAGGCCACCTACGTCGGCGCCGACGCGGTCACGGTCGAGCAGTCGGTGGCCACGCCGCTCGAGCAGCAGATGACCGGCGTGGACAACATGAACTACATGTACTCCATCAACGCCAACAACGGCCTGATGCAGCTCACCGTCAACTTCGCCGTCGGGACCGACCCCAACACGGATCAGATCCTGGCGCAGATGCGCGTATCCCAGGCCAACTCGCAGCTGCCGCTCGACGTGATCCAGTTCGGACTCACCGTCCAGAAATCCGCGACGTCCCCGCTCCTGCTACTCAGCCTCTATTCTCCGAAGGGCACGTATGACCGGGTCTTCCTGACGAACTACGCCTTCATCAACATGAACGATCCGCTGACGCGGGTGCCCGGCGTCGGCCGGGTCCAGATCTTCGGCGGCGGGCAGTACGCGATGCGCTGCTGGGTCAAGCCGGATCAGCTCGCCAAGCTCGGCGTCACCGTCCCCGCCATCATCAGCGCGCTCCGAGCACAGAACACCGTCAACCCGGCCGGGCAAATCGGCAGCGAGCCGGTCCCGCGCGGACAGGAGTACACCTACGCCGTCCGGGCGCGCGGGCGCCTGGAGACCCCGGACGAGTTCGGCCAGATCATCCTGCGTGCCAATCCGGACGGATCGATCCTGAGATTGCGCGACGTCGCCCGCATCGAGCTGGGCGCCCAGACGTACAACCAGGAAGCGCGCTTCAACGGCAAGCCGGCCGCCGTGGTCGCCGTCTACCAGTTGCCGGGCACCAACGCCCTGCAGGCCGTGGACGGCGTCCGCCGCCTGATGGACGAGCTGAAGCAACGGTTCCCGAGCGACATGACGTACGAGGTCTCCCTCGACACGACGCTGGCCGTGCGGGAGGGCATGCGAGAGATCGTCGTCACTCTGCTCGAGGCGATCGCCCTCGTGGTGGTCGTCGTCTCCGTCTTCCTGCAGGGCTGGCGCGCAACGCTGATCCCGCTCCCGGCGGTGCCGGTCTCGCTGATCGGGACGTTCGCCGTCTTCCCCCTCCTCGGCTTCTCCATCAACACGCTCTCGCTCTTCGGCCTGGTGCTGGCGATCGGCCTCGTCGTCGACGATGCGATCGTCGTCGTCGAGGCCGTCGAGCACCACATCGAGGAGGGGCTCTCGCCGCGCGACGCCGCGTTCAAGGCGATGGAAGAGGTGTCGGCCCCGGTGGTGGCGGTCGCGCTCATCCTGACCGCCGTCTTCCTGCCCACCGCGTTCATCCCCGGGATCACGGGACGCCTGTATCAGCAGTTCGCGGTGACGATCGCGGTCTCGGTCGTGCTCTCGGCCATCAACGCGCTGTCGCTGAGCCCGGCGCTGGCTGCGCTGCTGCTGCGCCCGCGTCGCGAGGCGCGCGGGCCGCTCGGGCTCTTCTTCCGCGGCTTCAACCGGATCTTCGGCGCCACCACGAACGGGTACATCCGCTTCTCGGCGCTGCTGATCCGCCGATCGGTGCTCAGCCTGGCCCTCCTCGCGCTGGTCGCCGGGGGCGCGGTGTTCGTAGCCGGCCGACTGCCGTCGTCGTTCCTGCCCCAGGAAGATCAGGGCTACGCCTTCGTCGCCCTGCAGCTGCCCAACGCCGCCTCCCTGCAGCGCACCGATGCGGCGGCGCGAAAGGTCGAGCAGATCCTGGCCAACATTCCCGGCGTCCAGGGCTACACGAGCGTCCTCGGATTCAGCCTCCTCAGCCAGGTCCAGGCCACCTACAACGCCTTCTTCTTCGTCACCCTCAAGCCCTGGGCGGAGCGACGCGCCCCCGCGGAGCAGTTCCAGACGATCCAGGCCCAGCTCAACCGCTCGCTGTCCACCCTCAGCGAGGGCATGGCGTTCTCCTTTCCCCCGCCGGCCATCCTGGGTATCGGCACCTCCGGCGGCGTCACGTTCATCCTGCAGGACCGCGCGGGGAGAGACGTCAAGTTCCTCGCGGACAACACCGAGCGTTTCCTGGCCGCGGCGCAGCGACGCCCCGAGCTGGCGGGGCTGACCACGACGCTCCTGGCCAGCGTGCCGCAGGTCTTCGTCGACGTGGATCGCGCCCGCGTGCTCGCGCAGGGCGTGAGCCTGTCCGACGTCTACAGCACGATGCAGGCCTTCATGGGTGGTGCGTTCGTGAACTACTTCAACCGATTCGGGCGGCAATGGCAGGTCTACGTCCAGGCGGAGGGCGACTACCGGACGCGGGCCGAGAACGTCGGGCAGTTCTACGTCACGAACACGGCGGGCGTGCCGGTGCCGCTGTCGGCGGTGACGCGCATCGAGCCCCAGACGGGCCCCGAGTTCACGATGCGGTACAACGGGTACCGCTCGGCCCAGATCAACGGGGCGGCCGCGCCCGGCTACAGCTCCGCCCAGGCCATGCGGGCGCTCGAGGAGGCGTTCGCGGAATCGATGCCGCCCGAGATGGGCTTCGGCTACCTCGGCATGTCGTTCCAGGAGCAGGAGGCCGCCCAGGGTGTGTCGGCGACGACGATCTTCGGCCTGTCGCTGCTCGTCGTCTTCCTCATCCTCGCCGCCCAGTACGAGAGCTGGTCGCTGCCCTTCAGCGTCCTGCTCACGCTCCCCGTCGCCGTCCTGGGGGCCTTCCTGGCGCTGTGGCTCCGGGGCATGGAGAACGACGTCTACGCCCAGATCGGCCTCGTCATGATCATCGGCCTGTCCGCCAAGAACGCCATCCTGATCGTCGAGTACGCCAAGACCGACTACGAGCGCGGTCGCCCGCTCGTCGAGGCCACGCTCGGCGGGGCGAGGGTGCGCTTTCGTCCGATCCTCATGACGTCCTTCGCGTTCATCATGGGCGTGATCCCACTCGCGGTGGCCTCGGGCGCGGCCAGCGCCGCCCGTCGCATCCTCGGCAGCACGGTGATCGGCGGCATGCTGGCGTCGACCGCGATCGCGATCTTCCTGATCCCGGTGACGTTCTACGTCGTGGAACGTCTCGCCGCCCGCGCGGCCGGGCGGTCGCCGGAGCCGCCCGCACGTCCCGGGGCCGCCGAGCATGCCTAGGACGTCGCGGCTGCTGCCGCTCACGCTCCTGGCGCTCTGGTCCGGATGCACCGTGGGACCGTCCTACAAGCGGCCTGCGATGGAGGTCCCCGCGAGCTATCGCGGGGAGACGATGGAGGCGCCGCCTGCCGCGTCGCTCGGTGAAGTCCAGTGGTGGGAGGTGTTTCGGGACGAGGAGCTGCAAGGACTCATCCGCCGCGCCCTGCACGTGAACTACGACGTCCGGATCGCCGCCACCCGGATCCTGCAATCCCGGGCTCAGGTCACGATCACGCGCGCAGCACAGTTCCCCACCGTGTCGGCCGGGGCGACCGTCGGCCGGCAGCGGCAACCCGCGCAAGAATTCGGCGGTCTGACGGTGCCGCAGTTCGAGTTCAATACCTTTCAGCTCGACGCCTTGCTGTCCTGGGAGCTGGACTTCTGGGGCAAGTTTCGGCGGGCCACCGAGGCGGCCCGCGCGAGCCTGCTCGGCAGCGAGTGGGCCCAGCGTGCCGTCCTGATCAGTGTGGTCAGTACGGTCGCCAACGCGTACTTTCAGCTGCGCGAGCTGGATCTCGAGCTCGAGATCGCCCGACGCACCCTGGCCTCGCGCGAGGAATCGCTGAGGCTGACGCGCATCCAGGAGGAAGGTGGCGTCGTGTCGTTGCTGGACGTCCGCCAGGCGGAGCAGCTCGTGTTCACCGCGGCGGAGACGATCACCGACGCGGAGCGTCGGATCGAGCAGCAGGAGAACGTCCTCAGCATTCTGCTCGGGCAGAACCCCGGCCCCATCCCGCGCGGCCTGGCGCTGACCGATCAACCGCAGCCCCCGACTATCCCCGCCGGCCTGCCGTCGGCGCTGCTGGAACGCCGGCCGGACATCCGGCAGTCCGAGCAAGCGCTGATCGCCGCGAACGCCCAGATCGGCGTGGCCAAGGCGGCCTACTTCCCGACGATCAGCCTGACCGGGAGCGGCGGCGTGCAGAGCTTCGCGCTCGCCAGTCTCTTCACCGGTCCGGCCGGATTCTGGAGCCTGGCCGGAAGCCTGGTGCAGCCGATCTTCAGCGCCGGCCGCATCAGGGCCAACGTCAGGCTGACGGAGGCGCAAGCGGAGGAGCTCGTCAACACCTACCGGCGAACGGTCCAGCAAGGCTTCCAGGACGTCTCCAATGCGCTCGTGGGCCACCGCAAGGCGCGCGAGTTCCGCGAGCGCCAGGCGCTGCTGGCGGCGTCGACGCAGGACGCCGCGCGCCTGTCCGACCTTCGCTACCGGGGCGGCGCCACGAGCTATCTCGAAGTCCTGACCAGCCAGACCAACTTCTTCTCAGCGGAGCTGGGCCTGGCGCAAGCCCGTCTGAACGAGCTGCTTGCGCTGGTCCAGCTCTACTCGGCGTTGGGCGGAGGCTGGCAGCCGTAGCCAGAGCGCCGACTTGGCGGAGTCACGCGAGACGAAGGAGGAGACAGCGATGAATCAGCGAGCGCTCGCCGTCGCGGGAGCACTACTGTTCAGTGCCGGCCTCGCGGCGCCGCTGCCCGGCGTGGGCGTGCCGGCAGCGGGGGCCGGGAATCCGCACGGCAAGTTCCACGTCGAGTGGGCGAGCAGCGTCCGCCTCGATGGCCAGAACAGGATCCATGGCTACGTCCGGAACGACAGCGGCGGCACCGTAGAGGACCTTTGGGTCGTGGTCAGCGGACTCGATGCCAAGGGCCACGTGATCTCGCAGATCGTCCGGCCTCTGCCTGGCGTCGTTCACGCCGGTGATCGGATGGACTTCGACGTGAGGGTTCCCAGCAGCCCGACTCACCGCGTCGAGGTGAAATAGCGAGCGTCCCATCACCACCACCACGGCCCCCACGCTTCCCAGTTCAACGAAGCGTCGTCCATCTCCCGGGCGACCTCCCGATCCATCAAGAGGTGCTGGTACTGGGAGAACTCCTTCGGACCCCCGACGTAGAGGCAGTGGCAATTGCCCGGGTCGGCAAACGTGTACACGACATCCCCGTTCTTGTTCCGCTCCACCAGCTTGTACGGCGGCATCGTCGTCAGGTCCTGATGCTGCTCGGGCTTGCTCGCCTGGCGCCGCTGAAAGCCCGAGGCCGCCAGCAGATCCTCGGTGTTGGCCGCTTCGTGCTGGCGTATCGTCGCGCACCCCGACAATGCCAGCGGGACGGCGGCGGCCACCACCGCCGCGCCGGCGAGGCGCCGGGAATCCATGGTCTCGGTCATCGTCATGGCTGATCTCCCTTCTTAGAATCGTTGTCGCGGCGTAGCTGGGGGGCGATGGGCAGCCGGCGGATCCACTGGACCGAGCTCGTCGCGCAGTGTCCACAGCAATGGCGTGTCCGGCGCAACGTCCACCGTCACCGTCTTGCCGTTGATGTTCAGCGTCGCCATGGAATCCGCGTCCTCCCCCGCTCTTGGGACGATGGCGCGGATCGGCCGGTTACAGTGCGCTCACGATCTGATCGGGACGTCGCGCAGCGCGAGGCCGGTCGCGGGCTCCGCGTGCACGCCGAGGACCTCGGCCGGCGTCCCCCGCATGCCGCTCGCGCTCTCGATCGCGTACGGGATTCGACGCTAGAGCGCGCGCAGGAAGGCGACGAGGTCTTGCTTCTCGTCGGCCGCCAGCTGCGTGCCCAGGATCAGGTTGAAGAATTCCACCGTGTCGTCGAGGGTCAGCAGTCGCCCGTCGTGCAGGTAGGGTGGCGTGTCCTTGATGCCACGGAGCGGGAAGGTCTTGATGGGACCATCGGCGGAGGCCATCATGCCGTTGATCAGCTGGGGCTTGTAGAACCGCTCGGCGCCCAGGTTGTGCATCAAGTTGTCCGTGTAGTAAGGCGGCACATGGCAGGGCGCGCACTGCGCCTTCCCGAGGAACAGCGCCTGCCCACGGAGCTCCGACGGGGTGGCCTTCTTGGGGTCGAGCTTGCCGAAGACGTCGAGCTTCGGCGCCGGCGGGAAGTCCAGGATCTCCTGGAACTCGCCCATGAAGTGGACCTGGCTTCCGCGCTCCAGGACGTTGACGCCCTTCTTACTGGCGATCACGTGGTCCCCGTCGAAATAGGCACCGCGCTGCTCGAACTCCGTGAAGTCCTCGACCGTCTTCAGTGCCCGCTGCGAGCCGAAGAGCCGCTGGATATTGACCCCGCGCAGCGTCGGCGTCTCGATCCGATGGCGGAACTGTTGGGGGCGGATGTCGCCGACCAGGTGGGCCGCGCCGTTGGTGTTGCCGTTCTGGTGACAATCGAAGCAGGCGACGCCGAGGCTCGGCTGCTCGCTGCGGCGATCGGCGGTGACGTTGAACTGCTGCTGGGGAAATGGAGTCAGCAGGAGCCGCAGGCCCTCGAGCTGCTTGGGGTTGAGGATGCCGTTGAACAGCTCGTAGTAGTTGCTCGTGGTCACGAGCTGGCCGCGCGACACGTCACCAAGGTCGGGACGGGTCGTCAGGTAGATCGGCGACGGGAACTCCGGCAGGAACCGGTCGGGGAGGTCGAAGTCGAGGTCGAAGCGCGTCAGGTCGCGGCCCGTCTGCTTGCGGGTCTCGTCGATGAGGAACTTCGGGAAGAGCATGCCGCCCTCGGGATGGTTGGGATGGGGCAAGGGCATGAAGCCGCCGGGGAACACACCCTGCGCACGGATCTCGTCCGCGCTCCGCCTGGCCAGCGCGTCCCACGTCTGCCCGACCGGCGGTTTCACGCGGACGCCGCCCTGAATGGCCTTGCCACGGCTCATCGTGACCCCCGGGACCGGCCGGTCGCCGAGGTCGTAACGAGCAGCCAGCAGCTCCTGGTGGCGCTTCTCGATGCCGGCCTTCTCGCCGCGCATGCGGGCGAGCACCGTTCGGAAGTCGTCCTCGGTCACCGGCGTGTAGCTCGAAGCCGGTGGATCGGCCGCGCCCACTGCTCGCCCCTGCATGGCACGGGCCGCTGCCACCGCCCCCACGACCACCAGCCCCACCGCCAGTACGGCCGCCGTCCATGGTCGCCGCATCACGCACTCCTTCTACCTTCTTCAGCGCCCGTGTCCGATGGGATGCCCGGCGCAGCACCAGGGGCCGGCGGCGGCTCAGTCGTTTGCAGCAAGGTCCCGTGAGCCGCGGAACGGTACGCGCTGGGCGTCATCCCGGCAAAGCGTCGAAAGACGGTCGCGAAATGGCTGGGCGTACGAAACCCCACGGCCCGCGAAAGCGCCGCAATCGATAGGCCATCCACTGCCAGCATGGCCTTCGCGTGGTCTATCCGCCTGTCGACGACGAAGCGGTGGGGAGAGAGCCCGGTACTCCGCTTGAAGAGCCGGGAGAAATGAAACGTGCTCATGTGCGCGAGCGCGCTGAGCTCGGCGAGGCCCGGGTCGCGATGACAGTTGGCGTCGATATGCTCGACGACACGCCGGAGGGTCGCTCCGGGAAGACCGCCCGCCGGGGTCATCGTGCCTTCGGGGATCACCGACGCCTCCGCGCCAACACATCCGTTGAGAGGTCGGCGACATCCCGGTCGTTACACTGACGATCCCCTGCGCATCGGCCACCGCTCCCGCCCGTCACTGCAGGAACTACAACGGGCAGGAGGGGTGCATCGAGGTGAGCGAACGCGCCGTTGGGGGTCAGTTCGGGTCGTCATACCGGACCGCAGCCGACGCCTGGCCGCCTTCACGCCGGACACTCAGCAGCACGTTCGCCTCGAACGCAGGATCGCTCGCCACTCCGTACAGCGTGTCGCCGGAGCGCACGAGCGTGAGCCACGACCATGGCCCCTGCGAGTTCCGGAGCGTGACCCGGTTCCCGTTGTTGACCACCGTCCCGGACAAGGTCGAGGCATGGGCAAGGTTGTTCGTCCCGCGATTTGGCGTCACCGTCGCCGTGAACGTTCCATCTTCCTTGATCTGAAGCGTCAGTCTGGACTCGCCCTCATATTGATGCGCACCGACCCATCCAAGCGTGCCGCGCCAGGTTCCCTTGAGCTCACTGCCAGCGTCCAGGGCGGCCGGGCCCGGCGCGGAAGAGGTCCCGCTCAGCCCGGCGCAGCCAGCGACGAGCGTCAGCATCGCGACGATGGACAGTCCTGCCACGAAGGTTCGGGGCAACACGTGCTGGTCCTCCTCTGCGACGGCGCCTGCCTAAGACCTCCACGAGCTCGCGCCATCACAGGCTTACGATGCGGACCGGCGGGGGCGCGTTGCAGGTCTCGTCGTTCGGACAGCGTGACGCCGTCAGCGACCAAACGCGTAACTGACAAACTCTTTGAGGGCGTAGCCCGCTCCCTGGCTGGGCCGCCACTCGGGGTCATGGCTCAGGAGAGTGGGCAATTGTGGGCAAATACCCGCGAGACATCGACGATCTTCTTGACCGGACTCTCCGGCGTATCGAGAGCCTTGCCGATGATGATGTCCTTGTCGGCGAGCGGTGTGACGCGCATGGCGCGCGCCACCGACTGACCGGAAGGCAGGCCGAGACGCCAGCCGCGCTCCAGGTTCCGCTGCGCCAGCGAGGATGGATTGGTCGCCACCGCTGCGGGAGAGCCCGCAAGACTCCGAGATAAGTGGTCGCCCCAACGGGACACGACCTGACTTGCAAGATTCAACTCCTCCGCTTCATTGTGCGGTGATCGAACTCGGCCAGACCCAGTGAAGCGCCCAGCACGAACATCTGCTCCTCGTCCGGCGCGACCGTGGCGCCGGTCGACTGGCAGCGCCGGGCGTAGCAGCGGGTACCACCACTGGCAGAGTCTGAAGTGCTCCTGGTGGGGTAATCTGCGGGACAGGAAAGCGATCAACACCGCGACGGGCGCCGGGGCGCGAGCCCAGAAGGAGGACGTGATGGCGCGACATTGGCGGATCGTGACGCACGTAGTGGTCTGGATCGCGACGGGCTTGGTAGTGGCGACGGCGCTAGCCGCCGGCGGTGGAGCGCTCAACGATCCTCAGAAGACCTACGTCAGCACTACGAGGGGCGCGGCGGCGGATGATATCATCGTCGCGACCGTGACGCTGCAGCTCGTCAGCTACGAGCTGAACTCGGTCGCTGGCAAGTACCGCCTCATCCCCGTGCTGTTGCGCGCGGGGCGCCGGCAAGCGCCGGTGATGCTGTCGCTCGAGCAGGACAGCCTCGTCGTGATCAGCAATGGCCAGCGCATCACGGGGAGCTTCCAGCTGTCCGCGCTCGACCGGGCTCTATGGGATGGCCTGTCGCCGGAGATGCGCAACCGGCTGACGTATCCCGAGCAGCTCAAGCCAGAGAGCGCGATGGTGGTCTACGCGTTCGCGCCGCTCACCGAGCTGAAGGCGCCGCCGAGCTCCTTCGAGTACACGATCAAGTCCCTCGGCGCGCCACTCCTGCTGAAGCCGGAGGCGGCGAAGGCGGCGGCGCTCCCCGGCCCCGGCCGCGGCTAACACCGCACTGACGCTGACGCATGCTAGGCGAGATTTGGAAGACGCTCCTCGACTATCTCAAGCGCACACCGTACTGGCCTGTCCTCGAGCCGGTCCTGCTCGCCGGGTTCCTCTACGTCGGCGTGTGCGTCGTCGCGTACCAGTACATCCAGTGGCGCTACCAGGTCACGCTCGATCCATCGCTCTTCCTGCAAAGCTACCTCTTCCGGCAGGTCTCCGTCGCATTCGTGGCGGTGGTCGGCACGTTCTGCGCCCTCACGGTTGGCCGCGGCGGTCCAACGAGCACCGCCACTCCCGCCCCCGCCCCGGGCGCGCGTCGTAGCCGCCCTGGGCGCGGTCCGGCCGTGCGCATCGTGGTGGTCCTCTTAGTCAGCGCCATGACACTCTACCTGCTGCAGCGCTGGGCTCCCGAGTCCAAGATCAGCCCCATCCGCGTGCGATTCGCGGCGTTCGGCACGTTCGCACCTCGTTCGGACGCCGATCAAGTCCGGCATGAGTATCAGCGACTACGGGAGGTCGTCCAGTATCTGCTCTACGAGATCAATCATCGCCAGCGTGCCTGGCAGTTGGAGCTCGAGACCAGTACGTTCCGGACCGACCTCGTGACCAGGGCAGACGAGGATCGCTGTGCCGCCGACGACACGCCGCCGCTCTGCATGGCCGAGGCATTGCGCCGGACGCTGCTAACCACGCAGGCATCCTATCCGCCCCTGGTGCTGGTGACGGCGGAGCCGCTCGGTGGCGGCGGCACCCGCGCCTGGTTCTGGCTCAACCGCGGGCCGGTATCGGTCGTCACAACCAGCGACTGGGGCGGGCCGGCGAGCGCCGGCATCGTAGAGTTTCTCGCCTACGCCCTCGTTGTCCAGAGCCTGACGATCCACATGCAGCGGCACTGCGGTCTCGCGCAGCCGCCGGGCGGCTCACCCGAAGGCGTCGTGGTGGGCAACGTCTTCGACCTGCAGCCCGGCCTCGACGCGATGCGCTCGGCGGTCCTGTCGGGCCACCTCTCGCGACACGACGAGCGGCGGCTCCTCAATTGCTTCGGGCCCGAGTACATGCGGACGGCCACGACCCTGCTCGGGCTGGCGTGGCTACGTTCGCCGCCCGTGCGCGACAATCTCCGAAAGGTCTACGGGCTAGAACTGCTTGGCGCCTGACGCCCCAGCCTGGAGGACGTCGAATGGCAACACGGTCGAAGACCGTACGCCCAACAGGACACGGTGGCATACCGCCTTCCGGCGAGGACGGCGGTGCCGATGACCGCTACTCGGTCGGGTTGACGACCTTGGCCGCGCCCGATTCCATGCGCTTCCTGAGCTCCCAGATGCGGTAGCCGAGCATGTACGTGCGGACTACAGGATCCGGAGTGATCTTCAGGAAGCAGATCCTCGTTTCGCCGCGACGGTGGGACTCTTGGTACGCCCTCAGAATCCGGCGACCCATCCAGAAGCGCCTGAAGACATCAGTCCCCTCTTCGTCAGTCCAGTCCACGATCTCGGCTCGACCCTGCAACTGGATCGTGGGTGGTGGGAGAAACCACAGAAACCGTCTCGCCAAAGGGATGACCAGCGAGACATTCGGATTCTGTGCGATGTTCCGCGCCTTCTGCAGATGTTTCCGGGTCATCACATAGATCACGACGTCACGGCCCGGCCTCGACACGCCGTAGCTCACTCCGGCCGAGTGAGGCTTGCTCCCCTCGCCAACCGTCGAGAGCACAGCGAAGTCACGCTTCCGAAGGTGGCTGAGCACCAGCTCGAACGTCACCCCTTGCTCCTTCACGATCCTGACCTAGAGGCGGACTCGTCACAGGGGACTTACGGCCGCGCCGCCAAGGCGAGGAAATTGCGCTCCTCCGGCCCCGTGTAGATCTGCCTCGGCCGGGCTATCTTCTGCTCGGGGTCGTCGAGCATTTCCCTCCACTGCGCGAGCCAGCCGGCCGTGCGGGGAATGGCGAACAGTACGGGGAACATCTCGACCGGCAGCCCCATCGCCTCGTAGATCAGCCCTGAGTAGAAGTCGACGTTCGGATAGAGCTTTCGCGTGACGAAGTAGTCGTCCTGCAGGGCGATCCGCTCGAGTTCCAGCGCGACCGGCAGCAGTGGGCTCGGCCGTGTCTCCGCGAAGACCTCGTCGGCCATGCGTTTGACGATCCGAGCGCGCGGATCGTAGTTCTTGTAGACGCGGTGGCCGAATCCCGCGAGCCGGCCTTCGCCGGCCTTCACGCGCTTGATGTACCCAGGTATCCGGCTCGTTGAACCGATATCACGCAGCATTCGCAGCACCGCCTCGTTGGCGCCACCGTGAAGCGGTCCGTACAGCGCCGCCGCGGCGGCGGCCACCGCCGAATACGGATCGACGCCGGACGACGCGACACTGCGCATGGCGTTGGTCGAACAGTTCTGCTCGTGATCCGCGTGCAGGATGAACAGCACGTCCAGAGCGCGCTCGAGCGCCCTCGATGGCGTGTACTTCAGTTCCGTCGTGGTCTTGAAGAGCATGCTGAGCAAGTTACCGGCATACGACAGGTCGTTGTCCGGATAGATGTATGGCTGGCCCAACCGGTGCCGGTACGCGAACGCCGCCAGCGTCGGCATCTTGCCGATGAGCCGGTAGGTCTGCAGATCGCGGTGTCCGGCGTCATCGCTGACCTTCGCATCGGGATAGAAGGTAGAGATCGCGGCGACGGCGGAGATGAGCATGCTCATCGTGTGGGCGTCATGGTGGAAGCCGTTCATGAACTGCTTGACGTTTTCGTGGACCCAGGTGTGGTGCGTGATCTGCCATGTCCACTGGGTCAGCGCTGTCGCGGTCGGAAGCTCCCCGTAGATCAGCAAGTAGGCGACCTCGAGGAAGGTGGCGTGTTCAGCCAGCTGCTCGATCGGGTACCCGCGGTACCACAGGATGCCGCGATTCCCATCGATGAACGTGATCGCGCTCCGCGTGGAGGCCGTGTTCATGAACGCCGGATCGTAGGTCATCAGACCGGCGTCGGTGTGGCTCGTCCGGAACTGCCGAAGGTCGGTCGCGCGGATCGTCCCGTCGGTGATCGGGATATCGTAGACCTTGCCCGTCCGGTTGTCGCGGATCGTCAGAGCTTCGCTCATGGTCCTCCCTCCTCGAGTCGCGCTCGGCAGGTGGGACAGCCGTGGTGGTACCCGTCGTTGCAGAGACACACGAGCCCATCGCCGAGGGGGCGCCGATAGCTCTCGTGGCGCAGCGGCCCCCGACACGGTGCGGGAACGTTGGTATCAGAGCCCTCATGCGCTATGGAACCACAACAACCGCGTGATGGCCGGGCTCTGGGTCCGTCGAGCGAGCTCCAGGCCGTCACTGACTCCCGACGTGCAGCGTACGGGCTCAGCGGCGCCGGGTTCGGCGGCATTCAAGACCGCTAGGCAGCGTCTGGGGCACGCGACCTCCAACGAGTGGCGCGGAGCCCGATCGACCTCGCAGAGATACGACACGGGCGGCGCCACATCCGAGAAATAGCCGCGCCTTGCGGGCGGGGCGACGGACGTCGACGGCAGTAGCGAGCAGGCCGTCACGTCGAGGTGCCGACGAGATGGATAACCGCCGGGATCGGTGCGTACCGTCAAGCTGGCGGTGCGGTCTTCCAATGGGCAGCGCACGGTATGTTGTGTGAGTGCCAGCCGTTTCATACACCCTCCCAGGCCCCCGTCGGGCCTCTCGCGACTTGTGACTGCCTGCTTCTGGGTGACCGACGTTGCGGCCGCACTATCACGCGAGACGCGCGGTGCCCCGCGGCCGCGCCAGCGTCGGAAGCGCCGGCGGCCACTTCACGCGAAAGCCACGATCGCGGCAGCGCCGGGCGCAGGCGATCGCCGTCGGATCCTCGAATGCCGAGCAGGACTGCACCCACCCGGGTCCTAAGCGCACGTCCACCTCGCGCCCGGCAGTCGCGCACCAGAACGAGTGATGCACGACGCGCCGCCGGAACCACATCACCGTCACAACCAGCGCGATCACGGCCAAGACAAGCCAGGCAGTGAGTAGTCCGCCATCCGCAGGCGGGTCGAGACGCTCGATGTCTGTATAAGGCACGGGATGAGGCGCGGGCTCCCACGTGCTGAACCAGTCCATGTCTCGACCTCCTCAGAGTAAGGCGTCTCTGATGCCACTCGCTCTTGGCCGGAGAGAGCCCGTCTTGGAATGCCGCCGGGGAGGTGGGGATGCCTCCCCGGCGGGACGCCGGCCCCTACTCGGCCTTCACGGGGATCATCGTCCCCTTCGAGGCCAGCGTCTTCGGCAGCGTCACGACAAGCACTCCGTTCCTGAACGCCGCGGTGACCTTGCCTCCGTCCACCGCCATCGGAAGTCGGACACTGCGGAGGAACGCGCCGTAGGTCCGCTCGACGCGGTGGTAACGATCCTCCTTCCCCACGGTCTCCTTCTCCTTCTCGCCCTTGAGGGTGAGCAGGTCGCCCGTGAGCGCGACCTCGATCTCCTTCGGATCGACCCCGGGCATCTCGGCGGTCACCACCATGGCATCGTTGGTCTCCGACACGTCGAGCTTGGGCGCCCAGTCGCCGGCGGCCATCTCGAAGGCTCCCAGACCGGATCGGCGAAGCGCTCGAAGAAGCGCGCCATTTCGCGCCTCAGACCTCCGCCCCACGGAGCTAGCGTTCGCATCGCACCCTCCTCCTTTCCCAGGCCACCATCGGGTCCGGCCGCCGCGGAAGAGGTGCATACGGACTGCCAGAGGACAATGTCGAGAGTTCGCTCGCTTGCGCGGTGGGGGCGCAGGCCGTGATGCGCCAGCGCCCCACCATCGTGGGGCGCTCGAGCATCATTCGCCCGGCCGCATCCCGGCGGTGGGCTCTTTCACGTCCTGGTCAGGAAGTCCCCTTGGCCACTAGCGTCATCGCCACGGCGGTGACGAGGCGGTTGGGCTTGAAGTCCTCGACCGAGCGATACGGCAGATTGCGATAGAGCGCGGAGGCAGTAGTCATGCCGATGTAATGCAGCCGCGTGTAGCCGTCCGGTGGCGTCTTAGCCGCGCGCGTTCCACGGATCGCGATGAGGCGCGCGACGGTGTCTGTAGGGCCACCCGCCGCAGACGAGTGACTCAGCCGCCGATCGTCTT
>Ga0134124_10002452_pt1 | contig 14994 bp, 7 predicted proteins | sample KB304_FD_96880 | JGI IMG/M metagenome (GOLD analysis project Ga0134124, IMG submission 96880) | Terrestrial soil microbial communities without Nitrogen fertilizer from Kellogg Biological Station, Michigan, USA - KB3-0-4 | ecosystem: Environmental > Terrestrial > Soil > Unclassified ... | reverse complement strand
CTCCGCCCCTCCACCCGCCCTCGCCCGTCGCGCGTTCCCTCACCCATCCCCGCTCCCCGCGCCCGCTTCACCCGCGTTCTCGACGTCCGCTCGAGTTGAAAAACACCGGGGCGCGCCGCTTTCGCGACGCGCCCCGATGCAGCGTTTGAGTTTTCAGGAGCGATGCGGCCTGCGCCGCTCCGCTCGCAGGCTCTCAGTAACGGTCGCCGCGACCGCCGCCGAAGCCACCGCGGCCACCACCGCCGCCGCCGTAGCCGCCGCCGCCGCCGCCGAAGCCACCGCTCCGGCCGCCGCCGCCGTACCCGCCGCCGCCGCCGCCCCGGCCTCCGCCGAAGCCGCCGCCGCCGCCTCCGCCGCCGCGGAAGCCGCCGCCGCGATCTTCACGCGGCTTGGCCTCGTTGACGGTCAGTGCGCGCCCACCCAGCTGGTGGCCGTTCAGCGCAGCGATCGCAGCCTTCGCCTCGGCGTCGGACCCCATCTCGACGAATCCGAAGCCTTTGCTCCGGCCCGTCTCGCGGTCCATGATCACGTCCGAGCTCTTGACCGCACCGTGCGCGGCGAACAGCGCGTTCAGTTCCTCGCTGGTCGCAGAGTACGGCAGGTTGCCCACATACAACTTCGTGCCCATTCTCGATCTCCGGTCATCAATCGACAGTCGGACTGGGCAGTCCGCCTGCCATGGAACGGCCGCGTTGACGGCCAACTACGGTAGGACGAGCGAACGGGACGACTCGGCCGGGACGCGTACCGACGATCACGTTTCCGACACTTTCGGGAACCGGACTGGTCGGCGTGCGCCGCGACATCGCGACGCTGAACTCGCCTTCCACCCGATTCCCTTCACGCCCGTCCGAAAAAGAGCAAGCGCACTGCGACCGGTGCTGGAAAGACGGAGAAGGTTCGTTGGAAGACGAAGCGCGGCAGTGGCCGCGATCCCAACGCACCGAAAGACCCCCGATCCCGAACCCTGGCTGCACGCGCGCGCGCCCCATTTCCCGAACAGACGTTCCGCTCGACCGCGCGGGACTCTAGCGGCGGAGGTTCGCGCGGTGGTAGTCGGAAAATGCCTTGCTTCCGCGGTTCGGACCGCTTCGACGCGTCGCGTCGCCGTTCGGGAGCAGGCGCTCGCGATCGCTTCCACGGCGCGAACGGAAGGCGTTCGGCCGGACGCTTTCCGGCCGACGGCGCGCCCGGGCGCCTCCCGGGAGGGCCCCCGCCCGCCTCAGCGCGCCTCGCCGCCCGCCGCGACGGCCAGGCGCGCCCTCCGGGCGGCCTCCTTCTCGGCGCGGCGATCGAGCCAGAGGTAGAGCGCCGCCATCAGGATCAACCCTTCGATGGCGTAGAAGACGGTGAGGCGGCCGAGGATGCCGTGGGTGAATCCGTAGGCGTGCAGGCCGACGCCGAGCAGGTTCACGTGCCACCAGCTGAAGGCGACGATCACGCCGTTGAAGATCGCGGCGGTGCACAGCCCGAGCTCGCGCAGGTAGCCGCCCATGCGGCCGTGCAGCGTCGCGAGCTCCCACAGGCAGATCATCAGCGCGCCGTTCTCCTTGGGGTCCCAGCCCCAGAAGCGGCCCCAGCTGTCGTTGGCCCACACGCCGCCCAGGATCGTGCCGACCACGCTGAAGAGGAGGCCGAAGCAGAGGACGCCGTAGACCATGCGCACGACGTTGCGGAAGAGGTCGGTGTGCAGGTGCGCCTTGCCGAGCAGCTGCAGGACGAGCTGGCCGATCACGTAGACGTGCGCGAGGAGGGCGGCGAGCAGTCCCGCCGAGTAGCCGATCGTCACCGTCGTCACGTGCGTCGACAGCCAGAAGTTCGTGTTCAGGACCGCCTCGAGCTGCGGCATCGTGTCGGAGCCGCTGTCGTACGCCTCCTTCGCCTCGAAGCTCATCGCGAGGAAGAGGCCGGACGCCCCGATCAGCGCCGCGAACGCGATCGCGATGCGGCGGCGGTTCAGGAGCTCGAGCACGAGCGCGGCCGTCACGGCGATCGCCGAGATGAAGAGGATCGTCTCGTAGAGCGTCGAGACGGGCGGCCGGGCGCGCAGGTAGCAGCGCCACGCGATGCCGGCGACGTGCAGCGCGATCGGCGCGGCGAGCAGGGCCGGCAGCCAGCGCTGCAGCGGATGGCCGGCGCGCACCATCCAGCCGATGGCCACGGCGACGAAGCCGAGGACGTAGAGGATCAGCGCGTAGTAGAAGAGGTCGGCCTTGTAGAAGGCGACCTCGCTCTCGATCTTCTTGTATTCGCCGGTCGGCCCCGCGACCGCGACGACCGCCTTCTTCCAGTCGGTCAGCGCCGCGAGGAACGCCGCGCCGTCCTCGCGCGCGTGCCAGGCGCGGTCGAGCGCAGAGAGCGCCGCCGTCTGCGGCCCGAGCCGCGCGTCGCCGGCGAGGCAGCCCTCGACGACGTCGCGCAGGCTGAGCCACTGCGTCGCGCGGCTGACTTTCAGATTTGGCGATTCGGGGGAGGGGAAGAGGTCGAGCGCTGTCGAGAACTTCGCGGCCTGGCGCACCTTGGCGAGGAGGCCGTCGAGCACGCCCTTCTGCCCGGCGGGGACGCGCGGCACCGCCGCGAGGATCTGCGCGAAGGACGCCTTCTCCGCGCCGCCGAACAGCGCGCGCACGTCGGGGTCGTCGCCGAGCGGGTAGTCGATGCGCAGGATCTCGGCGTAGAAGGAGATCTGCTGGTACGTCGACATCTTGCGCGCGAGCTGGACGATCTGCTCCTCGACGACGTCGCGGTTCTTGGCGTCGCCCTTCTGCTTGTCGTGCTCGAGCTCGTCGGCCTTCGCCAGCAGCGTGCGGCCTCCCGGCGCGAGCTCGGCGAAGCTCCAGCGGTCGCGCTTCTCGTGCTTGCCGCGCGGGACGCCGATCGCGTCGGCCACCTCCCAGGTGTCGAGCAGGAACGCCGGGTAGGTCTCCGCCAGCTCGGGGAAGAAGAGGCTGTCGAGCAGCCACTCCATCGAGGAGCGCTCGAACTTCTCGACCTTGCCGTCGCGCTCGACCGACCAGCGCAGCGTGCGGCGGCCGTTCACCTCGAGCAGCTTGAAGTCGGCGTAGGTCCCGAGCGGCTTGACGCGCCCCGATTCCTGGAGTGGGAGCGTCGCCGCGAGCGCGAGCGCCTCCTTCGACCACTGCGGGAGGTGCGCGGGCGGCTCGACCGACGTCGCGGTCGCGGGGGATTCGATCGAATGGTCGTGCTGCGCCGGCGCGGCGGCGCTCGCGACCGCGACCAGCGCGAGGGACGTGATCCAGGACTTCATGATCGCCTCCGTCGTTCGCTCAGCGCTTCTTCGAACCCGCGGCGAGCGCCTCGTCCGCCTCGTCCGCCGCCGCGACCGCCGTCCGGGACGCGACCGCCGCGACCGCGGGCCGCGCCAGCCGGTTCTCGGAGCGGACGTACTTCATGAGCTTCATCGAGAAGTGGAAGAGCAGGCCGGCCGCGATGATGAAGCAGGAGTACTTCGGCCACTGGTCGCTCGGATTGCTGACGACCGCGAAGTCGGAGTAGTGCGGCCAGTCGACCGGCACGTTCGGCGGGCCGTACCCCGACTGGAACAGCGTGAAGCCCTTGTGGCGCATCGGCTCGTTCATCGTGATCTTGGACTTCTGCTGCGCGCCGTCCTCGGTCTTCGTGACGTCGGAGAGGAACACCGCCGCGCGCGAGATGCCGGGGTGCGTCTCGAAGGTGAACTTGTCGAGCGCGATCGCGAAGGGGAGCTTCCAGCGCTTGTGCTGCAGGTGCAGCAGCCACGTCTTGCCGCCCGACTCGAACGTGAAGCCGCCGAATTCGAGCCCCCAGAACTGGGCGGTGGTCAGGCGGCCGGTCGCCTTCTCGCGCAGCGTGGCGACCAGGCCCGCGACATTGGCTTCCGCCTCGACCGCGAGAGGCTGCTGCCAGAGGACGTAGCCGTCGACGCTCGGGCCCGTGTCCTCGGCCCGCATCATCGGCGGGTGCGCCTGGTCGGAGACGACGATCGCGTTCTTCATCCAGCGACTCACGACGACGTCGAACGGAAGGAGGTCGTGGGTGAAGGTGACCGGCCCCTTCGCGAGCGCGTCGGCCCATTCGGTGTGGGGGACGAGGTACTCGGTGGTGCGCCCGGTCGCGACCGCCTCCCGGATCGAGAGCTCCCAGTCGTAGTAGCCCTGGAACTCGTCGCCCGACGTGGGCGGGACGGCGGAGGCCTTGGGGTCGTAGCGCAGGCGATAGTCCGCGAGGCTCATGTCGCGCGGCCACAGCCGCAGGTGCCCGTCGACCGAGAAGCGGTACTTCACGAAGCCGGCGACCAGCATGAGCACGATGCCGAGGTGCGCGACCAGGATGCCGGCGCGCGCGAGGTCCTTCCTCATGCGCACGATGCCGCCGCAGGTCAGGTTGAGCAGCAGCAGCGAGAGCAGCAGGTAGACGCCGGGCAGCGGGATCGGGATCGAGCCGGCCCAGTGCACCAGGAACATCGACTCGAAGTACTTCTTCTGCGTCTCGAAGAGGCCGTGCTCGACCTGCTCGAGCGTCCCGAGGAACGTGAGCAGCGTCAGGAACACGAGCAGGATCGCCGCGAACCCGAACGACGAGAGGAAGGCGAGGAGCTTCTTCAGGAATGCCATCGCGTCCTCACCGCCGCAGCGACTTGCAGAAGGACTGGAAGTCTTCGAGCGCCGCCGCCACCTCCGGCTCCGGCCCGGTGAGCTTGACGAAGAGCGTCGTCTCGCCGCTCGGGCAGATCAGGCCGAGGAAGCGCGCCTTCTCGATGTCGCGCTTGGTCATCGAGTCCTGGAAGTGGCCGGACAGGTCGACGAAGAGCGCGTCGGCGCCGAGCACCTTCAGCGTCGGGAGCTTCGCGAGCTCCGAAGGCGAGGCGGCCGCGAGCCCCATCTGGTCGCGCCAGCGATTCACGTTTCCCGCCACGCCGCCGCCGTCGCCGCCGAGCGAGAACACCGTGCACTCGGTGAGCTTGCCGTCGCCGACCGAGAACGTCGCGAGGCGCGGCGGCCGCTGCGGGAGCTTCTTCCACTTCGCCGGGACGTCGTACTGCAGATCGGCGTCGCCGCCGCCGAGTCCGCCGGCGCCGGACGTCCCGCCGGGGGGGCCGCCGGCCGGGTTCGTTGCGCCGCTCTCGGGCGCGCCGCCCTTGAAGCGCAGCGACGCCGCGAATGCGACGAAGCCGGCGCGCTCGCGCTCGACCGCCGCCTTGGGGCCGGTCAGCTTGACGAAGATCTGCTGCCCGCCCGCGTCGGCGACCAGGCCGAGCAGCGCGTAGCCCTCGCGCTTCTCGCCTGCCATCGTCGTGAAATCGCCGTCGACCTCGACGCGCACCGCCTCCTGCCCGAACAGCGTGAGGCGCGGCAGCTTCGCGAGCCCGGCGTCGTCGAGGGGAGGCGCGCCGAACTGGTTGCGCCAGCGGTTCACGTTGGGGAGGACGCCGCCGCTCGCGATCGAGAGGTAGCACTCCATGGCCGGGTCGTCGGCGGGACGCACGTTGACGATGCGGTTGCCGTCGGACTTCTGCTTCGTCCAGCCGGTCGGCAGCGCGAAGTCGAAGTCGTCGGAGTGGTCGGCCGTGTCGGCGGCGCCCGCGGTCGCCGCGCCGCCGTGCGGCCCGCCGTGCGCGCCGCCGCCGGCGTCCTGCTTCACCGTGAGCGAGCCGGCGAACTGGTCGAAGGCCGCCGTCTGCGCCTCGACCGCCGCTTTGGGCCCGGTCATCTTCACGAAGACCTGCTGCCCGTTGGCCGGAGCGATCAGGCCGAGCAGCTTGAAGCCTTCCTTGGCGGCGCCCTTTCCCATCCCGGCGTAGGCCCCTTCGACCTCGACGCGCACCGCATCGAGCCCGAGCAGCGGCTGGCGCGCGAACTTCGCGAGTGCCGACTCCTCGAGCGGCGGCTGCCCGAACTGTCCGCGCCAGCGATTCACGTTGTCGAGGACGCTGCCGCGCGCCGTGCTGAGCGAGCATTCGACGTCGGGGTCGGGCCCGGCCTTCATGTCGAGGAGGTGCATGCTGCGCGTCGGCAGCTCGCTCCACCCCGCCGGCATCGTCCAGGCGAACTCGGGCTCTTCGGTCGACTCGGTCTCGAAGCGCTGCTTGCTGGTCGCGCCGATCCAGTCGTCGCCCGGCCGGACGGTGATCTCGCGCGTCTCCGTGATCCGGCGCGGACCCGCCGACTCCTGGCAACCGCCGGTGAGCGCGAGCAGCGCGAGCCCGGGGCCGGCGAGCGCGGCCAGCGCGAGCCCATGGAAAGAGGCGGCGACGCGGCCCTCAAGGGTGGAAGCGATCCGTGGTCTCACGCTCGTTCTCTCGGCCCCACTTCGAAACGCCCCCCGGCGACCAAAGTAAAGGTTGTCCCGAAGGTCGCGAAGCGTGGACCCTCGCGAATTCCGCGCACCGCCGGCGCGGGGGTCACTTCCGCGGCGAGAGTTGCAGCTCGACCTCGGCCAGCCCGACGCCGCCCTTGCGCTGCGCGCCGCCCTCGGCGTCGAGCACCCGGACGTCGAGGCGGCGGATCACCATCGGCCGCGGCCAGCGCAGGACGCCCTTGCGCCCGTCGTCGGGCAGGACGAGCTCGAAAGTCCCACCCTTGCCGCCGTCGACCGCCACCTCCACGCGCCGCACGCGCGGCGCGAAATCGGGCGCGATCTGCTTCACCCAGTCGCCGAGCGGGCTGATCAATACGGCGTCGGCGCGCACCGGTTTGTTCAGCGCGAGCGCGAGCACCGGCCGCGGATCGCCGTCGGCCGAGAGCCAGCCGCGCGACTGGAAGTTGTCGGCGGCGAGCTGCGGCGCCCAGCCCGCGTCGCGGAAGCTCGACGCCGTCACGGTCGCGCCGACCTGCGCGACGAGGTTGCGCGCGGGATCCTGCGCGAACGAGAGCAGCTCCGGGTCGGGCGCCTCGCGGATGCGCACGGTGAGCGGCGCCGATTCGACGAGGACGTCCGTCGGCGGCGGAGCGCCGCCTTGGGCCGGCGCCGCCGCGCCCTCGTCGGCCGGCGGCGGACGGACGTGGGCGCGCGCGCGCACGACGTAGGTCCCGTTCTTCTCGAAGGAGATCTGCGCGGGCCAGCGCTCCGAGCGCGAGGCGCCGTCGGGCTTGCCCTCCACGCGCGCGAGCACGCGCTGGTCGGCGAGCGCGACGTCGACCGACTGGCCCGGCCCGTCGCGCCGGCAGTAGACGGCGACGACGTTCGTGCCGGGATGGAGCAGCGACGCGAGCGGCGCGTTCGTCGCGACCGGCGAGTATTCGGCGAACTCGTCGTCGCCCGACCAGGCGCGCGTGCCGTTGATCCAGATCTCGAGGCGCGGCCCTTCGCCGGTCGCGACGGCCGCGTCGGTCGGCGGAGCGGTTCCGTTCGCGCCGCCCGGCGCGCCACCCTCCGGACCGGCGAGGGGCGGCGGCTCGGCTCGCTCCGGCACGCCGCTCTTCGGGACGAGCTTGAAGTCGGCCTCGGCGCGCGCGAGCCAGATCGCGTCGAAGTAGGCGACGCCCGCCTTCATCGGCGTGAACGCCATGCCGGTGAGGACGCCGCCGGCGCCGAGCTCCTTCCAGAGGTCGACGGTAACGACCTTCCAGCCCTTCGGCGCCTCCTTCTCGACCTGCGTCCCGGCCCACCCGACCTCGTTCTGGCCGGAGTAGACGCGGCGCGTGCGGCCGTCGAAGGCGCCGTTGAAGGCGAGCTGGATCATGATCCCGCCGCCGCCGTCCTTCCTCCACGCGAGGCGGAGGAAGCGGAACTCGCCGGGCTGCGGCTTCTCCGCGATCGGCCAGTTCCAGCCGCGCAGCGCCGCGGAGAACGACTGCAGCGGCGTGACGGCGAGGCAGCGCCGCCCGTTCGCGGCGTCCTTCTCCTGCACGTTCGCCGTCGACTTCTCGGGCCGCTCGGTGAGCTGCGCCGCGAAGTCCTGCTCCTCGTCGAAGAGGCAGACGAGCGGCGCCGTCTCGAGCGCGCCCATGCGCACCGGCAGCGCGTTGCCGCGGTGGACCCGGAGCTGCGGATCGACGAGCGGCGCGTCGTCGAGCTCGAAGCTGCGCCGCATCCAGAGCTGCTCGCTGCGCCACTCGCTGCGCACGGCGGTGCCGGCGGAGCCCGGCAGCCCGAACCCGCCCGGCCCGCTGCGCCACTTCGCGGCCTCGGGGTCGAAGTCGGGCCGCTCCCAGCCGGCGGTCGGCGGGTCGGTCGTGAAACGCCAGCGGCCGGGGTCCGCGCGCGCCGGCGGCAGGAGCGCGCGGCCCGGCAGGACGTAGTCCACGCTCGCGACGCGCAGCCCCTTGCCCGCGTCTTCGGGCCACTCGTAGTTCGCGAGCTCGAACGTGCCGAACGACGAGAGCCAGATCGTGAGCGGCGTGTCGCCCGAAGCGCGCAGGCTCGCCGGCGCCTTGTCGTCGTCGCCGCCGTAGAGCTTCGGCCCGCGCGTCGCGAGCCCCGACGCCGGCGCCGTCGCCCGTGCGAGGAAGAGGAGCGCGAAGCAGGTGTGCGACCAGGGTCCGTCGTGGCCCTCCCACTGGCCCGTCGCCGCCTGCGCGCCGATCAGGTACTTCGCGCCCTCGCGGTACCAGTCGTGCCCCTCGAACTCGGCGACGCCGCAGAGCCCGCCGACGCGCTCGACCGAGTAGAGCCAGTAGATGGTCCACTCCGGGCCGGCGAGCGGGTTGCCGGTCGCGAGGAAGTGCTTGCCGATCCAGGTGATGCCGCGCTTGTAGGCGGTCGTGTAGGCGGCGGGCGGCTTGCCGCCGCGCTCGAGCTGCTCGACGCAGATGCGCAGCACGCCGGTGCCGGCCGCGGTCATCGAGCCGAAGGGGTTGCCGCGCGGCCCGTAGCCGAAGCCGGCCGGCTCGTAGGCGCCGGTCGCCACCTGCTGGTGGGTCAGCACCTCGTCGCCGAGCTTCGTCCAGACCTCGGCCGGGATGCGGACGCCGTGCTGCGCCGCCGCGCGCAGCCCCATCGCCGCGTACTGCGTGTTCGAGAGGTCGGGGCCGCCCGACGGGTAGCTCCAGCCGCCGACCTGCCAGGCGAGGAGGCGCGCGACGACCTCTTCCATCCGCGGGTTCTGCTTCTCGTCGTCGAGGGCGCCGCGCGCCATGAGCTCGAGCCCCGCCTCGTAGGTCCGGTTCGGGAGCTGCGCGTCCATGAACGCGAAGGCGCGCTGCACCGCCGGATGGTCCTTGCGCACCCCCGACTTGACGAGCGTGTAGGCGACCAGCGCGGTGTAGCCGTGGCGATACTCGGGCTGCTTGTAGCTCCAGCTCCCGTCCAGCAGCTGGTGGTCGAGCAGCCAGCCGATGCCGGCCTCCATCGCGCCGGGAATGCGGCCCGCGAACTCGCCGAAGCCGCCGTCGCTCGCCGCCGCGCGGATCGGCAGCGGCGAGGTCGAGCCGCTCACGCGGAAGCGGCCGAGCGCGTGCTGGCCGCCGTGCTGGAATTCGAGCGTGAGCGTCGCCTTCACGCCGCCGTCGAAGCCGAGCGGCCGCGCGAGCTGCGCGACCCATTCGTGGTTCTTCCCGGCGTTCGGCCAGATCGCCCAGCCGGTCGACGGCGCGGCGTCGATCGCCATCGTCGCGCCCAGGCCGATCTGCTCGAAGTCGGCGCTCGGGCGGTCGAGCACGACCGTCTTGAAACCGTCGCTGTTGCGCGGAGCGGCGGCGAGCTTCACCTCGCTCAGCACGAAGTTGCCGTTGGTCGAGCGGCCCGGTCCGCCGCCCGGGAGCGACGCGTCGGCGAGCGCCTCGACGCGGATCCCGTTCCAGCCGTTCTTCTCGAGCGAGAACTCGAGCGTGAGCGTGTCCTTGTCGGGATTCGCGCCGCCGACCAGGATCGAGCCGTCGCCCTGCGGCGTGAGCGTCGCGCCGCCCGCCGAAGCGAGCCGGACCGGCGTCCACGTCTCCCACGCCGGAGCCGCCGTCGCCTGCGCGGCCGCGCGCGGCGCCGCGGCGACGGAGAGCGTCGGGACGAGGGCGAGAGCTCGCGCGAGGCGGTGCACGACCGCGTCAGATCCCTGCGAGCCGGCCGGTGCTGTCGCCGAAGCTCGCGCGGCGGACGCCGCCGCACTCGAGCAGCGCGAGGAAGAGGTTGCAGAGCGGCGGGTCGCCGTCGAAGCGCACGTGGCGTCCGGTCGAAAGGCCGCCGCCGCCCGCGACCACGATCGGGAGGTGGTCGTGGTTGTGCGCGTTGCCGTCGGAGATGCCGCAGCCGTAGGTCACGAGCGCGTGGTCCAGCAGGGAGCCGTCGCCGTCGTTCGCCGCCGCGAGCTTCAAGAGCAGGTAGGCGAGCTGCTCGACGTGGAAACGGTTGATCTTGGCGAGCTTCTCCAGCTTGCCGGGATCGCCGCCGTGGTGCGAGGTCTCGTGGTGGCCGTCGGGCACGCCCAGGAACGGGAAGCTGCGATTGCTGCCGTCGTTCGCGAACATGAACGACGCCACCCGCGTGAGGTCGGCCTGCCAGGCGGCCACCAGCAGGTCGGAGAGCAGGCGCAGGTGGTCGCCGAGGTCGCGCGGGATCCCGGCGACGGGGCGTGCGAGCGGCGGCGCGACCGGGCCGGCCGCCTCGCTCTTCTCGATCTCGCGCTCGAGCGCGCGCACCGACTCGAGGTACTCGTCGACTTTGCGCCGGTCGGTCGCGCCGAGCCGCGCGCGCAGCCGCTGCGCGTCGTCGCCCGCCGCGTCGAGGATGCTCTTGCGGAGCGCGAGTCGTCGCGCACGCTCCTGCGGCGTCGCGTCGTCGGAGCCGAACAGCCGCTCGAAGACCTGGCGCGGGTCGACCTCCTTCAGGACCGGCGTCGACGGCGACTGCCACGACACGTTGCACGAGTAGGCGCACGAGTAGCCCGAGTCGCAGTTGCCCGAGGTGAGCGCCGGCTCGGTCCCGAGCTCGAGCGACGGGAGGCGCGTCTCGAGGCCGAGGCGCTCGGCGAGCAGCTGGTCGACGGAGACGCCGTTCCGGAGGTTCGCGCCTTCGGTCTTGCGCGCCTGCACGCCGGTCAGGAAGCACGCCGCCGCGCGCGCGTGGTCGCCCGGCCCGTCGCCGTTCGCGTTCGCGTGGCGATGGGCGAGTCCGGTGAGCACGAGGAGCTGGCGCTTGAACGGCGCGAGCGGCTCGAGCAGCGCCGTGAGCTCGAACGCCTCGCCCTCCGCGGCCGGCGTCCAGAGGTCCATGCGCTTGCCGTTCGGCGCGAAGAGGAACGCGAAGCGGCGCGGCGCGGGCGCCGAGAAGATCCCGCGCGCGAACGCGGCGCGCGGCAGCATCGCCTCGAGCCACGGCAGCGCGAGCGCCGTCCCGGCACCGCGCAGGAAGGTCCGCCGCGAGAGCGGCGCGCGCAGGTGGAAGTTCGCCATCGTCAGCCTCCGCTCGCAGCCGGTGCCGGCGTCGGCGCCTCGCCGCGGCGGCGGCGGAAGGCGTCGAGCTGCACGAGCCCCACGACCAGCTCCTCGAACGACGGACTGCGCCCGCCGAACGACTCGACCAGCATCCCGATCGAGCGCAGGTCGTCGTCGGTCGGCCCGCGCCCGACCGCGTAGGTGAAGAGGTGCTGCGCGAGGCAGCGCTCGAAGCGGTCGTCAGAGAGGACGATCCGCTTCAGGCCGGCCGGCCCGGCGAGCGCGCGCCCGTCGGGGAGCACGCCCGCGTCGTCGATCGCGTGCGCGCCGTCGCGCTCGCGCCAGGCGCCGGTCGGCCCGAAGCGCTCGAGCGCGAAGCCGAGCGCGTCCATCTTCTCGTGGCAGACGGCGCAGGCGGGGTCCTTCCGGTGGGCGGCGAGGCGCTCCTGCATGCTCTTCTCGGCGGCGACGTGCGGCGACTCGTCGAGCGCGCCGACGCCGGGCGGCGGCGGGGGCGTCGGCGCGCCGAGGATGCGCTCGAGCAGGAACTTGCCGCGCTTCACCGGCGACGTGCGCGTCGGGTTGCTCGTGAGCGTGAGGAGGCTCGCCTGAGTGAGGACGCCGCCGCGCGTCGCGTCGCGCAGGCGCACGCGGCGCATGCGCTCCCCGGCGACGCCCTCGATCCCGTAGTGGCGCGCGAGCCGTTCGTTCAGGAAGGTGAAATCGGCGTCGACGAGCTCGCGCACCGGCCGGCCCTCGCGGAAGACGGCGTCGACGAAGAGCTCGGTCTCGAGCCGCATCGCCTCGCGCAGCCCCTCGTCGAAGTCGGGGAAGAGCGCCTCGTCGGGCGTCGCGCGAGCGAGCGAACGCAGCTGCAGCCACTGGCTCGCGAAGTTCGCGACGAGCGCGCCGGCGCGCACGTCGCGCAGCAGGCGGCGCACCTCGCCCGCGAGGACGGCGGCGTCGTGCAACGAATGGTCCGCCGCCTTCGCGCGCAGCGCGTCGTCGGGGAGGCTGCTCCAGAGGAAGTAGGAGAGGCGGGAGGCCAGCTCGAAATCGTCGAGCGGATGCGTGGCGCGCTCGTCGTCGGGGGCGGCGTCGATCTCGCTGCGGAAGAGGAAGTTCGGCGAGATCAGCAGCGCCGCGACCGCGGGGCGGAGCGCGTGGGCGAAGCCCTCGCCGGCGGCGAGCGCGGCGTCGACCGGCGCGAGCAGGCGCGCCACCTCGTCGGCGCGCGCCGGACGGCGCCACGCCCGGCTCGCGAGCTCCTGCAGGATCGCCGGAGCGCAGTCGCGGGCGTGGACGTGGGGCGCGGCGCCGGCCGCGGTGGCGCAGGCGTAGATCCGCCGCTCGCTCGCCGTCGGCGGCAGCTCGTCGAGCGGGCCTTCGAGCTCGAGCCAGTCGACGACGAGGTTGCGGTCGCGCTGCGCCGGATCGGGGTTCTCGGGGTGGTAGTAGTCGTTCTTGAACGCCGCCGCGATCCGCTGGCGGCCGTGCGCGAGGCGGGCGCGCGCCTCGAAGGTCGCCGGCGCCGCCTCCGTCTCGGCGACCTCGACCACCGCGAGGTCGTGGCGACCGGCGCGCAGCGCCATGCGGCACGGCGCGGGCCCCGCCTGCTGTCCGCAGGCGCGCACGCGCAGCACGTAGTCGCCGTCGCGCGGCAGGTCGACCGTCGTGAAGACCTCGCCGTCGGAGTAGAGGTTGACGATCGGACCGAAGCGGCAGTCGCGCAGCGTCGCCTCGATCTCCTCCGCCTCGAAGTGGCGCACGGTCGCGCGTCGCAGCTCGTCGCCGGGCACGACCTCGACGGAGATGCGCTCGGCCGCGGCGAGGTACTTCTCGAGCAGGAGCGGCGAGACGGAGAGGACGTCGCCCATGTTGTCGAAGCCGTAGCCCACGTCGTCGGGCGGGAGCTGCGCGGCGACGTCGAGCGGCGTGTCGAAGAGGTCGCGCACGCTGTTCTCGAACTCGACGCGGTTCAGGCGGCGGATCGTCACGCGGCCCGCGTCGATCGGCCACGCGCCCGGTCCGGCGCGCAGCCGGACGTCGAGCCAGCGCTGCGCGGCGGCGAGGAGCTTTTCGTCCGGCCGCGGCTCCGAGGGCGGCGGCATCTCGCCCGCGTGCAGCTTGTCGCGCACCTTGCGCCAGACGCCGGCGCGCGCGCGCGCGTCGGCCTCGCCCGCGAACGCCTCGAAGGAGAGGCCCGCCTCGGGCTCCTTGCCGGCATGGCAGTCGAGGCAGGAGTCCTTCAGCAGCGGCAGGACGTCGCGCGCGAAGTCGACGTCGTCGCCGCACGGCGGACGTGCGATGGCGGGCAGCGCCGCGAGCGCGGCGGCGGCCGCGAGCGCCAGCGCGCGCGCGACCCGCCGGCGCGGCCGGCCCGATCCGACGGGTTCGTCGCGAAGCGTGCGAGCCATGGAGGCGAGGGATTAACCGGGCGCGGGCGGCGGCGCGAGGAGGCGTTCAGCGATTTGGCGCGGCCGGGATCGGGCGCGCCGTGAAGCGGCCCGCGGCATCGACGTAGAGGAGCTCCCGCGCGCCGTCCCGCTCCGCGAGCGCGACGCGCCGCCCTCGCGCGGGCGCTTCGAGGAGGAGCGTCCCGTCCGCCGCGACGACGAACACGCGCGAGCCGGTGAGGCCGGCGACGAGGAGCGCCTCGGGTCCGGCCGCGTCGCCGCCGGAGACCGCGACCGCGACCAGCGGCTCGCCGAGCTCGGCGACCGTCGTCCACGCCGCGCCGCCGTCGCGGCGCGCGAGCAGGCGCAGCTCGCCCGACTCGGTGCCGGCGGCCGCGAGCGGCGCGTCGGCGCCGGCGGGCGGAGCGGCGAGCGGCGCGAGCGAGGTCACCGTCGACTCGCCGCGCAGCGTCCCGCGCCGCGCGCCCGTGCCGTCGTACCAGCGCAGCTCGCCGCCCTCGAGCGCGACGGCGACGACGCGCGTTCCCGCGCCGCCGCCTTCGACGTCGAGCAGCGCGAGCGCGGTGCACTCGCTCCCCAGCTCGATCGGCTTCAGCGGCGCGCCGCCGGTCTTGAAGCCGACCAGCGTCCCGCCGCGCAGCGCCGCGAAGGTCTCGTCGCCCGGCTTCCCGTCGAGGTCACCGGTCGCGAGCGCCAGGACGGGACGGCCGGTGCGCAGGTGGAAGGCGAGGTCGCCGCCGCCGTCGGGCCGCGCGAAGGTGATCGCGCCGTTCGCGTCGCCGCGGACGACGCGCGCGCTGCCGCCGTCGCCGGCCGCGCCGTGCGCGAGCGCCGTGATCGCCGGGCCGCCGTCGCGCGTCTGCGCAGTGACGATCAGCGCGTCCCCTTCGTCCGCGGCGGGGAGGCGCAGCTCGCGCACGCGGCCGTCGGCCGCGCCGCAGCGCAGCGCGCCGCCGGCCGCGTCGAGCGCCGTGATCGCGCAGGGCAGCCGCGTCGCGGCGAGGCGGCGCCCGTCGCGCGCGAGCAGGCAGGGCGCGTCGCCCCCCTCGTCGAGGAGGAGGCGGCCGTCGGCGGCGAGCGCGAAGTCGCGCACGTCGCGGCCCGCCTTGCAGCGGACGTCCCGTTCACTTCCCCATACGACGGCTCGACGGCCGTCGAGCAGCGTGAAGAGCTCGTCGTCGCCGTCCCCGTCGAAGTCGAGCGCGCGCAGCTCCGTCACGCGCCCGTCGAGCGGGAGCTCGAAGCGCGGCGCGCCGCTCCCGTCGAAGCCG
>Ga0134124_10002451_pt1 | contig 14994 bp, 17 predicted proteins | sample KB304_FD_96880 | JGI IMG/M metagenome (GOLD analysis project Ga0134124, IMG submission 96880) | Terrestrial soil microbial communities without Nitrogen fertilizer from Kellogg Biological Station, Michigan, USA - KB3-0-4 | ecosystem: Environmental > Terrestrial > Soil > Unclassified ... | reverse complement strand
TCATCGCCCGGTACGCGCGGAAGCTCTCCGGCGGCGGGCCGCGCATCCGCAGGGTGGAGCCGTTCGCCAGCGCGGTCCCCCAACCCGATCCCGCCAACCCCACGCCCACCAGCGCGAGCCCGGGCAGCGCCGCAAAAAAGGTCAGCACGAAAAAGCCGTCCCACCCAAGCCGCGCCACCAGATCGCCCGCCACCGGCCCCACCATGATGCGGCCCAGCGACGCCACGGCCGACAGCAACGCGTACTGCGTGGCGCTGTAGGCGTGGTTGCACAGGGCCATGAGCAGGGCGATGAAGGCCGAGGTGCCCAGGCCGCTGGCGAATTTCTCGAAGCCCACGGCGAAAAAAAGCAGCGGGTAGCTCTTGCCTTCCATGGCCAGCCAGGCGAAGGCCAGCGTCGACACCGCCTGCACCGCGCCGAACACGAGCAGCGCGCGGTACAGGCTCATGCGCGCCAGCAGCACGCCCCCGGCCAGCGCGCCCACCAGCAGGGCGCCCAGGCCCAGTCCCTTGTTGACCAGGCCCACGTCGGTGGGCGAAAAGCCCATGCCGCGGATCAGGAAGGTGGTGCCCAGCGACTCGGCCAGCGCGTCGCCCAGCTTGTACAACACTACCAGGGCGAGCAGCGTGACCGCGCCGGGGCGGCCCAGCAGGTCGCGCAGGGGACGCAGCACGGCCTCGGCCAGGGTGCTCGGCACCTGCGCCGGCGACTCGGGCTCGGGCGCGGCGAGCGCCGTGACCATGCCCACCGCCATCAGCCCGGCCATGAGGAAGTAGGTGTTCTGCCAGCCGATCTGGTCGGCCAGGATGAGCGCCAGCGCGCCCGAGCACAGGATGGCGAGGCGGTAGCCGAACACGGTCAGCGCCGCGCCCATCCCGCGCTCTTCCTGCTTGAGGATGTCGGTGCGGTAGGCGTCTATGACGATGTCCTGGGACGCCGAGGCGAACGCCACCCACAGCGCGGCGCACCCCAGGACCCATATCGATGTATCGGGAGGCGACACGGCCATGGCGGCGAGACCCAGCAGGAGCGCGGCCTGGGTCAGCAGCATCCAGCCGCGCCGGCGCCCCAGCCAGGGCGGCGCGAAGCGGTCCATGAAGGGCGACCACAGGAATTTCAGCGCGTAGGGCAGGCCTATCCAGGAAAACCAGGCAATGGTTTTGACATCCAGCCCGGCCACGGTCATCCAGGCCTGCAGGGTGCCCCCGGTGAGCGCCAGCGGCAGGCCTGAGGAAAAGCCCAGCAGCAGGATCGCGGCCAGCCGCGGACTGCGCAACACCTCGCGGTAGGCCGGATTCATGACGGGATTCTAACGGTAGTGTCACTGTTTTCCGCCAACGCCCGCCGCAATCGCCGGCAGCGCCGGCCGGGCGCGCCGAAAACGGCGTCTGCCGGTTGATTTAAAGGGGGAAAGCCGCTAGGCTTTGGCCGAGCGAAGCGTGAAGAAAAAAACGCCAGCGCCGCGGTTGCCATCGCCCGCGCCGCGGCTGCCCGGCCGCGACATCTTCCTGTTCATTCTGATCGATTCTTAGTCACTGTCGAGGTCTACATGGATTCATCCGAAGTCACCAAAGAGAAGCTTGCCGCCGACCTGAAGCTGGTCATCAACGACGCCGAAGAATTGCTTCGCGCCACGGCCTCGCAAGCCGGGGAAAAGGTGACCGCCGCGAGGCTCAAGGTGCAGGACAGCCTGGACCAGGCCAAGGTCAAGCTCAGCCGACTCTCCGACGCCGGCCTGGACAAGGCCAAGGAGGCGGCGCGCGTGACCGATGACTTCGTGCACGACCAGCCCTGGACGGCCGTGGGCATCGGGGCGGGGTTGGGGCTCATCCTCGGCCTGTTGATCGGCCGGCGCTAGGCGTGGCGCGGGACTGCGGGTCCGCGCAGACATAGCAGACCGCGCGCCAACCACGAACCGACAACGCCGAGAACGACCATGGGAGAGGAAGCGGGCCGCACAGACGGTCTGTTCGGTTCTTTGCGCCGGCTGGGGCGCACGCTGGTGCTGGCCGCGCGCACTCGGCTCGACCTGGTCGCGGCCGAAGTCGAGGAGCAGGGCCTGCGCGTGGCGCAGGTGCTGGCCATGGCGCTGGCGGCCATGTTCTGCCTGGGCTGCGCGCTGGTGCTGGCGGTGGCCTTCGTCATCGTGCTGTTCTGGGACGACCACCGGCTGCTCGCCATCGGCGGCTTCGCGGCGCTGTTCGCACTGGCCGGCTTCGTGCTTGCCCTGATGGCCAAGCACCGCGGCAAGCTCAGGCCGCGCTTCCTGTCCGCCACCGTGGCGGAACTGGACAAGGACGCCCAGGCACTGAGCGAGCGATAGCGCCCTGGCGGGCCGGGAGCGCATTGAGGCCGCGGTTGGACATGTTGGAAAACAAGAACACAGGGATGGGAAGATGGGGCGGTTTGACGAGCTGAACCGCCGCAAGGCACGGCTTGCGGATGCGGCGGCCGAGCAGCGGCAGGCCATTGCCGAGACGGCGCGGGCATTGCGGCGTCCGCTCGGCTGGGCGGACCGCGGCGTGGCCTTGCTGGCCTACGCCAAGGCCCGCCCCGTACTGGTGGCGGCGATCGCCGCCGCCGTCGTGGCCGTCAAGCCGGCGCGCGCATTGGCCCTGGGCCGCTGCGCCCTCAGCCTGTGGCGCGGCGCGCGCACGGCGCGCGCGCTGCTCGCGCTGCTGCAGGCCCGCAGCGGGGGAGCGGCATGAAAAGGCCGGTTCCACCCAAGGCCGTGCGGGCCTTTCTGAACGTCATGGACCGCGAGCGGCGCAACATGCTGGACGAGATCCTGCAGGTGCGCGGCCTCATGCCCCTGCTGATGAAGCCGCGCAACAACATGAAGTGGAGCGCGGCCGACAAGCGCGAGCTGAAAATGCACCTCTCGCGCCTGTCGCGCATGAGCCCGTACCTCATCGTCATCGTGGCGCCGGGGGGCTTCTTCATGCTGCCGGCCATCGCCTGGTGGCTGGACCGGCGGCGCAACCGGGGCGGCCGTCTCGCGGCCTGACGAAAGCTGCATGGAACGAAGCCCATCGCGCAACGTCCCCAAGAACCCGTCATTGCCGCGAAAGCGCCACTGACCAAAAGGATTCACCGTGGCATCAAGCACAGGCACCCCGGCTGACCGGTCCGACTTCCGCCGCGACTTCATCGACTTCTGCATCCGGCAGGGCGTGCTGAAGTTCGGCGACTTCGTCACCAAGTCGGGGCGCAACACCCCTTACTTCTTCAACGCCGGGCTGTTCAACTCAGGCAGCGCGCTCGACAAACTGGCCGCGTTCTACGCCCAGGCCATCCTGGCGTCGGGCGTGCGGTTCGACATGCTGTTCGGGCCGGCCTACAAGGGCATCGTGCTCGCGTCGGCGGTGGCCATGGCGCTGGCGCGCGCCGGCCGCGACGTGGGCTTCGCCTACAACCGCAAGGAAGCCAAGGACCACGGCGAAGGCGGCACGCTGGTGGGCGCGCCGCTGGCCGGGCGCGTGCTGGTGGTGGACGACGTGATGACGGCGGGCACAGCGGTGCGCGAGTCGGTGGCGCTGATCCGCGCCGCCGGCGCCACGCCCGCGGCCGTGGCCATCTGCCTGGACCGCATGGAGCGCGGCACCGGCCAGCTCTCGGCCGTGCAGGAGGTGCGCCAGAATTACGCCATGGACGTGGTGGCCATCGCCACGCTGGATGACCTGCTGGGCTTCCTGGAGCACTCGGACGAATTCCGGCAAAATAGCGCCGCCGTCCAACGCTACCGTGACACCTATGGGGTCAAAACGAATGGCTAATGAAATATCGAACAAGTGGGCTACGGCGTGGGAGCGCAGTGCCTGGGAACGTGCGCAGCGAACACGCCGTCCTAGGCCGGCTTCGCTGTGCCGTTTCCTTGGCACGACGCTTCGCCGGCCTCCCCCTTGTATATCCCCCACTTCAGGGGAAGCGCGTTGGTCGAATTTGCCAATTTCAGCACTTGCTCGACGCTTCCCTGGATCAACACCCGCGCTGTCAACAGCCGCTCTGGCGGGCGCCGCGGCGCTGCTTGCCGCCGCAACGCTCCTCACCTCAGGCGCCGCGCTCGGCCAGGGGCGCATGTACAAGTGCACGGACGCCAAGGGCAAGATCTACTACACCCAGACGCCGCCCACCGAGTGCCTCGGCCGCCCCAGCGAGGAATTGAGCAAGTCGGGCACGGTGATGCGCAAGAACGAGGGCCAGCTCACGCCCGAGCAGCAGGCGCAGCGCGAGGCCGAGCGCAAGAAGAAGCAGGAAGAGGACAAGCTGGCGCAGGAGGAAAAGCGCAAGAACACCGCGCTGCTCAACACCTATTCCAGCGAGAAGGACATCGAGGACGCGCGCACGCGCGCCATCCGCGAAAACGACACCGCCATCAAGGACACCGAAAAGAAAATCGCCGAGGGCCTGAAGCGCCAGAAGGACCTGGACAACGAAAAGGAGTTCTACGCCAAGAAGGCCCCGCCCGCCAAGCTGGCGCAGGACATCAAGGACAACCAGATCGAACTCAAGAACCAGCAAAACCTGCTGGAAGTGAAGAAGAAGCAGGTGGCGGACATCAACGCCAAGTACGACGAGGACAAGCGCCGCTACCTCGAGCTCACCAAGGGCGCCGCCGCCACGGCGAAGAAGTAGCTTTCCGGCGCGATGAAGCGCCCCTTGCCCGACGAAATTCGCACACAGCGCCTCATTCTCAGGCGCCCGCTCGTGAACGACGCCGAGGCGATATTCGACGCCTACGCGCAGGACCCGGAAGTATGCCGTTACCTAATCTGGACGCCGCACACTTCTAGTGACGTTACCCGGCAGTTCATCCAGACGTGCGTCCAAGCGTGGGATGGCAATCACTGCTTGCCCTACGTCATCACCCGGTCTGGCGCGAAAGCGCCCATTGGCATGTTCGAGGCCCGTTTCTCCGAAACGGGGGTTGTCATCGGATACGTGCTGGCGCGGCAACACTGGGGCGGCGGGTTCATGCCGGAAGCCATTACGGCGGTAACCGGGGAGGCGCTCCGGCAGCCTCGAATCTTTAGAGTCCAGGCGACCTGTGACGTAGACAACGTGGCCTCGCAACGGGCTCTTGAAAAGGCCGGGTTTCAACGCGAGGGACGGCTCGAGCGCTATACCACTCACCCTCTTATCTCGCCCGACCCGCGCCCAAGCTTTCTGTATTCAAAGTGCCGGTAACACCGAGCAGCGCACCTGATTATCCTCCGGGACCGTCTGTCATGATGTAGCCCATGAGGTCGCCCACATTGCGCTGCATGTCGTCCATGAGGTCGTAGAGCAGGTAGCGCAGCGCCAGCATGCCCACCAGCTCGCCGTCCTTGTTGAGCACGACGAGATGGCGGATGTGGTTCTTGCGCATCAGGTCGGCCGCGTCGGCCACCGAGGTCTTGACGTTCACCGACAGCGCGGGGCTGGACATGATGTCGCCGACCCGGGTGGCGGCGGGATCGCGTCGCGCCACCACCACCTTCTTCAGCACGTCCCGCTCCGAAATGACGCCCAGCACCCTGCCGTCTTCCACGACGGCCGCCGCGCCCACCTGGCGCTCGGTCATGGCGCAGGCGGCCTGGAAGACGGTCTGGTCCGGCTCCACGGTAAGCGGCGGTTTGTCGCCAAGCCGAATGAGTCCCATGATGCTTCCTTCATATCCGGGCTAATGAAGGACATGGTACTGCCGGGATGGGTTTCGCGAAAGCTTGTATTCTGGCGTGAACAAATTACAAAATACCGGTAACGAATCCTTAAAACAGTATTGGAGCAGCTCCGCATGCACAATGAAAAAATCAAGGTTCGTACCGAGGGCGGCCAACTGATGGAAGTGGTGGTCTTCAGCAAGCGCGCCAGCGCCATCACCATCGTCCTGGGTGAGGGCATCCACAACGTCAAGTGTGAACTGTCGCCGACCAGCAAAGGCCTTTCCTACGCGGGCAGCGTGATGGGGCGCGAACTCATCTACGAGCGCAGCCGCGAACAGGTGCAGGCCGACATCGACATGGCCAACCCGGCGCTACGCAAGCCGCGCTAGCAAAGGGCTTTTCGGTGAGGCCAGATCAGGGCTAAAATTCTGAATCTACGTAGAAGCACATGGCCACAACTCTGGAAAAGATACAAGCGGACGCGATGCGGCTCTCGCTAGTAGATCGCGCCGAACTCGCCGACCGGCTGTGGTCGAGCCTGGCCCGGCAGGACGAAATCGACCGCGCCTGGGCGGAGGAAATCGAGCGGCGCGTGCGCCAGCTTGACTCCGGGGAAGTCGAGACCATACCGGAAGAGACGGTCATTGCCGAACTCCGCGCCAAATACGGGTGATGCGGGTTCGCCTGCATCCTTCGGCGCGCCGGGAGTTTGACGAAGCCACGGAGTGGTATGCAACGCAGGCAGGGCCGCTGGTGTCTTCGGCGTTCATTACTGCCTACGAAGCCGTTCGGTCACGAATTGTCGAACATCCGCGCATCGGTTCTCGGGGTGCAGCGGGGAGCCAAACAGGGCTCGAACCTTCTCTATTCTGTTGCAGCGAGTTTCTTCTTCAGAATCTCGTTCACCTGGGCCGGATTGGCCTTCCCCTTGCTCGCTTTCATCACCTGCCCCACCAGCGCGTTGAAAGCCTTCTCTTTGCCGGCGCGGAATTCCTCCACCGACTTGGGGTTCGCCGCCAGCACCTCGTCGACAATTTTCTCGATTGCGCCGCTGTCGGACATCTGCTTTAAGCCACGCTTCTCGATGATGGCGTCGGGCTCGCCTTCGCCCGACCACATGGCATCGAACACTTCCTTGGCCATCTTGCCCGACAGCGTGCCGTCCTGGATGCGCGACAGCAGTTTCGCCAGCGAGTGCGGCGCAATGGGGCTTTGCTCAATGGAAAGCCCGTTCTTGTTCAACGCGGCGCTCAGGTCGTTGATGACCCAGTTGGCTGCGGTCTTCGCGCGCGCGGCGTTTGCGCCCTCCTCGGCCAGAATATCCTCGTAGTATTTGGCCATCTCCCGCGACGACGTCAGCGCGGCAGCATCGGCCGCGACCAATCCAAAATCGGATTGATATCGCTTCTGTTTGGCCTCCTGCGACTCCGGCATGGAACCGCGGACTTGGTTGATCCAGTCTTCTCCAATGGAAAGCGGCAGCAAGTCCGGATCAGGGAAATAACGGTAGTCGTGGGCGTCTTCCTTGGTGCGCATGGAGCGCGTCTCACCGCTGTCGGCATCGAACAGCACCGTTGCCTGCTGTATTTTGCGCCCTTCCTCGATTTCGCTGATCTGCCACTGCACTTCGTACTCAATGGCCTGCTGCAGAAAACGAAATGAGTTCAGGTTCTTGATTTCCCGCCGCGTCCCGAATGGCTCTCCCTTTTTGTGTATTGAAACGTTGGCATCGCAGCGGAACGAGCCTTCCTGCATGTTGCCGTCGCAGATGCCGATCCACATCACCAGGCTGTGCAGCGTCTTGGCGTAGGCAACCGCTTCTTCGGCCGAGCGCAAGTCCGGCTCGGACACGATTTCCAATAAAGGCGTACCGGCGCGGTTGAGGTCGATGCCGCTCACGTCCTGGCCCAAGCCCTCGTGCAGCGACTTGCCGGCGTCCTCTTCGAGGTGCGCGCGCGTGAGCCGGACCTTGATTTCGCCGCGCGTGGGCGAAACGATGGTGATGTGTCCGCCTTTCACGACGGGCAAATCGAGCTGCGATATCTGGTAGCCCTTGGGCAGGTCGGGGTAGAAGTAGTTTTTGCGCGCGAACACCGAGCGCCGGTTGATGTTGCCCGCGTCACGGCCGTTCACGGCCAGGCCGAAGCGGATGGCGCGCTCCACCGCGCCGCGGTTGAGCACGGGCAGCACGCCGGGCAGCGCCACGTCGACGGCCGAGGCGTGGGTGTTGGGCGCGGCGCCGAAAGCGGTGGATGCGCCGGAGAATACCTTGGAGACCGTGGAGAGCTGCACGTGAGTCTCCAGACCAATCACTACCTCCCAGGACATTAGATGCCCTCCGGCATGCGCGCATGCCAATCGGTGGCGCGCTGGTACCGATGCGCCACGGCCAGCATCCGCGCCTCGTCGAAATAATTGCCCACCATGTGCAGTCCCACGGGCAGGCCCGCGGCCAATCCGCACGGCACCGACAGCGCCGGCAGGCCCGCCAGGTTGGCGGGGATGGTGTAGATGTCGTTCAGGTACATCTGCACCGGGTCGGAGGTCTTGGCGCCGATGGGAAAGGCGACGTCGGGGGCCGTCGGGCCGACCACGATGTCGCACTGGGCGAAGGCGCGGGCGAAATCTTCCGCGATGAGGCGGCGGATTTTCTGCGCCTTGAGGTAGTAGGCGTCGTAATAGCCGTGCGACAGCACGTAGGTGCCAATGAGGATGCGGCGCTTGACCTCGGCGCCGAAGCCCTGGGCGCGCGTCTTTGAATACAGCTCGGCGAGGTCGCGGTAGTCGGGGGCGCGGTAGCCGTAGCGCACGCCGTCGAAGCGCGACAGATTGGACGAGGCCTCGGCCGGCGCGATGACGTAGTAGGCCGGCACGGCGAGCCTGGAGTTGGGCGTGCTCACATCCACCAGGGTCGCCCCGAGCTTTGCGAACTGATCGAGCGCGGCACGCACCGCCGCCCCCACGCCTTCGGTGAGGCCGCTGCCGAAATGCTCTTTCACCACGCCCACGCGCAGGCCGGCCAGAGGACGCGCCGCATCGGCGGGCGCCTTCGCCAACTCGCGCGTGTAATCCTCGGCCGCTCGCTCGCTGCTGGTGGAATCGCGCTCGTCGAATCCCGCCATGACGTTGAGCACCAGCGCCGTGTCCTCGGCGCTCTTCGCCAGGATGCCGGCCTGGTCGAGGCTGGAAGCGAAGGCGATCATGCCATAGCGCGACACCGCGCCGTAGGTGGGCTTCAACCCGGTGAGCCCGGTGAGCGCGGCGGGCTGGCGAATCGAGCCGCCGGTGTCGGTGGCCGTGGCCACGGGTGCCATGCGCGCCGCCACCGCGGCGGCCGAGCCGCCGGAAGAGCCGCCGGGCACGCGCGCGCGGTCCCAGGGATTCTTCACCGGGCCGTAGAACGAAGTCTCGTTGGACGAACCCATGGCGAACTCGTCCATGTTGGTCTTGCCCAGCGTGACGGCGCCGGCTGCATTGAAGCGCTCGATGACGTGCGCGTCGTAGGGAGCCACGAAATTGGACAGCATTTTCGAAGCGCAGGTAGTGAGCCAGCCTTTTGTACAGAAGATGTCTTTATGCGCTACTGGAATGCCTGTGAGGGGCTGGATGTCGCCCTTGGCAATACGCTCGTCCGCCAAGCGCGCTTGCGCCAGGCTCTTTTCCGGATCGACAGTGATGAACGCGTTGAGGTCGCCATTCAACGCCTTGACGCGATCAAGAAACAATTGCGTCAACTCAACGCTGGAAATTTTCTTTGACGCGAGCGACGCGGCAAGTTCTTTGAGGCTGAAATTGAACATTTGAAATTTAGACCATCTCGCTCCGAACTACGCCCGGAGCCAGCGGGCAGCAACTCGATAACCGAATGACCGATTTTTTGTTGTTGAAGCCCAGATTACTCGATCACTTTAGGTACTAAATACAGTCCGCCTTCTACTTGCGGCGCGACGGACTGGAACAATTCGTGTTGGTCTTTCTCGGTCACCACATCTTCCCGCAGCCTCAAGCCCAGGTCCTGGGCATGCGACATGGGCTCGATGCCGTCCGTATTGACCGTCTGCATCTGCCCGATGACCCCGAAGATGTCGTTCAACTGTCCTTGGGTTGCTTGGGCTTCGGCCTCGCTGACTTCAATGCGGGCCAAATGGGCAATGCGCTTGACTTCATCCAGGGTGAGGGGCATGGGGCTCTTTGGGGGGGCCGCGTCCGACCCTTCGGGTCGGCCTCGGCGGAAATAGGCCAGACTGCGCCTTTTTCGACAAATTCTCTTAAAAACGGGGGGTTAATGCGATATTATAAGGGTTTATGTGGCAAAAAAGAGGGTGTCCGGAGGGGATCCCCGCGGTTTTGTTACAAGTTTTGGCCGGATGCCGGTTGCATAACGGCGGACGGACGGCTTAACCCTTCCCGAAGGAATACGTGAGGATGCTCGGCTTCGGTTTCCTGCGCGGCTATTTCTCAGACGATCTCGCGATCGACCTGGGCACCGCCAACACCCTGATCTACGTACGCGGCAAGGGCATCGTCCTCGATGAACCCTCGGTCGTGGCCATCCGCCAGGAAGGCGGCCCCAACGGCAAGAAGACCATCCAGGCCGTGGGCAAGGAGGCCAAGCAGATGCTCGGCAAGACGCCGGGCAACATCACGGCCATCCGCCCCATGAAGGACGGCGTGATCGCCGACTTCACCGTGACCGAGCAGATGCTCAAGCAGTTCATCAAGAAGGTGCACGTGTCGCGCCTCTTGTCGCCCAGCCCGCGCATCATCATCTGCGTGCCCTGCGGCTCCACCCAGGTGGAACGGCGCGCCATCCGCGAATCGGCGCTCGGGGCCGGCGCCTCGCAGGTGTTCCTGATCGAGGAGCCCATGGCCGCGGCCATCGGCGCCGACATGCCCGTGGCCGAGGCCACCGGCTCCATGGTGGTGGACATCGGCGGCGGCACCACGGAAGTGGGCGTGATTTCGCTGGGCGGCATGGTGTACGCCGGCAGCGTGCGCGTGGGCGGCGACAAGTTCGACGAGGCCATCATCAACTACATCCGCCGCAACTACGGCATGCTGATCGGCGAGACCACCGCCGAGATGATCAAGAAGAACATCGGCTCGGCCTTCCCCGGCTCCGAAGTGAAGGAGATGGAGGTCAAGGGCCGCAACCTCGCCGAGGGCATTCCCCGCAGCTTCACCATTTCCTCCAACGAGATCCTGGAAGCGCTCACCGAGCCGCTCAACCAGATCGTGGGGGCGGTGAAGACGGCGTTGGAGCAGACCCCGCCCGAACTGGGCGCCGACATCGCCGAGAAGGGCATGGTGCTCACCGGCGGCGGGGCGCTGTTGCGCGACCTCGACCGCCTGCTCATGGAAGAGACGGGGCTGCCGGTGATCGTGGCCGACGACCCGCTCACCTGCGTGGTGCGCGGCTCGGGCAAGGCGCTGGAAAAAATGGACAAGCTGGGGAGCATCTTCACGAATGACTGAGCCTGGGGGGACGAGGCCGGCGCCGCGCGAGCGCGGTGACGGCCCTGTCGCCCTGCGCGCCCGGCCATCCGCCGCACGGTTTCAGATGTAAAGATGTAATGGAACTCCAGCCGCCACCCCTGTTCGCCCGCGGCCCCGCCCCCCTCGTACGCCTGACGTTCTTCGTGTCGCTCGCCGCGCTGCTGATGGTGCTGGACGCGCGCTTCCATTACGCCGAGACGCTGCGCACCGTGCTCGCCATCGTGGCCTATCCGCTGCAGCGCGCCGCCATGGCGCCGGTGGACGCGGCGCAGGGCATCGCCAATTATTTCGAAAGCCAGACTTCGCTGCGCCGCGAGAACGACGCGCTGCAGGGCAAGGTGCTGCAGGCCGCCAAGGACACGCTCACCCTGGAATCGCTGCGCGCCGAGAACAACCAGATGCGCCGGCTGCTGGAGGCGCGCGACAAGCTGCCCGTGCACGTGGTGTTCGCCGAAATCCTGTACTCGGGGCGCGACCCCTTCTCACGCAAGGTCATCATCGACCGCGGCACCATGCAGCTGGTCAAGGCAGGCCAGCCGGTGATCGACGAGAACGGCGTCATCGGCCAGGTGACGCGCGCCTTTCCCATGCTGGCCGAGGTCACGCTGGTGACCGACAAGGAGCAGGCCACGCCGGTGCAGGTGGTGAGAAACGGCCTGCGCGGCGTGCTGTACGGCGACGGCGCCGCGCTCGACCTGCGCTTCATGGCCGCCAACGCCGACATCCAGAACGGCGACTTGCTGGTGACCTCGGGCATCGACGGCACCTACCCGCAGGGGTTGCCGGTGGCGCGCGTGGCGAAGGTGGAGCGCGACGCGGCCTACGCCTTCGCGCGCATCCAGTGCGTCCCGGCGGCGGGCGAGAACCAGCACCGCCAGGTGCTGGTTCTCGCCCAGGACACCGACCTGCCGCCGGCACCCGCCAGCGAGCCGCCGGCCCAGGCCAAGTCGGGCAAGTCCAAGCGCGGAGCCAAGCGCGCCACTCCGTCCGAGGGACGCTGATCCAACATGGCCTCTCAGTTCGACGCCCGCCCGCAACGCATTCTCCTCCCCGTGAACGTGGTGTTCATGGGCTTTTCCATCATTTGCGCGCTGCTGTTCGAGCTGCTGCCCTGGAGGACCCTGGTCGGCGTGCCCGACGTGCTGGCGCTGGTGCTGGTGTTCTGGGGCGTGCACCAGCCGCGCAAGGTGAGCGTGGGCATTGCCTGGGTGCTGGGGCTGATCATGGATGCGTCCAACAGCAGCCTCATGGGCCAGCACGCCCTAGCCTATGCCGTGCTGGTGTTCGCGGCCAACGCGCTGTCGCGGCGGCTGCTGTGGTTCCCGCTGTGGCCGCAAGCCCTGCACGTGCTGTTCATGCTGCTTGGCTACCAGGTCATCATGCTGGCGGTGCGCATGGCGTCCGGCAGCCCCTTTCCGGGTGTACTGTATTTCCTGTCCAGTTTTGTGGGGGCGGTATTGTGGCCGGTGGCTACCTTATTATTGCTGGCACCGCAGCGCAGGCCGGAATCAATAGACGAAAACAGGCCCATATGAACACGGAGTGTCATGGAGGCTTGTTCACGAGGCTTCCCGCTCCGCGGGAAGGGTCGATGCGGCCGTGCCCGATATGAGGAACCAGTTCGTCTCGCAAGCCGAAGTACCGGCGGAGAACCCGGGCTTTTACTTCCTCCCCGCGGAGCGGGGAGCCTCGTGAAAAAAGCAGATTCCGATGAGCGAGTTTAGAAATACGGAACGCGAGCTCTATCACTTCCAGGTCCGCATCGGCGTGGCGGGCTTTGTTGTTCTCGGTGCGTTCGCGCTGCTGCTCATCCGCTTTGTCTACCTGCAGGTGCTGCAGCACAACTACTACCAGACCAAGGCCGAGGACAACCGCATTTCCATCGTGCCCATCACACCCAACCGCGGCAACATCCTGGACCGCAACGGGGTGGTGCTGGCGCGCAATTACTCGGCGTACACGCTGGAGATCGCGCCCGACAAGGTGGCCAACGTGGAGGACACCGTCAACCAGTTGTCCACCATCGTGGACATCCGGCCGAGCGACCGCAACCGCTTCAAGCGCCTGCTCATCGAGGCCAAGGGCGCCGAGACGCTGCCTATCCGCACCCGGCTGACCGACGACGAGGTGGCGCGCTTCGCCGCCAACAGCTTCCGCTTTCCCGGGGTGCAGATCCGCGCCCGGCTGTTCCGCCAATATCCCTTCGCCGAGCTGGCCTCGCACGCCCTGGGCTACATCGGCCGCATCAACAACGCCGACGAGGACTGGATCGAGGACCACGACCTGGAGGCCAACTACAAGGGCACCGACCACATCGGCAAGACCGGCCTGGAGCAGTATTACGAGACCGAGCTGCATGGCACCACGGGCATCGAGCAGGTGGAGGTGGACGCCAACGGCCGCGGCGTGCGCACCCTGTCTCGCACCGCGCCCACGGCCGGCAACAACCTGGTGCTCACCCTCGATCTGGAACTGCAAAAGGTGGTCGAGACCGCCTTCGGCGACCGGCGCGGCGGGCTGGTGGCCATCGAGCCGTCCACCGGCGGGGTGCTGGCCTTCGTGTCCAAGCCCGGCTTCGACCCCAACCTGTTCGTCGACGGCATCGACCCCACCAACTGGGACGCGCTCAACAACTCGCTCGACCGCCCGCTCAACAACCGCGTGCTGAACGGCGTCTACCCGCCCGGCTCGACGTTCAAGCCCTACATGGCCCTGGCGGCGCTGGAGACGGGCAAGCGCACGCCGCAGCAGATCACCTACGATCCGGGCTACTTCGATTTCGGGGGCCGGCGCTTTCGCGACGACAAGCCCGGCGGCCACGGCGCCGTGGACATGTACAAGTCCATCGTGGTGTCCTGCGACACCTATTACTACAATCTGGCCAACGACCTCGGCATCGACACCATCGCCAGCTTCATCGGCCAGTTCGGCTTCGGTTCGCGCACCGGCATCGACATGCAGGGCGAATCCAAGGGCATACTGCCCTCGCAGGAATGGAAGCGGGCGCGCTTCAAGCGGCCCGACCAGCAGAAATGGTACGCCGGCGAGACCATTTCCATCGGCATCGGCCAGGGCTACAACGCCTACACCCCGCTGCAACTGGCGCAGGCCGTGGCCACATTGGCCAACAACGGCGTGATGTACCGGCCGCACCTGGTGAAATACATCGAGAACGTGAACACCGGCGAGAAGCGCTTCATCGAGCCGCAACCCCTCAAGACCATCCCGCTCAAGCCCGAGCACATCGAGTTCATCAAGCGCGCCATGGCCGGCGTGAACATCGAGGGCACGGGGGCGCGCGCTTTCGCCAAGGCCGAGTACACCAGCGCCGGCAAGACCGGCACGGCGCAGGTGATCGCCATCAAGGCCGGCGAGAAATACAGCGAGTCGCGCACCGCCGAGCGCCACCGCGACCACGCCCTGTTCATCGCCTTCGCCCCGGTGGACAGCCCCAAGATCGCGCTGGCGGTGCTGGTGGAGAACGCCGGCTTCGGCGCGGCCGCCGCCGCGCCCATCGCGCGCCTGGTGCTGGACTACTACCTGCTCGGCAAGAAGCCCGCCCAGCCGGCCAAGGACGACGAAAACTCCGATGCGAGCTCTGACGAATAAGGGCTATAACAACAAGGGGGCACCCCCCCTTGTATATCCCCCAATCTTCCCCTCACGGGAAAGAGTGGCCGATGGCCGCTGACACCGCCGGCAGGCTGGTGCGCCGCCTCGCCACGCCGGTGGACGGTACGCTGTTCGGCATTCTCATCTGCCTGGTGCTGCTGGGCTTCGGCACGCTGTACAGCGCCGCCTACGAGACGCCGGGGCGCATCTCGGGCCAGATGGCCAACCTGGCGCTGGCTTT
>Ga0134124_10002450_pt1 | contig 14995 bp, 13 predicted proteins | sample KB304_FD_96880 | JGI IMG/M metagenome (GOLD analysis project Ga0134124, IMG submission 96880) | Terrestrial soil microbial communities without Nitrogen fertilizer from Kellogg Biological Station, Michigan, USA - KB3-0-4 | ecosystem: Environmental > Terrestrial > Soil > Unclassified ... | reverse complement strand
GCAGGAAGAACTTCTCGCCGCCGCCGGTCTCGCGGTAGAAGGTGACCAGCAGGCTCTGCTTCATCCACTGCGCGCTTCCGCCCCAAGGCGTGGACGACACCGCCTCGTCGAGGAGCGTGCACAGCGCGTAGCGCGCCACCAGCACCGTCTCGGGCTTGATGCCGCGCTTCTGCGCGGCCTGCTCGAAGGCGCTGAGCTGCTCGAGCAGCGTCTGGCGGAAGCCCGCCGGGTCCGGGTGCGACACGGAGGAGCGGATCTGCGGCACCAGCGCGAGCAGCGGGTTCGCCAGCGCCACCAGCGGATTCAGGCCCGAGAGCGCGCCGAGATCCGCGCTCAGCGCGGCGTCGGCGCGCTTGGGCGCGTCGCCCGCGGCGGGGGCGGGTCCGGGCGCCGCCGCGGCGCGGCGCCGACCCGGCGTCGGCACCATGATGGTTGCGTCCGGATCGACGGGCTGCGGCGGCACACTGGACATGGCGTTCTCCTAATGCATCTCAATCCCGGATCGCCCAGAGCTCGAGCGAAAGCCCCGGAAAGTCGCCCGCCACGTGCATCGCGATGACGCGCGAAGCTTCGAGCGCTTTCCAGAAGTCGTTCTTGCGGTCGAGCTCGAAGTAGCTGTATCCGGCGTGATAGGGAATCTGCCGCGGCGCGACCGGCAGCGGCGCGGTCTGGATCCCGGGCAGGTGCGACACCACCAGGTCGCGGATCCGCTCGGGCGGCCCGATCTTGACCTGGGTGGGGAAGTGCATGCGCAGCGTCTCCGGCGGCACGTTGGCGCCCACCGCGAGCACGAACACGGCGCTGCGCAGGAGCTCGACGTCGGGCACCGTTCCCGCGAATACGCCGCGGCCCCGGTCCATCACCGGGATGGCGACCGCGTTCTGCTCGATCACCGCGGTGAGCCCGCGGCGGATCTCCTCGATCACCGGCGCGAAGCTGTGCTGGAGGTCGTCCTGGCGGTAGGTGGAAAAGCTCACCGGCATGCGCTCGCGGCGCGCATAGGTGGCGATTTCGCCGGCGAGCTCGAGGCAGTAGCGGTAGAAGAGCTCCGGGTGCAGCGACGAGCGGGTGAGAAGATGCGCGAGCAGCGGCTCGTAGCGGTTGCAGAGCTGCAGCAGCAGGAAATCCGAAACGTCCGCGACGCCCTTGGCGCCCGGGCTCGACACGCGGTCGGCGAGCGCCTGGATCCGGTGCCGCACGAGCCCGTGCAGCTCCTTCACGTAGTCCTGCAGCCGGCCGCTGACCCGGCAGTCGAGGCACGGCGGGACGTAGGTGTCGTCGAGCACCACGCGCCCGTCGGCCCGCTTTTCCACCACGCGCACCATGCCGAGCGCGGTGTGCGCCGACGTGGTCTCGCCGTCGAGCTGCAGCCGCACGTTGAGGCGGCCGATCTTGAGCTGCGCCGAGCTCTCCATCTCGAGCACCGCGTCGCGGATCTCGTGGTCCGCCGCGAGGTAGCGCACCAGCGAGGAATCGCCCGAGCGCTCGAAGGCGAGCTCGGCCATGCCCGCGCGCCGCAGCGGCAGCGTGACCAGGACCAGCCGGTCCTTGACGTCGGCGGGGACGTCGAAGGGCTCGGGGATGTCGGCCTCGACCGGGATGTTGAACGGCGTGCCGTCGGGAAACACGCCCTCGGCGGCGACCAGCCCGATCTTGCCGATCTTCAGCAGCTCCTGGTCGATCTGCAGGCGGGTGAATCCGGCGGCATAGGGAGCGAGCGACTCGAGCCGCTGGCTCATCAGCCGCTCGAAATAGCGCTCCGCCTGCTGGAAATGCTGCGGCCGAAGGAACAATCCTTCCGCCCAAACGACGCGGTTGTGCTGAGACATGTCGCGCTGCCCTTGAGCCCAGCTCCAGAATGGACGCTAGTGCTGCAACCTCCCCCCCGGGTAGTGGGGAGGATGCTAGCACGGCCTTATCCTGAGTTGTATTAGTCCTTTAGTGCGTCCGGCAGGCGCTCGGGCGAGACCCGCGCGGCCACGCCGGCGCGCTCTTCCTGCAACAGCATCGCGGCGCGGCAGTCGCGCTCGGCCCAGCCGCGCCGCATGCCCTCGGCGAGCTCCTCGAGGGCGATCCGGCCGATGCGCATCGGCACGCCGATCGCTTCGGCGAGCTCGAGCGCGAGCGTCGCGTCCTTGTGCGCGAGCTTGAGCGAGAACGCCGCAGGATCGAAGCGGCCCGGAAGGTAGAAATCGGCCAGTCGATCGAAGGTGCGCTTGCGGCCCGAGGCGCCCTGACGCAGCGCCTGGAACAGCGCGAGCGGCTCGACGCCGCCCTTCACCCCGAGGGTGAAGATCTCCGCGAGCACCGCCTGGATCGCGAAGCTGGCGCAATTGTGCGCGAGCTTCGCCACCGTGCCGGCGCCGATCGGGCCGATGTAGAGGGGTTGATCTCCGATGTTCTCCAGAACCGGTCTGAATCTTTTGAAAATCTCCTCATCGCCGCCGACCCAGATCGCGAGCTTGCCGCTTTCGGCGCCGCTCGGGCCGCCGCTCACCGGCGCATCCAGAAAATGGATCTGCCGCAGCTCGCGATGGAGCCGGCGCACCACTTCGGGCGAGTTGGTGCTGAGGTCGAACCAGCTTGCATCTTTTACAAGAGCGGAACTGATCTCGGGAGCGAGTGCCTGGACTTCCCTGGGGCCGGGAAGCGAGGTGAAGACGACTTCGCAGCCGCGCGCAGCTTCGGCGGCGCTCGTTTTCCAGCTGGGAAAGCCTTCGACGCGCCGCAGGTCGTGCGCCTGCACCTCGTGTCCCGCGCGCTGCAGGTTCGCGGCCATGTGGCGGCCCATGGCGCCGAGGCCGATGAAGCCGATCCTCATGCGCCCCGCTCCTCGAACACCTGCTTGGCGATCAGCGCCGCGGTGCCGGCGTTCGGCCAGCCCGCGTAGATCGCGAGGTGCGTGATCAGCTCGACGATCTCCTCGCGTGTCACGCCGTTGTCGAGCGCGCGCCAGATGTGGCCGCGGATCTGGTCGGGCCGGTAGAGCGCGGTCAGCGCGGCGACGGTGACCAGGCTCCGGTCGCGCTTGGAAAGGCCAGGACGCGCCCAGACGTCGCCGAACACGACCTGGTCGGTGAGCTCGCCGAGCTTCGGAAAGACGTCGCGGACCTGCCCGATGGTGGAAGGCGCTGCCATGGCTTTTCTCCCGGAGGAATTTCCGGGAACGGATTCTACAGGGCGAGCCCTACAGGGTGAGCTTCGGCGGCGCGTTCTTCTGCGCGAGCCGCTTGATCAGGCCGTCGATGCCTTCCTGCTTGAGGATGCCGTCGAACTCGGTGCGGTAGGTGAGCACCAGGCTCATTCCCTCGACGCTGATGTCGTAGATTTTCCAGCCGGCGCCGGTCTTGCGCATCTCGTAGGCGACCAGCACCGGCTTGCCGCCCGAGCGCGAGAACTGGTAGCGCACGGTGGCCTCGCTGCCGCGCGCCTCGCCCTCGGGCTTGCCGCGCGTCGGCAGCAGCTTCGCCTGCGTTCCCGTATACGAGCCGATCGCGTTGGTGTAGGTCCGCAGCAGCATCGCGCGGAATTCGGTGATGAGCGCCTGCTGCTGCTCCGCGCTCGCCCGCGACCAGGCGCGCGAGACGGCGAGGCGGGTCGCTTCCTCGAAGTCGACGTGCGGCAGCACCTTCTGCTCGGCGAGCTGCAGCGTCCTGGCCTTGTCGCCGGCGGCGAGCTTCTCGTCCGACTGGATCGCCGCCATCACCTCGTCGGTGATCCGCTGGACGAGCTGCTCGGGCCCCGATTCCTGCGCCCACGCGGGCTGCACCGCGGCGAAGCACAAAGCGACGATTCCGAGGATCTTCATGGCGGCGCCTACGGTACCGCCTGCGCCCGCGGCGCGGAAGGAGAAATCTCCTGTTATTCGACTTCGCCGCGGCGCCGCAGCTCCATCTTGCAGTGCTCCACGCCTTCCAGGCGCAGCGACGAGTCGGCGAGCGCGTAGACCAGGACCGTGCCGCGGCCGTTCAGCACCGCGAGCGCCGCGGGTCGCAGGCGTTTGCCCCCGCGGCAGGCGGTCAGCCACGCCTCGCCGTGCACCAGGCACAGCGTCGCGCCGGCCGCGTGCTCCAGCCTGAGCGTGCTGCCGCGCTTGAGCTCGATCAAATGGGTTGCGTCCTGCCGCGCGATGAATTCACCCGGCGACGAATGGATCCGGTCCATGGTTTCCCCTCCCTGCAGAAAAGTCCCGAACGTGCCGAGCACGCTACGCGAGCTTCTTTTGCGGGCCAGTGCGCAAACGCACTTTCGAGCGCGCCCGGCTTTTCTAGAGTTCGCTCCCATAGACCGGTCGATCCGGGGGGAGCGGAACATGGAAGCTCTAGTGGTCCTGACAGTGCTGATCTTCTGTGCGCTGACCGGCGCAAGCAGCGCCTCGCGGCCGATCAATCTCGACAGCGTGGCGCCCGGCGTGCCGGAGAACGTCGCACTGCTCGAAAACGAATACCAGCTTGTTGCTCGGGCACCGTAAGTAGTCGAAGGGGGGGTGTTGGGGGGAAGGGGCCGGATGCGAAGCATCCGGCCCCGTTTTTCACGGTAACCTAGCATCCCGTTGCAGCCCAATCTGCAAGACTCCCCTTACGCCTGCCTGCGTCTCGCGGCGGCGCTTGCGCTCATGACCGTCGGCGGCGTGGGCATGTATTCCATGGCCGTCGCGCTGTCGTCGATCCAGGCGGAGTTCGGCGTCGATCGGGCCGCGGCGACGCTTCCCTACACGCTCACCATGGTGGGCTTCGGCCTCGGCGGGATCGTGATGGGGAGGCTCTCCGACCGCTTCGGCGTCGTGGTTCCGGTCCTGCTCGGTGCGGGCTGCCTCGGCCTGGGCTTCATCTGCGCCGGCCTCGCTCCGAATCTCCCTGCTTTCGCGCTGGCGCACGGCCTGCTGATCGGGCTGGGCTGCTCGGGCACTTTCGCGCCGCTGGTGGCCGACATCTCGATGTGGTTCACGCGTCACCGCGGCATCGCGGTGGCCGTATGCGCGAGCGGCAACTATCTGGCCGGCGCGGTCTGGCCGCCGCTGCTGAATCATTACTTCGACGCCGCCGGCTGGCGCAGCACCTACATCGGCGTGGGCATCTTCGCCCTCGCGGTGGCACTGCCGCTCAGCGCGCTCATGCGCCGCCGCGCGCCCCTGCCGGTTTCCACGGGCGGCATTCATGAAACCAGGGCGCTGCAGGCAAGGCCGCTCGGCTTCTCCCCCAACGGCCTGACGGCGCTGCTTTCGGTCGCCGGGGTGGCGTGCTGCGTGGCGATGGCGATGCCGCAGGTGCATATCGTCGCGTACTGCAGCGACCTCGGGTACGGCGCCGCCCGCGGCTCGCAGATGCTCGCCGTGATGCTCGGCGCCGGGGTGGTGAGCCGCCTCATCTTCGGGTTCGTCTCGGATCGCATCGGCGGCATCCGCACGCTGCTGACCGGATCGGTCCTGCAAGGCATCGCGCTGGTGCTGTTCCTGCCTTTCTCCGACCTTTCGTCGCTGTTCGTGGTGTCGGCGCTGTTCGGCCTGTTCCAGGGCGGGCTGGTGCCGGCCTACGCGATCATCATCCGCGAGTACTTCGCGCCCACCGAAGCGGGGCTGCGCGTGGGCATCGTCATCATGGCGACGCTTTTCGGCATGGCGCTCGGCGGCTGGATGTCGGGCGCAATCTTCGACCTCACCGGCTCCTACCACGCCGCGTTCGTGAACGGCATCGCCTGGAACCTCCTCAACCTGGCGATCGCACTGCTGCTCTTGCGGCGTGCCCAGCGCCGCGCCGTCCTCCTTCCCGCCTAAGCAGTCCGTTTATCTCGCCGTCCGGGTGCGCAAACGCACTTTCAATGGGCGTCGGTTTCCCTAAGGTGCCACCTGCACCACTTAAGGTGAACCAAACCTAACCAACCTAAGGGACACTTAACCATGAAACGCCTGATCCTCGCAGCCAGCATCGCCCTCTCCACCGCGGCCTTCGCCGACAACGGCAAGCCGTTCGAGCAAACCGAGCTCGACCGCGCCCTGCCGCAGATCGAGTTCGGCTCCGTCGCGCCTTATGTCGCGAGCTCGAACGCGCCGTACGAGGACCTCGTGATCGACCGCATGCTGCCGAACCTGCCGGAGAAAGCCACGCAGTACGCGGAAGCCGACCGCGCCACCCGGGTGGACGCCTCGTCCGAAGCGACCGAATCGCCGTGGGCGAAGGACTACAACTTCATCGCGCCGGCGCTGTAATGCGGGTCCGGGCAGGGGGCCAGATGCGATCGCATCCGGCCCCTTCTGCTCAAGGTTTAGGGGCGTATACTGCGCCTCCTGCAGTACTCAATTCGGGGAGGGGGACAAATGGTTGACAGACCGATCATCGGGCAGATTGCTCGTACCGACGCGCTTTCGCAATCCAAGATCGAGGTCATCGGCGAGCTCACGAAGAACGAGTGGGCCGAGTTTTTCCAGTGCATGAAGGAGTGCGTCGCCCCCTTCGGCGGCAGGATCGCCGTGAGGCTGAGGGACGTCAAGAAACCGATCAAGGTGCTGAAGCTGCTGCCGAGGAAGAAGAAGCGCGCTCGCTGAGCGCGGCGCACGCGACGGAGCTCCTGCCATGAGAGCCCGGGTGCTCGTCCTGGAAGCCGGTTCGGCGCCAGGCAACAACCTGATTCGAAGCCTGCGCGCGGGCTCGGCGTCGCTCAAGGTCATCGGCTGCAACACCAGCCGGTTCTTCCTCAAGAAATCGGAAGCGCATCGCAACTACCTTCTGCCGGCCTCGACGGAGGATTTCTCGTCCGCGTTGCGGACGATCATCCAGGCCGAGCGCGTCGACCTCGTCATCCCGACGAACGACGGCGACGTCGCCAGGCTCGTGCGGCTGCGCGGCAAGCTCGGCTGCCGCACGCTCCTTCCAGGCAGGAAGCTGCTCGAGCGCTCCCAGGACAAGTATGCGCTGACCTTGTTTCTGCGCGAGCGCGGAATCCCCGCGCCCGAGACCTATGCCATCGAGCATCCGGGCCAGATCCGCGGGATCTTCCGCCGCTTCGGAGCGCCGGCGAAGCTCTGGTGCCGGATCCGCGCAGGCTCGGGCTCGTACGGCGCCATTCCGGTGCGCACGCCGGAGCAGGTCCGCGGCTGGATCGCATTCTGGGAGGGCATGCGCGGGGTGCCGCGCGGCGCCTTCACGCTCTCCGAGTACCTGCCGGGGCGCGACTTCTGCGTGCAATCCCTCTGGCACAAGGGCAGGCTGGTCCTGGCGAAGATGGCGCAGCGCATTACGTATCTGGACAACGGCAGCCCGAGCGGCCGCTCCTCCATGCCGGCGCTCGCCAAGACGGTGCACGATCCCTACGTGATCGACGTGTGCGCGAGGGCCATTCGCGCGGTGGACGACAATGCGTCGGGCGTCCTGTTCGTCGACCTCAAGGAGAGCGCGAAAGGCGATCCGTGCATCACCGAGATCAACGCCGGGCGTTTCGCAACGATGACCAACATCCACGACCTGGCGGGCAAGCACAACATGGCGCTGACCTATGTCCGCCTCGCGCTCGGCAAGAAGGTGGAGATCCCGCATGCGTACGACTACGCGGAAGGCTATTACCTCGTGCGATCCGTCGACACCCTACCGGCGGTCCTCGGCAAGGACGAGCTGCTCGAAGACATCGAGGCGTGAGCGCATGAAAGGCGTGCTGCTCGCCCTCCTGGCGCTCTACCCGGCGCTCGCGGCCTCGCAGGACAAGCTCAAGATCGAAGGCATCGCTCCCGGCGACGAGGTCGTGGTGATGCTTTTCGGCCGCACGAGCGCAGGATGCGTGAACGGCACCTCGGACCCCGCGAAGACGACCTTTTCGACCACGGGCGAGGTGCTGCTCGGGAACATGCTTTCCAAGGGCAGATGCCTCTCGCAGACGGTCGCGGTGTTCTCCAAGAAACACGCGATGAAGTGGCAGTCGCTCGATTGGACCAACCAGCCCGGAGAGGTCCGCACGATCAAGCTGGACCCGCTGATCAACGCCGCCTTGAATATCTGGGTCACGAACGACGCGGACAAGCTTCTGGCGGAGGAGCATGCCAAAACGGCGCAGACTATCTTCCTCGACAACCGCGTCGGCGTGCGGCTCGTCCCGAATGTGCGCAAGCTCTCCGATGTCCCTCGGGCGCCCAGCGATGCGGTCGAGATCGTCAATTCCGGCCTCGTCGACGACAACTTCCTCGAATGTTCGCATCTGGCCGCCATCCGGGCGCAGCCGTTCTACGTTGCCAAAACGCTCAACGTCTATTATGTGAGCAGGCCGTTTACCGGCAGGAACTGCGCCCTCAAGAACATCGATTTCGGGGAGTGCCCTACGTCCGCCGCCGGTGAATTCACGCGCGCCGATGCCAACATCACGTTCATAGGCACCAAGGCCAATCCGACCACCTTGGCGCACGAATTGGGCCACGCGTACGGCCTGCGTCCGCAGAGCTGCGGAGGCCATGTCAGCGGGCCCGATTTCCCCGACAACATGATGTCGACGGACGTCAGCACCGGCACCGGCCCGCGCAACAAGCTCACGCTCGGCCAGGTTTTCCGCATGAACACCCATAAGGACGGCTGGGGCGGCACGATGCTCATCCGGAACAACATTCCCAAGCGCGTGGCGCAGACGTGCTTTCCGAATCAACCCCCTCCCGGCGCCGGCTGTCCGGCGCTCGAACATCCGTGGCCGTGACCGTGCAGCAGGCTGCGGTCCGTCTCGAGAAGATCAAGTAGCCGCAAGGCGGTCCGGCGCCGGCAGCGGCATGGGCTTCACGCCGAGGGCCTCGTAGGCCTCTTTCGCTTCCGCGGCAAGCTGCTGCCCTCTCGCGTTCTCGCCACGCAGCTTCAGGATGAAGCCGAGCATCCTGCGGCAGTGCGCCTCGAGGGGCCGCGCCCCGCAATCGACGGCCAGGCCGAGCGCCAGCTCGAGTTGCTTGACCGGCTCATCGCCCCCGTTCTGGGAAAAGGCGAGGCTGCGGGCGAGCAGCATCCTGGCCCAAGGCTCGTCGCGCTTGTTCCCGTGCGCCAGCGCAAGCTCGAGCGCCCACTGCGCGTGAACCGCCGCGTCAGCCGGCCGGCCCCCCAAAAGGAGCGCTTCACCGCGGTGCACGTGCAGAAGAGGCTGGTCGACCACCAGGCCCATGGCCTCGGCGCTCGCCAGGGCTTCCTCCGTAAGTCTCAGAGCCTCGTCGGTGCGACCGCGATAAGCGAGCGACACGCCGAGCGTGGACACCAGCCGCGCGCGCCAGAGCGGCAGGGAATAGCGATCGCTGAGCGCCACGCCGCGCTCGAGCGCGTCGATGGCGTCGTCCAGGTCGCTCTTGCGCAGCGCGAGGTGACCCACGGCGAGCCATCCGAGCACCTCGCTTAGAGGGTGCTGGGTTTCCGCGGCGGTCGCGACGGCATTCCTGGCGTGGATCATCCCGGCCTGGAAATCGCCGCACTCGGCAAGAATGCTCACCAGCCACGTGCGAAAGAAAACCTCCGGAACGAAGGCCAGCTCGAAACGGTCGCGCTCGCGCCGCTCGAGGCCGTGCCGCAGGCTCTCCTCGATCATGGAGATCGCCTTGCGATGCTCTCCGCGCAGGTGGTACGCCTGCCCCACCCTGTAGAGCAGCTCCGCTTCGGCGACTCGATCGCCGATCTCGCGCGCGAGGCGCAGCCCCTGCTCGCCGACTTCGATCGCCCGGCGCGGCTCGGCCGCCAGGAAGTGGTGATTGCACATGAAGGAGGCATGGCGCGCGCCGCGGCTCTTGTCGCCGAGCTCGGCGATGATCGGGGTCGCCTCGCTCAGGCACTGCTCGATTTCCTTCAGCTTGCACAGGACGATCAGCGTATTGCGCAGCTTGAAGCGCAGGTCGACCGCGAGCTCCAGCGTCTTGCCGCTTCGCGGCACGTGCCGAAGCGCGTCGATCCCGCGGCGAAAGTACTTCTCCGCCTCCTCGTTGCCGTGGAGGTCGAACGCTTTTTTCGCCGAGCGCTCGAGGAACTCGACCGCCGTGCTCCAGAGCTGGCCCTGCTCGGCGTGCTCGGCGATCTGCTCGACGCATTCGTCGACCCGCTCGCCGGCCAGCTGCATCAGGGCCGCGGCGACCTCCGCGTGCAGAACCCTCGCCTGCTCGCGCAGCAGGTTGGAATAGGCCACTTCTCGCGTCAACGCGTGCTTGAACGTGTACTCGAGCTCCGGGAACAGCCGGCTTTCGTACAGGAATTCCGCGGCTTGAAGCTCCTGCAGGCGCGCCCGCAGCTCCTGCTCCGGCAGGCGGGTCGTCGCTTGCAGCAGGCGGAAAGGCACGTCCTTGCCGATCACCGCCGCTTCCTGCAGCAGGCGCTTCTGCTCCGGCTCCAGGCGGTCGATCCGTGCGGCAAGGACCGCGTGTGCGGTTGCAGGCACGCGCACGCTCTCGAACGGCTGCGCCAGGCGATATTGGCCCCGCGCTCCGATGAGCACTTTCGATTCGACCAGCGTGCGAACGATTTCCTCGATGAAGAACGGGTTTCCGCCCGAGCGCTCGACCAGGAACCGCTTGACCGGCGCCAGCCCGGAGTCGCTGCCCAGGAGGATCCGCAGCAGGTACTCGAGGCTCTCTTCCGGAAGGGGTTGCAGCGCGGCCTCACGGTAGTGCGGCTGCGCCTTCCACTTGCCGTAGGAGTTCCCATTCTCCGGGGGGGCGTCGTGCTCCATCGGCCGGTAGCTCGCGATCAGCAGCACGCGCGCTTCCCGGATGCTGCCGATGACGGTCCGCAGCACGCCGAGCGTCGGCATGTCGTTCCAATGCAGGTCTTCGAACACCATGATCACCGGCTGGATCCGGCTCTCGCTCAGCATGAGCTGGGTGACGGCCCGGGCAATCCTCTCCTGGCGCTGGACCGGCTCCAGCGTCCGGAACGGGTGGTCTTCGGCGAGCGCCCCGAACAGGTCGAGAACGGGCGGGATCGAGTCCTGCAGAGCGTGGTCCAGCAGGATTTCCTTGCCCGCCACTTTCTCGCGCATCGTCCGCGTGTCGTCGCGCTCCTGAATCTTGAAATAGCCTTTCAGGAGCTCGATGAGGGGCAGGTAGGGCGTCGCGCGGCCGGATGAGATGGACTTCGATTCCAGCACCAGCCAGCCGCGCGTGTGGGGAGAGTGGATGAACTCGTGGATCAGGCGCGACTTGCCGACGCCGGCCTGCCCGACCACCGCAAAAACCTGCCCCCTGCCCTCTCGGGCGAGCCTCAGGCTCTCGTGAAGCGATTCCATCTCAGCGCGACGCCCGACGAACGGCGTCAGACCGCGTGCGGCGGCAGCCTGCAACCGCGAGCGCACCGGCGCCGCGGCGATGAGCTCGTGCACCACGAGGGGCGCCAGCGTTCCCTTGAGCGCGATCGGCCCGAGCGAGCTCGTTTCGACGAAGCCTTCCGCCAGGCGCAGGCTGCCGGCGGTGATCAGGATGGAGCCCGGCGCCGCGAGCTGCTCCAGGCGCGCGGCAAGGTGCGTAGTCTGGCCCACGGCGCTGTAATCCATGCGCAGGTCGTTGCCGATCGACCGCACCACCACCTCGCCGGAGTTGAGGCCGATCCTGATCTGGATCGAGACTCCCTGCGTGCGGCGCAGCTCCGACGAGAGCTCGGTGATCGTTTCGCGCATGCGCAAGGCGGCGTAACAGGCCCGCACCGCATGGTCCTCGTGCGACACCGGGGCGCCGGAGATCGCCATGATGCCGTCGCCCATCACCTGGTTCACGGTGCCTTCGTAGCGGTGGACCGCCTCCATCATCCGCTCGATCACCGGATCGAGCAGCATGCGCGCTTCCTCCGGATCCCGGTCGGCAAGCAGCTCGAGCGAGCCTTTCATGTCGGCGAAGAGCACCGTGACCTGCTTGCGCTCTCCCTCGAGCGCCGCGCGGGACGTCAGGATCTTTTCGGCGAGATGCCGCGGCGTGTAGCTCTCCGCGGAGCTGAACTTGTCGGCCTCGGACGCTGCTCTGAGGAGCGTACCGCACGCTCCACAATATTTGCTTGCGGGAGGGCTCTCCGCGCTGCAGCGGGGACATTTCACAGACTAATCCACTGTAGCTCCGATGCATAAAGGGCGCAAACGGCCGGTGATTTCAAGTACGCACACTTTCCCATGGCAATGGCCTCGCGTATTCGGCGAACTCGCCGGCCGCGTGCGCAAACGCACTTTCAGGCTGCGTCAGCTTCCTTAAGGTTCTAGCTACACCACGCCGGATCGGGATGGATCCCGGCCGTCAGTGTCATCTGCTACGAAGCGCGGCCGAACGGGATCACCGAAGGCGCGTGACTGTGCACCACCGACATGATCTCGGGGCGCTTGCGATAGATCTCGGGGCTTCCCGCGAACGAGGTCATCAGGCTGCGGCGCACGGTGGCCGGTTACGAGACTGCGGTGATCGGCGGATTGCGTCGCAAGGAGTGGACCGCGGCCCCCTACTCGGCCGCGGATCCGATCATCAAGCCCCCGTCCGTGTTCCGCCCGCACCGGACGGGGCCGGATGCGATGTCCGTCAGCGAAGATTCGCCCGCTACCGCCTTCAATCGAGTCCATTCACTTCCTGCGAAAAGTCTGCTAAGTTGTCAAAACGGGGGGGCTAAATTGATCAGATCGGCATTCTGAGTTTGGCGGTTACGCTTGGCTCTGTCGGGCGAGATCGCGGCTCGGAAGGCGACCATACGGCCGCATTTCGCGGCGCTTCAACTTCGAGGAAGAGACCGGCGGCGGTGGTGGTGTCGTAGCCTTCCCGGCGACACGCACCCATGCTGAATCCGCCATCACACAAGGAGCTTACGCAACATGGCTAGTGACACCCACATCAAGTTCGACGGCGTCGACGGCGAAGCCACCCACAAGGACCACAAGGGCGAGATCGAGATCATGTCCTGGTCCTGGGGCGTCGCCAATGCCAGCAATATCCAGGGCGGCGGCAGCGGGAAGGGCAAGGGCGTTCCGGGCGACATGCACTTCACGCACAGCTACGACAAGGCGAGTCCGGTGCTGGCCAAGAAGTGCACCCAAGGCGTTCACTTCCCCTCCGTCACGCTGACCGCACGCAAGTCCGGAGGCAGTCAGAAGGAGTTCCTCAAAATCGCGATGAAGGAAGTCTTCATCACCTCGGTGCACCCGAGCGGCAGCTCCAGCGGCGAAATCATGGAATCGGTGTCCATGACCTATGGCGACATCGAGTTCACCTACAAGCCGCAGGACGAGAAAGGCGGCTTCGGCGGCGACGTGAAGTACGGCTGGAATGCGAAGACCACCGAGGTCCGCTGAGTAGCGGCGCTAGAGGCGGCGGTACCTGCGGAGTTGTTAAACCGACCGCATTTCGCGGCACTCGTTCCCGGCGACACGCACCCATCCTGAATCCGCCATCACACAAGGAGATTGCGCAACATGGCTAGTGACACCCACATCAAGTTCGAAGGCGTCGACGGCGAAGCCACCCACAAGGACCACAAGGGCGAGATCGAGATCATGTCCTGGTCCTGGGGCGTCGCCAATGCCAGCCATACCTCGGGCGGCGGCAGCGGGAGGGGCAAGGGCGTTCCGGGCGACCTGACCTTCATGCACCACTACGACAAGGCGAGCCCGGTGCTGGCCAAGAAGTGCACCCAAGGCGTTCACTTCCCCTCCGTCACGCTGACCGCACGCAAGTCCGGCGAGGGTCAGAAGGAGTTCCTCAAAATCGCGCTAAAAGAAGTCTTCATCACCTCGGTGCAGCCGAGCGGCAGCGCCAACGGCGAAATCATGGAATCGGTGTCGATGAGCTATGGCGACATCGAGTTCACCTACAAGCCGCAGGACGCGAAGGGCGGCTTCGGCGGCGACGTGAAGTACGGCTGGAATGCGAAGACCACCGAGGTCCGCTGAGTAGCGGCGCTAGAGGCGGCGGTGCGCCTGTCGCACCGCTAGATCCCGGCGCGCGGCTGCCGGACAAGACGCCGCTGGCGCAGGCGCTCGCGGGCGCGATCGACCACCTGCGCAACGAGCGCATCGAGGAGGCCGAGCCGGCGCTGCTGGACATCCTCGCGCGCTGGCCCGAGCAGCCCGACGCGCAGCACTTCCTCGGCGTGTTGCGCCACACGCAAGGCAGGATCGGCGAGGCGGTCGCCCTCATCCGCGGCGCGCTTGCGCAGGTGCCTGACAACGCCGGAGCATGGAACAACCTCGGCAACGTGCTGCTGTCCGCCGGCCGCGGCGAAGAGGCGGCCGCGGCCTACGGAAAGGCGGTCGACCATGGCGGCGGCGCGCCTGGCGACGCCGTGCGCGCGCTCAACAACCTGGGTGTGCTGCACCGCAAGCTCGGGCAGCTGGGCGAGAGCGAGCTCGCGTTGCGCCGCGCGCTGCAGCGCGACGGCGCCTTCGCCGACGGCTGGTACAACCTGTCGGTCACGCTCATCAAGCAGCGCCGCATCAACGAAGGCATGCTCGCGCACAGCAAGGCGGTTGCGCTGTGGCCTGAGGAAGTGCAGCCGCGCCACGAGGTGATCCGCGCGCTGCTCATGCTGGACGAACGAGAGCGCGCCGCCAAGCTGCTGCGCGAATGGCTCGCCAGCGACCCGGCCAACGCGGTCGCCGAGCACATGCTCGCCGCCTGCGAAGCCGGGGAAGGCGCTGCCGTACCCGAGCGCGCCAGCGACGCCTACGTGCGGGATGTGTTCGACGTTTTTGCGGCCTCGTTCGATTCCAAGCTCGAGAAGCTGCATTACCGAGCGCCCGAACTGGCGGTGCGGGCATTGCAGCGCGCCGCCGGCACACCCGCAGGCCGGCTCGACATCGTCGATGCGGGATGCGGCACGGGGCTGTGCGGGCCGGGGCTGAAGCCCTTCGCGCGTCGGCTCGCCGGGTGCGACCTCTCCAAAGGCATGCTCCAGCGCGCCAAGGGGCGCGCGCTCTACGATGCCCTGCATCAGGCCGAGCTCACCTACTACCTCGCCACCCAGCCCGCTGCATTCGATGTCGTCGTCTCGGCCGACACGCTGTGCTACTTCGGCCCGCTGGAGACCGTCTTCACCGCCGCCCG
>Ga0134124_10002449_pt1 | contig 14997 bp, 11 predicted proteins | sample KB304_FD_96880 | JGI IMG/M metagenome (GOLD analysis project Ga0134124, IMG submission 96880) | Terrestrial soil microbial communities without Nitrogen fertilizer from Kellogg Biological Station, Michigan, USA - KB3-0-4 | ecosystem: Environmental > Terrestrial > Soil > Unclassified ... | reverse complement strand
GCGCGCATCACGTGCTCGACGAAGACGATGGTCGCGCCCTGGTCGCGGATCGCGCGGATCAAACGCAGCGCCCCGTCCATCTCGGCCGGCGTCAGTCCGGAGAGCACCTCGTCCAGGAACAGGAGCTTCGGCCGCGAGGCGAGAGCCCGCGCGAGCTCGAGGAACTTGCGCTGGTGAAGATTGAGCTCGCCCGGATAGCGGTCTGCCTTGTCGCCCAGGTTCGTGAACTCCAGCCAGCGCCAGGCCTCCTCCTCGGCGCGGCGGCGGTCCATGACGACCTGGCCGAACATCGGCGGAAGCGCGATGTTCTGCAGCACGCTGAGGGTCGAGAAGGGCCGCGGAATCTGGTAGGTGCGGGCCACGCCGGCGCGCGCGATGCGGTGCGCCGGCATCCCGAGAAGCTCCTCGCCCTCGAGCCGGATCGAGCCCGCGTCCGCGGCGTAATGGCCGCTCACGACGTTGATGAGCGTCGACTTGCCCGAGCCGTTGGGCCCGACCAGGCCGAGAATCTCGCCTCGCCTTACTTCAAGGTCGACGCCGCCGAGCGCCTGGACCCCTTTGAACGCCTTGCGCACCTGCCGCACGACGAGCAGAGGCTCTTCTGAAACCTGCAGCACGGGGGTCGAAGGTGGTGGAGCAGCGGCCGGGCGACGGGTAGCACGCACCCTCGTTCCGAACCGTGCGAGAAGCTGGCCGACGATGCCTTCGGGCATCGCGACGATCACCGCGATGAGGATCAGTCCAGAGAGCGCGCGTCCGAGCACCGCGGCTTCGGCGCCCGTGAATGCGTAGAGGAGCACCGTGATCGCGATCGCGCCGACCGCCGGGCCGAGCCAATGGCGTGTTCCGCCCAGGGCGCTCATCAGCACCACGTTGACCGCGAGCGCGATCGAGAAGGTCTCGGCCACGGTGACATAGGAGACGAACACCGCATGGATGCCGCCGGCGAGGCCCGCCAGCGCGCACGAGAGCGAGAACGCCGCGAGCTTGAAGCGGAAGGTTGGCACGCCCATCACCTCGGCCACATCCTCGTCGTCGCGGATCGCGAAGAGCCCCGTGCCGAAGCGCGCGTGGTAGACGGCGTACCCGGTCCAAAGGCTCAGCACGGCCGCCGCGAGCATCAGCAGATAAAGGGCGCCGGAGGCGGTCGGCGCGATCTTCGGTACTTCGACCATCACCTGGATCCCGGGGCCGCCGTCGACGGTGTTGAGGATCACGGTCGCCAGCACGAAAGTGATCGCGAGCGTCAGCAGCGCGAAGAGCTCGCCGCGCAGCGCCCGCACCCGGAAGACCACCGCGCCGAGGGCGGCGCCGAGCGTCGCGGCGGCGAGCGCCGCGAGCGGCAGGGTCCAGAGAAAGGGCCATCCCAGCCTGCCGGCGAGCACCGCGGTGGTGTAGACGCCGGCGCCGAAAAAGGCGGCGTGGCCGAAGGAGAAGTAGCCCGAATAACCGCTCAGCAGGTTCCACGACGTGGCGAGCACCACCGCGTGCGCGAGGAGGTACAGGAACGATTCGTAGAACGCAGGCAGGCCGGCGAACGGCACGATGCAGAGCAGCACGACGCAGCCTGCGAGGGCGGGCCGCATCAGAAGTTCGCCGGCCGGAAAAGAAGCAGGCCGATCAGCAGCGAGAACGAGACGAGGGGCGCCCAGGTCGGCGCGGTCAGCGCCATCGTGAGGGCCTCGCTCACGCCGATGACCACGCCGGCGACAAGCGGACCGAGCGCGCGGCCGAGACCGCCCATCATCACCGCGGCGAACACCACGCCCATCCACGCGTAGATCTGCGCCGGCGCGAGCGTATGGTTGAGCGCGAGGCAAAGGCCGGCCACCGCGGCGAACGCGGCGGCGAGCCCCGACACGAGATAGCCGAGAAGCCTCTCGTTGACGCCGAACGCCGCGGCCATCGCGGCATCCTCGGTGCTCGCGCGCATCGCCCGTCCGAGATCGGTGTAGCGCAGCACCGCCCACAGCGCGAGCGACAGTCCGAGTGCGAAAGCGAGCGTGAGGAGATCCGGCAGCGCGAGAAAGAGCGGCCCCAGACGCCAGCGCACGCCGGCGTATGCGCTTTCCATGCGGTGGAAGTCCGCGGTCCAGATCCACTGGATTGCGGCCTCGATCATGCTGGTCAGCCCGAAGCTGACGAGGAGCGTGTTGAGGAGCGTCACCGAGAAGCGGGTGAGAAACCAGTGCAGGGCCATGCCGGCGAGGAAGAAGAGCGGCGCGATGAGGGCCAGCGCGACGAACGGATCCAGCCGGCCGGACAATTGAAACGTGAGGTAGCCGCCGAGGAAAGCGAGCGCGAAGTGCGCGAGGTTGACTTGCCGCAGCATGCCCCACGACAGGCTCAATCCCAGGCCGAGCAGGCCGTAGAGGGACCCGATGACGATGCCGGAGAGGACCGACTGGCCCAGCAGGGTCGCGCTTGGCACCTACCCGCCCGAGATCAGACGATCTTCGCCCCGGGCGCCGAGTACTGGGTCGGCCAGATCACGACCCACCTGCCCTGCTGCAGCTGCTTCACCTTGTACTGGTCCGAGCCCTCGACGTAGTTCTGCGGCCCGGTCCACTTGAGGCGGCCGAAGATCACCGGCACCTCGCTCTTCTTCAGCCAGGCCGCGAGCGCCTTGTCGTCGGTGCCCTTGGTCGCGGTCACCGCCGCCTCGAGCACCTGCCACGCCGCGTAGGCGATCGCCGATTGCAGGTCGACCGCCGGGTACGGGATGCCGGCTTCCTTGCTGCGCTCGGCATAGGTCTTCACGAACTGCGCGATCGCCGGGTCGTCGGTGAAGGGCGGATGCGCCTCGAAGTTGGTGAGCGCGAGCGCGCCCTGCGCTTCGGGCAGCTTCAGCATCGGCCCGGGCGCCGGGAAGAGATGCGCCTGCATCGGCGGCCGGTAGTCGATCCGCTTCATCGCCTCGAGCATCAGCACCGGGTCGATGCCGTTGGTGCCGCCCCACAGGAAATCCGGGTTGACTTCCTTGACGCGGCTCGCGATCGCCCCGTAGTCGCGCGTGCCGAACTCGTATTCGATGTGCAGCACCTCCTGGAGGCCGCGCTTCTTCAGCACCTCGCGCGCGCCGACCGAGATGTGGTGCACCGACGGAAACTTGCTGGTCACGATGGCCACCGTCTTCGGCGGCTTCGGCGCGGCGGCGGCCGCGTCGAAGATCAGGTTGGGCCAGACGTTCTCGGGGTCGAAGGCCGAGCCCGCGGTCTGGAACTGCATGTCGTACTTGGCGAGCTTCGGGATGCCGAAGGAGTTGTGCAGCAGCACCTTGCCGTAGCGCTGCGCCACGCCCATCGCCGCCAGGATCGCCGCGGTGGCGTAGGGGCTCTGGATGAGGTCGACCTTATCCGAAGTGATGAGCTGCTCGTAGAGCGTGCGCGTGAGCTCCGGCTTCGACTGGTCGTCGCGTAGCACCCACTCGACCGGCCGGCCGAGCAGCCCGCCCCTCTTGTTGAGGTTCTCGACGTAGATGTCGCCGGTCACCTTGTGGATGAGCGCGAGCGAAGCGAGCGGACCCGTGAGCGGTAGCGTGCTGCCGATGCGCAGCGGCTTTGCCTGTGCCAGCAGCTTCCCTAATGGAGAAAACGTGGAAAGCAGCGCGGCAGCGCCCTTGAGGGCACCGCGTCGGGTCGGGTTCATCGTTCCTCCGCCTTTTTCACGTAAGCATGATCGACGTATTTCGCCGGGTCCGAGAGGAGCTTGCGCGGCTCGCCATACTTCGAGCGCAGGGCAAGAACCGTCGCGAGGCCGTCCATGTCGACCGCGGGATCCTTGAAGAAGCCACGCCTGTCGTCGAGCAGCACTTGCAGCGACTGCCTGGCGAGTTGCGGCGTCATCGCCGGCACGTTCGCCACCAGCAGCGCCACGGCAGCCTCCCTGTTGGCGGGCTCGTACAGGAAGCGAACGCCCGCGCGCCACCCCCGCACGTAGCCTACCATCGAGGCTTCGTTCTGGCGCGCCCATGACCGGCGCGCCGCGGCCACGACGCCCTGATAGGCGCCGAGCGCGTCGGCGGCGCGGGCAAGCTGCACGTGCCCCTTGTTCATGGCGAGCAGGTCGAACGGCGTGACGAGCATGGTGCCGGCGTGCGCGCCCTTCAGCAGCGCCTCGAAGCGGCCGAGCGCGCCGCCGGCGCGCTCGAAGGTCACCTCGGACTCGGCGATGCCGTGCTGCGCGAGCAGCTCGCGCAGCACGAACGCATAGCCGGTCGTCATCGCATCGACCGAGAGCTTCCGATCCTTGAGCTCGGCCACCGCTCTCACGCCATGGCCGCCGACGAGCGACAGGAAGCCGTTGTCCGCGCCCATGAACGCGAACAGGTCGGGGTGGTCCGGGATGGCGGCCTCGCCCTGACCTTCCTGGTAGGCGACCACGTTGTCGATCGCGGTCATGGCGATGTCGAAGCGTCCTTCGGCGAGCCCCTGCATCTGGAAGGTGGAGCTCGGCGTGGGCGTGAGCACTACGCGGATGCCATGCTGCTCGAAGAACCCCTGGCGCTCGGCCGCCCACAGCGGCAGGTTGAAGCCGCCGGGAAAGACGACGACGCTAAGCGCCTGCAACGCTTGATCCCTCCTCCCGCGGCATATATTGTTCATTCGGCAACCCATTGTCAAAATGTCCAACGCGGGGTCAGCATGGAATTCGGCTACTTCACCCTGAGCGACAACCACTATCCGAACAACCCGCGCAGCGCGAACCAGTTCGTGCTCGAGATCCGGGAGCAGGCGATCCTCGCCGACCGCATCGGCATGCACTCGTGCTGGATCGGTGAGCACCACTTCGACTCGCTGGGCGTGAACTCGCGTCCCGACCTGCTGCTCGCCAACATCGCCTCTCAGACGAAGCACGTGCGCCTCGCGCCGGCGGTGAACGTGCTGCCGCTGCACCACCCGGTGCACGTGGCCGAGATGTGGGCGACGCTCGACCTGCTCTCCGGCGGGCGCGTCGATTTCGCCACCGGCCGCGGCTACGACCGCAAGGAGTACCGGCCGTTCGGCGCCGACTTCATGGCTTCGGCGGAAATCTTCGAGGAAGGCATCGATGTGCTCCTCAAGGCGTGGAGCTCGCCCGGGACCTGGTCGCACAAGGGAAGGTTCTTCGACATCCCGGAGATGCGCATCACGCCGCAGCCGGTGCAGAAACCCCTGCCCTTCTATGTCGCCTCGTTCTCCAGGACCAGCCTCGAAATGGCGGCGCGGCGCGGGCTCAACATCATCTACGCGCCGTTCGCGGCCGGAATGGTGTTCGGCGGCCTCGACAAGGCGGTCGAGGGCTACCGCGAAGCCTGCATCCAGGCCGGCACGAAGCCCGGACGCGCGATGTGCAGCTACTTCGTCTTCATCGCCGACGACCCGAAGGCCGAGGACTACGGGCGCCAGGCCCAGATGGACTACTTCAACCACTGCGTGCTGCCCGCCTTCCCGCAGAAGAAGGAGGACGCCCCGCCGACCATGCAGTACTTCCTGAAGATCGTCGACATCCTGAAGAACATGAAGAAGGAGGACCTCGGCGAGCGCTCGATCCTCCTCGGGCCGCCGCAGAAGATCGTCGACACGCTGAAGAAGGTGGAGGCGAGCGGCATCGCCGAGGTGATCCTCTATTTCAACGTCGGCAACAAGCCGCACACCCTGGTGAAGGAGCAGATGCAGCGCTTCATGGAAGAGGTCGCGCCGCACTTCCAGGGCAAGCACCGGGAGAGGATGGCCGCCTGACATGAAACTGGTCACTTTCGAGATCGACCATCGCGCGCGTCCCGGCCGGCTCGCCGGCGAAGAAATCGTGGACCTGCACGCGCTCGCGCCCGACGTCCGTACCATTCTTGAACAAGATCTGCTGGGCAAAGCAGCGGCGGCGGCGGGGCGTTCGGTGCCGTTGAAGGAGGTGAAGCTCCTGGCTCCCATCCCCAATCCCGGGATGGTGCTCTCGGTCGGGATGAACTATCACGAGCACCTGAAGGAAATGAAGACCCCGGTGCCTGAAAAGCCGGCCGCCTTCACGAAGTGCGTCGCGAGCATCATCGGTCCCGATGCGCCGATCCGCATTCCGCCCAGCAACCCCGACATGCTCGACTGGGAGGGCGAGTTCAGCGTGGTGATCGGCAAGCCCTGCCATCGCGTGCAGGCCGCGCAGGCGCTCGATTACGTCGCGGGCTACACCATCGTCAACGACGTCTCGGCGCGCGACTGGGTCGCGCCGATCTTCTCGGCGCAGGGCATCATGGGACCGATCCACGCCTGGGAGCACAACCTGCTCGGCAAGATGTTCCCCACCTTCTGCCCGATGGGCCCGGTGCTCGCCACCAAGGACGAAGTCCCCGATCCGGCGAACGTCAAGCTGCAGACGCGCCTCAACGGCAAGCTCATGCAGGACGCGAACACCGACGACCTGGTGTTCAGCGTGGTTCAGCTGATCGAGTACTACTCGCAGTTCTACCTTTTTCGGCCCGGCGACGTGATTACCACCGGCTCGCCGAGCGGTGTCGGCTACGGGCGCAATCCCAAGGTGTTCATGAAGGCGGGCGACATCGTCGAAGTCGAGGTGCAGGGCGTCGGTGTCCTGCGCAACCCGGTCCTCTAGGGCTGAGGAGACCCATGCTGCGACTACTTGCCTTGACGCTCACCCTCGCTGCCGGCAGCGCTGCCGCCGAGCCGTTGCGCATCGCCATCGTTTCCCGCACGGTGTTCTACGTGCCCCTGTGGATCGCGCAGCAGCAAGGGCACCTCAAGGCCGAGGGCATCGATGCCGCCATCGAGGTCTACAACAACGCCGAGAAGATCAACGAGGACCTGCGCGCCGGCAAGATCGACATCGCGGTCAGCACGCCCGAGGCGGTGATGATCGACGCCTATAAGGGCGGCAGCCTGCGCATCGTCGGCGGTAACGCCGAGCGGCTGCCGCACTTCATCATCGCCAGGCCGGCGATCAAGGACCTGAAGCAGTTGCGCGGTGCGCGCTTCGGCGTCCTGTCGCTGCAGGAAGGCAGCACCTACCTCGTCCACCGCATGATGGCGGCGAACGGGTTCAAGCCGGCAGAGTACGAGGTGCTCGCCGTCGGCGGCGCACCCACGCGATGGAAGCTCCTGCAGGAGGGAAAGATCGACGCCGGCCTGCAGCCCTTTCCCCTTTCGTATGAAGCGGAAGCCGCCGGCTTCACCAACTTCGGCCCGATCACGCAGTACGTGCAGGACTATCTCTTCACCACCGTGAACGCCGACAGCCGCTGGGCCGGGGCTAATGCCGACACGGTGACGGCGTTCCTGCGCGGGCTGCGGCACGGACTCGACACGATGAACAGGGACCGTGCAACCGCCGTGGCGACCGCGGCGAAAGAGCTGAACACGACGCCGGCGCTCGCCGAGCGCGCGCTGAACGACACGGCGAGACTGAAAATACTGTCGCAGGACCTGTCGGTCTCGGTGTCCGCGCTCAAGGGCACCTTCGACACGCTGGTCGGCGTCGGCCTGCTGCCGGCCGATGCGCGTTTTGCGCCCGATCGCATGGTGGACGCCCGCTATCTGAACAAGCTGCAGTGACTCATGCGCGGAACGACCACTTTGCCCGGCGGCGCAGCGGTCAAATGCCACGAGTTTCATGCGACTCGCGCTCGGCGCGATTTCGCGGCAAGTATACTGGGCCGATGAACCGGCTGAGGCTCACGCTTTCGTGCTGGGACTACGACCGCACCCGCGCGCTCGCCGACGGCAGCGTCCGGCCCGACGGCATCGACCTCGTGTATCTCCAGCAGCCGGTCGAGGAAACCTTCTTCCGGATGCTGCGCTACCGGGAGTTCGACTGCTCCGAGATGTCGCTCTCCTCGTATGTCGCGTCGCTGCGGGCCGAGGAACCGCCGTTCGTCGCGATCCCGGTATTTCCTTCCCGCTTCTTCCGCCACTCGTGCATCTTCGTCTCGACGAAGAGCGGCATCCGCGCCCCCGAGGACCTGAAGGGCAAGCGCGTGGGCGTACCCGAGTACCAGATGACGGCGCCGGTCTGGATCCGCGGCATCCTGTCGGACGACTACGGCGTGAGGGTGAGCGACGTCGAGCACTACTCGGGCGGAGAGGAAGAGCCGGGCCGCGACGAGAAGATCCGGCTGGACCTTCCCGCGTCGATCCGGGTGAAGCCGATCGGCCCGAGCCAGACGCTCTCGCGCATGCTCGCCGACGGCGAGCTCGACGCGCTCGTCACGGCGCGCGCGCCGTCGACCTTCCGCACCGAGCCCGACAAGGTGCGGCGCCTGTTCCCTTCCTACGTCGAGCAGGAGAAGGCGTATTACCGGCGCACCAGGATCTTTCCGATCATGCACACGGTCGCGATCCGGCGCGACGTGTACCGCGCCAATCCCTGGGTCGCTCAATCCCTGTACAAGGCCTTCGCTGCCGCCAAGGCGAAGGCCTTCGAGATGTACCAGCAGACCGCCGCGCTGCCGGCGATGCTGCCCTGGCTGGTGGCGCACGTCGAGGAGACGCTGCGGGAAATGGGCGAGGACTGGTGGCCGTACGGCCTCGCGCCGAACCGGCACGTACTCGACGCGTTCCTGCGCTACCACCACGAGCAAGGCCTGTCGCCACGCCGCTTCGCACCCGAGGAGCTCTTCGCCAAGGAAACCCTGGAGACCTACAAAGTCTGAACACCGTCGACAAAACGATCACCGGCCTCCTGTCGCGGTCACCGGCGGAGATCGCGCGCGTGCTCGAGAAGGCGAAGGCCGAGGGCGTGAGCGTGTGCGCCTTCTTCCCCAGCCTCACGTTCCAAGCGCAGCTCGTGCACATCGATGCGCGGGCGGGCCACATCCTGATGACCCGCAGCGCCCTGCCGGCGGCGAACGCCGCGGTGCTGGCGCGCCCGCGCTGCACCTTCCATTGCGAGCTGGCGGGGTGGCACGTCGAATTCATCGCCGCCGAGCCGCGCCCGATTGCGGTGCGGCGGCGCGAGCTGATCCAGTGCCGCTTCCCGGAGCTGCTGGCGAGCAATCCGCGCCGCAGCCACGACCGCGTCCACCTCAAGCCGCCGCTTCCCCTTCGCGTGCACGCCGACACCCGCGGCATCATGCCGTTCGACGCGCTGATCCTGGACCTCGGCGCGGGCGGCATCGCGTTCCTCTGCTATGCGTGCAGCATCACGCTCGAGCCCGGCACCGTGCTGCGCGGCTGCCGCATCGTGCTGCCGAACCGGAGCGAGTGCGTGGTCGATCTCGAGGTGCGCTACACGCAGGCGATCACGCTGCCGAACGGCCATCGCGCGATGCGCTCCGGCTGCCTTTTCCTGACCCCCTGCCCGCAGCTCGCGGCGCTGGCGGGACGCCCGCTCAGGCGCTAGCCCGCAAGCGGACCACGAAGCAGTTGCCTTCACAGCGGACGTCGCCTCCATGCCGGCGCGCGATCTGCCGCACGATGGAAAGCCCGAGCCCCGAGCCGCGCGCCCCGCGGTAGAAAGGCTCGAACACGCGCTCGCGCTCGGCTGCAGGCACGCCGTTTCCCGAGTCGCACACCGACAGCTCCCCGTTCTTCAATAACACCGTCATAGGCGGCGCGCCATGACGCTTGGCGTTCTCAAGCAGGTTCCTGATCATCCTGCGCAACAACCTGGCATCTCCTCGCACCATCATCGAGGCACCCTCGGCTTCGACGCCGTATCGGGACGCTTCCTCGGCCGCGAGCGCGAGCAAGTCGACCGTCTCGCTGCTGTCGACGCCGGGCAGGGCGTCCAGCCGGCTCGCCAGCAGGATCTCGTCGATGAGGGCATCGAGCTCGGCGATGTCCTGCTCGAGCTCGCGCTTGCGGGCCGGATCCGCGCGCTCCTTCATGAGCTCGACGGCCATGCGGATGCGGGAAAGCGGCGTGCGCAGCTCGTGCGACGCACTCGCCAGCATCGACTTGCTCGCGCCGACCAGCCGCTCGATGCGCTCGGCGGCCTGGTTGAACCCCTCGGCAAGGCGCGCGACCTCGTCGCGGCCCTCGACCTTCACGCGCGCCGAGAGATCGCCCTCCCCCAGCGCGGTCACGCCCCGATGCAGGCGCTCGAGGCGCCGGGTCAGCCGCCGCACCGCCGGGTAGGCGCCGACCGCGATGGCGATCAGGATCAACGCGAGGACGACGAAGCCGAATCCCGGCCCGCCGCGGTGCGGCGCGCGCGCGGCGAGCCAGCGCCCGTCCTCGAGCTGCGCCGCCCAGACCGGCGGCCCGCGCATGCGGTGCTGGCGCCCGGTGCGCTGCGGCGCCTCGATCGGACGGCCGACTCGCGCGATGCGCGTGCCGTCGGGCGCGAACAGCGCCAGGTCGATCCGCAGGTCGCGTGCCAGCCGCTCGAGCGCCGCCTGCTGCTCGGCCGCCGGCGCCGTCGCCGGCGGCAGCAAGTTACGCGCGACGGTGGTCAGAGTTTCGTCGCTCAACCAGGGCTCGCCGAAGCTGTGCCATGCGATGGCGGCGACCAGCGCAAAGACGGCGAGGCTCGCCACTACGGCAAAGTAGATGCGGAGATACAGCCGGCGCATTACGGCTGCAGCTTGGCGAAAACGTAGCCGGCGCCGCGCACGGTGATGAGGCGGCGCGGCTTTTTCGGGTCGTCCTCGATGGCGGCGCGGATCCGCGAGACGTGGACGTCGATCGAGCGGTCGAAAGCCTCGAGCGGCTGGCCTTTCACCAGATCCATGAGGGCGTCGCGCGACAGCACCCGGCCGGCGTTCTCGGCAAGCGCCACGAGCAGGGCATATTGCAGCGAGGTGAGCGTTCGATCGGCCCCGTCGACGCGCACCAGGCGCGCATCGCGGTCGATCTCCAGGCGGCCGAAGCGCAGCACGCTTGCGCGGGCAGGCGCGTGCGCGCGCCGCAGGAGTGCGCGCAGCCTGGCGAGGAGCTCGCGCGGCTCGAAGGGCTTGGGCAGGTAATCGTCGGCGCCGAGCTCGAGCCCCACCACCCGATCCATGGGCTCGCCTCGCGCGGTCAGCATGAGGACCGGCGTGTCCCACTTGGCGCGCACGCGCCTGCAGACTTCCAGCCCGTCGATGTCCGGCAGCGTGAGGTCGAGCACCAGGGCGTCATAGGGCTCGCGCCCGAGGCGCTCGAGCGCTGCGCCGCCGCTACCCACCTGGACCACGTCGAAGCCCGCCGCGCCGAGGTATTCGGACACCATCCCGGCGAGGCGCGCATCGTCTTCGATGAGGAGAACCCGCTCGGCCACCCGCCGACTATACCGTCAGCCCCAGCGGTGGCGGTGGCGCTCGAAGCGCTGCGCGAGGCCCTTGCGCTGCTCCGGCGTGAGCACCTCCGCGGCGTCCGACAAGGCGCGGCTGAGGCGACGCGACGCTTCGTCGGCAAGGCGCATCTTCTCCGCCCGCAGCGATTCGACGGCGGCGGGGTCAACGCGGTCCTGGCTGAACAGCTCGATCGCCTGCTTGCGCGTGGCATGGAACTTCTCGCGCAGGGGCGCGAGGTCCTTCACCGCCTCCTTGACGATCGGCGCCAGGCGCTGCTTCTGATCCTCGGTGGCGTCGATCTCGACATAGAGGTGGCGCAGCATGCGGTCGATCTGCGCGTCGGACAGCGGCTCGCCGCGGCGCCAGCCGCCGTGCGCATACGCCTTGGCGCCGAATCCGGCGAGCGCCGCGCCCGCCAGCGCGAACAATCCCGCGCGCCGGAAAAAGCCTCGGCGGCGGCAGCTTTCGGTGGTCTGTTCCATGGCTTCCTCTCGTACTGGTTTGGACGAGAGAAGTTTCGCGCCGCCGTGTAAGGCGCTTCTTTCTCTTATGTAAAGTTCTGTGACCGGACAGCCGCTCGACTTCTCAGGACGGGTTTTTTGGCGGAGCGGACGTCCGCTAATCCGACATCCAAGTTATTGAAGTTACCACACTTCTAAAGTCGGCTCAGGCGCTACCCACAGCGCTACCCACGTTCGAAAGCAAGACGTATTTGGACGGTCTACCATCGCCAGCATGAGCGAGGATCAGCGGCGCCCGAGTCGTCCATCGTCACGGCCTGGCGGCGTGTAGGGTCCCGTGACCACCGGTCTGATCCGTCATATCGGCGACCGCGACCGAACATCTGCCGCCATCTCGTCGTCACTCCGCTTCCGTCGCAAGGGTGCGCTATTGCCAGTTCGCTGCGATAACCGGGTTGAGGGCGGTCGAGTAATTCGCGGGCAGCGTCTCCTGTCCGGGTGGCGGCGGCGCGAAGGCCGCCATCGCGTTCACAAGGTTCTGCACGTTGCTCTCGAGCAGCGTCGAGCCGTCTGCGGTGCGGAACTGCTCGACGTGACTCGTAGCTCCGAGATACCAGTCTTGCACCGTGAGCTTGTCCGAAGTGCCGATGATGCTGACGACGAGATCACTGCCCTTCTGCTGGAACCAGAGTTGATTCCGCGAGACACCAGCCAGGAACTGCGCAACGTCGGTATCGCCAGCGTTGCTGTCAGTCTCCGCTACACGGTCGGTACCATAGCCGCGGCCGAACACATAGGTGTCGCTCCCAGCGCCGCCGAGCAGCCAGTCCGCACCGGTCTGCCCGTCGAGCGTGTCGTTCCCAGCGTGCCCGAACAAAGTGTCGTTTCCGCTTCCACCCTGGAGCGCGTCGTTTCCTTCTTCGCCCTGCAGCTCATCGGCCCCGTCGCCGCCCATGAGTAGATCGTTGCCGCCGCCGCCCCAGAGCTGGTCGTCTCCGGCGCCGCCGTCGAGGACGTCGTCACCGCCCCCCCCTAAGCCATCGTCGCCGACAAGCCGATCATTGCCGTCCCCGCCGCGGAGCAGATCGGCACCGAGGCCTCCGAACAGCAAATCCGCACCGGCCTGCCCATCGAGCGTGTCGTTTCCGGCGTCGCCGTACAGCGTATCGTCTCCGGTTCCACTTTGGAGGGTGTCGTTGCCATCTTGACCTTGCAACTCATCCGCCCCGTCGCCGCCGAGCAGTAGGTCGTTACCGCCTTGGCCGTACAGGTGGTTGTTGCCCGCGTTACCTGTAAGGACGTTGTCGAGGTTATTACCGAGGCCGTCTATCGCCGCCAAGCCGGTAAGGGTGAGGTTCTCGATGTTATCCATCTGCGTCCAGGTAATCGACGAAAACACCGTATCCGTGCCTTCGCCCGCGTTCTCCACGACCGCGTCGCCCGCCACATCGACGACGTAGGTATCGTTACCGGTACCGCCGATCAGCCAGTCGGCACCAGCCTGCCCGTCTAGTGAGTCATCTCCGCCCTGCCCGAACAGGGTGTCGTTCCCGCTTCCACCCTGGAGAGTGTCGTTCCCTTCCTGGCCCTGCAGCTCGTCGACCCCGTCGCCGCCGATCAGCAGGTCGTTGCCGCCTTCGCCCCACAAGCGATCGTCGCCCGCGCCGCCGTCAAGGACGTCGTTGCCTACCCCGCCCCAGCCATCGTCGCCGATCAGCTGGTCATTGCCGTCCCCGCCGAGGATCTGATCATCACCCAGCATTCCCCACGCTAGGTCGTTGCCTGCGAGCAGGCGAATGACGTCCGAGCTTCCAGTGCCCTGAAGTACGTCGTCGCCCTGGGTGCCGACAAAGAGCTTCGCGACATTCACAACAAACTGGTCTGACACGGTTGAGCCCGCGCTATCGGTGGCGTTGACCCTGACTTCGAGCCCCGCAGCTGTATTTGGCGGTGTGCCAGTGAACGTGCGCGTTTGCGCGTTGAAGGTGAGCCACGATGGCAATGGACCGCCTGTAGGAAGCGTCGCCGAATAGGTGAGAACATCGCCAGCGTCGACATCGGCGAACGTGGTTACCGGCAGCGTAAACGTCCACTGCTCGGTCTCGGTCGCGATTTGATCGTGGATCGGATTGGTGACGATCGGTGCATCGTTCGTGTTTGCCACCGTCACCCGGAAAATGTCCGACACCGAGGCGCTTACACCGTCGGTCGCCGTTACCTTCACGTCGATAAAGCCTACATTCTCATTGAGCGGCGTGCCACTGAAGACACGCGTCGCCGAATTGAAGCCCAGCCAAGACGGCAGCGCGGTGCCGTCCGCCAGCGTCGCGCCGTAGGTCAGTGTGTCCACAAGAGGCGCATCGGCGTCTGCGAAGGCGTTCGCCGGCACGGCAAAGTTGAATGCTTGGTCCTCAGTAGCGGATTTGTCAGCGATGGGATTGGCTACCGTGGGCGCAGCATTGCTCTTGCTGCGCAACGTCGCCACGTCCCAGGCGGTACCGTCGTTGAACTCAACGCGCTCGACTTTGTCCTCGGCACTGGCGAACCAGTTCTGCACGGCGATGCTGTCGGCGCCCCGGGAGAGCACGAGGTCAAGCCCGGAACGGGTCACGACAACCGAGCTCGGAGTAATACCGGTACCGAAGCGGATCACGTCCGTGAGGATCGGGGTGGTGTCGTCGTGGTCCACAATAACGTCATGGCCGAACCCCGCATCAAACACGTAGAGATCCGCGCCCTCGCGGCCGATGAGCGTGTCGTTCCCCGCGCCCCCGATCAATGTGTTTGCGCCGATATTGCCCGTAAGGGTGTTGTCTAAGCTGTTGCCGGTTGCGCCAAAATTGCCGAATCCTGTCAGAGTGACATTTTCTACATTCGCGAGCGACGCAATGCTGTAGTCATACAAGCTAAGGACGGTATCGGTCCCACCGCCTGGGAGCTCGATGATCGTGTCACTCTCATTGCCGACAACATAGCTGTCATCGCCGGCGCCCCCCTTCAGCGTGTCATTACCGGCGCCACCGTCCAGTACGTTGTTGCCGGCGTTACCCTCAAGGACATTCGCCGCGGCGTTGCCCGTGGCGTTGATATTGGCGTCCCCCGTCAGCGTTAGGTTCTCTACCCCGTCGGGAAGCTGATAGGACACGCTGGAATAGACAAGATCAACACCGCTGTCCGGAGCGGCCGTCGAAGAGGTAACGGGGGTAAAACTCACACGGTAGGCAGTCCCCCACTTTGGGATCGTGCCTAACGTTAGGTGATGTACCTTGTCACGAATGGTCAACCCGACAACCGATCTTTCGGCGACGACCGTGCGTTCGTATGTAGTCGTAT
>Ga0134124_10002448_pt1 | contig 14998 bp, 5 predicted proteins | sample KB304_FD_96880 | JGI IMG/M metagenome (GOLD analysis project Ga0134124, IMG submission 96880) | Terrestrial soil microbial communities without Nitrogen fertilizer from Kellogg Biological Station, Michigan, USA - KB3-0-4 | ecosystem: Environmental > Terrestrial > Soil > Unclassified ... | reverse complement strand
CCGCTCGCACTCGATGTAAGTGTCGACTGGCGCGTGTTGCTGTTTTCACTCGCGGTGTCAGTCACAGCGGGTGTGATCTTCGGCTTTGCGCCGGCGTTACAAGCTACGCGCCCGAATCTCGTGGGCGCGTTGAAAGACACTGCCGCGCAGGGTGGCGCAGTGAAGACGAAGCTGCGCAGCGTGCTCGTAGTCGCGCAGATCTCGATCTCGTTAATCGTTTTGATTTCAGCCGGACTTGTCGTTCGCACGTTGCAGCAACTGCAAACGATGAACCCCGGTTTCGACACGCAGAACGCGATCACGATGTCGTTCGATCTCGGCTTGCAAGGCTATGACGAAGCGCGCGGGCTGCAGTTCTACAAGCAGTTACAGGAACGTTTGCAGTCGCTGCCGGGAGTCGAATCGGCGGCGGTGATGAGTTATATCCCGCTTAGTCTCAACTACAACAGCAACACTATCTTCGTCGAAGGTAAGCCCGCTGAGCGTGGCGATAATGCGCCGCTGGCGATGACCGCGAGTGTTGGACCAGCCTACTTCAAAACGATGGGCACGCCGATTCTGCAAGGTCGCGAGTTTACTGACGCAGACCAGGCGAAGACTGAGCAAGTCGCCGTTGTGAACGAATACTTTATCCGGCGTTTGATGCCTGAGCTGCAAACGCCTGCTGAGGCTGTCGGCAAACGATTTAGTTTTCAGGGCGCCAGTGGGCCATGGGTTCAGATTGTCGGCGTTGCGAAGGCGGGCAAGTATTTCAACATCGCCGAAGAGCCGCGCCCGTTTGTCTGGACGCCGATGACTCAGAACTACAACTCGAGCGGGATTCTCGTCGCGCGCACGAAAGGCAGTCCGGAGGGATTGTTTGGCGCGGTGCGCGGGCAGGTGCAGTCGCTTGATGCAAACCTGCCGCTCTTCGACGTCAAGACGTTGACTGAGCACATGAAGTTCGCGCTGTTCCCGGCGAAGATCGCGGCGACTGTGTTGGGTGTGTTTGGGTTTGTTGCGCTGATGCTTGCGGCGATCGGTGTTTACGGAATCACATCGTATGCAGTCGCGCAACGCACGCACGAGATCGGCGTGCGACTCGCGCTCGGTGCGCAGCTAGGCGACGTGTTGAAGCTCGTACTCGGTCACGGATTGAAGCTGACGATCATCGGCGCTGCGCTCGGACTGGTTGGCGCGTTTCTCGCGACCCGCGCGATCACGAGTGTGCTTTACGGTGTGAGTGCGACGGATCCGCTGACGTTCACATTCGTGTCATTGCTGTTGATCGGCGTGGCGCTGGTTGCGTCGTACGTTCCCGCCCGGCGCGCGACGAAAGTGGAGCCGCTGATTGCCTTGAGAAACGAGTAGGGATTGTTCTCTGCGTAACCTCTGCGTTCTCTGCGCCTCTGCGGTGAACTAAGTTTTTACGTCACACTCACCGCAGAGGCGCAGAGAACGCAGAGGTTGCGCAGAGAGAAAAAGGTATAGGAATGGAAACACTGATTAAAGACGTGCGGTTTGCGGTGCGCAGTTTTATGAAGCGGCCGGGGTTTTTGGTGATTGCGGTTGCGACGCTTGCGCTTGGTATTGGGGCGACGACGGCGATGTTCACGGTTGTGAATTCCGTGTTGCTAAGACCGTTGCAGTTTCCGGAGCCGGAACGAATCGTTTTGTTCTACGGGATCAATCCGCGACAGGGGATCACGGAGAGCAACATGTCGATGCCCGATATTGTCGACTGGCAGAAACAGAGCACATCGTTCGAACAGATCGCAGGTTTCGTTTCGGGCGGTCTGTTTTTGACTGCCGGAGATGAGACTGAGCGCGTGCGCGGTACGGGCGTGTCCAGCGAGTTTTTCCCGCTCTTCAAAACCAATCCGATTCAAGGTCGTACGTTCCAGGCCGCCGACATGCAGCAAGGTGGCGAACCTGTGGTCGTGATCAGTTACGCGCTTTGGCAACGGCGTTTCGGTGGCGCGGCTAATGTCGTGAATAGCAAGGTGACGTTGAACGGAAAAGCCGCAACGATCGTCGGCATCATGCCGGCGGGATTCAATTATCCGTCAGACTCCGAAGCATGGACCGCGTTTCCTTTCAACGACCCGAGCCAGCCTCGTGATAACCGCTTCATCTCGGTCGTAACGCGCCTCAAACCGGGCGTCTCGCTGACGCAGGCGCAGACGGAGATGGACACGATCAACCAGCGCCTCGCTCAGAACTATGGGGAGACAAACAGCGGCTGGACCGTGCGGCTCATCGAGTTGCGTGAGAGCCTCGTGGAAGATTTCAGGACTGCGCTGCTGATCTTGTTAGGCGCAGTTGCGTTCGTGCTGCTGATCGCGTGTGCGAACGTGGCGAATCTCATGCTGGCGCGTGCGGTCTATCGTCAAAAAGAGATCGCAGTTCGAACAGCCCTCGGAGCGAGTCGCATGCGGATCGTGCGACAGCTTTTGACCGAGAGCATGCTGCTTTCGGTCGTGAGTGGTGTGGTGGGTTTCACGCTCAGTCTCGGTTTGATCAGATTGCTGATCGCGATCAGTCCGCCGAACACGCCGCGCGTCGAAGAGATCGGAATCGACTGGCGGGTGTTCAGTGTCACGCTCGCGGTAGCAGTGTTCGCCGGTCTGCTGTTTGGCCTCTTTCCCGCCCTGCAAACGTCGCGTCCCAATCTCAACGATACACTCAAAGACAGCGGCCAGCGTGGTTCGCAATTTAGTGGACGCAATCGCGCCGGCAGCATGTTCATCGTTTCTGAAATCGCGCTCTCGTTCATACTGCTTGCGGGCGCGGGTCTAATGATCAAAAGCTTTCTGCACCTCAGAGAGATCGATCCCGGCTTCAACTCCGACAATGTTTTGGCGATGCGCCTGACTCTGCCGCCGGGCAAGTACAAGCAAGGCGAGCCGCGCGCGCAGATCTACAAGCAACTCATCGACGAGGTGAAGGCGACGCCGGGTGTGAAGTCGGCGGGCGCTGTGCTCAGCCTGCCTTTGGGCGGCGACACGTTTGGCGTGTGGCGTGGTTTGGTTCCCGAAGGCCGCCCGCTGACGCCCGAAGAGCAGACGAATGCGCAAAATCTTCCGGTCACACCTGATTACTTCTCGACACTTCAAATTCCGTTGAAGGCCGGGCGGTTGTTTACCGATCAAGACGACTTAGATAGCACGAAAGTCGTGATCATCAACGAGACGCTCGCGCGACGCTTGTGGCCCGGCGAGAACCCGATTGGCCGTCGCTTCGCGGTCTGGCGTGACGAGAAGTTTCCGCGCGAAGTTGTCGGCGTAGTTGGCGATACGAAACAGACACTCGATAAAGAAGCCGGCAACCAGATGTATATACCGTACGCGCAGGATCCGACGTGGGGCAGCATGTCGCTTGTGGTGCGCACGAACGGAGAGCCGACCGCGCTTGCGGGTGCAGTGCGCGAAGGGATTCGTTCGATCGACAAAGCAGTATCGAATTACAACTTGAAGACGATGAACGAGGTTGTCTCTGCATCCGCGGCGTCGCGCAGAGTGCCGATGTTGTTGTTGAGTGCTTTTGCGGGTGTGGCGATGTTGCTTGCGATGCTCGGGATTTACGGTGTCACTTCTTACTACGTGACGCAACGGACGCACGAGATCGGTGTGCGCATGGCGCTCGGCGCGCAGATCGTCGACGTGCTGAAACTCGTGTTGAGCCGGGCGATGGCGCTCGCGGTAATCGGGATCGGGATCGGTGTTGTGGGTGCAGTTGCGTTGACGCGGTATTTGACGACGTTGCTGTTCGGAGTGAAACCGATCGACGTGGTGACGTTTGTTGGGGTCGCGTTGATGCTGACGCTCGTGGTGTTTGTTGCGTGTCTTGTGCCGGCGCGAAGAGCCACGAAGATCGACCCATTGGAAGCGTTGCGGTAGCCACGGATGACACGGATTTAAAGGCTAGATTTGCTCTTTCGGCGGTGTTAATAGGCAATGGAAACTCTATTTAAAGATATTCGCTATGGGATTCGTGGCCTTCTAAAGAGGCCGGGGTTTACGGTTATTGCTCTCATCACGCTAGCGCTCGGCATTGGCGCGAATACGGCGATCTTTAGTGTCGTCAATGCAGTGCTGCTGCGGCCGCTGCCGTTCCAAAAACCTGAGGAGCTCGTGATCGTTTGGGAAGACCTCGCCTTCGCTGGCTTTCCACATAACACACCCGCACCGGCAAACTACGTCGACTGGAAAACTCAGAACCAGTCGTTTGTCGACATGGCTGCGAGTCGCGAGACCAGCTTCAATCTCACTGGCGATGGAGAACCTGAACGTGTTTCCACCTATGCCGTCACCGCCAACTTCTTTCCACTGCTCGGCGTGCAGCCGCTACTCGGTCGCAGTTTCACGCCTGAAGAAGATCGACCCGGCGGGAGCAAAGCGGTCGTGCTCAGCTATGGTCTCTGGCAGAGTCGCTACGGCGGCGATCGCAACATCCTCAATCGCGAAATCCTGCTGGATGGCGAGAAGCATTCGGTTGTCGGTGTGATGCCGGCGAGTTTCCAGTTTTTTGCGAAAGACGTGCGCGTGTGGGTTCCGATCGCTCTCACGCAGGAGGATTGGGCCAACCGCGGTGGACACTATCTGACGGTCGTGGCGCGTTTGAAGCCCGGCGTGCCGGTGACACTCGCGCAGGCTGACATGAACGCCGTCATGCGCAGGATCTCGGTGGACCATCCAGACGAGACGATTGGAGGGAAGATCGGCGTTATCGTGATGCCGGTGCGCGATGAGTTTGTGGGCGATGCGCGCGGCTCGTTGATCGTGTTGCTGGTCGCGGTTGCGTTTGTGCTGCTGATCGCGTGCGCGAATGTCGCGGGACTGCTTTTGGCGCGTGCGGTTGGTCGTCGTAAAGAGATCGCTTTGCGACTCGCGTTGGGCGCGGGACGTAGTCGCGTCGTCCGCCAACTGCTGACGGAAAGTTTGCTGCTCGCGGTCGCGGCGGGTGTGCTCGGATCGTTGCTGGCTTATGCGAGTTTTACTTTCCTGCAAGGACTTGTTCCCGAGCAGATGGAGTTAGCGACGAGCTTGAAGCTCGACGTGCGCATACTCGTCTTCACGATCGCGGTTTCGATCGTCACGGGAATCATCTTCGGCCTCGTGCCCGCGCTTCAGTCTGCAAACTTCGACTTGAACGACGCGTTGAAGCAGAGCAGTGGGCGCGTGACTTCGACCGGGCGTTTGCGCAGCGCGATGATCGTGTTTGAAGTGGCGCTGTCGATCGTGTTGCTGGTTGGCGCCGGTCTGCTCATTCAAACGCTGTTTCAGCTTTTCCGGCAGTACTCAGTGCTCGAGCCGGAAAAGATACTGACGATGCGCACGATACTGCCGTTCGAGAAATACAAAGAGCTGCCACGACGCGACAACTACTACAAGCAGGTGCTGCAACGCGTAGAGAACCTGCCGGGCGTGGTCGCGGCGGGTTATTCCACGTCAATACCGCTCGCGTGGAAGGGCGGCACGAGTGGGTTTTATCCCGAAGGACTCAAAGAGCCGATCCACGGCATGGCTTACGACGCCAATCATCGCGAGGTTAGTAGCAACTACCTGAAGGCGATGAACATTCCGCTGCGCCAGGGACGTTACTTCGATAGTCGTGACAACGCGCAGTCGCTTCCCGTCGCGATCATCAACGAAACGATGGCGCGACAATATTGGCCCGGTGAGAACGCGCTCGGTCGCCGCTTCAAGCTTGGTGACCCTGATGAGCCGGGAAAACAATGGAAAGAGATCGTGGGAATTGTCGCGGACATCCGTCAGATGGGACTCGCCGAGCCGGTTAAGTCCGAGATGTATTTCCCCTACGAGCAGATCACGGACTGGCCCGGGTACATGCCGCGCGACCTCGCGATCCGGACGAATGGCGACACGTCAAACCTCGCCGGCGCAGTGCGACAGATCATTCGCGAAGTCGATCCGGACCAGCCTGTTTCCAACGTTGCGACGATGGCGGAAGTGCTCGGCTCGGAAGCCGGTCAGCGTCGCATGGGAATGATCATGCTTGTAGGGTTTGCGGCGCTCGCGTTGTTACTCGCGTCGCTCGGCATTTACGGCGTGCTGGCTTACTTCGTCACGCAGCACACGAACGAGATCGGCGTGCGACAGGCGCTCGGCGCGACGCCGCGTAACATTCTGTTGCTCGTGTTGAAGAAGGGAATGAGGCTGACGCTCGTTGGTGTGGCGATCGGGTTGGGCGGATCATTTGCGCTTACACGTTTGATGAGCTCGTTGTTGTTTGGAGTGACGGCGGCCGATCCGTTGACGTTTGCCACCGTGCCGTTGGTGCTCGTGATGGTGGCGTTGCTGGCGTGTTACATACCGGCGCGCCGCGCGACGAAAGTCGATCCTCTAGTTGCGCTGCGCTACGAATAAGCAACTGTAGGGGTGGCCCTCCGTGGCCACCCGTCTCTGGAAAACACGAACGGGTGGCCACGGAGGGCCACCCCTACAGTTAGATCAAAAATGAACACTCTCCTTCAGGATCTGCGTTACGCGGTTCGTGTGCTGTTCAAGAGCAAGGCGCTGACTGCGGTCGCCTTGCTCACGCTCGCGCTTGGCATCGGTGTGAACAGCGCGATCTTTAGCGTCGTCAACGCAATCGTGTTGCGGCCGCTGCCTTATCCACAGTCACAGGATCTGATGGTCATCTGGGGCAACCTGCACAAGCCCGGACTCGAGGAGATCGAGATCTCGGCGCTCGAGCTCCGGGACTTCCAACAGCAGTGCCAGGCGTTCGATCAGATCGCCGCCTACTCGACTGACGGCTTCAACCTTACCGGCATCGATCAACCTGAGCGACTGCGCGGCGCCGCGATCTCCGCAAACCTCTTTCCAACACTAGGCGTGCAACCACAGCTAGGTCGCAACATCGCTGCGGAGGAAGACATCTACGGCAACGATCGCGCGGTCGTTCTCAGTTACTCCTTATGGCAGCGGCGATTTGGTGGTGATCCGAGCGTCGTGAGCAGGACAATTCAACTCGACGGGCGCACGATGAATGTAGTTGGCGTGATGCCCGCCGGCTTTCACTTTCCCGATCGCGAAACCGAAGTCTGGATCCCGCTCGCGTTCACACCCGATCTGTTGGAAGAGGACAATCGCGGCTCGCATTTTCTCAACGTGATCGCGCGACTCAAGCCGGGTGTCACGACGGCCCACGCGCAAGCCGATCTCAACACAGTCACCGCCCGACTTTCGAGCGAACACACGTCCACGTATCGCGGCGGTTTCAGCGCTCGTGTGCGTGCGTTACACGAAGAGCTGGTTGGCGATCTGCGACGCGCGATGCTGGTGTTGTTAGGCGCAGTCGGGCTCGTATTGCTAATCGCATGTGCAAACGTGGCGCACCTGCGGCTCGCGAGCGCTACGTCACGTTATCGTGAGTTCGCGATCCGTGCAGCGCTCGGCGCCAGGCGCGCTCGCGTGGTGCGGCAGTTTCTCACCGAAAGTGTTTTGCTGTCGCTGATTGGTGGTGCGGTAGGTTTGGCGCTCGCTTTTTGGGTGGTGCGCGCGCTCGTGCTGCTGATGCCGAAAGATACGCCGCGTATCGAAGAGATCAAGCTGGACTATCGCGTGGTGCTGTTTACACTCGGCACGTCGTTACTGACCGGACTCATCTTCGGACTCGCACCCGCGTTCCAGGCTGCGAAGACGAACCTCAACGACGTGCTCAAGGAAGCCGGACGCAGCAGCAGCGACACTTCGCGGCGGCTGAGGCTGCGAAATCTTCTCGTCATCTCGGAGTTTGCGCTCTCGCTCGTGTTGCTGATCGGCGCGGGACTGATGGTGAAGAGTCTTTTGCGTTTGCAGGAAGTCAAACCGGGGTTCGAGCCGGCGCGCCTGCTGACGATGCGCCTCGCACTGCCGGCGACGAAGTACGAGAACTTCAATCAGAGCCGGGCATTCTTCGAGCAGCTCTTCGATCGTCTCGACGCTCGACCGGACATTGAATCGGTCGGCGCGATAAACCTGCTTCCGTTCGGCGGCGGTGGCGGCGATCGCAGTTTCTCGATCGAGGACCAGCCGGTACCGGCAGGACACTCGCGTCCTGACGAGCAAGTCAGGTTTGTGAGTCCAAACTATTTCCACACGATGCAGATTCCGCTCCTGAGTGGGCGTGATTTCACGCGCCGCGATCTGCCTGACACGCCGCCAGTCGCGGTCGTCAACAGTGCCTTTGTGCGGAAGTTCTGGGCAGACGGTAATGCGATCGGCAAGCGCATTTCTTTCTCGTCGAACAATCCGAAGTGGTACGAGATCGTTGGTATCGTCGGCAACGTGAAGCATCGCGGGCTCGATATCGTGGAAGCTCCTGAGCTTTACATTCCTGTGTTCCAGCCGCTCTTTGCTGACGGCTATGTGCCGCCGCTGTATGTCGTTGTGCGCACTGTGAACGAGCCGTCGCTGGCGGCAATGGCGATGCGTAATGAGGTCGCGACGATCGATCGCGACCAGCCGGTCTCGAGTCTAATGACGATGGACCAGCGGATTTCCGACTCCGTCGCGCCGCGTCGCTTCAACATGTTCATCCTCGGGTTATTTGCGGCGCTGGCTCTGCTGCTGGCGGCGATTGGCATCTACGGCATCATGGCGTTCTCAGTGGTCCAAAGGACGCACGAGATCGGCGTGCGCATGGCGTTGGGGGCAAGTGGGAGCGACGTGCTGAAGCTGGTGTTGCGAAATGGAGTCACACTCGCGCTGATCGGGATCGTTGTCGGGTTGGTGGCGGCGTTTGCGGCCACACGTGTGTTGTCGTCGTTGTTGTATGACGTGAGTGCGACTGATCCGGCGATATTTGTTATCGATGCGGTGTTGCTGGCGATTGCGGCGCTGTTGGCTTGCTACATTCCCGCGCGCCGCGCGACGAAAGTCGATCCACTCGTGGCGCTGCGTTACGAATAGGGCCTATAGGACCAATACGACCTATGACATTGATCAACGATCTCCAATACGGCCTGCGAATGCTCTTGAAGCATCCGCTTGTCACGGCGATTGCCGTCATCACGCTCGCGCTCGGTATTGGAGCGAACACCGCGATCTTTAGTGTGGTGAATGCGGTGTTGCTTAATCCGCTGCCGTTCAGAGAACCAGATCGAGTCGTCGCTTTGTGGGAGAGCGTTCCGAATCAGGGCCGCTCGCGAGTTACTCCGGCGAACTTCCATGACTGGAAGAAGCAAAACACCGTTTTCGAAGACGTCGCTTCGTTCGGCCGAAACTCTTTGACGCTTACGGGCGATGGCGAACCGGAACAACTCGTCGGCGCGCGGGTGAGCTCGGGCTACTTTGCCGTGATCGGAGTTGAGCCGATTATCGGTCGTTCCTTCACGGCCGAAGAGTACGAATTGGGAAAGGGACGCGTCGTCATTCTGGGTCATGCCTTGTGGCAGCGTCGCTACGGCGGCGATCGCAATATCATCAACCGCAATATCACACTCGATGACATGCCTTACACAGTCGTTGGTGTAATGCCTCGCGGCCTTTATCCGGTTTCGCCGCTAAATCCCGGGCGCATCACTTTCGACGAGCAGGAACAGAACTTCTGGTTACCGATGTCTTTCACTGCCGAGTGGGCCGCGGCGCGATCTGCGCATGTGCTCGGTGTTGTCGCACGCCTCAAACAAGGAGTCACGAAAGAGCAAGCCACCGCAGAGATGAACGCCATCGGGAGGCGTCTTGAAAAAGAGTATGTGGCGAATAGAGGTGAAGGAATTCTCGTCAGCCCGTTTATGGATGAAGTGGTTGGCAACGTTAGACCGGCTCTATTGACACTGTTAGGCGCGGTTGGAGTGGTGTTGTTGATTGCCTGCGCTAACGTGGCCGGCCTCTTGTTGGCCCAACATGCGGGACGAAGTAAAGAGATAGCCATCCGCGCGGCGTTGGGCGCGGGCCGCAGACGTCTGGTGCGGCAGTTTTTCATTGAGGGTTTGCTGCTTTCATTGCTGGGAACGGTGGCCGGGCTGGCGTTGGCGTCGTTGGGACTAAAAGTGCTGTTGCAGTTTGTGCCCGCCGGCGTTCCGCGTTTGGCTGGGGTTAGTCTCAACTGGCGAGTACTTGGCTTCACGATCTTGATTGCCCTCGGCACGTGTTTGATCTTTGGTTTAATTCCAGCCCTGGAAACTTCCAAGCTCGACTTGAACAGTGCGCTCGAGCAATCGGGACGCACCTCTGGTCCAGGAGCGAGCAAGCTGCGGTTCCGGCAGCTACTGGTTGTATTCCAGATGAGCATGGCAGTGATGCTGGTGATAGGCGCGGGCCTGCTGGTTAAGAGTTTTTGGCTGCTGCAGCGAGTCGATCCAGGATTCGAAAGCGAACACGTGTTATCAGCGGGACTGACTCTCACGCTTTCGAAGTATTCCGAACCGGAACAAATCAATAACTTTCACAAACAGTTACTCGAGCGCGTCTCTGCGATACCGGGAGTGAAGCACGCCACTTTGGCTTACGATCATCCCCTCACCTCGAATTGGATCGACTCATTCCAGGTCGAAGGCAGAGTGTTGCCGGCTGATAGTCGCTCGCAATCAGCTAACTTTGTTCCGATTGGGCCGGAGTATTTCGACACTGTCGGCTTGAAGCTTGTCGGTGGCCGGAGATTTACGCAGGGGGATGACGCGGATCATCCAGGGGTGGTGCTTGTCAACGAGTCGTTTGTCAAAAATTACTTTCCGAATGAGAACGCGCTCGGTCAGAAGATGCGGCTTGGTCCACCGGGTCGAATCTGGAAAAACAAAAAGCTGACCTCCTTTGAGATCGTCGGGATTGTGCGTGACGTTAAGCTCGCCGGTCTCGAAGCGCCTTCCGAGCCGGCTTACTACATACCCGCGTCGCAGGCGCCGTTGGAAGACATGACTATTCTGGTGCGTACGACGACGGATCCCCTCTCGATTGTTGGCGCTTTACGGCAGGCAGTTTGGTCTATCGACCCGAATCAGCCGATCGCAAATATCAGCACGTTGGAGAAAGTGGTTGACGACAGTGTCGCGCCGCGACGGTTGAATATGTTGCTAATGGGATTGTTTGGTGGACTGGCAATGTTGTTGTCGGCGGTCGGGATTTATGGATTGCTGTCGCACGCCGTTACGCAACGCACGCAGGAGATGGGAATCAGGATGGCGCTCGGCGCGCAGGTGAATGACGTGCTGAAGCTCGTGTTGAAGCAGGGAATGATGCTCGTGGTGATCGGGGAGATTATTGGGTTGGTGGGTGCGTTGGCGTTGACGCGTTTGATTCGCGGGTTGCTGTTTGGGGTGACGCCGAATGATGCGACGACGTTTGTTGTTGTGGCTGCGGTGTTGGGGATCGTTGCTTTGTTGGCGTGTTATTTTCCGGCGAGAAGGGCCACGAAAGTTGATCCCTTGATAGCGCTCAGATACGAATAGGCCCAATAGGACCAATAGGACAAATTATGAAGACGTTGCTCAATGATCTTCGTTATGGTGCGAAGATGCTCTGGAAGTCCAGGGGTGTCACGATCGTCGCCGTGATCTCACTCGCCGCCGGCATCGGCGCAAACTCCGCTATCTTCAGTCTCCTCAATTCACTCCTCCTGCGGCCGCGGCCTGTGTCGCACCCGGAACAACTGGTCGAGCTTTACGTCAGCGAAGGCGAACAACGTCCATACTCGACGACGTCCTATCCAAGCTATCTCGACCTTCGCGATCGTAATGATGTGCTCTCCGGACTCGCTGCCTACGGCATCCGGCAGTTCAGGTTTGGTGACGCGAACGAGGTCGAGCAGATCTGGGGCGAAGCAGTGTCGGGAAACTACTTCGATGTCCTTGGTGTCGCCGCGCAAAAGGGACGCACTTTCTCGCCCGATGAAGATGTCGTGCCGCGACGGAATCCCGTCGCTGTGATCAGCCATAGTCTCTGGCAACGTCGCTTCAATTCTGATCCGGAGCTCATCGGCAAGACCGTCACACTCAACGAACAACCGCTGACTGTGATCGGCATTGCACCGCCGCAATATACCGGCATGATGCGTGGGATCTCGATTGAGATCTGGGTCCCCACCGCGATGATGCCGGCGGTGGAGCCGATCGGCGATCGCACCTTAACGAGTCGCGGAAACCGCGGGTTGTTTATGGTCGGACGGCTCAAACCCGAGACCACTCTGGCGCAGGCGCGCGCACGTTTCGATCTGATCACGCGCGACATGCAGGCTGCCTATCCTGAAGAGTGGCTGTCGAAACACGAATCGGGACGCGTGCGCGTGTCGGCGATCACGGTCCTGCCGGAGAGTGAGACGCGTCTTCCTCCGGACATGCAGTCAGCCGCATACGGCGTGTTTGCTCTGGTTTTCGTTATCGTAAATCTCGTGCTGCTAATCGCGTGCATAAATCTCGCGGGCATGTTGCTGGCGCGAGCCGTCACCCGGCGAAGAGAGATGGCGGTGCGGCTTGCGATCGGCGCGAGTCGCTCGCGGATCGTGCGACAGTTGCTCACGGAAAGTGTGTTGCTGTCGATCATCGCAGGCGGCGCGGGCATCCTGCTTGCCATTTGGTTTCTCAATGCCATCGTCGCTGCAATTCCTGCGCTTCCGGAAGGTATACGAGTCGCACTCGATCTTCATCTTGATTGGCGCGTCGTGATCTACACGATCGCCTTCTCGACAGTTACGGGAATACTTTTTGGTCTCGCGCCCGCTTTGCAAAGCTCTAAAGCCGACGTCTCGACTGTGTTGAAAGACGATTCGAGTCTCTTCACCGGTTTCTATCGCAAGTCGCGAACTCGCATGGCCCTCGTGGTGGTCCAGGTCGCTTTTTCGTTATTGCTTTTAGTTGGCGCCGGACTCGTGTTGCGCAGTCTCGAAAAAATCAGACCGTCACGTTTGGGCTTCAGCACGGAAAGCATGGTCGTTGGGATCGTGAGGCTCGACGAAGCAAAATACGATCGCGCGAAGACACAGGAATTTTACCGCCAACTGCCGGAGCGGCTCGCTGCTTTGCCGGGCGTGCAATCGGCGAGTTTAGTCAGCGAGATACCGCTAACGTTCATGGGTGGGACGCGGAGCAGCATTGACATCGAGGGATATCAGCCCGGCGCAGGGGAGGACATGCAAATCGCCGCCGTCACCGCCGGCCCGCGTTATTTCACGAACATGAAAGTGCCGTTCGTGCAGGGCCGCGATTTCGAGGAGCGCGATCGTGAAGGCGCGCCGTGTGTGGCAGTAGTGAATGAAGCTTTCGGCGAAAGATACTTTCGTGGATCCAATTCACTCGGGAAGCGCCTCATGAAATATGGCGGCGCACCGAACGCGCCGAGAATCCCGTGCGAGATCGTCGGCGTGATACGCGATAACGAGTGGCAATCGCTGGAGAAGCAGGTACACCCGTTCTACGCGCTCGCGCTGCAACAGTCTCAACGAAAACAATTCACGCTCATGGTTAGCAGCACGGGTGGCGATCCGGCGAGTTTGATCGGTGGAGTGCGCAGTGCGATCCGCGAGCTGGATCCGATGATTCCGGTGGCTGACGTACAGACGTTGGGTGATTACTTCAGCTTCGGGCTTTTCCCGTTTCGACTACTGGCGGTCGTGATGGGTGGCTGCGGGGTGATGGCGTTGTTGCTGGCGACGCTCGGGATTTACGGAATCATTTCTTACTCAGTCGCGCAGCGCACGCGCGAGCTCGGCATTCGCATGGCGCTCGGCGCCGTGCAAAGAGATATTTTGCGGATGGTGATCGGGCAGGGAATGTTCCTCGTGATCGTTGGATTGGGAATCGGATTGTTGTTGTCGTTAGCGTTGACGCGAGTGTTGAAGAGCTCGTTGCTCGAGCTTGAGCTGCCGTTGCCGGTCAGTGCGATCGATCCCCTCACGTTTGCGGGCGTGACGTTGTTGTTGGCGTTCGTGGCGCTGGCGGCTTGTTACATTCCGGCGCGAAGAGCGACGAAAGTAGACCCAATCGAGGCATTGAGATACGAATAGAGTCTGTGGCTAAAGGAGAGTCGATGAACACATTCTGGCAGGACATACGTTATGGCGCGAGGATGCTGATCAAGAACCCCGGCGTCACGATCATCGTGATCATCGCGCTCGCGCTCGGCATCGGCGCCAACACCGCGATCTTCAGTGTCGTCAACGCGGTGCTCCTCCGCCCGATGCCTTACGACGAGTCTGAGCGACTCGTTTTTCTCAACGAGAAGAGTCCCGTGCTCGATGAGATGTCGATCTCGTATCCAAACTTCCTCGACTGGCGCGAGCACAATCAAACGTTCGAGAAGATGGGCGTCTACAACCGCGCCAGTTACAACCTCACTGGCGCGGGGGAAGCGGAACGCATCGTCACCGGTCAGGTTTCTGCCGATCTGTTTTCTGTCCTCCGCGTGAATCCGTTGCACGGACGCGTGTTTACAAACGACGAAGACAAACCCGGCGGCCCGCCTGTTGTCGTGCTGAGTTACGCCTTGTGGCAACGTCGCTTCGGCGGACAGATAAGCGTGCTCGATAAGCCGATCACTCTGAATGGCAAGGGCTATACAGTCATCGGCATCATGCCCGAGTCGTATGCGTATCCGAGCCGCGCTCAGATGTGGGTGCCGGTGGGCCAACTATCGGACCAGGCGAGCTGGAAGCAGCGTGGTAATCATCCGGGGTTGTACGGCGTAGCGCGTCTCAAACCGGGCACAACGTTCGAACAGGCAGACGCGGACATGAATAACGTCGGCGCTAACCTCGAGAAACAGTATCCCGACTCGAATACGGCCACTCGACCCAGGCTGCGACCACTGTTGGAGATCTTCGTCAGCGACGTGCGACAAGCGCTGTGGGTGATCTTCGGCGCGGTCGGGTTTGTGTTACTGATCGCGTGCGCCAACATCGCGAATCTCCTGCTGGCAAGAGCGACTGCTCGCCGGAAAGAGATGGCGATCCGGACTGCTGTCGGTGCGAGTCGCTGGCGTATCGCGCGGCAGTTGTTGACTGAGAGTGTTTTGCTGTCGTTGACAGGCGGCGTGATCGGATTGTTGCTGGCGCGCTGGGGAGTGAAATTGATCTTGTACGT
>Ga0134124_10002447_pt1 | contig 15001 bp, 13 predicted proteins | sample KB304_FD_96880 | JGI IMG/M metagenome (GOLD analysis project Ga0134124, IMG submission 96880) | Terrestrial soil microbial communities without Nitrogen fertilizer from Kellogg Biological Station, Michigan, USA - KB3-0-4 | ecosystem: Environmental > Terrestrial > Soil > Unclassified ... | reverse complement strand
TGATTGAATCGCGAGTGCCGCAGCAGACTCTGAAAGAACTCGAGCAAAAGGGGCACAACTTCAAGGTGCGGAAAGAATATTCGACCGCGATGGGCCGCGGGCAAGCAGTGCTGCACAACTCCAGAAGCAATGTGAACTTTGCCGCCTCAGACCCGCGGGCAGATGGCTCGGCGGAGCCGGAGCCGGTGCCGCAACGTTAGGGACATTGCTTCTTAGCGCTTGTTGAAGCTGTAATATATTCGGGTAAACTTCGTCTCCCACTAAGATGTCATCCTGAGCTTGCGAAGGATCTGGTGGGGGCAATGCGCATCTTGGTTCGGGCACCTGCGCCGGTGCGTCGGTTCTCCTGACCGCAAGCACAAGGTCCCTCGACTTGGCCTCACCGCGCAAGCGCGGCTGGGCTCGGAGCTCGGGATGACAAGTTGATTTAGATATCTCAAAACTATGAACAACGGCAAAAAGGCTCCTCTCCGTTCCACTCACTGGTTTGGCCTCCAGGATAAAGATGGATTCATTCATCGTTCGTGGATGAAGAACCAGGGCTTTCCCTCCAACTTGTTCGATGGCAGGCCGGTGATCGGAATTTGCAACACCTGGTCGGAACTGGTCCCGTGCAATGCTCACTTCCGGCTGATTGCCGACCGAGTCAAGCGCGGCGTGTACGAGGCCGGCGGGTTCCCGCTGGAGTTTCCGGTGATGTCGCTGGGGGAGACGAACCTGCGGCCGACCGCCATGCTCTTCCGCAACCTGGTGAGCATGGACGTGGAGGAATCGATCCGTGGAAATCCAATTGACGGAGTAGTTCTGCTTTGCGGATGCGACAAGACCACGCCTTCGCTGCTGATGGGAGCGGCCAGTTGCGATCTGCCGGCGCTCGTGGTTTCGGGCGGCGCTATGCTCAATGGACACTTCCGCGGCGAAACCATCGGGTCAGGCACCAGCGTGTGGCAGATGAGTGAAGACGTGCGCGCCGGCAAGATGAGTTGCGCCGACTTCATGGACGCCGAATCCTGTATGTCGCGCTCGGCGGGCCACTGCATGACCATGGGAACGGCATCGACGATGGCTTGCATGGTGGAAGCGCTGGGCATGGGGATGCCGCAGAATGCGACGATCCCCGCCGTCGATTCGCGACGCTACGTGCTGGCGCAAGAGGCGGGCAGACGCATTGTCGAGATGGTGCGCGACGATGTGAAGATGTCGCAGATCCTGACGCGGAAGGCCTTCGAGAACGCCATTCGGGTGAATGCGGCGATTGGCGGATCAACCAACGCCGTTTTGCATTTGCTGGCGCTGGCGGGCCGGGTTGGCGTCAAGCTTGAGCTCGACGATTTTGATCGTCTCGGACACGCCCTTCCACTCCTGGTGAACCTGATGCCTTCCGGCAAGTTCCTCATGGAAGATTTCTACTACGCTGGCGGCATCCCCGCCGTGGTTCGCGCTCTGGGCGACCTGATCAACCGCGACGCGCTGACCGTAAACGGCAAGACGATGGGCGAGAACACTGCCGATGCCCCATGCTGGAACGCAGAAGTAATTCATAGCCGCGAAAAACCGATCAAGGAGCGGGCCGGCATCGCCGTCCTCCGCGGCAATCTGGCTCCGGGAGGTGCGGTAGTCAAGCCTTCCGCCGCGAGTCCTCATTTACTAAAGCATCGCGGCCGGGCGGTAGTATTCAGCGACATCGAAGATTTCAAGAAGCGGGTAGATGATCCTGCGCTTGATGTTGACCAGAACTCGGTGATGGTCCTGCAGGGCGCCGGACCGAAGGGCTATCCGGGTATGCCCGAACTAGGAAACATGCCGATACCAAAAAAACTGCTGGAACGCGGAATCACCGATGTGGTCCGCGTTTCCGATGCGCGCATGAGTGGAACTGCCTACGGGACCGTGGTGCTGCACGTAACGCCGGAATCGGCGAGTGGCGGGCCTTTGGCCCTGGTGCGCGATGGCGATGAAATCGAGCTGGATATGGAAGCACGCAAGCTGGAGCTTTGCGTGTCGCCGGAAGAACTGGTCCGCAGGCGAACCGCGTGGACGCCGCCGCCCCCACTGGCAACCGGCGGATATCAAAAGCTCTACATTGATCATGTCCTGCAAGCAGACCGCGGTGCGGATCTGGATTTTCTAGTCGGCTCCCGCGGCGCCGGAATACCGAGAGAGAGTCATTAAGGCAGCTTCTGGCTTCTAGCTTCTGGCTACACAAGCTGGAATAGCCAGGAGCTAGAAGCTAGAGCTGAATGCTAAAAGCCAAAAGAGAGAATCTTGCATGAAGGAATTTGACGGGAAAGTTGCGATTGTCACCGGCACCACCGGCATCGGACGCGCGATTGCCAAGCGCTTTGCCGCGGGCGGAGCCAACGTTCTGGGCTGCGGGATCGAAGCGGCCGCGAATCAGGAACTGGCACTCGAAGCCAAGGCCAGCGGATTGAGTTTGCACGTGGAGCAGTGCGATGTCACTCGCGCAGCTGCTGTGCAGGGAGCGGTGGCGAAAGCCGTGAAAGAATTTGGCGGCCTGGACATCATCATCAACGGGGCTGCGTTTCATCCGTTTGGCACGGTGGTTGAAACCGATCTGGAAACCTGGAACCGGTGCCTGATGGTAAACGTGGGTAGCATTTATCTTCTGGCGCACTATGGAGTCCCGGAGATGAAAAAGCGGGGCGGGGGAGTGATCATCAACCTGGCGTCGGTGCAGGGTCACGCTTGCCAGCGTGGGGTCGCCGCGTATGCGACATCCAAAGGGGCCGTGCACAGCCTGACGCGCGCCCTGGCTCTCGATCACGCTTCCGACAACATACGAGTGAATTCGATCAGCCCAGGATCAATACGAACTCCCATGCTCGAACGCTCGGCGGGAAATTTCGCGCCCGGAGTTCCGCTCGCAGAGGTGTTCCAACGTTGGGGCCAGGCGCATCCGCTCGGGCGCATTGGGACGCCGGAGGAAGTGGCGGAGCTGGCGGCATTCCTGGCCTCGGACCGGGCGTCGTTTTGCACCGGCGGCGATTACTTGGTGGACGGCGGCCTCCTCGCCGGGATCGGGGTGCAGTAATTTCACGGCCCATTGCATCGCAACCAGTTTGTGTGGCACCCACCGGCGACCGGTGCGGCGAAGGTGCAGTCTGGCATGCGGTGCATTCCGCAGTCTACTGGACTGACATCAATCGCTTCCTTATTCATCGCTTCACATTGGCGGACCAGTGCGTACGCACCTGGTTTTTCGATGTGCCAGTCACCGCGATCACGTTGACCGACCGCCATGACGTGCTGGCAGTGGTCCTTGGCTCCGGCGTGATCTTATGGGAGCCGGCCACGGATCTTTGCCATGAACCCATTTACAACCTGGAGGGATGGCCTGCCGTCCGCTTCAATGACGCGCGCGTTGATCCGCGCGGCTCGTTGTGGGTGGGCTCGATGCGCAACAACGTGAACCCGGACGGATCGTCGGCCGAAGCTGGCGGAAAAGATGGCATCCTTTATCGGATCGATCCGGACGCCGCCGTGACCGTTCGCCGGCGAGATGTTGGCATCTCCAACACGCTGGCCTGGACTCCCGACCGGCGCCGTTTTTATTTTGGAGATTCGATGGCGAATACCATTTGGTCTTACGATTACGATCGCGCCACGGGCGCGATTGCAAATGAGCGCGTTTTCTTCGCGAACTTCGAACGCGGATTGCCGGACGGCTCAACCATGGATGCCGAGGGCTATCTGTGGAACTGCCGATATTACGGCGGATGTATCGTTCGCGTCGCCCCGGATGGCAAGATTGATCGCGTCATCGACATGCCGGTAAAAAATATTACGACGTGCACGTTTGGTGGCGCCGATCTCAAAACGCTTTTCGTCACCACTGCATCGGCCGATGCGCCGCCCGGCGACCGGTTGGCCGGCGGACTGTATGCGATCAAGTGCGAAGTCGGCGGGTTGGCGGAAAACAATTTCCGGGTATTTGGCGCTTAACCGTCGTGGAAAGTGGAGCAGGACACCTAATCACCGCAGTTAGGTTTGATGAAATCGAGTCACTGTTTACTCGTAAACGGTTTCAGCAGGACGGGCCAACCCGTGACCATTCTCACATCCTGTTTTCGATTTTTCTTGTGGATGGCATGGATCAGCTCGACTCCCGTCATGCCCTTCGATCTCAGTTAGCACAAGATCGAAACGGGCCTTCCTTAGAATAGCGACGGAGAGCTCTGTTCCCGTTCGTTTCGGTGACAACGAGGTGGCCAGCCTTTCTCAAGCACGGATACGATCATTTCTTGGACTGCTGACTCGTTTTTCACCAACAAGACTCTCGTGGGACGTCAATCCCGCCAACCGCAACCGGTTGCGATGGGATGCCTAGTTGCAACCTTATCGATCTGCGGGCAGATGAACGGAAGAAGGGAGGCATCACGCTGAGTGTAGTCGTCGAAATGTCTCCAGACATCTCTTTGCGGTGTCGAACTCGGAGAATCTGCTGCCTTCCTGTTCGACCAGATAATACTCGATGCCACCAACGCGTTCGGCTGCCGCGAAGATACCTTTCCAGTCTGCCGCGCCTTCACCAAACAGAACGCTGTAGCCCTTATCAGGACCAGGCGCCCAATCTTTGCAGTGAATGGATCTAATTCGCCCCGGGTTGGAGCGGATCCACGCTACCGGGTCGGAACCCGCTTTCAGACACGTCCCTATGTCGAATTGCAGCGCGACCGATGGCTTCGTGTTCTTCGCTAGGATTTCAATGGGACGTTTGTCATTGACCGGAGTAAATTCCAGTTCGTGATTGTGGTAGCCCGTGTTGAGGCCTGTTGGCGCGAGCTGGTCGGCGGCGGAATTGAGGGTATCCGCGACTTCCTTCCATCCGTCCAGACCCGGCTTGGGCTGCGAACTCGACATGATCACATACTTGCTCCCCAGGATCAGATTCATGTCGGCGGCGCGCTTGAGCTTTTCCGGAGTGAAATACGAACTGTCGTTGTGGGTGGAGAAGCAGCGAACGCCTAGTTCGTCGAGAAGCTTTCTCATCTCTTTGGTCTGCGGTTCGGTCCAATCGAAATAAGGAGCATAGAATTCGACGCACTGGTATCCCATTCGCGCGACGGTGCGCACTGTGCCCGTGAGATCGTCCTTCAATGCATTGCGGACGGAGTACAGTTCGAGTCCTACCGGAATTGAGGTCGCCGCAAATGCGCGCAACGACAACGGCAGCATGGCGGACATTAGGAGAAAGGAACGTCGCGAGAGTGAGTGCGTCGACATAGAGCGCATCCTAACTCAGAATCTCGCGAACGTCATAGGGATTTGAGTGAACAGTCGGGTCAGTCTGGAATTGTGACGCCGGGAGGGCTTTGATTTTGGGTGGAGCAGCGCTTCAAGCCCTGCATTGAGTCGGTATTACGACGCCCCTTTGCGTCAGGGCAGCCTGTCTGCAGGCCTGAAAGGCCTGCTCCCACCCTTCGAAGCCCCCCACCGGTCACTCCGAACCATTTGCGCGTCGCTTGCAGCTAGCCGAGCTTTGCTTTGCCCGACGGCTGAGAACAGCCGCCTGCACGTGGGCTATGCCTATTACGCGCCCTGTGCCTGCCGCCGGCTAACCTAACTGATCGCCAGCTTCTTCTGCATCTCTTCAAGAGACAAGCCCTTGGTTTCCGGATAAACGAATAGCACGACGAAGAACTGCAGCACCATCATTACGGCAAAGAACACGAATGGATAAGCGCCTGATGACGCGGCCATGAGCGGGAAAATCAGGGAGATGGCAGCATTCATAAACCAATGGGAGAAGCTCCCCAAGCTCTGGCCCTGGGCGCGGACCGAATTAGGGAAAACTTCGGAAAGGTAGACCCAGATCACCGCGCCTTGGGAGAAAGCGAAAAATGCAATGTAGCCCACCAGAAGCCAAACCAGAAGGCTCTGGTGCTGGCCCGTGAAAAAAATCACCGACACCCCGGCCAGGCACGCGGCAGTCCCAACCGAACCGACCAGGAGAAGAGTCTTGCGGCCGAGTCGGTCAATCACCGACATCGCGATCATGGTGAAAAGCAGGTTGGTGGCACCGATTGCGACCGCCTGCAGGTTGCCGGAGACTTTGCTGAAACCGGCGTGGGCGAAAATATCATTCAGGTAGTAGAGAATCGCGTTGATGCCGGAAAGCTGGTTAAACATTCCGATACTGACCGCGAGAAAAATCGGGAATGCGAATTTTCGCGAGAAAAGTTTCTCGCTGGCTTGATTTTGCTCGGCGCCGATGGAGGCGACGATCTCCTGCAGGTCGTGCTCGTAGTTCTCGTCTCCCGTCGCCTGCAGGACTTCTCGGGCTTCAGCCACCCGCCCCTTTTTGACCAGCCATCGCGGGCTGCGCGGAATGGTGAACAACATCACGAGGAACAGCGCAGCGGGAATTGCCGTCACCCCGAGTTCCCAACGCCATTCCGCGGCGCCGAAGCGCTGCAGACTGATGACGTAGTTGGAGAAGTATGCCACCAGAATTCCGAACACGACGTTGAACTGAAAGACCCCAACCAGGCGGCCACGCAATTTGGCCGGCGCAATTTCCGCGATGTACATGGGCCCGAGCACCGAGGAGCCGCCCACGCCCAATCCGCCAATGAAGCGAAAGAAGACCAGGGCGTACCAGTTCCAGGCGAAGGCGCAGCCCAGACCTGATATCAGATACAAAACGGCCATCACCCGCAGGCTGTCGCGCCGTCCGAAACGTTCACCTGGAAACCCGGCGAGCATTGCGCCCAGAACCGTTCCGAAGAGCGCGCTGAAGACGGTTACTCCCAAAAGAAATGGCGTGAGGCTGTAGGTTTGGGTCAGTGCACCGGTGGTGCCGGAGATGACCGCCGTGTCGAATCCAAAAAGAAGGCCACCCAGAGCGGCCACTACCGTACTCTTCAGCAAGGTTGCATTGAGCTTCATGCGGACTCCAACCCCTCAGAAATGTGGCGCGGTGAACTTCTCCGACATCGCAAGCCGCCCACAAGTTATCACAGGGCAAACTTCAATTCATTGGACTCAATTCCTGTCACGCGAGAATATGGATGGGGAGGCTGAATGGATCGCTCAAACCCCTCGAAGATAAAAGCCGTGATTTTGGACTACGGCGAAGTTCTCTGCTACCCGCCCTCCAGGGAAGAAATGGGACGCATGGCAGCCCCGTTTGGGATGGATCCTGTCCCTTTCCGCAAACTTTGGGACCGCGACCGGCTCCGCTACGACCGCGGAGATCTTTCTCCCGAGGCTTACTGGTCTGGGTTGACAAAGGACGCCGGCACGCAACTCACACCGGAGCAAATCGGCCAACTTCGCCAATGGGACCTTGAAATGTGGGGTCACGACAATCCGACAATGGTGGAATGGCTGAGGCAGATGCATATGTCGGGAGTCAAAACTGGATTGCTCTCCAATATGCCCCATGAAATGGTCCGCTATGTGCGGCAGAAGTTCGCGTGGCTGGATCAGTTCAATCATCTGACCTTCTCGGCCGAGGTGAGCCTGATCAAACCCGAAGCGGCCATTTACGAGCATAGTCTGCGCGGAGTTGGCGTGGCGGCCTCAGAAGCGCTTTTTCTCGATGATAAGGAGCCGAACGTTCAAGGAGCGCGCGCCGTGGGAATCCGTGCGATTCGCTTCCAATCGGTGAAGCAGTTAAGTGGTGAGTTGAAAGAACTAGGATTTCCAATTCTGCCCGCCGACAAGTAGCGCCGGCGTCCCGCCCCCAGATTTTGTGGCGCTGAGGGCGGGATGCCCTGAGGACAGCCGCGACCGCGACGCTACGTCTCACGAGGACGTCGTGCAGCCCAGAAGCGGGTGATGTCTTCCAGTGTGCGGCCCTTGGTCTCCGGCACCAGCCAGAGTACGCACAACAAATTCAGCAAGGCCGCGGCGCTGAAACACCAGAATGTGCCGTCGCTGCCAAAGTGCTTCTGCATAAGAGGAAAGAGTTGATTGCCCAGATATCCGACAACCCACAGCGCGGTTGTGGCAATCGACATGGCGCGCCCGCGAACCTTGGTCGGATAAATCTCGGAGATGATGACCCAGCAGGCGACCCCATTACCGAAAGCGTGACCGGCCACGAAGGTCATCACGAAAATCAGCACGGCCAGCCCACTGCCATCAACGTGATAAAACCAGCCCACCATCGCGAAGGAAACAGACTGCAGCAACGTGCCCGCGAGAATCAGCTTCTTGCGTCCAGAGAGATCAACCAGCCACAGAGCAAACAGGGTGAAGACAAGATTCACCAGGCTGACCAGCACCGACTGGCGAAAAGCGTCACTGGTGGCCGTTCCGGCAGACCTGAAAATTTCCGGCAGAAAAGAGAACAAAGGCGTGATGCCGCTTAGCTGCGAAAATCCCGCGAGCATGATTCCGATCAGCAGGGGCCGGCGGAAGGTGGTGAACAGTTCGGAGAGATGCCCTTCCTCCAGCGCGAGGGACTCCTGAATCTGCGCGGCTTCGGCTAACGCGGTGGTCCGGTCGTCTAGTTTCGAGAGCACGGCCAGCGCATTTTCCCGCCGGCCCATCTTCATGAGCCAGCGCGGGCTCTCCACCGCGGGCACGATTGTCGCTCCGAACAGCAGCGCAGGAATCACGCCGACAAAAAACATCCAGCGCCAGCCTACGGTGGTGTTCCAGGCCTCATCTCCCATGCGCTGGATCAGCATGTTGACGAACACGGCCGCCAGTATGCCGAGCACAATTCCCAGTTGATACAGCGTTACCAGTCGGCCGCGAAGCCGGGCCGGGGCGATTTCGGCGATATACATCGGCGCCATGATGGACGCCGCGCCAATTCCCAAGCCGCCAATCAATCTCCAAATGACGAATTGCCCAAGGCTGGACGCAAACCACATGCCAACTGACGACAGGGCAAAGCAAGCGGCACACAGCGCCAGCCCTTTTTTCAGACCGATGCGATCAACCACCGCTCCTGCGCCGGCGGCGCCGACGGTGCATCCAATGAGAGCACACCCGGCAGCCCAGCCAATGCCCGCGGCATCGAGCTTAAAACACAGCGCGAGATAGTGAATGGCGCCGCTGATGACGATGTTGTCATATCCGAAAAGCAGGCCGCCGAGAGCGGAAACGGAAGCGGCAATGATCAGAGGTCCCTTAGGCTGCGGAGGAGCAGCAGTCGACACGGGCATCAGGATTTCCCGCCTCGCGTAAACTCGCGTACGTCGGACGGTTGGGACGAGACTCGAGGCGTTTGGGAGGATGTCTTTAGCATGGCCAGAGCGGCCAGAATGAAACCGATGGTGTGGGCCATACCGGCGTGCCAGGGAGCCGCGCACGTCATCTGCGGCGTGTGGTCGGGGATGACTACGCCGTCGAAATTGTTGTTGGCCAGGATAGTGAGAATGCGCAGCATATCAACATCACCCTCGTCGATGAATGTCTCGCGGTAGCTGGGAACTTTGCCCACCACATTTCGCAGGTGGATGTAAGCAATTTTCCCCTGCTTGCTGTAGCGATCAACGGCGTCGTAGATGTCACCTTCCGTCATCTCGGCCAGTGTTCCCACGCAAAGCTCGAGCGCGTTGCTTCGGCTGGGAGCGAGATCGATCAACCGTTGATACATCGCCGGCTGATACACCAGACGAGGCTGGCGGCGCATGGTCGGCATGGGCGGGTCGTCGGGGTGGGCCGCCAGACGCACGCCAGATTGTTCCGCAACCGGGACCACATCTGCCAGAAATCTTTCCAGGCGGCGCCACAACTCCTCATGGGAAATAGACGGCAGAGTGCCCCGCGGTGCGTTGGGGTCATACACCATGTTCCAGATCATTCCATTCGGAATGGGAACGTCCTCGGCGGGGCCGTCCATGCCGAGGGTCACGGCATGTCCGCGCCCTAGCGGCGCGGTTACGCGGCCGCATACGCCGGCCAGGCTGAAGTTGTATCCGAGCACCGGAATACCCGCTTCGCCCAGGCGGCGAATAATGGTTTTGATCTTCTCGATCTGCTGTGGCCGCTGCGGGCCGTCGAGAAGAATGTCGTGCCAGTGTGCCGGGTCGAGATTTTCGATCGCTGCCAGAACCAGTCCCGCGTCTTCAATTTCGCTGCGAAGAGCTTTCAGCTCCTCGACGGTCCAAAGCTTCTCCGGATCCCCCGCTCTTCCCCAGGGCTCATATTTCCCGCCTGAAGGCTGATTGTTGCGAGGGTTCGACGCGCCTTGGTTGAAATAGTCGACCAGGTGGACAATCACATGCGTGCACCCAGCCTGGCGCGCGAAGTCGTAGTAGTCGCGAGTCAGCATGTGACGATAGAGGCCCAGGCCAATTTTCATAGGCGGTTGCCGATGCCGGTTCCGTAGTCGGGACTGAGTATCTGGCCGTTGATCTCGTTGGCCAGCGGCGAGCAGAGAAACACAAACGCATCTGCGATCGACTCCGGACTATTTCGTCTTCCCAAAGAAACTCTCAGCACGAATTCCCGGTAGGCGGGATCTTGGTCAAAGACTTTCAGCGAACTTCCGGCAGCCACATTTCCCGGAGAGACCAGGTTGACGCGAATGCCCGTCCCGGCATACTCGAGCGCCATGCAGCGCGCGAAAGTTTCCAGCGCCGCTTTGGCGGAAGCATAGGAAGGAATCCGGGTGTGGGGCATACGCGCTACGTACGATGACGTGAAAATCAGATGGCCGGAAATCTTGCGCTCGATCCATTGCGCGAATACGGCGCGGGCCAGATTGACCTGAGCGAAATAGTTGAAGCGGAAGATGCGGTCGTAATCCGCTTCGGAAGTCGTTGCGAAAGGATGCAGTCCACAGCCGCCGGCGTGACCGAGAACAGTATCGAGGGCAGGGAAGTGACGGAAGGATTCCGTAACTACCCGCGCCAGCGCGGCAGAATCCGTGATGTCAGTGGGGAAGTACACATACGAGGCGGTTGGAATTTTCCAGTCACGTAGAGTTTGGGCGGCCGCGTCTTCGGGCTTGATGTCTAACAGGATGAGCTTTGCGCCAGCTTCGACCAGTTTGCAGACCATCGGTTGGGCGATCGCGCCGAGAGCGCCCGTAATGAGAATCGATTTGCCGGACAGGTTGATGGATATCATTGCGTAGTCAACCTCATGTGTTCAACATCACCGGTTAACATTCACAGGGTTAACCTCATAAAAGACCAGTTGCCAGTTTTGGGTTCTCCGTTCTCAGTTGCTCGATTACATGATGCCGTGCTTTTCGAATGCTGCCACCGCACTGCCGCCTTCTTCCAGTGCCTTCCTGACCAGCTTTTCGCCACGGACTTTTTCCAGGGCCTTAGCGAAAACTTCGTCGGCGGCTTCGGTCGGAATGACGCAGACTCCGTCAATGTCCCCGAAGAGAATGTCGCCGGAGCGCAGGCGAACGGCGCCGATTTCGAGCGGAATCCGAAAATCCACCACCTTGTAACGCGGCGAGGAATCCTGACCGTAGGGTCCCCAGGAAAACGTGGCAAAATTCAGGTTGAGGATCGCTTTGGTATCGCGCGTATAGCCGTTCAGAACTGCCCCGCTCGCGCCCAGCTTGCGGGCCCGGATGCTCATCAACTCTCCCCACAGCGCATTGCGCGGTGACGACCCGGTGTTGACGTAGATCTCGTTGGGATGGAGATCATCGAGCGCTTCGAGCATCAGCCCGAAGGGTTTCGACATGAGCGGGTTCGCCGTACCCACAACTTTCTCAGCGAAGACGTCGACGGCCAGTACGGGCATGGCGCGACCGACGATTACCATGTCCGCTCGCAAGGGGCGAATCTGGGGAGGCAGAAACTGGTGCTGCAATTCCAGCTTGTCCATTACGTCGCCCACCACGCAGGTGAACAATTCCCGCCGCACCAACGCGAAGAGATCGTCGTCGTTTTTCCAGGGCTTCATGGTTGTTGGAAGGAGCTGCTATTTTCCCCGAGCGAGTCGAATTCTCTCCACAAACTGTTTCGCCGTGTCAGTGACCAGCTGCAGGTTGCCTTTTTCAGCGCCCGCGGTGAGGCTGCCGCCCACGCCGACCGCTACGGCCCCCGCTTTGATCCAGTCCGTGACGTTGTCTACGCTTACGCCTCCGGTGGGCATCAGAGAGGCCTGGGGCAACGGACCTTTCACTGCCTTCACGAAGGCTGGCCCCAGAGTTTCGCCGGGGAAGAGTTTCACGATGTCGGCGCCGCACTCCATCGCGTCCACAATCTCGCGCATGGTTCCCGCGCCTGGCATATAGGGAATCTGATAACGGTTGCACAGGCGCGCGCTTTCAATGCTCACCGACGGGCTGACGATGTACTGGGCTCCGGACAGTATCGCGATGCGAGCGGTCTCCGGATCTAGCACGGTTCCGGCTCCGATAAGGATTTCGCCCGACTTGTATTCTTTGGCGAGGTGTTCAATCACGGCGGCCGCGCCCGGCACCGTAAACGTGATCTCAATCGCTGCCGCTCCTCCGCGAGCACAGGCCTCCGCGATGCGGGTGGCTTGCTCCGAACTATTGGTTCGCACGATGGCAACCAGTCCGGATTCAATTACTTTTCCAAGGACTTTAAGTTTGTGCATAGTTAGTGTTGGCTTTCGAGCTGCAGTACTACTGTGTCCTTTCTGGTTGAGCAGCTGGACTCTGCAATCTTTGGAACTCCCGCGTTTCGCGCTCGGCGTCCGCGGTCTTGCCTTGTTTTCGGTAAAGACCTGCCAGCGCGAAGTGCGTTTGTGCGGAAAGGCTGGAAGCCTTCTCGATGGAAAGCAATTTTATCCACGCCTTTTCGGCGGCTGCCGGGTCGCCGGCGAGCGCCGCGGCTTTGCCCAGCGAGTAAAGGGTCTCCGGCATTTCCGGCTGCAAACGATCGGCACGCTGCAATTCTATTCTGGCTTCGCTCGCCTTACCCTGCTGCAACAGCGCGGTGCCCAGGCGATACGCGCCCTCGGCATTGCCCGGCTGCAGTTTGGTCTGGGCGCGAAACTCCTCTTCGGCCTTCGGCCACTGCGCCGAGCCGGCGTAGACCAGCCCGAGTTCCAGATGCAGCTCCGGAGTGTCGGGGCGAAGCCGCAAAGCTTCGAGAAACTCTTTTTCTGCCTGGGGCATTTGCCGCAGCACGTAGTAGTTCTCCGCGAGTGCCTGGTGGGCCCGCGCGGAATCAGGATACGTCGCCTGCAGCGTGTCAATCGCCTGCTTGGAAAGGAGGCCGCTGGCGCGACCAAGATAGTAAAGCAAATCGGGATCATTGGGGTGCTGGGCCAGCGCGGCCTGTAGATTTTCCACCGCCGCCTGCAATTGCCCGGTCCCGATCTGCGCGATTCCCAACGCCGTCCGCTCCTGGACCTTTTCCAGGTGCGGAATCGCCTCGGCGTTATAGCCCTCCGCCAGGAGCGCGTATCCCAGCAACTGGTGCGCGCCCGCCAGGTTCGGAGACAATTCGACCGCGTGCTTGAGGGGAGCGATCGCGGCGCTATAATCCTGGCGTTCCATGTAGGCTTGGCCAAGATTTACGAAAGCTTCTGCCAGCGTGGGCGCTAGTTCGGTCGCCTTCTTGAATTCGGCGATGGCAACGTCGAAGTGCCGCTGTTTCTCGGCCTCCGCGCCCGCCTGCAAATGTTGCAAAGCCTCGGGGGACACCGTCTGCCATGCCAGCCAAAACATCAACAGGATTCGGATCAAGGTTTCTCCGGTTCGCGGACCTCTAGGAACTGGTCGGCGTGAACGTCATTCAATGTCTGGCGCGTTCCCGAGGGCCAGGCAATTTCTACTTTCGCCGACTCGACCGCTCCCAGTCCGAAATGCAGGCGCTTGTCGCTGGATGAAAGGTAACTTCCGGCCGAGGTGGCGAATCGAGTCTGTCCGTTCACCCGCACGCGAGCCCCGAAGCCGTCCCGATTGCTGCGCGTGCCGAGCAGCGAGATGACCAGCCAATGCTGTTTGCCGCCGCGGTTGAAAAAGATCTGCGGAGGCCCACCCAGGATCGTCATAACAACGTCCTGCCACCCGTCATTATTGAGGTCGCCAAACGCGGCCCCCCGGCCCGCGGCAGGGGTAGGGCTGCCGGAATCAACCCGCTCGAAACGGCCGTTGTGATTCATCGCCAACAGTGGCAGCTCCCAATAGTGCAGCGAAGGATCGATCTGCTCGACGTTGTCCAGAACGTGACCCTGCGCGACAAAAAGATCCTTCCAGCCATCATTGTCAAAGTCTTCCAGCCCAACCCCCCAGCCCGAGCTTCCGCTGGAGAGCACGCCGAGGCCGGTCTCAAGACTGCCATAACTGAACGCGCCGTTGCCCTGGTTATGGTAAACGCCATAGATTTCTCGGGGAAGCTCAGTCACGATCACGTCAGGCCTGCCATCGTTGTCATAGTCCTGAAAAACCACTCCCATGCCGGACAATCGGCGCCCATCCTCCGACAGCGCTGTACCCGCTTCGAGGGCTCGTTCGGTAAAAGTGCCGTCGTGGTTGTTGTGGTACAGGTACTGTTGCATGCCGTCGTTGGCGACGAATATATCAGCGAAGCCATCATCATCGTAGTCGGCGAAGGCCACTCCTAACGCCCGGCCCTTCTTGGCGGCAATCCCTGACTTCTGGCTAACGTCGGTAAAAGTGCCGTTTCCATTGTTGTGATAAAGGATGCTGGTGGTGGCAGGAAATTCCTCGGGAGGACAGTAGGTGTGCCACTCTCCGCCGCACGTCTTGCTGTGTTTGGTGTCCCACTCCATGTAACGCGTGACGAACAGATCGAGCTTGCCATCGTTGTCGTAATCGAAAAAGCCTGCTGAAACCGACCACCCGCCACCTTCGACACCAGCCTTTGCGGTCATATCCGTGAAAGTGCCGTCGCCATTGTTGTGATAGAGAACATTCTTTCCGTAGCTGGTGATGTAGAGATCGGGGAAGCCGTCATTGTCGTAATCGCCAACGGCAACTCCCATTCCGTAGTTGCCATCTCCAGCATTGGCCAACCCCGCTTTCTCAGTGACGTCGGTGAAGCTGCCGTCTTTGTTTTGCCGATACAGCCGGTTCCAGTAACGCGGGTTCTTGCGATCGAAATTCTCCGGC
>Ga0134124_10002446_pt1 | contig 15003 bp, 13 predicted proteins | sample KB304_FD_96880 | JGI IMG/M metagenome (GOLD analysis project Ga0134124, IMG submission 96880) | Terrestrial soil microbial communities without Nitrogen fertilizer from Kellogg Biological Station, Michigan, USA - KB3-0-4 | ecosystem: Environmental > Terrestrial > Soil > Unclassified ... | reverse complement strand
TACTTCAACTGGTCTTTGAGCAGCGCAAGAATTTTCTCGCTGTTGGCGGTGCGGTCGACGACGCCGTTCGGATCCTGTACGGTGACTACGCTCAGCGGATCGGCCTGGGTCACGACGACGCGATACTGTTCAGGCTTGTCTGGAGGCGTCGTTTTCCAGAACTGCATCTTGGTCAGGGTATCGCCCAGCCACCCTTCGGATTTTTTCTTCTCGAGCTCGGGGTTGGCGTAGCGGACGAAATACAGGCCCTTCGACCGATCGCGGTCGACGACGGTGAACCCGGTGCGATCGAGCGCCAGGCCGACGCGGCGCCAGGCGCGATCGAACGTATCGTCGACGACCAGCCGAACGCCGTCGGCGCCCGTGTCGATGCGCGCCCGGTCGGGAGTCTTGCTGTCGGCCGCAACCGCCTGCGCCGCCGCCGGCGCCGGCGTGCCGAGCGCAACCATCAGCCTTTCGAGGAATTCGGCTTCGAGCTGCGGGTTGGGAGGCGTTGGCGTCCAGTTCCAGTCTTCCGGCGATCCGCCCGACCCCGTTTTCATCGGCTTCTGCTCGGAGCCGCGGTGGCTGACGTAGATCTCGACCGTGCCTGGCTCGCTGCCTCGCTCGATCCGCGTCCGGAATTTGTCGCGCTTGTAGGTATCGACCGCGAAGCTGACGTACTTGTTCGCGAACTGTTGCAGCCAGCCCTCGGGCTTGTCCGCGCGGCCCTCCGCCCAGTCGGTTTCCATGATTCCCAGCGCCGGCTGCTCGACGGCGAGAACGAAGCCGTTCTTCATCCAGAAGTCCTTCAACGTCGCCCAGGCGGCCTCCGGGCTCGCCTTGACGACCAGCCAGCGCTCGCTGCCGGCGCGCGCGACGCGGGCGTCCGGATTGGTCGGCAACACCTCACTCGGGCGCGGCGCCGCGCGCGCCGCGACTGCGCCCGAGGCGGTCGTCGACTGATAGCGATCGTCGTAGGTCGGCGTCGTCAGGTCGGGCGGCACCTCGAGCGCCGGCGCCGACCCTGCGGACTTGTAATCGATCTTCTTGCCCATATTGAACGTCATCGTTTCGCAGCCGGACAACAGCACGGCGGCGACAGCGGCGGCAATGGCGGCGGCGAGAGCGGGGCGCGGCCAGGGCCGCAACGGGGAAAAGAGATGCATACGAACTTCTCCTACAGGCAGGCCGCGCGCTTGAGCGCTGCGCGGACGGTGTCGTGATATTGAGCGGCGAGCGGCGTCAACGGGAGCCGCAAATCCGGCGCGATCATGCGCATTTCGGCGAGCGCCCATTTGACCGGGATCGGGTTGGCCTCGACGAACAGCTTGGCGTGCAGTGGCATCAGCCGCGCGTTGACCTCGCGCGCCTCCTTGAGCTTTCCGGCCAGTGCCGCCGCGCACAGATCGGACATCGCGCGGGGCGCCACATTGGCGGTCACCGAAACGACGCCATGACCGCCGAGCAGCATGTACGCCAGCGCGGTGTCGTCGTTGCCCGAGAGAAGAGCGAACGACTTGTCTTTGGGCAAGCGGTCGATGAGGTCGACATGACGGACCAGGTCCGAGGTGGCGTCCTTGATGCCGATAACGCCCGGCAGTTGCGCCAGACGGAGCACAGCGTCGTTGCCGATATCGGCGACCGTTCGGCCGGGCACATTGTAGATCAGCAGCGGCAAATCGACTTTTTCGGCGATCGTTCTGAAATGCCGGTACAGGCCTTCCTGTGACGGCTTGTTGTAATAGGGAACCACCGACAGGCACGCGGTGGCGCCGGCGACTTTCGCGTATTCGGTCAGTTCCAGCGCTTCAGCGGTCGAATTGGCACCCGTGCCGGCGATGATGGGCAGGCGCCCGGCAGCATGGTCGATCGCCGTCTTGATCAGCAGGCAGTGTTCGTCGACGCTGACCGTCGGCGATTCGCCGGTCGTGCCGACGACGACGATGCCCGCGGTGCCGTTGGCGGCGTGGAAATCGATCAGCGTGCGCAGGGCCGGCAGATCGAGCGCTCCGCCGGGCTGCATCGGCGTCACGATCGCAACGAAACTTCCGGTCAGCATCGAGAACAATCTGGGAAAAGCGCCATTTTACCCGAATCGAAGCGGGCAAGGCACCGCGGCGGGACCCGAGATCGGAACGTCAGCGCGCGGCAGCATCCTGCGCCGCGACAGCCTCACTTGGCAGCAGCGGCAATAGCGGCGGCCAGCGGCGTCCGCGCCCGACGGCCGCGACGCGCTGCACGACCGCCGGCCGCGCGGCGCGTACCAGGCCCTGCTCGAAGGCAACGATGGTCAGTCGCTCGCGCAAAAGCGAAAGCAGTTCGTCGGCGGCCAGCAGATGCTCCGGATTGGACGGGCGGCCATAGGCTTCGTTGCCGGCCGCGAATGTCTCGTACAAGAACGCGCCGCCGCTATCCAGCAAGTCGAGCAGCTGGGGGAACAGCGGGCGGTGCAGATAGTTGGCGACGATGATCGCATCGAACTGCAGGCCCGACAAAGGCCACGGCCCGCCTTCGAGATCCGCGGCGATCGTCGTTACTCGCGGCACACCCTCGAGCGCGACAAGCGCTTGGCTGTCGCGATCGACGGCGACGATATCGCAAAGGCGGGCGGCAAAGAATCGGCTGTGCCGGCCCTGTCCGCAAGCGAGATCGAGCACGCGCGCCCCCGGCGGGATCAGCGGCGCAAAGCGCGTGATCCAGGGCGATGGCGCAGCGTGAATCGCTGCATCGGTCATCGCTTGGTCCGACGCGGCTTGCGTGCCGGCTTGGGCTCGCCGCTTACGTCGAGGGCGCTTTCGGCCGCGGCCTCCTCGATCAGCCAGTCGATGAACGCCTGCGCCTCCGGACGCAATGCGGAAATCGTGCCACGGACAATGAAATAGGAGCGTGTCGTCGCATAGCGGTTGGGAAACGGCGCCACCAGCCTGCCTTGCGCGAGCAGGCTGTCGATCAGCGGCACGCGGCCCAGCGCCACCCCCTGGCCATCCAGCGCGGCCTGCATCACCTGATCGAAATGATTGAAGCGCAGCGACCCCGCCGACTCGATTTCATCGATGCCGTTGGCCGCCAGCCACACCGACCAGTTGAGCCACGGAAAGCGGCCCCGTTCGTCGTCGATATGCAACAGGACGTGCCGCGCCAGGTCCTCGGGGCGCTTGAGCGGGCGCGCGCGGTCGACGGCGAGCCCCGGGCTGCACACCGGCAACAGCCGCTCGCCGAACAGCCGCACCGCGCCGGGCGGCGCCATCGCATCGCTGCAATAGCGTACGGCGAGATCGATGCGCTCGCGCTCCAGATCGACGATGCGGTTGTCGGCGGAGATGAACACGTCGATGGCCGGATGGCGGGCACGAAAGCGCGCAAGTCGCGGGATCAGCCATACCGAGGCGAACGGCTGGTTGGTCGAAACGGTCAGCGGCAGAGATTTCTGCTCGCGGCGAATCTTGGCCACCGCCTGCGCCAGCTCGTCGAGCACGTTCCGGGCGGTTGCCTGCAGGATCTGGCCGGCGTCGGTCAGGCGCAGCTCGCGGTGCCGGCGCTCGAACAGTGCGAAGCCTATTTGCTCTTCGAGGGTCTGCATCTGGCGGGACAGCGCCGACTGCGTCAGAAACAGCTCCTCAGCAGCGCGCGTGAACGAAAGCTGGCGCGCCGCCGCCTCGAACCCCTTGAGGAGGTCGAGCGACGGCAGGCGCGGGCGCGCACGTGGCTTCGATGCTGCGGTCTTGTTCATGCTGAACCTTCATGCAGACGCTGGCCGGGGACGCCGGCGTGCGGCACGCGCCGCCGTGCGCCGCCGCGCTTCGGACGCAGGATTCCGATCGACGTCCCGGCGGCGCCGAATGCATGCGCATTATGCATCACGGCGCCGCGGCGCCGGGCCCGCTTAGGCCAGCTGTCGCCGATGCTGCGAATGGCCGTACGGCATCGCGCAGGTTCGCATTCCATTTGGTCATGCGACGCATGCGGCGAATTCGTTGGTCAAGCCCTCGCCGGGCGCCGATACTTCAGCTGCAGAGACCGGAAACGCAGCAGCTGGGAGCGACCGGCCGATGCATGAATATTACGCATGAACCAGGAGATAGCAATGCCATTCGATCCGCCTACCCCCCAACGCGGCCGCCGCGCGTACTTGCCGCAGCGCGAGTCGCTGATATTGAACAACGCCGAAGGAACGACGATCACGGTCGATACCGGGTGCCTGTGGGTGACGATGGAGCGCGATCCGCGGGACATCGTGCTGTTACCCGGCATGAGCTTCGAGGTCGACCGCACCGGCCGCACGGTGATCGCTGCCGAAGAGGACTCGCGCTTCCGCCTGCTGTCCGAGGTCACGCCTGCCAGCCGCGCCGTCACATGGCTCGCGCGACTCTTAGCGCGGGTAACGGCGCGCTGGACATTCCGTCAGGCGCAGCGCATCGCCCCGTACTACTGACGGCGCGCGCCGGCCCGGGCGCTCTCGTCCGCGCCCGGTCAGCGCTTGACGAAGCTCAGCTTGCCGCCTTTTGCCGCGACGTGCACCGTTTCGCCGGGAGCGAAATTTCCCTTAAGGATTTCGGTCGCCAGCGGGTTTTCGATCTGCTGCTGGATCGCGCGTTTCAGCGGTCTCGCGCCGTAGACCGGATCGAAGCCCTCCTGTGCAACCGCCGCAAGCGCCGCCGGACTGACGTCCAGCCGGATATCCATTTTCGCCAGCCGCGACTCAAGCGATTGCAACTGGATCCTGGCGATCGATTCGATGTCCTTTTCGCTTAGCGCGTGAAAGACGACGATCTCGTCGATGCGATTGACGAATTCGGGCCGGAAATGCGTCTTGACCTCGGCCATCACGGCGAGCTTGATGACGCCATAGTCGTCGCCCGACATCTGCTGGATCATTTGCGAGCCCAGGTTCGACGTCATCACGATCACCGTGTTCTTGAAGTCGACCGTGCGCCCCTGGCCGTCGGTCATGCGTCCGTCGTCGAGAACCTGGAGCAGCACATTGAACACGTCCGGATGCGCTTTCTCGACCTCGTCCAGCAGGATCACGCTGTAGGGCTTGCGCCGCACGGCCTCGGTCAGATAACCGCCTTCCTCGTAGCCGACATAGCCGGGCGGCGCGCCGATCAACCGGGCGACCGAGTGCTTTTCCATGAATTCCGACATGTCGATGCGGATCAGGAACTGCTCGGAATCGAACAGGAAACCGGCCAGGGCCTTGCACAGCTCGGTCTTGCCGACGCCGGTGGGCCCAAGGAACAGAAACGATCCGTACGGTCGATTCGGGTCGGACAGCCCCGAGCGCGAGCGGCGGATCGCGTCGGAGACCAGCCGGACCGCCTCGTCCTGTCCGACGACGCGCCGGTGCAGCGCGCCTTCCATGTGCAACAGCTTTTCGCGCTCGCCCTGCAGCATCTTGGATACCGGAATGCCGGTCGAGCGCGAGACCACTTCGGCGATCTCTTCCGCGCCCACCTGCGTGCGTAACAGCCGCCGCTTGGCACCCTGCTCGCTCGCCAGCTTGCTGTCGGCCTTTTTGAGCTGCGCCTCGAGCTGCGGCAGCTTGCCGTACTGCAGCTCGGAGACCGCTTGCCAGTCGCCCTTGCGCTTGGCCTCCTCCATCTGCAGCTTGACCTTGTCGATCTCTTCCTTGATGTGCTGCGTGCCGACGACCTGGGCCTTTTCCGCCTGCCAGACCTCGTCGAGATCGGCATACTCGCGCTCGAGCCGCTCGATTTCCTCTTCGATCATCGCCAGGCGCTTTTTCGACGCCTCGTCCTTTTCCTTTTTCACCGCCTCGCGCTCGATCTTGAGCTGGATCAGGCGGCGGTCGAGCCGGTCCATCACTTCCGGCTTGGAATCGATCTCCATCTTGATGCGCGCCGCCGCCTCGTCGATCAGGTCGATCGCCTTGTCGGGCAGGAAACGGTCGGTGATGTAGCGGTGCGACAGCTCGGCGGCGGCGACGATCGCCGGATCGGTGATTTCGACGCCATGATGGATCTCATAACGCTCCTGCAGGCCGCGCAGGATGGCGATCGTGCTCTCGACCGACGGCTCGTCGACCAGCACCTTCTGGAAGCGCCGCTCGAGCGCGGCGTCCTTTTCGATGTACTTGCGGTATTCGTCGAGCGTGGTGGCGCCGACGCAATGCAGCTCGCCTCGGGCCAGCGCGGGCTTGAGCATATTGCCGGCATCGATCGCGCCTTCGGCCTTGCCGGCGCCGACCATCGTGTGCAGCTCGTCGATGAAGACGATCGTGCGTCCCTCGTCGGCCGCGATGTCCTTGAGCACGGCCTTGAGCCGTTCCTCGAATTCGCCGCGATATTTGGCGCCGGCGAGAAGCGCTGCCATGTCGAGCGACAGCACGCGTTTGTTCTTCAAAGTCTCCGGCACTTCACCGTTGACGATGCGCTGAGCGAGGCCTTCGACGATCGCGGTCTTGCCCACACCCGGCTCTCCGATCAGCACCGGGTTGTTCTTGGTCCGCCGCTGCAGGATCTGGATCGTGCGGCGGATCTCGTCGTCGCGTCCTATCACCGGGTCGAGCTTGCCCTGGCGCGCGCGCTCGGTGAGGTCGATCGTGTACTTCTTGAGCGCCTCGCGCTGTCCTTCGGCTTCCTGCGAATCGACGGCCGCGCCGCCGCGCACCGCCTCGATCGCCGCTTCGAGCGCCTTTTTGGTCAGGCCGTGCTCCTTAACGAGCCTTCCGGTCTCGCCCTTGTCATCAGCAAGCGCAAGCAGGAACAACTCGCTGGCGATGAATTGATCGCCGCGCTTGGTGGCGATTTTGTCGGTCAGGTTGAGCAGGTTGCCAAGCTCGCGCGAAACGCTGATCTCGCCGCCCTGCCCTTCGACCTTCGGCAGGCGGGCGATCGCCTTCTCGGTTGCGGCCTTGAGCGCCGGAACGTTGACACCGGCGCGTGAGAGCAGCGAAGCGGTGCCGCCGTCCTCCTGATTAAGCAGGCTCGCGAGCAGGTGCGCCGGCTCGACAAAGCCGTTGTCGTTGGAGAGCGCCAGGCTCTGCGCGTCCGCGAGGGCCTGTTGCAGCTTGGTGGTGAATTTGTCGAAACGCATGATCCCGCCCTTGCGGCAGTGAACCTAGTATGAACATGGGGAAGATTGTGCCGTATTCAAGCGGTCTGAGGGGTTCAAGCAGTTGATTCGGCGCGGATTGCGCGCGCCTTCACGCCCCGGCCGAGTCGCTCGGTCCGGGGCGCTTAAGCAGCAGGTCTTACTGGCCGACGATAGACGGTCGCATCGGTCCGAGGATGCCCAGAAGCTCGCCTTTTTCCTTGTCCGGCACCTTGAACTTGTCCAGCGTCTTGACCAGGTCGCCGACCAGCGCGTCGAAGTCCGCGTTGGTGACGCCCATGCCGGCGTGCGCGGTCTTCATGTCGCGGCCGGTATAGGTGCAGGGGCCGCCGGTGCCGGCGCAAATCTGGTCGACCAGGTTCCGCTTCAGTCGCGGAATGTCGGTCTTGGCGAAATAACGGTTGATGCGATTGTCGGCCGCGACGTTGCCGACAAAATCGTCGACCACGGCCACGATCGCGTCTTTGCCGCCGAGGCGATCGTACAGCGACTTCTGCGCCGGCATCATGCCCATGTTCTGGCAGGCGCCGAGCAGCAGGACCATGCCCAGCATCGCCGGGATCCCCAAGTTGCGCAGTATTGCGTTCATCTTGTCTCTCCTCTACCGTCGTGGCAGCGCGGGAGCGCTGTACCGGCCATATACGATCAGACGAGGCTGCCGGATGCGGGTCCCGACGGCTGTGTTAGGCTTCGCCGTCGCGTCCGCCCGATCGACGATCATGCCGGACCCCGCCCTGCCGCCATCCCCGCAACAGCAGCCCGGCGCCAGCCGCGAGGCGGGCTTCATCCAGGTCATCGGCGCAGTCTTCTGGAGCTTTTTCGGGGTCCGCCGCAAGGCCGCGGGTGAGCGCGACATGGTGACGATCAAGCCGCTGCACGTCGTCGTCGCCGGCCTGCTGGGCGCGGCGATCTTTATCTTCCTCCTGATCGCGCTGGTGACGGTCATTACCCGCAAAGGGTAGCGCGGGCGCCATGGCCAGGATCCTCTCGTCGTCGCGCCATTCGGCGCTGGCCGCGCTTTCGGCGCTCGCCTGCTGCTCGGCCGCGATCGCCCAATCCGACGGCGCGCAGAATGGGATCGACGGGCAGTCATCGACCGCCGACCGCGTGTATGCCAGCGCGCGGCCTCGATTGTTGCAAATTCGAACGCTGCTCGACTCCGCCGGGCGCCAGGCGTCGCTAGGCTCCGGGTTCCTGATCAGCGCCGACGGCCTGGCGGTCACCAATTACCATGTCGTGTCGCAATATGCGCTGGAGCCGGCGACTTACCGTCTCGAGTATGCCGCCCCCGACGGCTCGCATGGCGCGGTCAAGCTGCGCGCGATCGACGTGGTCAACGATCTCGCGGTCGTCCAATTGGAACCGCGCGAAGACAACCAGAGCCGGCAATTCTTTGCCTTCAATGCCCGAGCGCTCGAAGGCAACATGCCGAAGGGGCAGCGCATCTATTCGATGGGCAATCCGCTCGATCTGGGCTTCACCATCGTCGACGGGACCTACAACGGGCTGGTCGAGCGCAGCTATAACGAGCGGATCCACTTTTCGGGAGCCATCAATCCGGGCATGAGCGGCGGCCCGGTCGTTACCACCGACGGCGAGATCGTCGGCGTCAACGTAGCCAAGCATGTCGGCGGCGAGCTGGTGAGCTTCCTGGTGCCGGCGCGGTTCGCCAAGGCGCTGGTCGATCGCGCGCAGAGTTCGCCGCCGCTGACGACAGCCGATAGCCGCAAGGAAATCGGGCGTCAGCTCGGCATCTGGCAGGCGGGGCTATACCAGGCGCTGGGCGAGCAGGGATTCCGCACCAGCGCCTTCGGCCCTTACGTTGCGCCGGAAAGCAACGCGCCGTGGTTCACCTGCTGGGCGCGCACCAACGCCGACGTCCTGCCAAAGCCGCGCGCGCTGGCGAGCACGACCAATTGCAGCATGCAGACTTCGCTGTTCATCGCCGGAGACCTGCAGACCGGTCAGGTCGACCTGGCGCATTCCTACGTGCGCAGCCTCGACCTGAATGCATTTCAGTTCAGCACCTTTCTGTCGCGGCAATACCAGCCTTCGTGGTTCGGCACCGGCGCGCGCTCGCCCAAGCGGCTTACGGCGCAGCAGTGCCACGAGGATTTCATCGAGGCCGCGGCGGACGGCACGCACCCGATGTTGCGGGCCGTATGGTGTGCGCGCGCCTATCGCGAATTCGAGGACCTCTACGATGTCTCGGTGATCGCCGTTACCCAGGACCGAAGCCGCGAAGCCTTGATTTCGCGCCTGTCGATGCAAGGGGTCACCTACAGCAATGCGATTGCGCTGGCGAAACGCTTCCTTGGAGCCGTCTCGTGGGCGAAATGATCTCGGTCGAGGTACTTTCGCGGCATCGCGATGTCGTCGCGCGGTATCGCAGTGACGCCTCGGCGACGACCGTTGGGCGCGCCTACGACAACGATATCGTCGTCGACGATCCGGCGGTCGCCGCGCACCATCTGCGCATTTTTCGCGACGAGGGCGGATCACTGATCGCCGAGGACCTGGGCAGCGCCAATGGCCTTTTCGAGGGCGACAGCGACAAGCGTTCGGCGCGCCTTGTGCTCGACGGCGACCGCCCGATCCGGATTGGCCGCACTTACCTGCGCGTGCGCGAGGCGAGTTACGCGGTTCCGCCGGAGCGCCGCCTCGCGACGCCGATGCGCGTGCTGCCGACAGTGCTGTGGCTGGCTGCAGCTCTGCTCGGGCTCGAGCTTGCCAGCCTGTGGCTGGCCGAGACCTCGGAGCCGAAGACCGCCTACTATTTGCTCCCGCCGCTGATCGTGGCGGTGCTGCTGCTCGTGTGGACGACCGCCTGGGCGATCCTGTCGCGCATCTTTACCGGGCACGCGCGCTTCGACCGGCACCTGCGCATCGCGCTGATCGGCGTGCTCGGGTTTGCGCTGTTCGGCGAGTTCCTCGACTATGCCGCATTCTCGCTGTCGTGGCGCTGGCTTGCCGATTACAGCTATGTCGCCAACTGGCTGCTGTTCGCGACGCTGTGCTACTTCCATCTACGCGAGATCGGGCCGAGCCGGCTCAAGGCCAAGGCGGCGACGCTGGCCGCGCTCACCGCGGTGGCCATTGCGACGCAATCGGTTGCGCAGGCGGAAATGCGTTCGCGCTTTGGCCAACAGTCGTACGTGCGGCATCTGAAGCCGCCGGCGCTGCGACTCGCGGCGCCGCAAAGCGAAGAGGCCTTCTTTGCCGATGCGGCGCGGATCAAGCCCAGGCTCGATAACTCCCGCAAGGACGCCCCGCCCGGCGGCGGTATTTTCTCCGCGTTCGACGAATAGCTTTGGTTGGCTGCGGCAGGCGCTACCGCGCTGCGATGTCACCCAGACGCTGGGCGGCGGAGGCGAGTTCCGCTTTCGTCGACAGCAGGTCGGGGCAAAGGCGAAGGAGGTCGCCGCGCGAGTCGACGAGCACGCCGCGGCGCTCGAGCTCACCGGCCCACGCGCGGGCTTGTCCGCTGCGCACGACGACAAACGCGCCGCGATCGTCGGAGCCGCCTTCCCCGCGCACGCCGCGCTCGCTTAAGTGCCCGATCAGAGTGCGCTGCTGCGCCAGCGAATATTCGCGCAGCCGCTCGACGCCGACCGCTACCGTGAACAGCTGCCCGGCGCGCGCCTGATAGCAGGTCAGAACCGGCGGCGTCGATTCCAGCAGGGCATCGCCACCGGCGGCGAATTCCGGCGGATCGGGGCGCACATAGTCGAACTTGTTCTTCTTGGCGAACCAGCCGATGTCCAGCGTGCTGAAGCCGGCGTCCAGATGCCGCGGGTGCAGATACATGTATCCGGCGCCCGGTCCGCCGCGCAAATACTTGTAGCTGCCGCCAATCGCGAAATCGGCATCGAGCGCGCCGATGTCGACCGGCAGCACGCCGAGCGAATGATAGACGTCGAGCAGCACGCGCGCGCCGCTGGAGTGCGCCGCACCGATAAGCGCAGGCAACGCCGGCAGCACCTGGCCGGTGTTGAACAGCACCTGGGATACAACGACCAGATCGACGTCGCGGATGGCCGCGAGAAGCTCGTCGGCTTCGAACATTCCGTCGGCGCGGGCCTCGACGAACCGGAGCTCGATGCGCTTGCGAAGCGCGTATTGCCTCAGGATCAGATCGATCGAATCGAATTCGCCGCGGGTTGCCACCACGCGCGGCGGACGATCGTAGCTGTTCAGGATGGCGCGCAGCCCCTGTCCCGCGCTGGTCTTCGGCACGACGCAATCGGCGCGCGGCGCGTGCATCAGCGCGGCCAGCCGCGCCCGATAGGCGGTGATCTCCGCCAGCCACGCGTCCCACGCGTTGCCCAGCTGCGACTGCCAGAGTCCGACGGCTTCGGCGACATCGTCCGCCGTCGCGTCGAGAGGCCGGCCCAGCGAGTGATTGGCGAGATAGACCGGCCGATCGGGGTGCAGCACGCGCGAGAACAGCGGCGCGACGTGGCGCGCGATGCCTTCCTCGGTCAGCGGACCAGGGCCCATCGCCGCGATCGCCGCCGCGATGGTGGCCGCAGTATCGGCGCGCGGGCTCATGTGATCCTCCCGCGCTTACGGCTCGGTTGGCAACTGCGGCCGCAAGCTGCCCCCCGCCGGGCGGAATTCGCGCCTCGGAGCTCCCCGTCGGTCCTCATGGCGCGCCGATCACCGTGCGCACATCGATCAGTTCGGGAAAAAACGTATGCTCGAGCACACGGCGCAAGAACGCGACGCCGCTGGATCCTCCAGTGCCTGTCTTGTAGCCGATGATGCGCTCGACGGTCTTCATATGACGGAAGCGCCAGAGCGCAAAGGCCTCGTCGACGTCGACCAGTTTTTCCGCCATTTCGTACGCGTCCCAGTACTGCTGCGGGTTCTCATAAATCGTCTTGAACACCTCGACCAGCGCCGCGTTGCGCTGGTGCGGGAACGACCAGTCGCGCTCGACGCAGGCGGGCGGCACCGGCAATCCGCGCCGCGACAGGTGACGCAGGAATTCGTCGTAGAGCGACGGCGCCTCGAGCAAGCCGATCAATCCGGCATGCGTCGCCGCGTCGTAGCTGAAGATATCCGCCCGTGCGCGGTCCTTGTTGCCGAGCAGGAACTCGATTGCGCGGTATTGCGGCGACTGAAAGCCCGACGCGCTGCCGAGCGCCCGCCGGAATGCCTCGTACTCCGAAGGCGTCAGCGTTTCCAGCACTGCCCACTGCTCGAACAGCTGCTTCTGGATCAGCTTGACGCGCGCCAGGATCTTGAAGCAGGAATCGAGCTGGTCGGCCCGAACGAAGCGTATCGCCGCCTCGAGCTCGTGGATCATCAGCTTCATCCACAATTCCGACGTCTGATGCTGAATGATGAACATCATTTCGTCGTGGCGCGCCGGCGCCGATGACGAACCGGACAGCGGCCTCTGCGCGCCGAGCAGCGTGTCGAGGCAAAGATAGCCGGCATACGTCAGGCGATCGCGCAAGTCGGTAACGATGCCCGGTTCGAGCTGATGCGGCATGGCGATGAGTCGCGTGAGATGACGGTGCAGTATAGGAAGCGCGATCGTGCGTGTCCACACGCGTTATAGCGCGTCCCTGCTCTGCTAGAATTCGCGCATGCCGCATGGGCCCAACGCCGCCGGGCGCGCAATGACATGCGTCCGGACGATCGCCAGCGCCGCGGCGCTGGGCGCCTGCCTGGTCCTCGTCGCCGCATGCGGCAGCAAGGCTCCGGTCCGACAGATCGCGCTGACCGAATGCCGGGTGCCGAAGCTCGCCACCGCCGCGCAGTGCGGCAAGGTCGAGGTTCCGGAAAACCGCGGCCAGCCGGCGGGGCCCGCTCTGGCGATCGCCGTCGTCGTCCTGCCGGCGGCCACGCTTTCGCCGCAACCCGATCCGCTGATCATGCTGCCCGGAGGACCGGGCCAATCGTCGGACGCGCTCGCGCCTCTCGCCGGCGCGTTGGGCGGCGTGCGCCGCAACCGCGACATCGTGCTAATCGATCCGCGCGGCACCGGCAAATCGGCGCCGTTGCGCTGCGCCGCCCTCGCCCCGCGCGATGCCTTCGACGAGATGGCGGACGAACAAACGATCGCCATCGCGGCGCAGCGCTGCATCGCCGAATTGCGCGCCAGCGGCGATGCGGACCCGGCGCAGTACACGACGTCTGCCGTCGTGGCCGACGTCGAGGCGGTCCGGATTGCGCTCGGTTACGACAGGATAAATCTCTGGGGCGGTTCGTACGGAACCCGCGTCGCGCAGGAATATCTGCGCCGGTATCCGCAGCATGTGCGCAGCGTCGTCCTCGACGGCGCCGCGCCGCCTGCGATGCGGATCGGCTTCGATCCCTGGCTGTCGCGCGACGCAGCGCTCGACCAGGTCATCGCCGCATGCGCGGCAAGTCCGGCGTGCAGACAGGCGTATCCCGGCCTCGACGCGACGCTGGCGCGCATTCGCGCCGATCTCGCTCGCGGGCGCACCATAACCGTGGCCGATCCGCGCACCGGGGCGCAGCGGATGTTCAAGCCGTCGTTCGAGACGGTCATCGGTGCATTGCAGGGACTGGTCTATGCGCCGGAGTCGGCAAGCCTTATTCCTGTCCTGCTCGCGCGCGCCGAAGCCGGCGAATACGCGCCGCTGATCGCTGCCGCGATGCTGTTGAACGACGACGTCGCGAAGACGGTGAATCTCGCGCTGCATTTTGCGGTCAGCTGCGCCGAGGATGCGCCCCGCATCAATGCTGCGGAGACGAATCGCATGCTGGCGCGGCTGCGCGCACCGGAGCTCGCCCGTCGCGATCTTGCCGCCTGCGACGGTTGGCCGCGGCCGCGGGTGCCGGCGGATTTCTACGCCCCGGTCGTCAGCGACAAGCCGGTGCTGATCTTGTCGGGCGGTCTCGATCCGGTCACGCCGCCGGCCGCGGGCGAGGAGGTTGCCAGGACCCTGTCGCACAGCCGTCACATCGTCGCGGCCGGCTACGGCCATATCGTATCGCCGCATGCCTGCGCACCGCGGCTGATCGAAAAATTCGTCGAGGATGCAGGCTTCGCGACGCTGCCGTCGTCGTGCCTCGATCATTTCTCGGCCAGCGCACGGCCGCCGCTGTATTCGTCGGTTCTGGAAGCGCGATGATCGTCGTCGACGGGCTGATCAAGGCGTTCGGCAGACGAAGGGAAATCCGCGCGGTCGACGGCGCGACGTTCGTGGCCGGCGACGGCGCGATCACCGGCCTGCTGGGGCCGAACGGCGCCGGCAAGACGACGGTGCTGCGCATGCTCGCGACCCTTATTCCACCCGACGCGGGTGTAGCGGCGGTCGACGGCCTCGACATCGTGCGCGAACGCGCCCGCGTCCGCGAGCGTATCGGCGTATTGTCCGACGCCCGCGGGCTCTACGCTCGGCTGACCGCGCGCGAGAACGTCCGCTACTACGGCAGATTGCACGGACTCGGCGGCACCGCGCTGGAGGCGCGCATCGACGCGCTGCTCGGGCAGCTCGGGCTCGCCGCGCTCGCCGATCGGCGCACGCAGGGTTTCTCCCAGGGCGAGAAAATGAAGGTCGCGATCGCCCGCGCGCTGGTGCACGATCCGGCGACCATCATGCTCGACGAACCGACCAGCGGCCTCGACGTCATGAGCATCCGCAGCCTGCGCGAGCAGCTGCGCTCTCTGCGCACGTCCGGCAAGTGCATCCTGATATCGACTCACGTCATGCAGGAAGTCGCGCTGCTGTGCGATCGCATCGTCATCCTCGGCCATGGCCGGGTGCAGGCCGCCGGCACCGGCGCCGAGCTTTTGGCGCGCACCGGAGAAGGTTCGCTCGAGGACGCCTTTGTCAGCCTTCTGGGATCCGCCGAAGGGCTTGCGGCATGAACGCGCCGCAAAAGAATCGCATGACGCCGATCAAGCGCATCGTTACCGTGGGCGGCAAGGAGCTGACCGATGTCTGGCGCGACCGGCGCACGATG
>Ga0134124_10002444_pt1 | contig 15005 bp, 12 predicted proteins | sample KB304_FD_96880 | JGI IMG/M metagenome (GOLD analysis project Ga0134124, IMG submission 96880) | Terrestrial soil microbial communities without Nitrogen fertilizer from Kellogg Biological Station, Michigan, USA - KB3-0-4 | ecosystem: Environmental > Terrestrial > Soil > Unclassified ... | reverse complement strand
GTCCCCGGTTCACCGGCCGCGGGCGGCGGGGTCGTGGGCGACCGGCGCCCGCTGAGCCGTCGCTCGCGCAGGACGACCCTGAGGATGTCCAGGCACTGCTCGGGAGCGGCATCCGCGACGAACCAGGTCGCGGAACTGGCGTTCGGGCGATCGCCACTCGCCGGGTCGATGTAAACGCCCGGACGCTGGGCCCCGATCGCCGCCAGCCCGAACGCATCGAGTCGGCCGATGAAGGCATCCGCGATCTGAGCGAGAGCGACGGCGTCCGACAGGCCGAAGCCCAGACTACGTAGGGGCGAGACGTCGACCGGCGCCGGCTCGTCGTGGTCCTGGCTCAGCATGGTGCGGTTGAGGAGGCAGAAGGCCACGCCCGGGGCCTCTCGGCGAAATCGGTGAAGGTGCGGCAGCCATTTCCCGAGCGCCTCGTCGGCGAACCCGTCGTCGTCCTCGGACAGACTCAGCGCCACGACGAACGCCCGGGGATGGGCGATCTTCACATAGTGTATGGCCGTACGCCGCCCGTCGAACAACGGCAAGAAGGCTCGCTGCAATCCCGCCACCTCCACCGGTCCCAGGGCCAGCGCATGCGGCTCGCACAGGTCGAAGCGAACGGCTACGGGAGGTGGCTCGGGCTTCATCAGGATGCGGGCCAGCTCCCGCGCGGCGACCTGCTCGTCGAAGAAGATGTTGAAGCTCTCGAAGCTCCCGGACACGCAGAGCAGCGAGAACAGCCGATCGAGCTGTACCTGATCAGGGTCGCCCTCGATGCAGAGATGACCATGGATGCCGCCTGTCGTTGTCGGCATCCCGACCTGCCAGGCGACCATGTTACGCACGACCTCCTGCGTGACCGCCCCGCGCACCGACCCCACGACGTTCATCTTGCGGGCGTACCGCTGCTCGCGGTACTTGAGCAGCGCATGATAGATGAGCCGCATCCCGCGCCGGCCCCACCGCAGCGACCGGAGGGCCTCGCGCAGTCTCCGCGCGAGCGCTGCCAGCAGACGACGGACCCGTGCCCGCCCAGCCCGGAGGAATCTGACGGCGAGCTTCGCGAGCAATCCGGCGACCGTGAGCCCTTGCTCGCGCTTGTATTGCCGGGTCACCCAGATCAGGTACGCCGAGAGGAGATCCAGGTCGCGCAGCCGGCCCAGCTGGTACTTCAGCATCCGCGAGCGCAACGGAGTGAAATTGCTGGGACAGCGCCGGAACGCCCGCCGGATGTCCCGATACCCAGGCTGCGCGAGCAAATCGAACAGCGCGCCCATCGTCGCCGCCTGCCGGACGGAATCACGCATGCCGCGAGCCGAGTACGAATCGGAGCTGAGCCGCCTCAGCGCGAGGGCGTCCGGCACCACGCAGGCGCCGAACCGGAGCGCGATCACGGTGTAGGCGAACCAGTCCGAGCGCCAGTCCAGCTCGGGCGAGTAGCCACCGACGGCGAGCAGCGCCGTCCGCCGGACGACCACGGAATTGGTCGCGATCGGCAGGTACCCGCGCTTCATCCGCTGCCTGATGGTCGCGGGCGTCAGGTGCTCCGGCAGATCCTTCAGATCGTAGAGATGTCCGACTCCGGGAGCCCCCGCCACGCCCACGACCTCGCCCGTATCGCCCTGGAGCGTGGAGAGCTCCGAGAAGCATAGCCCGGCGTCGGGATGGCGCTCCAGTGGCGGCATCGACCGTTCGAGAAAGTCTGGAAGGAGACGGTCGTCCGAGGCCGCCCAGGCGAGATACTCGGTCGTGACCAGCGGAAGCGCGCGGGCAATCGACTCCTGCAGGCCGAGGTTCCGCCCGTTGCGCAGGAACGTGATACGGCCGTCGCGCGCCGCAACCTCCTCGACGATCGCCGCGCTGCCGTCCGTCGAGCCGTCGTCGATCACGATGATCTGGTCGGCCGGACGGCTCTGGCCACAGATGGCGCCCAGGGATTCGGGCAGGTAGCGTCCGTGATTGTAGTTGGACAGGATGATGGCGACCGTCGCCGCTGGCATCAGGACGCGAGTTCCGTCGACCCGTGATAGACCCGCTGAAAATAGTGGAGGAGCAGGCGGGCGTCTTCGCGCTGCCAGACCAGATGCTGATGCACGCCCGCGAATGGATAGCGCGTCGCGTTGGGCTCGACGCCAGCGTACCTGGCGAAGAACGGCTCGATACTGGTGATGACGTAGGGAACGCCGCTGAAGGTGGACATCGTCGCGAAGCCACTCGACGTCCCCATGAACAGGTTCGATGCGGTCAGCAGCGCCAGCTCGTGCGCCAACGTCAGCCCCATGGTGCGCGGGATGCTGACGTTATCCACCTTGAGGAGCGTGTGCTCCCACTCCGAGAAGCCACCGAGCATGAAGAAATGGACGTCCGGGTAGCGTCGTCCTACCGTGCGCAGGAACTCGTACCACTCCCCCAGCGGGGCGTCTCGCTGCGTGACGGCTGGCGTCGGCGTGAGCCGGCTCTGGCGAGGGTTGATACAGACCAGGAAGCGTCCGGCGTAGTGTTGCGCAATGAAGCGCCGGGCCCAGCCGGCGTACCCCCGCGGCGCCTCCAGCCTCGGGACGTAGCCGTGCCGGCCGTGAAATCGATTGATGATCTCGTGCCCGAGCGGATACGTCATGCGTCGGCGCAGATGGGCGGACAGGGGCGGCCACGTCGGGACCCGGCTCGCGATCAAGGATATGAGCGACAGGCCCGCCGTCAGCGGGTCCCGGATAAGGCGGATCGACCGAAGCATCGGCGAGACGAGCAGAGCCGGGAACACGTTGTCCAGGTGGGTCAGGTAGTTCTCCGGCGTGATGAAGCTCTGCAGTGGAGCCGCCGGAGCCGCGGGATCGACGATGACGTACAGGTCCAGCCCGCGGCAGCCGTGCTCGACGGCCAGGCACGCGAGGTTCACCTGGCTCGTGAGAAGGTCACCCAGTGCATAGTGCTGATAGGAGAAGTCGATGATACCGGCGAACTGCTCGCGGCTGGCGCTGCGAATCAGCGAGGTGAAGTCTCGAAACGCCCTCGCCACGCGCGTCACCACCTACCGCCCCGCGCGGAACCCGCCGCTTGCCAGACGGGACCAGCCAAAGGACAGACGCCGGGCGGCGGGACGCACCCAACCCGGTACGCGCGATCTGAGCCACCACCAGACGCCCCGGGCGAGCAGCCGGGCCGCGAGCCGCGTCGTCACGTAGCCGCGGTGCCGTGACGACGAGATCAGCCAGACGAGGACCCTCGCCCGTAGTTCCGGGATCAGCGCGCTCCGGCGGAAGGCCGGCGCGACATCTCGGAAGTCCGCGGACTGGAGCAGGTCGAGGATCCGGAAGACGAGGTCGCGCTGAACCGCCGTCTGACGAAGTCCCTGCGCGTGATACGACTCGGGCGAGACGCGAAACACGGCGAGCACCTCGGGGACGTAACAGGCGCCGTGACGGAAGGCCAGCACACAGGTGGCGAACCAGTCCGCGTACCACCGGAGCCCTTCGTCGAAGCCCCCGATGGCCAGCAGCGCATCGCGCCGATACAGCACCGCATGGCCGGGGAAGCTGAACCAGCTATGCCTCAGCAGGCGTTCGAGGTCACCGGGCCCGATGAGGGACGGCCGGTCCCGGAGGCGAAGCGGCAGCTGTTGCACCACGCCGCTGTCGCCAACCATCTCCGCGGGGTCGGAGAAGCCGATGCCGGCGGTCGGATGCTTGGCCAGGATCGCGAGCGAGCGCGCCACGAAGTCGGGCGAGACGAGATCGTCGACCGCCGAGAAGCAGACGAAATCGCCACGAGCTTCCCGGAGCCCCCGATTGATCGCCGCATTGACGCCGCCGTTTCGCGCCATGCGGATCAGGCGAACGGCCGCATGCCGGGCCGCGACGTCCTCGACGATGGCCCGGCTGTCGTCGGTCGACGCGTCGTCGACGACGATCACCTCGCAGGGGGCTGCGCGCTGCCCCAGGTGAGCTTCGAGGGCCGCCTTCAGATATCGGGCGTGGTTGTAGTTCGGTACGACGACGGACAGCGTCGGCGTTCCCTGTCGCTCTGCCGCCCGGGTCATACGGTGCCGATCACTCGGCCGGTGGGTCACCGAGACGAGTCGTCCCCGGCTCAGAACGGCCCGCTGAACGTTGCGTCCGGCACATCGAGGAAGGCCTCCGGCTTGATCTCCGGTTCGGGCTTCGGCGGACGGCCGGCCAGCCGCCGGGCGGCAGCCGCGATGTCGCGCACCAGCGGATAGTAGTAGTTCGACAGCGCCCGCGTGGTCGGCGTGGGCAGGTCCGGCAGCGTGATCCGCACCGGCGGCTCCTTGAGGTCACCGAGGCACTGCTCGACCACGCGGCTCACGACCTCGGCCGCAAAGCCCACTGACCGCCAGCCGGCGTCGGCGACGATCAGGCGACCGGTCTTGCGGACGGATTCGAGCACCGGTGCCTCGTCGAATGGATTGAGGGTATGGACGTCCACGATCTCCAGCTCGATGCCCTCCCGGGCCAACTCGTCGGCCGCCCGACTCGCCTCCAGCGTCATGTAGGAAGTCGCGACCACGGTGACGTGCCGGCCGGGCCGGAGCACGTTCGGTCGACCGAGCGGCACCCGGTACATCCCCTCCGGCACCGGGCCGTGGATGTTGTAGAGCCAGCGGTGCTCGATGAACACGACGGGGTTGTCGTCCTCGATGGCCGAGATCAACAACCCCTTGGCGTCGTGCGGCGTGGCCGGCATCACGACCTTGAGGCCCGGCACGTGGGCGAACCATGCCTGCAGGCTCTGCGAGTGCTGGGGCCCCTGTCCCCAGCCGCGTCCGACGACCATGCGAATGACGAGCGGCACCGAGGCCTGGCCGCCGAACATGTAGTGCCACTTGGCCGCCTGGTTGACGATCGGGTCGATGGCCAGCATCGCGAATTCGAGCCGGATGTGGGTCATGACCGGCCGCATGCCCCGCAGGGCGGCGCCAACCGCCACGCCCGTCATGCCGTTCTCCGACACCGGCATGTCGAGGACGCGGCGCGGCCCGTACTTCTCGGCAAGCCCTTTCGTCGAGCCGAACACGGCCGCCGCGTCGGGCGCGCCGAGTCCAAGGACGAACACCCGCGGATCCTTGGCCATGCTGAGGTCGAGTGCCTCCGCGAGCGCCTGAACGAACGTGAGCTGTCGAGTGCTCACGAGGGACGTCTCTCCCGCCTCACGAGGCGTACAGGTGGGCCGCAAGCTGATCGCGGGTGGGAAATGGACTCGACTTCGCGAAGGTGACGGCGTCGTCGATCTCGGAGGCGACATCGCGAGCCATCCCCTGGAGATCGACCGTGCTCACCAGGCCGCGGTCCTGCAACCGCTCGGCGTAGAGCTTGAGAGGATCGCGGGCCATCCATGCCTCGTACTCCCCCGGCGGCCGGTAGCCGAGATGGCGATCGTCCAGGGGACCACAGTGCTCGAGCCACCGGTAGGTCTTGAGCTCGAGGAAGGCAGGTCCGCAACCGGAGCGCGCGTGATCGATCGCCTCCCCGGCCAGCGCATACACCGCATCGGCATCGTTGCCATCGCCCTGCCGGCTCCAGACGCCGTGGCCCTGGGCGAGCTGGACCAGCTCGCGCCCCTCAGGGTGACGCCATGACAGCGGGGAGAGCACAGAGTAGAGGTTGTTCTCGCACACCATCACCACCGGCAGCTTGTGGACGGCGGCGAAGTTGAGGCTCTCGTGGAAGACGCCGGTTTCGGTGGCGCCATCGCCGAAGAAGATGACCGAGAGCACCGGCGAGCCCTGGAGCACCGAGGCGAGGGCGGCGCCGACGCCGATCGAGATGGTGCTGCCGACGATCGGCACCGCGCCCACGAACCCGGCGGCGAGGTCGATGAGGTGCATCGAGCCACCCTTCCCGGCCGCGCATCCGGTCGCCTTGCCGTAGAGCTCGGCCAGCATGGCCTTGAGATCGCCGCCCTTCGCGAGGTAGTGGGCGTGACTGCGATGCGCGGACGTGATCTGCTCGTCGCGGCGCAGATGCGCGCACACGCCCACCGCCACCGCCTCCTGGCCGATGCTGAAGTGGGTCGGGCAGCGCATCTCCTGTTCGTCGGCATACAGCTGCTTGATGCGCTCTTCGATCATCCGGATGCGCATGATGCCCCGCAGCATCCCGCGCGCCACGTCGGCCGTCGGCAGGGTCGTCGTGGAAGCGATCATGCGCGCAGCGTGTAGTCCGTCGGCCAGTCGCGAAGCTGGCCGAGGTACTTCCGCCCCCATTCGACCATCTCGGCGATCCCTTCCTCGAGACCGATCTTCGGCTCCCAGCCCACGTCACGCTTGATGGCGCTCGAGTCGAGCCAGTATCGCGAATCCTGGCCAAGGCGATCGCCCGTGACCTCGCACAGGTCTTCGAACGGGATGCCCATGACGCGGGCGACAGTTTCGACGAGCGCCCGGATCGAGATCGGCTTGGGTGGGCCCGCGTTGTAGACGGTCCCTAGCGGCGCCTTCTCGGCCACCAGGTGGATGGCGCGCGCCAGGTCACGGGCGTGGATATACGACTTCTCGGCCCGGCCGCCGCCGTGCAGCGGCAGCTTGCGGCGGGTGAGGCCACAAATCACCGCCCTCGGGATCACCCGATGCAGCAGCTGGCCCGGGCAGTACGCATTGGACGGCCGCACGATGCTCATGGGGAACTTGAGAACGCGGTGCACCGAGACCAGGTACATGTCGAAGGCGGCCTTCGAGGCGGCGTACGGGCTCGACGGCTGCAGCGGCGCGTCCTCCCGGGCCGGCACGTCCATCGACCCGTATAGCTCCGAGGTTCCGATCTGGATGAACCGCTCCAGATAGTCACGCGACATCAGCGCTTCGACCAGGCGGGCCAGGGCCATCGAGTTGGTCTCGAAGAACCGCCACGAGTGCTTCCAGGACACCGCGCCCTCGCCCTGCGCGGCGTAGTTGACGATGATCTGCGGCTTCTCCCGGTCGAGCAGCTCGAGCAGGAGGTCCAGCTCGTGGGTGACGTGATAGGCGTGGTAGGAGTAGCGGCGATCGCCGTGGCCCACGTCGAGGGTGAAGGGCTCGGGCTTGGCCGGGTTGCGGCCGATGCCGATCACCCGATCGATCTCCGGCTGCTCGAGCAGGTACTTCGACGTGGTAATGCCGAAGGACCCGCCTCCACCGAGCACCGCGTACCTCGTCGCCATCCGTCCTCTCCTCTCAGCTCTCGCGTTGCCCGGCGTCGGGCTCGGCCCCGGCACAGGAGAAATCGTTCCACTCCGGGTCGGCCTCGAGCACCGTCCACGAGTAATCGCCGGTGTAACCGGCCTCGGCCATCAGATCCCGCCACCCGTCCGGCGTGAGAAACGTCACGGCCGTGAGGACCCAGCCCAGGAAGATCTGGCGCTCGGCCTCGGTCCGGTACGCGTCAACCCGGACGTAGCCCCGCCCGGGGGCAAGTCGCTCGATCTCGCGCAGCGCCGAGATGCAGCGCTCGCGATCCAGGTTGTGCACCACGTTGATGCACAGCACGGCCTCGAACGACCCGCTCGCGAAGGGTAGCCGATCGGCGGAGCCCAGCACCAGTCGGCCGCGCGCCTCCGCCTCGGCGTGCGTCAAGGCGTACTGCGACAGGTCGAGGCCGTACACCTCGAGCCCGGGGCAGGCCGCCATGAGGTCCTTGACCAGGAAGGCCTTGGCGCACCCCACGTCGAGCACCCGGTGGCCGGGCTCGAGCCCGAAGTGGGCGACGATGTCGCGGGCGATCGGTATCCACCGTCCGTCGTAGTAGTAGCCACCGTACCCCTGCTCGCGCGTCCCGTCGAAGTACTCCGCGCCGAACTTCAGCGCGGCGTTCCGGTTGGCCGGGTCGGCGGCGCGCGGCCTCGCCATCTTGCGCCGCGCGCGGGGGTAGTGGCGGAGCAGGTCCACCTCGGCCATCACGCGCTGCCGATCATCTCGCGGTGCGCCTTGGCCAGCCCCTCATCGAGGGGCGTGAAGCGAAACGCCGGGAAGGCCCTCTGGAGCGCGGTGACGTCGAAGTGGCGGTGGGTGATGGGCGATTGCCGCGGCGTCCCGACGATCTCGATGGGCCGCTCGAACTGGGCCGCGATCTTGCCCGCCAGCTCCGCGTAGCTGATCGATCGACCGCTGGCGAGGTTGAGCACCCCGCTGCTGCGGTGGCGCAGGACCAGCAGCGTCAGCGCGACGACGTCGTCCACCGGGACGTGATCGCGCATTTCCTCGCCCTCGCCGAACAGCGTGATCCGACCCTCCTTGTGGGCCGCGCGCCGCAGCCGGTTCGGACCGTACGAGTTGTGCGTGTCGCCGGCGCCGAAGAGCAGCGTGGGGCGCAGCACGGCCACGGGCGCCCGCGAGGCGGCCTCCATCATGGTCTCGCGGGCGAGATGCATCATCCCGTACAGGTCGGGCGGCTCGGCGCACGACGCCTCGGAGACGCGCCCGGCGTCCATGGGGTACACGGCATCCGAGCTGAAGTACACGACATGAGCCGGCGTGACCTGCTCGAGCGCGCGCGCGGTGGCGGCGCCGATCGCGATGTTGGCGACGAAGGGCCCGACTCCACGGCCCTTGTCGGGCGTGAGCGCGGCCAGCAGCACCACGGAGTCCGTCGGTTTCAGCATCGCCGCCAGCCGGTCGCCGGCATCCGTCGCGGCCAGATCGACGTCGAGCCTGGTGGGCGCCAACGCCGGAATCCCGGCATGCTTCAGCGCCCCCAGGAGCACGCCACCGACGAACCCTCGCCCGCCGAGCACGACGACGCGCGCCGGATCCGTCGGCTCGGGACTCTGGTGCCGGAGCCCCACCCCACCCCGGCTCATGCCTCCGCCTCCCGCTCGGGCGCCCCGAGCACGGCCTGGTCGAGCCCCGCCGCCCGGCAGGCCACGCGATCCAGCACGCCGTAGGGATCGATGACGGTGCGCCCGCGCAGCCGGGTCGCAACCGCGTCGGGGCGCAGCGCACGAAACTCGTCCCAGGGAGTCATGATGATCACCGTGTCGGCCCCGGTGCACGCGTCGAGGGGCGTGGCCGCGGCCTCGAGCCGCGGATGGAACTCGGGCCGGGGCGCCACCAGGGGATCATAGACCCGGACACGGAACGGGGCGAGCGCGGCCAGGAGTGCCAGTGACGGGGAGTTCTTGGTCGAGGCCGTGTTCTCCTTGTAGGCGAGGCCGAGCACCGCGAGCGTCGGGTCCGTGACCCGGTCCAGGACGCGGGCATGGATCTGACGGAGGGCCCAGTCGCGACGGTAGTAACTGTTGGCGAGCCACGCGCGGACGACGCCGGCGTCGGTACCGTGCTCGTCGGCCAGGCGACATACGGTCGCCAGATCGCGCTCGAGGTTGCCGCCGGCGATCCCCAGGCCCGGCGCCAGGTAGGCGGCCGGGCCGATGCGACGGTCGAGGCGCAGCGCGGGGACGATCTCGGACCAGTCGGCGCCGACCCGCTCGCACACCTCGGCCAGCGTGTTCGCCGCGCTGATCGAGGCGACGAGGCACACGTTGATCGAGATCTTGGCCAGCTCGGCACTCTCGTAGCGCATGGGCAGCACCGGGCACCCGAAGGCGCCGAGGTAGGCGGCGAACGCACGCGGCAGCGGGGCCGAGGGATCGGCGCAGCCGACGATGAACCGTTCGGGGTGCAGGGCTCGCTCCACCGCCCGGCCGAAGATCAGCGTCTCGACCTGATAGAAGCGCCGTTCGGCGGGGCCGGGCAGGCTGTGCGTGAACCCGGGCGGCACCTGGCTCAGCACGACGAGCACCGCCGCGGAGCCGAGCGCCCGGGCCACCACATCGACCAGCGCGCGGACCGGGCCGAGATCGCTCGCGCTGGCGTCGTCGGTCGGAACGTCCGGCGCGACGTACGCGATGTCGCAGCGGCCGAGCGTGGCGGGATCGGCCGTGAAGGTCAGCCGGTCACGATGCTTGTCGAGCAGCTCCGGCAGGTCGGGCTCGACGACCGGAAGCTCGCCCCGGGCGATCGCGGCGACGCGGATCGGGTCGGGGTCGAAGGCGATGACATCGAAGCCCCGGGCCGCCGCTGCCACCGCCGACACCAGGCCGAGGTGGGTCAGACCGGCGTAGGCGATGACGGGCTCGCTCATGCCCGTGCTCCCGCCAGCGCCGCCGCGGTCAGCGCGTTCAGGCGATCGTTGATCCACAGGTCGTTGGCGAGGTTTCCCTCGCCGAGAGCGCAGGCGCGCTGGAAGTGCGCGTACTCGATCGCCCAGGTGGGATCGGCCTGCACCAGCGTCACCGATTCCTCGTCCGGTCGGCCGCTCGGAAGCCTCCGTCTCCGGTGGACGAACGTGCTCGGGCCCCACTTACAGAGGGACTCGATGTGCGCCGAGCCGCGCTCGGCCAGGACGTCGCACGTGAAGTGGTTGCGCCACGCGAGCAGGGTCATCTCCAGCTCCAGCACCGGCTCGCCCTCCGCCCCGACGACGACGTGATCGAAGGCGGTATTCTCGAATCGATGGCCGGAGAGCAGGCGGAAGCCCCAGGGGCGGTCGCCGAACCAGAACAGCACGGTATCCAGGAGGTGGGAGCCGAGGTCGGGCAGCACACCGGCGCCCTTGTCCCGCCACGGCGAGTTCCGTACGTCCCGGGCGGTGCCGTTGCCGTAGAACAGCCGGCACCGGTAGACTCGCCCGAGATCGCCCGACTCCAGCAGCGCCTTCATCCGCACGAAGTGCGGCTCGAACCGGTGGTTGTAGGCGGTGTAGCAGACGGCCCGATGGCGGCGCCCGAGCGCGGCGAGCGCCTCGAGCGCGCCGTTGTCCGGTGCCAGCAAGGGCTTCTCGACCAGCACGTGCTTGCCGCGGCCGAGCAGGTACGTGAGGAGGTCGACCTTGACGTCGTCCGGGACGGAGACCACCGCCGCATCGTACGCGTCGATCGGGACGTCATCGACCTGCCGGTACCCGGCGTCCGGCTGGACCGGATCGACGGTACCCACGACTTGGTCGCCGGCCACCGCGAGACGCTTGCGACCCTGAACCCCGAGGCCGACGACGATTACCCGCATCCGCCGCCTCCGAGGCTCAACCGTACCGGACCTGCCGCTCGACCGAGCCGATCTTGGCCAGGAGGTCGGCCTGGGTGACCGGGACGTTGCCGTCGCGCTCGCACTCGATGCCGGCCGCGAACGATCCGAGGATGCTCGCGACCACCTCGCTGCGGGTCGCGACCATGGCCAGCGTCGCATAGGCCAGCAGGGCGTCGCCGGCTCCGACCGGGTCGACGGCTCGCTCGGCGAAGCTGTCGATGGTGAAGAAGCTGCGGGCGTCCACGGCCGGGCGGTCGCGGAAGGTGATCATGCCGCGGTCGCCGAGCTTGAGCATCAGCGTCTTGCACTCGGCGCGGCCGAACAGCTCCACGCCGAGCGGCCGGACCACCGAGTCCTGGTCGCCCAGCGCGAAGCGTGCCTCCCGCTCGTTCGGCGTGATGAGGTCGAAGCCCTTGAACTCCAGGATGTTGCCCCAGCGGCTGGCGACCTGGCTGTCGGCCACGCGATAGGCGTTGGCCGGAATGGCCGCGACCAGTTCCGGGATCGTGTGACGATTGAAGATCCCGTGGCGGAAGTCGCTGCAGACGACGGCGTCGGTCGGCGTCGAGGCGATCTGCGTGGCGAACTGGCGCAGCGCCTTCTCGGAAATCGAGCGGTTGTCGAGCGTGTCGACCTTGAGCAAGCGATAGCCGTCCACCACGATGGCGTCCTTGTTGGTGGTGGGACGGGTGGGATCGACGATCGGCAGGCAGCGCACGCCGCTGTCCGTCAGGTCGCGCAGCACCTGCTCCTTGAGCGCATCCTCGCCGAGGACGGTGGAGAAGACCACCTCGCCGCCGGCCGCGCGCAGATGCTTGGCGACGATGGCGGCGCCGCCGGTGAAGTTGTGGCGCGACTCGAAGCGCACGCTGAGCGTCGGCGTCTTCGTCATCCCGCCGATCATGCTGCAGTGCGTGTAGCTGTCGACGATGGTGTCGCCGACGACGTGCACGCGGATGCCCGACAGCTTCAGCACGGCATCGCGCAGGTCGGCGAAGGTCAGGCCTTCGCCGCTCAGCAACACCGTCAGCTTGTCGCCGGCGATGTTCGGCGGCGCCGTCTCGATGAGGTGCGACGACGAGTAGACGATGTCGCCGGGGGTGAAGATGACCTCGCCGCCGTAGCTGTCGAGGACGTCCATCTCCTCGCGCGTCTTGGGATGGACGTTGCCGGCCACGTACTCATAGCCCTTGGCGTAGTAGTCCGGCTGGATCCGGCGCAGGTTGCCGAGCGGCGTGGGGTCGCGATCGACGATGACGTAGTCGACCATCTCGAACGCGGCCAGGTTGATGGCGCGCAGGTCCTCCGGCACGTAGGGCCGCACGTTGGCCTTGGAGATGTGCTCGTCGGCGGTGACGCTGACGACCAGGATGTCGCCCTTCGACTTGGCATAGATCAGGTGCCGCACGTGCCCGGGATGCACGATGTCGAACACCCCGTGGCACATGATCACCTTCTTCTTCCGTGGGCGGGGTCCGAGCAGCGCGCACAGGTCGTCCACCGTCTTGACCTTGCGCTGGTACTGGAAGATCGCGTCGGCATCCATCAGCGCGCCTCGCTCGACAGTACCTCGAACCAGACCTTCGTCGCCCGGGCGATGCCCTCGGCGTCCCACAGCGGCGCGTCCCGCCAGTACTCGATGTCGGCCATGATCATGCGCACGCCCTCCTCGAATGACACCTTCGGGGCCCAGCCAAGCTCGCGCTGGATCTTGCCGATATCGGCCCACGTGCAGTCCGGCTCGCCCGGCCGTCGTGGCAGGTGCGTCACCTCGCCGCCGAGCAGCGCCACCAGCCGGTTGACGGACTGCGGATTGCCGGCGCCGAGATTGTAGACCTCGCCGACCCGCTCGGTCCCGGCCGCGCTCAGAAAGCCCGCCGCCACGTCGGTCACGTACACGAAGTCGCGCTTCTGGGTGCCGTCGCCGACCACCGTGAACGGCCGGCCGGCCAGCTTCTGCCGCAGGAAGACGCCGAACACGGCGCCGTACGCGCCCGACGTGCGCGAGCGCGTCCCGTAGGCGTTGAAGATGCGGATCGAGTTCACCGGCAGGCCGTAGACGCGGTGCCAGTGGAACGCGGCCAGCTCGCCCATGTGCTTGCTCAGCGCGTACGGATACTGCGGCGCGATCGGGTGATCCTCACCGGTCGGCACCGCGGCCAGCCCGTAGCAGGACGATGAGGCGGCGTACACCAGCTTCTGCACGCCGGCGTGGCGGGCGGCCTCCAGCACGTGCACGGTGCCCTGCACGTTGGTGGACAGATACTCGAGCGGCCGCTCGATCGAGGGCACGATGTCGCCGATGCCGGCGAAGTGGAAGACGTACCGGGCGCCGGCGAACAGCGCGTCGCCGGGCTGGAGCTCGCGCACGTCGCGCTCGTCGACGGTCACGCCAGGGTCAGCGCGATGCCGGGTCAGATTGGCGGCCCGGCCGCCAACCATGCTGTCGATGATACGGACGCGGAAGCCGCGATCCACCAGGAGGTCGACCGTATGGCTCCCGATGAACCCGGCGCCGCCGGTGACGACGGCGAGAGGTCGATCCGGCATCAGACCGCCCGCTTGCTCTTCAGCGCCTTGACGTTGACGTATTGCTCGTCGGTCATGCTGTTCGGCAGCTTGCCGTCCTTGAACGCCCGGCAGAGATCCCGCACCGCGTCCTCGATCCCCCGCTTCGGCCGGAAGCCGAGCTTGCGGGCGATCTTGTCCGAGTTGATGTGGTAGGAGCGGATGTCGTTGGTCGGCGTGGTCGCGATGTCGATCTCGCCCTTCTCGGGGAACTCCTCCTGGACCACGTCACGCACGATCTTGGCGATCTCCATGATCGAGTGGTTCTGGTAGCCGGCGTTGAACGTCTCCCCCGCGATCGCCTCGTCCCGGATTTCCAGCAGCAGCGCGTAGAGGTCGCACACGTCCTGGATGTGGAGGTTCGGCCGGAGCTGCTCGCCGCCGAAGACCGTGATCTTGCCGGAGTTGATCGCGTGATTCGTGAGGATGTTCACGGAAAGGTCCAGGCGCATCCGCGGGCTGTATCCGCAGATCGTCGCCGGTCGGATCGTCACGCAGACGAAGTCGGCGGACTGGTGCTTGAAGAGCAGCGGCTCGCACAGCCCCTTGTACCGGTTGTACAGCGTGAGGGGGACGAGCGGGTGGTCCTCCGTCACCTCCGGCTTGTCGGAGACCCCGTAGACCGAGCTGGTGGAGGCGTAGATGAAGCGCCGCACGCCCTGCTCCTTGGCCGCGATGACCATCGGCTCGAAGCAGTCGTAGTTGATCGTGCGGCTGAGCTCCTCGTCCAGCTCGAAGCTCGGATCGTTCGAGATGCAGGCGAGGTGGATGATGGCGTCCACTCCCCGACAGGCGTCGCGGAAGCGGGCCGTGTCGCGGATGTCGCCTTCGACGATCCGCAGGCCCGGCCCGGGCTTGAGCTCGCACCCGTAGTACAGGACGTCGTACACGGTGACCCCGTAACCCTTGGCCACGAGCTGTGGCGCCAGCACGGTCCCGACGTACCCGGCCCCGCCGGTGATCAACACGTTCTTCACGCGCTCTCCATTCTGTGGCGACGCCTGCGTCAGGCCAACGGCGGGCGCCCGCTGGGGATTGTGTATCCGGCCGTGGCAGCGTCACGGTGGAACATCTCGACCGTCTCGAGAGAATAGTCCTCGTGGTCTTTCCCGAGCAGCGACAGCTTGGCCAGGATATCGCTGGTCACGGTGACGATGTGGCAGCCGATCTCGCTGGCCTGGACGATGTTGAGCAGCTCGCGCGGACTGGCCCACAGCAGCCTGGCCCGCGGTCGCGCCTGCAAGATCTTCAGCGCCTCGCGCATCATCGGAACGGGGTCCACGCCGGTGTCGGCGATGCGGCCGGCGAACACGGAGACGATGGCGCGCGTCTCCTCGGCCAGGGACGCAGTGATCGCCTTGACCTGCTCGAGGGTGAACACCGCGGTCACGTTCACCTGGACGCCGGCGCGGGAAAGCCGCTGGATCAGCGG